>Ga0153918_1000593_pt1 | contig 16550 bp, 17 predicted proteins | sample TSFL002MetaG_FD_104687 | JGI IMG/M metagenome (GOLD analysis project Ga0153918, IMG submission 104687) | Attine ant fungus gardens microbial communities from Florida, USA - TSFL002 MetaG | ecosystem: Host-associated > Fungi > Mycelium > Unclassified | place: USA: Florida, Paynes Creek Historic... | reverse complement strand
TGGACCTGCCCCGTCCCGTGCGGCGCAGCACGACGCCGCGCACCGACGTCGTGCCCGGATCGGTCATGATCGCCGGCTCCAACGCCATCATCCAGCCCTTCCCGGGGCCGAGCGGCTGGCGCGTGGTCGGGCGCACGCCCAAGCGCATCGTCGACATCGAGCGCGACGAGCCCGTCTCGTTCGCGCCGGGCGACACGGTGCGGTTCGTGCCCGTGCCGCGCGGCGAGGCGGAGGGCGATGCGCACGGCGGGTTCCTGCTGCCGAGCGGCGATGGGCCGGGCGCGACCGGCCCGGACGACGCCGGGCCGGCCGCCGACTCGCGTGCCGCCGCCTCGACGGAGACGGAGGCGCGCGCATGATCGCCACCCTCCGGGTGACCGACACCGGCTGGCTCACCACCTTCCAGGACCTCGGCCGCGTCGGCAGCGAGCAGCGCGGCGTGCCCACTGGCGGCGCGGCCGACCAGCACTCGGCATCCGTCGCAAACCTCCTCGTCGGCAACCCCCGCGGGGCGGCGCTCGTCGAGAGCGTCGGCGGCGAGCTCGCCCTCGTGCCCGACCGCGACGTGCTCGTCGCCGTCACCGGCGCGCCCGCGTACGTGACCGTCGGCGACCTCGAGATCGAGCGGTGGACGCCCGTGCTCGTGCCCGCCGGATGCGAGCTGCGCGTCTCCGACATCCACTCGGGCACCCGCGTGTACGTCGCCGTCGGCGGTGCGCTGCGCGCGCCGCGACTGCTCGGCAGCGTCGCGCCCGACGTGCGCATGGGCTTCCCGCAGACGATCGCGACGGGGAGCGCCATCGAGGTCGAGACCGGCTTCGCGGGGTTCGACCCGGCTGCGCTCGACGCGCTCGCCGATGACGAGGCCGCTCTCCGCCTGCCCGTGCCCGAGCTGTGCTTCGGCGAAGGCGAGCAGGGGGAGTGGACGGTCGACGTCGTCGAGAGCGCCGAGCTCGACCGCGTCCCCGGCATGCGGGAGCTGCTCGCGGAGACCCTCTACACCGTGACCGACCGCTCGAACCACGTCGGCCTGCGCCTCGACGGCGCCGTGACCCACCCCGAGTCCGACGAGGAGATCGTCTCCCACGGCGTGCCCGTCGGCGCGCTCGAGGTGCCCCACGCCGACGAGCTCATCGTGCTCGGCCGCTACCGCAGCCTCACCGCCGGCTACCCGATCGTCGGCTTCGCGACCCGCGCCTCCCTGCCCGTGCTGGGCCAGGCGGGGCCCGGGCGCGCGCTCCGCTTCCGCTGGGTCGACCGGCGGGACGCGGTACTCCGGCACGCGGCGCGCGAGCACGAGCTGCGCGCCCTCGAGATCGCCGTCCGCGACTCGTTCGCGAGGCTCGGGTACTCGCCGCGCGCGACCCCCGCATCCGCGCTCGCCGAGCCCGGACAGCACCCCACTACCCGATGAAGGGAACCGAGATGACCGAACCCGACGGACCAGGCCGGCTCGACGGCGCCATCGCGATCGTCACCGGCGCCGGCAGCGGCATGGGGCTCGAGACCGCGCGCCTGCTCGCCCGCCGCGGCGCGACCGTCGTGCTCGTCGGCCGCCGAGCGGCGGCCCTCGACGCCGTGCGCCGCACGATCGAGGCGGAGGGCGGCCGCGCCGAGGCGCGCCCCTGCGACCTCACCGTCGCCGACGAGGTCCGCGCGCTCGTCGACGACGTGCGGGAGCGCCTCGGCCCCGTCGACGTGCTCGTGAACAGCGCCGGCAGCTCGTCCTCCGTGCTCAACCCGCGATGGATGCCCGAGGAGGAGTGGCAGCAGGTGCTCGACGTCAACCTCACGGCCGTCTTCCGGCTCGTGCAGGCCGTGCTGCCCGACATGCTCGGCCGCGGCGCCGGCACCATCGTGACCGTCTCCTCGCTCGCCGCCGTGACGCCCAACCTGCTCGGCGGCGCGGCCTACGGCGCGGCGAAGGCCGGCGTGCGGAACCTCATGAGCTTCCTGCACACCACCTTCCGCGGCGAGGGCCTGCGGGCGATCACGGTGCTCCCGGGCGAGGCCGACACGCCCATCCTCGACGGCCGCGCCCGACCGCCCGCGCCTGAGGAGCGCGCGCACATGGTGCAGCCGATCGACGTCGCCCGCGCCATCGAGCTCGCCGTCGCCCTGCCCGCGCGGGTCGTGCTCCAGGAGATCGTCGTCGCCCCCACCCGGCAGCGCGACACCGCGCAGGACCTCGAGATCAGCCGCTGGGCGGGCGCCCCCGCAGCCGATCGCCCTTCCGACCGTCCCGCGGCCGACCGCCCCGACGCCGACGCCTGACGGCGTCCGGCCCGCACCGAACCCAGGAGGAGCCTCCGCATGCCAGCCACCACCGATCGCCTCCCGTTCGCCCCCTCCGACGGCGTGCGCCGCCTCGTCGCCGCCTCGCGACGCGTGCAGCAGCCGCAGTCCTCCGGCGACCTCGTATCGCTCGCCATGGGCGAGCCCGCCTTCGACACGCCCCGACGCATCACCGCCGCGGCCGAGCGCGCGCTCGAACAGGGCCGCACCCACTACTCGCCCCTCATGGGCGAGCCCGCCCTGCGCGAGGCCCTCGCCACGCGGCTCGGCGCCCTCGCCGGGGCCGACGCCTCGCCCGACGACGTGCTCGTCACCCACGGCGGCACGGCCGGTCTCGCCGCCGCGATCCTCGGTCTGGTCAGTCCCGGCGACCGCGTCGTCATCCCCGACCCGACCTACTCGCTCTACGCCGACCTGGTGAGCCTCGCGGGCGGCGTCGTGGTGCCCGTGCCCCTCGCCGCCGACCTGCACTGGGACCTCCAGGCGCTCCGCGCCGCCCTCGCCGGCGCCCGGCTCTTCGTGTTCTGCAACCCGGTCAACCCCACCGGGATCGTGCACTCGCGCACCGAGCTCGAGGCGCTCGCGGGCATGCTCGAGGGGACCGGCACGATCGTCGTCGCCGACGAGGCGTACGCCGATCTGGTCTTCACCCCGGAGCCGTTCGTCTCGGCCATCGAGCTGCCGGCGCTGCGCGAGCGCACGCTCTACTGCCAGACCTTCTCGAAGAGCTACGCCATGACGGGGTGGCGCGTCGGCTACCTATGGGGCCCCGGGGAGCTGGTCGGCGCCGCCGCACGCATCCACGGCGCCTTCAACGGCTCGGTGAACACGGCCGTGCAGGATGCCGCGCTCGTCGCCGTCGCGGAGTGCGCCGACGACGTCGCCGAGATGCGCGCCGCCTACGAGCACCGCGGACGGCTCCTGCGCGACGCGCTCGCGGACGTCCCGGGGCTGCGCACGAGCGCGCCCGAGGGCGCCTTCTACCAGTTCCCGCGCTACGACCTCGACGTGCCGTCGGTCGACGTCGTCGCCTTCCTGCGCGGGCGGGGCGTGGCCGTGCGGCCCGGCTCCGAGTTCGGCGCGGGCGGCGAGGGGCACCTGCGGCTCTCCTACGCCGCGAGCGAGGCGGCGATCGAGACGGGAGCCGCACGGCTCGCGGCGGGGCTGGCCGAGTTGCGGGCGTCGCTCGGCTGAGGGTCGTATCGCACCGACGACGCCGTCCGCCGCCCGGAAGGGGCCCTTGAGCCATGGCTCAAGGGCCCCTTCCGGGCGCCGGAGACGAGGGGAGCGCTCGACGAGAGATGAGAACGGCGTCGCGGATGTTACCGTGGTCCGATTCCACGAGGGGGTGCGGATGCGCAGCGACACGCAGCGGAACCGCCGGCGTCTCATCAGGTCGGCCGCCGACCTCGTCAGCCGGCGCGGACCGGACGTCAAGATGGCGGAGATCGCCGAGCACGCCGAGGTCGCGACCGCCACGGCGTACCGCCACTTCGGCTCGGTCGGCGAGATCCTCGCCGAGTACCGCTTCGACGTCGGCCTACGACTGCTCGAATTCAGCCGCAAGAGCCCGCTCCGAGGGCTCGCGCTGCTCGAGGCCGTGAGCGGCGAGTGGGTCCGCCTCGTCATGCGGCACGGCGCCGCCATGGTGCACTCGCGCTCGGACGTCGGCTACCTCGAGCGGCTCCGTTCCGGCGCGCCCTACCTGACCGTGCAGGCCGACGCCCTGCGCGAGCCCATCGCCCAGGCGTCCGGCGAGCTCGGACTCGAGGCGCCAGGCGACGAGGCCATGTTCCTGTGGAACATCCTCTTCGACCCCCGCGAGATCTTCGATCTGCTGAAGACCGTCGGGCTCAGCCGCGACGAGGCGACGTCGCGGCTCGTCGCCGCCTTCTGCGGGGCGCTCGAGGGATGGGTGCGGGCGTCCGCAGCGGAGACCGGCCCCGCGGCGGCCGTTCCGTCGCCCGCGTCCGCGGCCGACGCGGCCCCCGTCGCGGGGGAGGGCTAGGCGCCGTCCCAGCCGAGGTTGCGGGCCATGCGGGCGAGCGACGCGACGGTGGCGTCGTACTCCTCGCGGGTGAAGCCCTCCGCGAGCGCGTCGCGGATGCCGTCGACGACCGCCGTCAGACGCCCGAGGGCGAGCGTGCCCTGCTCGGTGATCGCGTAGCGCTCGGCATCCGTCTCGATCGCGACCCAGCCGCTGTCGACGAGTTCGGCGAGGTGCTCCTGAGAGCTCTCGCCCGTCTCCGCGGGCAGGAAGGGCGCGACGCGGGCGTCGAGCTCGGCGCCCGTCGCCGGGCCGTTCGCGAGGGTGCGCAGGAGCTGCCACTGCCGCCGCGTGATGCCGTGCTCCTCGATGACCCGCGCGAACCGGTCGTCGATGAGGCGGTCGACGAGCTTGAGCCAGAATCCGATGGGACGATCGTTGCCAGCCATGCGGGGGAGAGTACGCGCCGAGCCGGGACGTCGGCTGACCGGCGGATGCGATCCGCTGCGCGCGGCGCTGCTCGGCGTCGCACGCCGCGCCGCGCATCCAGTGCACTTGTGCAAACTTGCACTCGTGCATAGTATGGAGGGCATGACCGAGCCGACCATGCCGCTGCGCGAGCGCAACCGGCGCGACACCTGGCGCGCGATCCACGCCGCCGCCGCCGAGCTCACCCTGGAGCGCGGCCTGCACGCCGTGACGGTCGACGACATCGCCGTCCGCGCGGGCGTCTCGCGGCGCACGCTCTTCAACTACTTCGCCACCAAGGAGGACGCCGTCCTCGGGATGCAGAAGCCCGAGCTCACGGACGCCGTCATCCAGGCATACCGGACGAGCGACGAGCCCCAGTTCGAGCGCACGCTGGCGCTCGTGGTCGCGATGATCCGCTCCACCTTCCCCGTGCTCGACGAGCGCCCGCTGCGCAAGCAGCTCATGGCCGCCGAGCCGGAGCTGGAGGCGACGTTCAAGCGCCACTTCTCCGAGGTGGAGGACATCGTCATCCAGACGATCAACGAGCGCATCGGCGACGCCGACTCGCAGGAGGCGCTCGCGGCCCTGCCGCACGGCGCCGAGTCGGCCCGCGCGCTCTTCATGCTCTCGGCGTCCGTCATCCGGTTCGCCGCCCACATCGATCCGACCGCGCTCACCAGCGAGCGCTCGGACGCACTCGACCACGCCGTGGAGGTCTTCCGCGGCGTCATCCAGGAGGCCCTTTGAGTTCCGGAGGCACCACGACCGCCGCCGCATCGTCCACCGCATCCGCCGCATCCACGACGAGGCGCGGGCACGCCCCGCGCGCGCCGCGCGAGTTCGGCAAGCGCGACCTCGCCCTGCTCTTCGCGGGCCTGATGGTCGCGATGCTGCTCGCGTCGCTCAACAACACCGTGCTCTCGACCGCCATGCCGACGATCGTGGGCGAGCTCCACGGCGTCGAGCACATGAGCTGGGTCGTGACCTCGTTCATCCTCGCGTCGACGATCGTCATGCCCATCTACGGCAATCTCTCCGACCTCGTGGGCCGCCGTCCCATGCTCATCGCGGCCATCACGATCTTCGTCGGCGGCTCGATCGTGGGCGCCCTCGCGCAGGACATCACGCTGCTCATCGTCGCCCGCCTCATCCAGGGCCTCGGCGGCGGCGGCCTGATGATCCTCTCGCAGGCGGCCATCGCCGACGTCGTCCCGGCGCGCGAGCGCGGCCGCTACATGGGCATCATGGGCGGCGTCTTCGCCTTCTCGTCGGTGGCCGGCCCGCTGCTCGGCGGCTGGCTCACGGAGGGCCCCGGCTGGCGCTGGGCGTTCTGGATCAACCTGCCCCTGGGCGCCCTCGCCCTGCTCGCGGCGATCTTCCTGCTGCGACTGCCGAAGAAGGAGGGCGAGCGGCCGCGCGTCGACTACCTCGGCATGACGCTCATCGCCGTCGCCACGACCTGCCTCGTGCTCGTCGTCACCTGGGGTGGCACCCAGTACGAGTGGGGATCGCCGGAGATCATCGGCCTCATCGCCGGCGCCGTGGTCGCCGCCGCGCTCTTCGTGCTCGTCGAGTGGAAGGCCGCGACGCCGGTCATGCCGCTCGCGCTCTTCCGCGACCGCAACTTCAACCTCACGACGCTCGCCTCGCTCGCGATCGGCATCGCGATGTTCGGCACGCTCGGCTACATGCCGACGTACCTGCAGATGATCACCGGCGCCGGCGCCACCGTCTCGGGCCTGCTGATGATCCCCATGATGGGAACGCTGCTGATCACCTCGATCATCACGGGCCAGGCCGTCTCGCGCACGGGCCGCTACAAGCTGCTGCCGATCATCGGCACGGTCGTGGTCGCCGGCGCCCTCTACCTGCTCTCGACGATCGTCGTCGACACGCCCATCTGGGTCGTCTGCGCCTACCTCGGCGTGCTCGGCATCGGCCTGGGACTGAGCATGCAGATCCTCACGCTCATCGTGCAGAACTCGTTCCCGCTGCGCATCGTCGGCACGGCGACCGCGGCCACGAACTACTTCCGCCAGGTGGGCGCCACGCTCGGCTCGGCCGTCGTCGGCTCGTTCTTCGCCTCGCGCCTGAAGGAGAACGTCGCCGCGCACATGCCGGTCGGCGCGGCTCCCAGCGACGGCGCGGCCTCGTTCACGCCGAGCGCCATCGCGGGGCTGCCGGAGCCGATCCACACGATCATCCTGACCGCCTACAACGAGGCGCTCATCCCGATCTTCCTCGTGCTCGTGCCCGTCGTCGCGGTCGCGGTCGTCGCGCTGTGCTTCGTCGTCGAGAAGCCGCTGGCGACGGCGATCGAGCGGGAGATCCCCTCGGAGTCGCTCGCCACCGGGCAGCTCCAGGTGATCGACCCCGGCCTCGACAAGGATGCGACGGGCGCATCGTTCGAGCCGCCGGCGCGCGAGCGCCGGGCGCACGCCGGCTCGAAGGGCTGACCCGTTCGGTGCGCGGCTCAGCGCCGCAGGGCTCGCTCGAATCGCCCCTCCCGCTCCGGCGGGAGGGGCGATTCGCGTCGGCGGCCCGGAGGGGCGTCCGAATCGTGGGGACACGCCGGGCGAGTGCCGGGCATGAGCCCTGGAATCAAGCCGATCTCATGGGGCGGCGGGCTTCGGCTCGGCCGGATCCACCCACCGTTCGGACAGGGCTCCGAGAGCTGCGCCGACTCGGACGCGCCATCGGCGCGCCATCCTGCAGGGTTCTATCCCCGCGCCGCCGGCGAGGCGGGGAAGGCGCGCCGCGAGACCAGGATCGTCGCGATCGCCGCCGCGGCGAGGGCGACGCCCACCCAGGCGACCGCGCGCAGGTCGAGGGCGTCGAGCACGAGGCCGCCGATGAACGCGCCGGCCGCGATGCCGATGTTGCTGGATGCGTTGATGAGCGCGCCGGCCATCTCGGGCGAGCTCGCCCGGGTCTGCACGGCGGCGTTCTGGAAGAGGGAGGGCATGGGGCCGTACGCCGTGCACCAGACCGCACCCGCGATGAGCACCGCGGCGACGAGCGGGAAGCCGAGCGCGACGCCCCCGATGCCGACCCCGAGCAGGCCCACGATGACGACGGCGCTGCCCCGCGGCGCGCGGTCGAGGTGCCGGCCCGCGCCCCAGATGCCGAGCATGCCGAGCGCGCCGAACCCGAGCAGCACGGGCGCCACGAGCACGAGCGGCACGCCCGACTCGAGGAGCAGCACGCTCACGTAGGTGTAGAGCGTGAAGTGGGCCAGGAACGCCAGCGAGTTCGCCGCGACCACGGCGACCAGATCGCGCCGGCGCCCGGGCTCGAGGCCGTCGGCCGCCGCGTCGTCGTGCGTCCGCACGTCGGGGAGAGCGAAGACGACGAGCAGCGCTGCGACGAGCATGACGCCCACCAGCGCGCCGCACGCGGCGCGCCAGCCGACGGCGTTGCCGAGCGCGGTCGCGAGCGGCACGCCGAAGACGAAGCCGGCTGCGATCCCCGAGGATGCGAGGGCGAGCGCGCGGCCCGTGAGCCGCGGCGGCACGAGGCGCGAGGCGTAGCCGATGGCGACCGAGAAGAAGAGCGCGTGCGTCGCCCCGCCGACGAAGCGGGCGACGGCGAGCACGGCGAGGTCCGGCGCGAGCGCGCTCAGCAGGTTGCTCGCGGCGTAGACGAGCACGGCGCCCAGCATGAGGAGCTTGCCGGGGAGGCGGCGCGTGGCGATGGTGAGCGGCACGGCGCCGATCGCGACGACCGCCGCGTAGAGGCTCACGATGCGGCCCGCATCCGACTCGCTCGCGTCGAACGAGGTCGCGATCGCGGGCAGCAGGCCCATGGGCAGCATCTCGGTCGTCACGGCCGCGAAGGTCGCGAATGCGATGACGAGCAGGCCGGCGCGGGCTCGACCGAGGCCGCCGGCGTGCTCGTCCGTGGGTCGGGGCGCCCCCGTCGTCGTCGCGGGCAGTGCTTCGTGGTCGTCCAAGTGCGCTCCTGATCGGCTTCTCGTCGTGGTGTGGGGTTGTGGCGTGTGACGTGGCGGGGTGCATCGTGCTGCGCGGCATCTGCGTCTTTCCGGAGTCCGGGGAAGGAGCGTGCGTGCGCCCGCGTCGACACGTTTACTCGTGGACAGAGTTTATTCGACGTGACAGCATGCTGTCCATGGTCGAGAGCACACGGATCGCACGGGCCGAGCGCATGCGCTGGTCGACGGCGTCGGAGCTGCTGCGGCTCGTGAACGCCGAGCCCGGCATCACCCGCGCCGCCGCGGCCGAACGCCTCGCTCTCTCGAGCGGTGCCGCGACCGAGCTCATCGACCGCCTCCGCGCGGCTCGGCTGGTCTCGGAGGAGCGCGCCCAGCGGCGCGGGCCCGGTCGTCCCACGACCGTGCTGCTGCCGCATCCGGAGGGTCCGCTCGTCGTCGCCGTCGATCTCTCGGTCGGCGGCTGGCGGGTCGTGCTCGGCGAGCTCGGTGGCGACGCGATCGAGCTCGCGGCCGGCGAGTACGGCGCGCGGCCGTCGTCGGGTGCGGGCGAGCCGTCGGAGGCGAGACGCGCTGCCCCTGCTGCCCGTCCTGCCGACGGCGCTCACGACGGGGCTTCCGATGCGGCGAATGCGGAGCGCGCGGCATCCGGGGAGGGCGAGCCCGGCGCGCGAACCGCACCCGGACCCGCGGACGCCGATCCGCCGGCTCCGATCCGCCGCCGTCGCGGTGGGGCGGGCGATGACCGACGCGCGCCTGCGAGGCCCTCGGCCCGCGGCGCGGAATCCGGCGGGATCCCGAGACCCCCTTCGGCGTCCTTCCTGCCCGAGGTCGCCCGGGCCGTCGCCGACGCGGTGCGACGCGGCGACGGGCGGGCGCGCACGGTCGCGGCATCCGTCGCGGGCGCGGTGAGCGGCGAGACGCTGCTCTTCTTCCCCACCGAGGGCTGGGGAGAGATCGACCTCCGCTCTCTGCTCGCCGGCCTGCCCGGGGGCGCGGACGTCGTCTTCGCGGTCGGCAACGACGCCGCGCTCGCCGGCCTCGCCGAGGCGAGATCGGGCGCCGCCCGAGGGATCGGCGTCGCGCTCCACGTGACGATCACCGTCGGCATCGGCGGCTCGCTCGTCGTCGACGGGCGGCCCATGACGGGCACGCGGGGAGCGGGCGGCGAGTACGGCCATCTGCCGATGGGCGACCCGTCGCTCGAGTGCCCGTGCGGCGCGCGCGGATGCTGGGGCCTCACCGTCGACGGGCGCGCGCTCGCTCGGCACCGCGGGGACGAGCCGCCCGCTCGCCCGTACGCGTACGGGGGTCGGCTGCTCGAGCGGGTGCGGCTCGGTACGGCATCCGAGATCGACCTGCGCGCCTGCGCCGCGGCCGCGGGGGCGTTCGGGGCGGGGCTCGCGGGACTCGTCAACCTGCACGATCCGGGCGCAGTGACCGTCGCGGGGCTTGCCCCGGCGCTGCGGGCCGCCGCACCGGAGGCGTTCGATCGGGCGTACCGCGGGGGGCTCATGACCATCCACCGGGGGAGTCCGCCACCCGTCGTCGACGCCGCGCACGGCGATGACGGCCCGCTGCGCGGCGCGCTCGCCCTCGGCTTCGACGAGGCGACGCGGCCCGAGGCGCTCGCGCGCTGGCACGCACGGCTGGGCGGCTAGACGGCGCTGCCCAACTCTGGCGATATCGGGGGACTGTGCCGCTATTCGGCGCGCTGCCCCCAGATCGCCAGAGCTGGGCGGGGCGTTCGCTCCGGATGCCGGAGCGTATCGCCGGATGGTGGATGGCGCGGCGGGCCGGGCCCGTGACGCCCGGCTCGGATCAGAGCGGCCGCACGTGCCGCTCTGCGATGGCGACGACCTTGGCGACGCGGCGCGCGTACTTCTCCTCGGTCGTACCCAGCCAGTCGGCTGCCATCCACGCCTTCGCGACCTCCATCGCGAGCGCCTGGCCGATGATCTTGCCGCCGATGCAGAGCACGTTCGTGTCGGAGTGGGTGCGGGCCAGGGTCGCGCAGAAGGGATCCTGCGCGACGGCGGCGTAGACGCCGGGCAGCCTGTTGGCGATCATGGCCGAGCCGTAGCCGACGCCGTCGACGAAGATCCCGCGCTCGCACTCGCCGCGCGCCACGGCGAGGGATGCCGGGTACACGTGGTCGGGAAGGTCGGCCGGCTGCTCGTCGTAGGCGCCGAAGTCGACGACCTCGTGCCCCTCCTCGCGCAGCCACGCCGCGATGTCGTTCTTGAGCGCCGTGCCGGCGTGGTCGCATGCCATCGCGATTCGCATGGGCGACACCGTACGCCGCCGTTCCCGTCCAGGGGAGCCCGCGGATGCCCCGGCGGCCCGGGTGCGCGCGCCGCGACACGGGACTGCGCGCACAACTCTGGAGATATGGGCGCGGTGAGGCCGAAATCGGGGTCGCCGGGCCGGAATCTCCAGAGTTGTGCGGGATCGGCCGGATGACCGGGCCGGCGCGCCGGGCGGGTGCCGGTCGGGAAGCGTCTCTGTTCCGCAGTCGGCGACCAGCTCAGATGCACGCACTTGTGTTGTACTGCCTGCAATGCCAGCAGGAGGGAGCAGGTGATGTCGTCGTTGACCGTGAGAAACCTCCCGGAGGAGGTGCACCGCGCCCTTCGCGTTCGAGCCGCCGAGCACGGGCGGAGCACGGAGGCGGAGGTGCGGGAGATCCTCGCCACGGCTGTGCTGCCGCCGCAACGCATCCGGCTCGGGGACGCGCTGGCCGCGCTCGGGCGCGAACTCGAGCTCGCGGATGCCGACGTCGACGCCTTGGAGACGATGCGGGATCGGACTCCCGCCGAGCCGATCGACCTGTCGTGATCGTCCTCGACACGAACGTCGTCTCCGAGGCGATGCGGCCGGAGCCGCATCCCGCGGTCATGGCTTGGCTCAACGAGCAGGCGGCCGAGACGCTCCATCTCCCCAGCGTCGGGCTCGCCGAGCTGCTGTTCGGCATCGCGGCGCTTCCGGCCGGAGCACGCAGGCGCCGGCTGGGGCGTGCGCTGGACGGGCTCGTCGCGCTGTTCCCCGGACGCATCCTGCCCTTCGATGAGGACGCCGCACGTCGCTACGCCGAGATGGCCGCGGCCGCGAGATCCGCGGGCCGGACGCTTCCCGTGACCGACGGCTACATCGCAGCGACGGCCGCCTCCCGCGGCTTCGCGGTCGCCACGCGCAACGTCACGGACTTCCGGAACTCGGGGGTCGACGTGATCGCCCCCTGGCAGGAAGGCTGACGGGGCCGTCCTCGGTGTTCCCACGCCGCTTGGCACTCGAGATTTCGCGCACAACTCTGGAGATTTGCTCGCGGTGAGGCCGAAATCGGGGTCGCCGGGCTGGGATCTCCAGAGTTGTGCGGGATCGGTCGGCTGCTCGGCCGCCGGGTGGACGCGAGCTAGCGGGTTGGCGCGAGGGCGCCGGGCCGGAGGCCGAGCATGCCCTCGGCGGCGCCGAGCATGAGGGTGCCGCGCTGCCGCGTCTCGCCCCAGCGCACGAGCGCCTGCGCGTTGATGCCGTCGACCATGCCGAGCAGCTGCCAGGCGACGCCGTCCGGGTCCGCGGCGCGGAAGTCGCCCGACTCGACGCCGGCCTCGATGGCGAGGACGAAGACGCTCTGCCACGCATCCATCTGCTCCCGGACGGCCGTCGCGAGCGTCTCGTTGCGGCGGCCGAGGGCCCAGGCCTCGACCCAGACGACCGTGACCTCCTGGCGGGCGCCGTCGAGCGAGGCGTCGAGGAGGAGCGAGAGCCGCTCGACGGGGGTCGCGGCGGCTTCGGCGGCCGAGACCACCTCATCGAGCTCCTGCGTGGTGATGCTCGTGAACGTCGAGGCGACGAGCGCGTCCATGTTCGGCTCGTAGTGCGAGACGAGCGGAGCGGTGACGCCGGCGCGGGCGGCGATGGCCCGCAGGGTCACCGCGCTGAGCCCCTGCTCGAGCGCGATCGACCGCGCCTCGTCGGCGATCTCGCGTGCTCGCTCTTCTCGCGATTTCCTCGCGGCGCGTGGACGTGTTCCGGTTGACATCTCACCGACAGTCTACGTACTCTGGACCTGCAATTGATCACATGGTCAATAAGGGCTCGGGAAGCGCTACGCTCGACATGAGCGGCCGGCGTCCGCACGCCCCCGGCAGGGGGCGAGGCCGCCGCCGCGAGGGCCCCGCACCACACGCAACGTCGCGCACCGCACTGGAGGACCGCATGAACTCGCCCACGACCACTCGCGTCAAGGCCGACGGCTGGCGAATGCCGTCGGAGACGGCGCGGCACGACGCCATCTGGATGGCCTTCCCCCGCGAGGGCATCACCCTCGGCGAGACCGCATCGGAGCGCGAGGCCGGCTACCGCGCCTGGGCCGACGTCGCCCTCGCGGTCGCCGAGTTCGAGCCGGTCAAGATGGTCGTCGACCCCACCGAGACGCAGCGTGCCCGCGACATGCTCGGCGAGGGCATCGAGCTCTTCGAGGCCCCGCTCGACGAGTTCTGGATGCGCGACATCGGCCCCACCTTCGTCGTCGACGACGAGCGCCCGGGCGTGCTCGGCGCCGTCGACTGGATCTTCAACGGCTGGGGCGCCCCCGCCTGGGCCGAGTGGCAGAAGTCGGCGCAGATCGCCCGCTTCGTCGCGCAGGCATCCGGCGCCGAGCTCGTCAGCTCCACGCTCGTCAACGAGGGCGGCGGCATCAACGTCGACGGCGAGGGCACCGTGCTCCTCACCGAGACCGTGCAGCTCCACGACAAGCGCAACCCGCTCGCCGACAAGCAGCGCGTCGAGGCCGAGATGGCCCGCACGCTCGGCACCAGCAAGGCCATCTGGCTGCCCCGCGGCCTCACCCGCGACTACGACGACTTCGGTACCAACGGCCACGTCGACATCGTCGCCACGTTCTCCAGTGCGGGCAAGGTGCTGCTGCACACGCAGAACGACCCCGAGCACCCCGACTACCAGGTCTCGCGCGACCTGCGCGCGCTCCTCGAGCAGGAGACCGACGCCCAGGGCCGCCGCCTCGAGGTCATCGAGCTGCCCGCGCCGGGGGCGCTGCGCGACGAGGAGGGCTTCGTCGACTTCAGCTACGTGAACCACCTCGTCGTCAACGACGGCGTGATCGCCTGCGGCTTCGGCGAGCCCGAGGCCGACGCGGTCGCCCGCGACGTGCTCGGCGCCGCCTACGGCCGCAAGGTCGTCACCGTCGACGCCCGGGAGATCTTCGCGCGCGGCGGCGGCATCCACTGCATCACCCAGCAGCAGCCCACGCTCGTCGGCAAGGAGGCCTGAGCATGACCGGAACCGGCAAGCGCTTCGACGTCGTCGAGGCCTCCATCGCCGAGCTGCGCCGCGCCCTCGAGTCGGGCGAGACCACCTCCGTCGAGCTCGTCGAGGCCTACCAGGCGCGCATCGACGCCTACGACGCGAACGGCATCACGCTGAACGCGCTCGTCGTCGCCAACCCGGATGCGCTCGACGAGGCCCGCGCCTCCGACGAGCGCCGCGCGCGGGGCGAGCTGCTCGGGCCCCTGGACGGCATCCCGTACACGGCGAAGGACAGCTACCTCGTGAAGGGCCTCACGGCGGCCGCCGGCTCGCCCGCCTTCGCGAACCTCGTCGCCCAGCGCGACGCGTTCACGATCGAGCGGCTGCGCGCCACCGGCGCCGTCTGCCTGGGCCTCACCAACATGCCCCCGATGGCGAACGGCGGCATGCAGCGCGGCGTCTACGGCCGCGCCGAGAGCCCCTACAACGCCGACTTCCTCACCTCGCCCTTCGGCTCGGGCTCCTCGAACGGCTCGGGCACGGCGACCGCGGCGAGCTTCGCCGCGTTCGGCCTGGGCGAGGAGACCTGGTCGAGCGGCCGCGGCCCCGCGTCCAACAACGCGCTGTGCGCCTACACGCCCTCCCGCGGGGTCATCTCGGTGCGCGGCAACTGGCCGCTCGTGCCGACCATGGACGTCGTCGTGCCGCACGCTCGCACCATGGCCGACCTGCTCGAGATTCTCGACGTGATCGTCGCCGACGACGCCGAGAAGCGCGGCGACCTGTGGCGCTCGCAGGAGTGGGTCGAGATCCCGCTCGCCAGCGAGGTGCGGCCCGAGTCGTACCCGGCGCTGGCCCCGGCATCCGCCGACGACGCCCGCGAGACCCTGCGCGGCAAGCGCTTCGGCATCCCCGCCATGTACATCAACGCCGACCCGGATGCCGGCACCGGCGAGAACCCCGGCATCGGCGGCCCCACCGGGCAGCGCATCGAGACCCGCGCCTCCGTCATCGACCTCTGGGAGGCGGCCCGCCGCGACCTCGAGGCCGCGGGCGCCGAGGTCGTCGTGGTCGACTTCCCGGTCGTCTCGAACTACGAGGGCGACCGCGAGGGCGCCCCGAAGATCTCCACGCGCGGCTTCGTCACGGCCGACTACCTCAAGCGCGAGATCATCGACCTCTCCGCCTGGTCGTGGGAGGACTTCGTGCAGGCGAACGGCGACCCGCAGTTCTCCACCATCCGCGACCTCGACGGCTCGACGATCTTCCCGCACCCGGAGGGCGCCCTGCCCGACCGCTACACGGGCTTCGACGACGACATCGCCGAGTACCCGGCGCACGTGCGCGACCACGGCGTCGCGTCGTTCACGGAGATCCCGCTCATGGAGGAGGGCTTCAAGGGGCTGGAGCGGACGCGCCGCGTCGACCTGGAGGAGTGGATGGACGGCCTCGGCCTCGACGCCGTCGTCTTCCCCGCGGTCGCCGACGTGGGTCCCGCCGACATGGACGTGAACGAGGCCTCGGCCGACCTCGGCTGGCGCAACGGCGTCTGGGTCGCCAACGGCAACCTGGTGCCGCGCCACCTCGGCATCCCGACGGTGACGGTGCCCATGGGCACGATGGCCGACATCGGCATGCCCGTCGGCCTCACCTTCGCCGGCCGCGCCTACACCGACAACGCGCTCCTCGCGCTCGCCGCCGCCTTCGAGGCGACCGGCGCTCGCCGCACCGAGCCGCCGCGCACGCCGCGCCTGTAGGCGCCGCTTCCCGCGCCGATCTCGAAATGGCGGGGTTCGGTGCGTTCGTTCATGGACGACCGCACCGACCCCCGCCATTTCGGCGAATGGGTGGCTATTCGGGGACGTATTCCTGGCGGACGAGTCCGCGGGTGGCGGATTCGAGGTAGCCGAAGTCGCGGTCGGAGTTGAGGATGACGGCATCGTTCGCGACGGCGTAGGCGGCGATCAGGCAGTCGAACGCGCCGGCCGCGCGGGGCATGCCCGCCTCCCAGAGCCGCTGCTGGATGCGCATGGCATCGCGTTCGGAGGGGTGCTCCCAGGCGGGGATGAACCCCTCCATGTCGGCCATGAGCTGCGCGTACTCGGTCTGCGTCTGCGCCGAGTGGCAGTATTCGAGCACCTGCGGCGGGCAGGTGATGATGAGATGCCGAGGCGTGATCTGGTCGAGGCGGTCCGAGATGCGCTCGCTCCGGCCGAGCTTCTGCCAGATGCTGTTGTCGACGAGGTAGGTGGTCACAGCTCCGGCAGTCCCGCCTCCCGGCGCAGCTGCGCGATGACCGCCGGGTCGGGGGCGATCGTGGGGGCGTCGATCTGGTCGGGTTCGAAGCGACGACCGGCGATCCGCTTGACCGCCGCCGGCTGGCGGCGGATCGCGATGAGCGTGCGCAGCGCGAGGTCGACGGCCTCGCGGTTGGACGCGGCGCCGGTGAGCTCCTTCGCGTCGCGGAGCATGTTCTGGTCGATGTCGATGGATGTGACGGTCATCGCGGCCTCCTCGATGTATAAGCAACTATATATCGGTGTTCCTGGCTTCCGCCGAGAGATCTCGAAATGGCGGGGG
>Ga0153918_1000592_pt1 | contig 16571 bp, 8 predicted proteins | sample TSFL002MetaG_FD_104687 | JGI IMG/M metagenome (GOLD analysis project Ga0153918, IMG submission 104687) | Attine ant fungus gardens microbial communities from Florida, USA - TSFL002 MetaG | ecosystem: Host-associated > Fungi > Mycelium > Unclassified | place: USA: Florida, Paynes Creek Historic... | reverse complement strand
CCGGCCTGGGCCTGGTTGTCGCCGGCCTCCAGCGCGGCATGGGTCAGAAAGGCCGCCAGCGGCGACAGGGTCTCGCCCGTATCCGCATTGACCATGGCCGCGGCCGTGCCTGCCGGCGGCCTGAGCGGCTCATCGAGCAGCGGTGCGTCCGGGTCCAGGCCCTGGCTGGCCGGGCTCTGGGTCAGGTCCTGCCCGGGCCGCGCATTCTGCTGCTCGTCCAGGGGCAGCGCGATCGCGTCACGGCCAAATCCTTCCTGCGTCACGAAGCTCTCGGCTGCGGTCACCAGCTCCTGCAGGTTCTCGATGCGGTCCGCGCCTTCCTTTTCGTTGCGGTAGTGCTCGAGCAGGCCGCTTTCCTCTTCCACGGTCTCGATGATCTCGCGCAGCGTCTTGCCCTGGGTCTGCTCGCGCAGCACGTCGATTTTGGCCACGAAGCCCTGCAGCTTGGTGCCGGCGGCGCCGCCCACGGCCGTGACGGTATCGCTCAGCGACGTGCCGCTGCTGCGCGCCGTGTCCTGCAGGACTTCGATGGTGCGAGCGCCGATGCCGCGCGGCGGAAAGTTCACCACGCGCAGAAAGCTGGTGTCGTCATGCGGGTTCTCCAGCAGGCGCAGATAGGCCAGCGCATGCTTGATTTCGGCCCGCTCGAAAAAGCGCAGGCCGCCGTACACGCGGTAGGGGATGGCGGCATTGAACAGCGCCGATTCGATGGCCCGGCTTTGCGCATTGCTGCGGTAGAGCACGGCGATTTCCTGGCGCGCGTAGCCGTCGTTCTTCACGAGCTGCTTGATCTCGTCCACCATCCACGAGGCCTCGGCCAGGTCCGAGGGCGCCTCGTAGATGCGCACCGGCTCGCCGGGCCCCTGCGCGGTGCGCAGGTTCTTGCCCAAGCGGTTGCTGTTGTGGCTGATCAGCGCGTTGGCGCAGTCCAGGATGTTGCTGTAGCTGCGGTAGTTCTGCTCCAGCTTGATCTGCTGGCGCACATCGAACTCGCGGATGAAGTCGGCCATGTTGCCCACGCGCGCACCGCGGAACGCGTAGATGCTCTGGTCGTCGTCGCCCACGGCGATCACGCTGGAGCCGGACACATAGCGGCCGCCGACCTCGTTGCCGGCCAGCTGCTTGAGCCACTGGTACTGCAGCTTGTTCGTGTCCTGGAATTCGTCCACCAGGATGTGCTGGAAACGCCGCTGGTAGTGGTGGCGCAGGTGCTCGTCGTCGCGCAGCAGCTCGAAGGAGCGCAGCATCAGCTCGCCAAAGTCCACCACGCCCTCGCGCTGGCACTGCTCCTCGTAGAGCTGGTAGATCTCCACCTTCTTGCGCGTGTCCGGGTCGCTGGCCACCACGTCGCCGGGACGCATGCCCTCTTCCTTGCAGCCGGCGATGAAATACATCAGCTGCTTGGGCGGAAAGCGCTCGTCGTCCACGTTGAACTGCTTGCACAGGCGCTTGATGGCCGACAGCTGGTCCTGCGTGTCCAGGATCTGGAAGGCCTGCGGCAGCCTGGCGGCCTGGTGGTGCGCGCGCAGCAGGCGGTTGCACAGGCCGTGAAAAGTGCCTATCCACATGCCGCGCACGTTGTAGGGCAGCATGGCCGACAGGCGCGCCAGCATTTCCTTGGCCGCCTTGTTGGTGAAGGTCACGGCCAGGATGGAGCCCGGCGTGGCCTGCCCGGTCTGCAGCAGCCAGGCGATGCGCGTGGTCAGCACGCGGGTCTTGCCCGAGCCGGCACCGGCCAGGATCAGCGCATGGCCGGCCGGCAGGGTCACCGCCGCCAGCTGCTCCGGATTGAGGTGGGCCAGCAGGGGGGAGGAAGAGGGGTGCGGCGAGCCCTCGGGCGCGGCATCAAGCAGATCGATCGGGAACATAGGACAGCATTGTAGAAATGCCCGCATGCACTTCGGGCCGGGCATGGCAATGCGGGCCCCTATTCAAAAACAATAGCACTTGGCGCATGCCATACGGAATTTTCTTGACCGTTTTACATCGAAACCCGTGCCTCCCAAGCGGTAAAAGCTATGACTATGGAAGCACTCCTTCCTGCCCGATGGCTGCGGTTTTCGGTATAACCCCATAAGCCCTGGGCACTACGCGCCGGCCGCCGAGGGCGTAAACAATCAATCCCCGGGCCCAAGTTTCCTGCGGTCCGGTTTTTTTTGCCCGCAACTTCCTGCCGGGCCGGAAGACCGGTCTCCAAGCCAAGCGCCCCATTGCCGCGAAATAGTTCGCTGCAACCTCTTATGGAGCTTGGAATCAAATGGAAATCTTCGACTACGACAACATTCTTCTGCTGCCCCGCAAGTGCCGCGTGGAAAGCCGCTCGGAATGTGACACCAGCGTGGAGCTGGGCAACCGGACCTTCAAGCTGCCCGTCGTGCCCGCCAACATGAAGACGGTGGTGGACGAGAAGATCTGCGCCTTCTTGGCACAAAACGGTTTCTTCTACGTGATGCACCGTTTCGACATCGACAACGTGGCTTTCACCAAGGACATGCAGAGCCGGGGCCTGTTCGCCTCGATCTCCCTGGGCGTGAAGCAGCCCGACTACGACACGGTGGACCGCTTCGTGGCCGAAGGCATCTGCCCCGAATACATCACCATCGACATCGCCCACGGCCATGCCGACAGCGTGAAGAACATGATCCAGTACCTGAAGGCCAAGATTCCCGCGGCCTTCGTGATCGCCGGCAACGTGGGAACGCCCGAGGCCGTGATCGACCTGGAAAACTGGGGCGCGGACGCGACCAAGGTCGGCATCGGCCCAGGCAAGGTCTGCATCACCAAGCTCAAGACCGGCTTCGGCACGGGCGGCTGGCAGCTGTCGGCCCTCAAGTGGTGCGCCCGCGTGGCCACCAAGCCCATCATTGCCGACGGCGGCATCCGCAGCCACGGCGACATCGCCAAGAGCGTGCGCTTCGGCGCCACCATGGTCATGGTCGGCTCCCTGTTCGCCGGCCACGAGGAATCGCCCGGCAAGACCGTGGAGGTCGATGGCGAGCTGTTCAAGGAGTATTACGGCTCGGCCTCGGACTTCAACAAGGGCGAGTACAAGCACGTGGAAGGCAAGCGCATCCTGGAACCCGTCAAGGGCAAGCTGGCCGACACGCTGACCGAGATGCAGCAGGACGTGCAGTCCTCCATCAGCTACTCGGGCGGCAAGAAGCTCATGGACATCCGCAAGGTCAACTACGTGATCCTGGGCGGCGACAACCAGGGCGAGCATCTGCTGATGTAAACCGCAGCGCACTCACCGGCGCGAAGGTGAACCTCCCAAAAAAAGCATCAAGGGCAGCTTCGGCTGCCCTTGCTGTTTGTGCAGCGCCGCGATTGGAGCCACCGCATGCACAACTGATCTGTTCGCCAGCCGGCGATTGCCCACGCCGCCAGGCCTTAGCATTCAAGAACGACTCCAAGGAGCAAAAGAAATGAGCACACGTCTGAAGATCGCCGTCCTGGGCACCGGCATGATGGGCCTGCCCATGGCGCGCCGCCTGGCCCGGGCCGGCCACGAAGTCCACGCATGGAACCGCACGCGCGCCAAGGCCGAGCCGCTGGCCGCCGACGGCGCCACCGTCCACGACAGCGCCGCCGACGCCGTGCGCGGCGTGGACTTTGCCGTGAGCCTGCTCGAAAACGGCGCCATCGTGGGCGACGTGCTGTTCAATCTGGGCGTGGCCGAAGCCATGCCCAGGGGCTCGCTGTTCATCGACATGGCCTCCATCCAGCCGCGCGAAGCGCGCGAGCACGCCGCCAGGCTGCAGGCGCTGGGCGTGCAGCACCTGGATGCCCCCGTCTCCGGCGGCACGCTGGGCGCCGAGGCCGGCACGCTGGCCATCATGGCCGGCGGCGACGAGACCGACTTCGCGCGCGCCCTGCCCGTGTTCGCCGCCCTCGGCCGCGCCACGCGCGTGGGGCCGCACGGCGCGGGCCAGTTGGCCAAGCTGGCCAACCAGATGATCGTGGGCATCACCATCGGCGCCGTGGCCGAAGCCCTGCTGCTGGCCGAGCGCGGCGGCGCCGACCCGGCCAAGGTGCGCGAGGCCATCTCGGGCGGCTTTGCCGACAGCCGCATTCTGCAGGTGCATGGCGAGCGCATGGTGCAGCGCGACTTCGCGCCGCGCGGCCGCATGACGGTGCAGCTCAAGGACATGCGCAACGCCATGGCCACGGCCCGGGAACTGGACTTCCAGGCGCCCATCACGGCGCTGTTCGAGCGCCTGTATGCCGACGGCGTGGAGCACGGCCTGGCCGACCTGGACCAGGCCGGCCTCTTCGTCGAGCTCGCACAGCGCAACGGCATGCAGTAAATCAACCTTACCTGCCCGCAACACGGGCTCGCCGATGCGCCACTGCTGAGCCCAGGAGCCGCAGACCTTTTGGTGATACGGCGGCAAAAAATTCAGGAAAAAATCAGGGTTTGCCTGCAAGCAGGTAAAAATTAGCGCATAATTGCGGTCTCGCTTGCACAGCAGGCATCTTGTGGGGCTCTTAGCTCAGTTGGTAGAGCAGCGGACTCTTAATCCGTTGGTCGAAGGTTCGAATCCTTCAGGGCCCACCAAAAATTCACCGATCCGGCACATGCCGGATCCACTCCCCGGTTTCACGCCGGCGGGCTCTTAGCTCAGTTGGTAGAGCAGCGGACTCTTAATCCGTTGGTCGAAGGTTCGAATCCTTCAGGGCCCACCAAAAACGTCAAGCCCGCTGTTCCTTTGGACAGCGGGCTTTTGCTTTTTCCTGGTTGATCAGCAACAACGATTGTGAAAATTAATGTTAAAGATTAACCGTTAATGTAAAACTATCGAAAATCCATCAAAATGACGCCCTTCGCAATGGGGGAAGCACGCATAACGCACTCCCTTCCAACGAATTACGCAGAGGAGATGGCGTGTCCAAGACAAAAAAGAAATCTATTCTTCCTCAGTGGGCCCTGGTTACAGCGAGCCTGACGCTGCTAGCGCCTTCGCCAGTCAGCGTTGCACAAGAGTTGCCGCCTGCCGCACCGTCATCGGCCGCAAGTCCTTTAGCCAATCTTCCTCTCAGGGAGCTGGAGCCCACCTTCCGGCAGCTGGGACAGGGCAGCTCCATGATGCTGCGCGGCGTGGAGAGCGAGGGCAATGTCAATATCAGCATTCGCCGCGACGAGCTGGTGGAGTCCGCGCTCCTGCGACTGACCTTTACGCTGTCTCCTGCACTGATTCCTTCTCTATCGCATATCAAGATTCTTCTCAACGAGGAACTGCTGCAAACGGTCTCGTTGACCAAGGAACAATTGGGAACACCACAGCATGTGGAACTGCCCATTGATGCCCGCCTTTTCACTGACTACAACAGGCTGCGCTTCCAGTTCATCGGTCATTACACGATGGACTGCGAGATGCCCAACCACACCAGCCTGTGGGCCGCCATCAGCAACGAGAGCCAGCTTAGCCTCAAGTTGCGCCAGCTTCCCCTCAGCAATGACCTGGCGCTCTTGCCAGCCCCGTTTTTCGATGCCCGGGACAACCAGACCGTCAACGTTCCAATCGTTGTGGCCAATGCCGGCGACATGGGCCAGCTCAGGGCGGCCGGCTCTGTAGCCAGCTGGCTGGGCATGCTTGCAGGCTATCGCGGCAACCGCTTCCCGATTTTCGAGAATCAATTGCCGCAACGCCATGCGATCGTGTTCGCGACCAACGAACACCGCCCCGACTTCCTCAAGGAACAGCCCGCCGTCACGCAGCCCACGCTGACCATGATGTCGCACCCCGAGCATCCGACCGTCAAGCTGCTGGTCGTGCAGGGCAAGGACGATGCACAGCTGCAGCAGGCCGCCGATGCACTGGCCCTGGGCAAGGCTGCATTGACCGGCAGCAGCATGCAGGTGACCAAGCTGGAGTACCCCGAAAAGCGCAAGGCCTATGACGCGCCGCGCTGGCTGACCACCAAGCGGCCGGTTCTCCTTTCCGAACTGGTGGACAACCCTTCGGATCTCCAGCTGCGGGGCTACGCGCTCAACAACACCATCAACATTCCCGCGCGCATGGCGCCGGATCTGTTCTCCTGGAAAGGCAGGGGCGTCCCCCTGCAGCTCAACTATCGCTACACGCCGAACTCGGTCTCGCAGCATGGCTCGCTCAGCCTTTCCATCAACGATCAGTTCATCAAAGCCTATCCCTTGCAAGCTGCGGATGACGACAAGAGTGGCAGAAGCACCATCATGCTGCCCCTGTTCGAGGACGGCAGCACCCAGACCAGCTCGGACTTCCGCATTCCGTCCTTCCTCGTCGGTGGAGACAACCAGCTCCAGCTGGGCTTCCAGCTGCCGGCGGCCGATCTGGGCCGTTGCCGCTCCACCCAGCCGACGGAGCTGCGCGCCGCCATCGATCCGGAATCCAGCATTGACCTCAGAGGCTTCAGGCACTACCTGCCCATGCCCAATCTTGCGGCTTATGCCAATAGCGGCTATCCGTTCACCAAATACGCCGATCTGAGCCAGACATCCGTTGTCCTGCCCAACCATCCCACTGCAGCCGACGCCGAGGCCTACCTGACGGCCGTGGCACGCATGAGTGCCGCGACCGGTCTTGCAGGCGTACGCTTCAGCCTGCTGAATGCGGACCAGATCGAAAAGGCGCGCGATACGGACATTCTGCTGGTCTCCGCCGGCGACAAAGACGGCCTGCTGCAGAAGTGGTCTCAGGATATCCCGACCCTGATTTCAGCCGGCAAGCGCACCACCCATTTGCTCGAACGCGCCATCGGCTCGCTGAGCGAATTGTTCCAGCACGCTGCAGACGCCCCCACGCCCGCCACCACCGGACTGGCCACGCTGGAGGGTGAAGGCCCGCTGGCGGCCATCGTGGGTTTCGAATCCCCGCTGCACAAGGGCCGCAGCATCGTGGGCCTCACAGCCAGCGACGATGTCGCCATGGGCCATATCTCCAGAGGCCTCAGCGATTCAACCAAGATCAGCGCCATGCGCGGCGACCTGAGCTTTCTGCGTGCCGAGCAGGTGGAGAGCTTCCGTGTGAATCCTGTCTATTACGTGGGCGACCTGCCCTGGTGGCAGCGCATGTGGTTCCATCTGCACAACCACCCCCTGGCCCTGGCATTGGCCGGTATCGCCACGGGCCTGCTGCTCACTTTCCTGGTTTACGGGGCGCTGCGCTCCCTGGCTGCCCGCCGGCTTGCCGGCAGGAACAATGTTTGAGCGGCGGCTCAAGCGCCGCAACTGGCTGCTGTCGGCGGCCAGCCTGACTGTGGCCGGGCCGCTGACCGGTCTGGCGGCGCGCCCGGCCTGGGCGGCCACGACACCCTGGCCGATGTGGGAGCAGTTCAAGCGCAGCTTCATGACCCGGGACGGGCGCATCGTCTCCGACGATGAAAAAGGCGGCCAGACCTACTCCGAGGGTCAGGCCTATGCCCTGTTCTTTGCGCTGGCGGCCAATGACCGGCCGGCCTTCGAGCTGCTGCTGCAATGGACGGAAAACAACCTATGCGCCGGCGACCTGAGCACCGCACTGCCTGCCTGGCTCTGGGGACAGAAGCCGGATGGCAGCTGGGGGCCGCTGGATACCAATGCAGCCTCCGATGCCGACCTGTGGATCGTCTACCTTCTGGCGGAGGCGGGACGGCTGTGGAACGACCGGCGCTATCGCGCCATGGCTTCGGTCATGGGCGCGCTGCTGCTGGACAAGGAAACCGAAGACCTGCCGGGCCTGGGCCCCACGCTGCTGCCCGGCCCCCAGGGCTTCAAGCTGGGCGAGGGCCGATGGCGCCTCAACCCCAGCTATGTGCCGCTGCAGGTGCTGGACCGGCTGGCCCAGGCCCTGCCCCAGCAGCCCCGCTGGAAGGCACTGCAGGCCAGCTCCCTCAGGCTCATCGTGGACTCGGCGCCCAAGGGCATCGCGCCCGACTGGGTGATCTACGACGCCAAGCAGGGTTTTCTGAAGGACCCGGACAAGGACAAGGCACAGGGTGCCTACAACGCCATCCGTGTTTATCTCTGGGCCGGCATGCTGCACCCCGAGGCCGCATCGCGCGCCCAGGTCCTTGCGGCGCTGCGCCCCATGGCCAGGCTAGTGCATGACACCGGCCGCCCCCCCGAGCGCATAGACCCCATGAGCGGCGAGAGCACGGGCACCGCGCCCAGCGGCTTCAGTGCCGCCATGCTGCCATTTCTGAGTGCGCAGGGCGACGAGGAGGCCGTGCGTGCCCAGCAGACCCGTCTGCAAGAGCAGCCCCTGCGGCCCACGGCGTATTACGAACAATGCCTGGCCCTGTTCGGGCTCGGCTGGATGCAGCAGCAATACCGTTTTGGCAGGCTTGGCGAACTCCAGCCCAAGTGGACCTCCCGACCATGAATCCTTTCGCTTGCACATACCAGCCGCTGGGCGCCATCGCAATCGCCGCGCTGCTGTGCTGTACCTCTTCCATGGCGCAGTCCGGCGCCAGCGAGGCCGTGGAGGCCGAGCTGCTGCGCACGGCCCAGATGTGGAGCGGCCGCCAGCGCGCCGACCTGGCCCGCCAGTCGATAGAAAAGCTGCTGAGCATCAATCCACGTTCGCCCCAGGGTTTGGCCGCGCTGGGGGACATTGCCTTGCAGGAGGGCAAGACCCAGGAAGCGCAAAGCATTCTCGCCCGCCTGCAGAGCATCCATCCGTCAAGCCAGTCGGCCCGCGACCTTGCCGCGCTGATCAACGCATACGGCCCGGGCAAGCAGCAATTGGCGCAGATGCGGCTCATGGCCCGCGCCGGGCGCAAGGCCGAAGCCGCGGCCATTGCCCGGCAGCTCTTTCCGGCAGGCCCGCCGCAGACCGGCAGCCTGATGCGCGAGTACTATCAGATCGTCGGTGGCGACCCCGAGTCCTCGGCGCAGCCGGCGAACGCCCAGAACGGGGCACAGCCTGCTGCCCCGAACGCTGCACGCACCGACCCGGCCACGGACAGAGTGTCGCCCCAGTCCGGCCCTCCCCGGGATCAGCAAGCGCAGGCCGCGCGCGATCCCGCCAGCGTCGCGCTCAGGGCCGGATTGGCCGCGCTGGACAAGGGTGAGCTGGAGCAGGCCGAACGCAGCTTCGACGAAGTGCTCCAGCGCAGGCCGCGCGATGCGCAGGCACTGGGCAGCAAGGGCCTGCTGCGCATGCGCCAGGGCCGCCATGCCGAAGCGCTGCCCCTGCTGGACCAAGCCTACGCCATAGACCGCCAGGGCAAATGGCGGGACCTGCGCGCCACGGCTCAGTTCTGGGCCCATCTGCGCGCCGCCGAAGCCGCGCTGCAGGCCGATGATCTGGCGGCAGCGCAGCAGCTGTCGCAGCAAGCCCTGCAGCAGCAGCCCGACAATCTGCAGGCATTGATGCTGGCCGGAGAAATCAAGGCCCGCCAGCAGGATGCTGCCGGCGCCGAAGCCTATTACCGGCAGGCCCTGCAGAGCAGTCCCGGCAATGTTCCGGCCCTGACCGCTCTGGCCGATCTCTATGCCACCCAGGGTCACCCCGAGCGCGCACGCCAGTTGCTCGAACAGACCGCGCAGCAGCAGCCCGGTCTGGCCCGGGACCTGCAGCCCGTGCAGGCCCGTGTGCTCGACCGCGAAGCCAATACGGCGCTTGAGGCCGGCCAGCTCAGCAAGGCGCTGGGCCTTCAGGAACAGGCCCTGAAGCTCACGCCTGCCGATCCCTGGCTCAGGCACCGGCTCGCACGCACCTATCTGCGCATGCAGCAGCCCGAATCGGCGCTGCAGGTCATGGATGCGGGCATCGCCCTCGCCCCTGCAGAACCGGACATGCGCTATGCACGGGCCCTGATTCGCAGTGCCGTCAATGACGACGAAGGCGCGCTGTTCGACATGCGGCAGATCCCCGAGGCCGCGTACAGCGAATCCATGCGCAATCTGCGCAACAGTGCACAGATCCATGCCTACATCGCCCAGACCGCGCGCGATCCCGCTCTGGCCCGGGGCCGGCTGGATGCGGCCGAACGAGCGGCAGGCAACGACAGCGACCTGCTGTATGCGGTCTCCAATGCCTGGTTCCGCATGAACCGGCCTCAGGAAGCCGTGGCCGTCTTTGACCGCCGCATGGCCAGGCTGCCGGCTCCCGAGCCTGCCGATCGGTTGCGCCAGGCGCAGTTGCTCGGCCGCGCAGCCGAGGACAGCCGGCTGCAGTCCCTTCTGCCGCAGCTCCTGGCACGAAAGGACTGGACGGCCGAGCAAGATGCGGACCTGCTGGGCATACAGGCCGATTACCTGGAACGGCAGGTGGATCTGGCCATGGCACAGGCCCGCCCGGCGCAGGCCCGGCGGCTTGCAACCTCTCCCTTGCACCAGGGCCGGACCACGCAGGCCCAGCGCAGCGCCGCCCGCGCCCGCCTGATGCTTGCGGCCAACGAAAACGCCGCGGCGCTCGAGCAGTTCGACATCGCCCTCAAGGACGCGCCTGACAGCTACGACCTGCACATAGGGCGCGGCAATGCGCTTGCACGCATGCACCAGCTCGAGGCCGCCCGATCGGAAGCGCAATGGGCGCAGCAGCGCGCAGCCGGCCAGGAGCCCTACCGTCAGCTCGCACTGGTTCGACTGTGGCAGCGGGCCGGCCAGCCGGAGCAGGCCAGGGCCTTGCTGGCATCGTTGCAGGCCGTCAACCCGGACGACACCGAAGTGCTGCTGCACAGCGCGCGCCTGGAGCGCTCGGAAAGCCGGTATGCCCAGGCCCTGTCTTCCTACCGCGACGCACTGGCCCTGGAACGCCGCAGCCTGCCTGCAGACAGCATCGCCCTGCCCGATTCCGTGGCCAAGATCGAGTCGGACATCGCATCCATAGAGGGACGCCGCCAGAGCTGGGTCGAAGTCGGCCAGACGGGACTGCGCAAGTCCTCCACCGACGGCATCTCCTCCCTGCATGGTTGGGAGCGCCCCGCCGTGGCATGGTTCCCGCGCGGCTACGACGGCCTCTATTTCCTGCACGTGGACCAGGTCCATCTCGATGCCGGCGCCCTGCCCGGAAACGCCGACGACGCGCTGAGCTACGGCCTGGTGGCAGCCTGGCCCTCGGCCCGGTATCCGACCACGGGCGCACATTCCAAGGCAGACGGGTACAACGTCGGCTTCGGCTATCAGGCCGACCGCTGGCAATGGGACATAGGCACGACCGGCGCAGGCATGCCCGTCACCAATGTGGTCGGCGGCATTGCCCATACCGGCGACTGGCGCGATATCGGCTACCGGGTAGAGGTGTCGCGCCGCCCGCTGACCGGCAGCCTTCTTTCCTATGGCGGAGCACACGATCCCGTCACCGGCCAGACCTGGGGCGGCGTGGTCGCCACGGGCGTGTCCGCACGCGCCTCCACCGATGTGGGCGGCTTTGCTGCTTCGCTCAGCGGCAACTACGCGGCCCTGACCGGCAAGAACGTGCGCAGCAACACCCGCTGGCAGCTGCGCGCCGCGCTGGATCGCGACATCTGGCGCACGCCCAACCAGGTCGTCAATTTGGGTGCCGCACTATCCTTCTGGGGCTATGCGCGCGACCTGTCCGAGTACAGCTGGGGCCATGGCGGCTACTACAGCCCCCAGCGCTATGCCTCCATCGCCCTGCCGCTGCAATGGAGCGGCCGCGAAGGCCGTTGGACCTGGCTGCTGCGCGCCTCGGTGTCCTATTCCCGCAGCTCCAGTAATCCCACGGACTATTTCCCCACCGACCCGCAGCTGCAAGCCCAGGCCTATGCGCTGGGCCGGTCGGCCGTCTATGCGGGGGGCAGCAGCACGGGCTTCGGCAGGTCGCTGCGCGCGGTCCTCGAGCACCAGCTCACTTCCAACCTGGCCCTGGGGGCGCAGTTCGAAATGGACCGCTCGGCATACTACGCGCCCACCAGCCTGATGCTCTACGCGCGCTTCCTGTTCGATCCCGTGACGGCACCACTCGCGAACCGGCCCCGCCCCGTACAGCCCTATTCGAGCTTCTGACATGCAACAGATTACGGATCTTTCCAGCAATCGTGCAGCCCTACCACCCATGGGCCTGGGTATCGACGGCCTGCCGGACGGCATGGGACAGCTGCCGCACCATGGCGTGATTGCACTGGCGGGCCCACCCGGCCCGGTTTTCGAGAACTGGCGCCGGCATCTGCTCCAAGACCTGTGTCAGGCCTTTCCCACCATGCTGGTCGCTCCCGATGCGCCCCTGCTCGACCGCCTGCTGGACACGCAGGCCGCCACAGCCGACCGGATCGAGGCCTGGATATTGCCCGAGGCCGCCCAGAGGCAATTGCAGGAAACCGGCTTTGCTGCCTTGCGCAAGGATCTCAAACGCGCGGGCCTGGGTGCACGGCAGGCGCTGTGCGTGCTCGATGCCTCCCCGCTGTTCACCGGCGCTTCCCTGGAGCGCATTCACCGCTTTGCCGGCCAGCTCCACCAGTGGGCCGCCCTGCGCAAGGCACCGGTGATACTGTGCTTCGAGGCTCCTGACGACGAAGTGCGGGGTATGCTGAGCAGCTTTGCCCATGCCTTTGCGTATTGCGCCTTTCTCGAGCAGGATGCCAATGGCCTTTCGCTGTATCTGGAGCGCTGGAACAGCGCGCATGGTGCAATCTTCGACACCCGGCTGGGCCTGCAGTGGCTGGCGGGAAAGGAACCCGCCCAGCGCATGCGCGCCAACGGCGTGCTCATGCAGGGCGCCGCAGCGCAGCTCGTCCATACGCCCGACGAACTGGAAATCTACGCCACGCAGGCTGCTGTGGCAGATCAGCGCCAGCCGCCCGCGGCCTGGCACGTGATTGAAACCAGGGAGCTCATCCCCGAAGCCGTGCAACATGCCATCGGTGCCACGGTGCTGCTGGACGCCGGCAGCAGCGTCGAATTCGAGGCCCTGGCACGGCTGGTGCACCGGCTGCGGTGCACCCATCCGCAGACGCTCAAGATCGTCGTCAGGGAAACCCAAGGCAAGCTGCGCCTGAACAGCGAGCAGGCGCTGCTGCGCCTGGGCGCCAACGACGTCATCTACCGCGAACTCAATTTTTCCCGGCTGCTGCAGCGTCTCAAGGAACTGCAGTCCCAGCGTTTCTCGCGCCAGGTGCCAGAAAACTACGAGCAGGCCCTTCATGCCTTCATGCCGGTACCGGAGCTCGGCTACCAGCGGCCCGAGCTTTTCTGTGCGCTGACGCGGGGCATGCTGCGCAAGACCCAGGCCATCGGCCTGAGCCACAGCCTGATCCGGCTGCGGCTGCTCAGCCATGCCTCGCATGTCCAGGCAATCGCGGCGTATCGACCTTCGCGCGATGGCGACCTGATCACCGCGGACCAGGATTCCATCTACGTCTTCCTGTTCGCCTGCGGGGAATCGGACGTCGACACCGCCCTGCCGCGCCTTTTCCGCCAACCGCTGGCACAGCTGTTCAGTTCCCAGATCTCGGAAAGCAGCCATGAAGGAATGCTGCAGTTGCTGGATCGGCTTCAATCCGCCGCCGAAGCCGGGCTGCCCGACTACACGGCCGTGGCGGCACCGGTTTCCGCAGGTAAGGGGCAAACGTCCCTGCAGCCGCACGAGGCCGCCCGGCAGCCGGCGGCCCTGCCCCGCATCGCGCAGCCGGCTGCCACCGTTCCTCACGCCCCCGCCATGAGCAGCCGTCCCATTGCCAGGCGGCCGGCACAGCCCCACGACACCTAGGAACACGCCATGTCGTCCTATCTTTTCTTCACAGGTATCGCCGCAGGCATTGCCATCGCCGCAGCGCTGTGGCTGCTCGGGCGCGCCGAATCCGCCAGCAAGCTGCTGCACCGGTGGTATCGCCCCCGCTACCTTCAGCCCTATCCGCCGGCGCCATCGGCGCGCCATACCGGCAAAGGCTAAGTCCCATGCAACGTCTCGTCTTTCTTTCCCCCCTCGGAGGAGCTGGCTGCACCACGCTGGCAGCCCACGTGGCGGCTCTGGCTGCGCAGCGCAGCAGCGTCTGCCTGGCGCTGGACCTGAGCCCGGGCAACATGCTGGGCCGCCATCTGGGCTTGCCTTCCTGCGCAGCGCAAGGCTGGAGCCATGCGCTGCTGCACAACCAATGGTGGGGCCAGGCCGCCATGGTCAATTCCGCCGGGCTGCAATACCTGCCGCATGGCCGCCTCGATGATGAGACTTGCATCCGCCTGCAGGCGCACTGGCTGCGGCACCCCGGCTGGCTGGCTGAAAACCTCCAGGCCCTGGACCTGCCCTCCTCTGCCCTGGCGGTCATGGATGCGCCTTCGCCCTGCACACCCCTGGGCCGGCAGGCCTTGCAGGCCGCCGACCTGGCGGTCGTGGTGCTCGACGCCTCCGAGCGCGCCCTGCAGGCGCAGCCGGCCGTGCAGGCCCTGCAGCAATGCCTAGCGCCTGGGGCGCGGCTGCGGCTGGTCGTGAACCGCTATGCGCCGCGCCGCCCGTCCCAGCAGGCCGCGCTGGAGCGCCTGCGCCAGCAATGGGGCAATGCCCTGCTGCTGGATCTCATTCACGACGACGAGGCCATCTGCGAAGCCCTGTCGCAAGGCCTGTGCGTGCACCAGAGCATGCCCCAGGCACAGTCCGCCCACGACTTCCAGGGGCTGGCTTTCCGGTTGCTGTCAGACCTTGGCTTGCTGCCCCAGGATCCGCCATGAATCCTCTGCACTTCAGCGCCCTCTGGCTGGCCAATCAGCTGCACGTGGAGCAGCCTGCTCGGTGGTCCTCGTGGGCCAGGCGGCTGTTCGTGCTGCCCCGCCGCACACAGGCCTGGCTGCCCCTGACGGCCGCGCAGGTGCCCGATCCGCTGCGATGGCTGGCACGCCAGCTGCAGCTGGCCCCCGGTGCTTCGCCGCAGCAGTGGCTGCTGGCCCTGTTCCTGCGCCCCGATCCCTCGGGCCGCCAGGACGGCATGCGCCTGGAAAACCTGCTGGCCGCGGTGCTGCGGCCCATGCTCCAGGCCCTGGCCTGGATCTGGGGCGGCGTGTGGCTGCTGCTGCGCCCGCTGCTGCTGCTCCTGTCCTGGCCCATACGCATGGCCATGCGCGGTGCCGAGCGCGTGGCAGCGCGCATCGATTCGGACGCCTTCGGCCGCCAGGCCGACACCCTGCTGCATCCGCTGTTCGCCATTCCGGGCATGCGCTGGGCCGTGCTGGGGGCAGGCGCCGCCGTCACGGCGGTGGTCATGACCACGCCCCTGAGCTGGGCCGGGCAGCTGCTGTTCCTGACCGTCATCTGGCTGCTGTCCCTGGTCCTGCGCAAGCTGCCCGGGCGCTTTCCGTCGCTGGCCCTGTCCACGCTGAGCCTGATGGCCATGGGACGCTATGCCTGGTGGCGCATGAACAATACGCTGCAGTTCGACAGCGCGCTGGAAGCGGCTCTCGGCTATGGCCTGCTGGCCGCCGAAGCCTACACCTGGCTGATCGTCATCCTGGGCTTCATACAGACGGCCTGGCCGCTGCAGCGCAAGCCCGCCCCACTGTCCGGGCCGCCGTCGTCCTGGCCCACGGTGGACGTCTTCATTCCCACCTACAACGAACCCCTGAGCGTGGTCCGGCCCACGGTGCTGGCCGCCATGGCGCTGGACTGGCCCGAGGACAAGCTCAAGGTCTACATCCTGGACGACGGTCGCCGCGATGAATTCCGCGACTTCGCCAACCAACTGGGCGTGGGCTACATCTGCCGCACGGACAACCGCCATGCCAAGGCGGGCAATCTCAACCATGCCCTCGCGCAAACCGACGGAGAACTCGTCGCCATCTTCGACTGCGACCACATTCCCACGCGCAGCTTCCTCAAGACCGCCGGCGGCTGGTTCCAGCGCGATCCGCTGTGCGCCATGCTGCAGACGCCGCACCACTTCTTCTCGCCCGACCCTTTCGAACGCAACCTGGGCACCTTCCGGCGCATACCCAACGAAGGCGCGCTGTTCTACGGGCTGATCCAGGACGGCAACGACTTCTGGAATGCCACCTTCTTCTGCGGCTCCTGCGCGGTTCTGCGCCGAGGCCCGCTGATGGAAGTGGGCGGCATCGCCGTGGAAACCGTGACCGAAGACGCCCATACCGCGCTCAAGCTGCACGCCAAGGGCTACAACACCGCCTATATCAACGAAACCCAGGCCGCGGGACTGGCCACCGAGAGCCTGTCCGCCCATATCGGCCAGCGCATCCGCTGGGCGCGCGGCATGGCGCAGATCTTCCGCCTCGACAACCCTTTCCTCAAGGCCGGGCTGAGCCTGTGGCAGCGCATCTGCTACGCCAATGCCATGCTGCACTTCTTCTTCGGGCTGCCGCGGCTGGTGTTCCTCACGGCCCCCATGGCCTATCTGTTCTTCGAGCTGCACATCATCAACACCAATGCCCTGCTGCTGATGCTCTACGTGCTGCCGTACATACTGCAGACCAATATCGCCAATGCCCATGTGCAGGGGAAATTCCGCCATACGTTCTGGGCCGAGGTCTACGAGACCGTGCTGGCCTGGTACATCGCCCTGCCCACCACGGTGGCCCTGCTCTCGCCGCGCCACGGCAAGTTCAACGTCACCGCCAAGGGCGGGCTGGTCACGCACACCTATTTCGACTGGGCCATCTCCCGGCCCTACATGGTGCTGGTGCTGCTCAACATCGCGGCCTTCTT
>Ga0153918_1000587_pt1 | contig 16634 bp, 20 predicted proteins | sample TSFL002MetaG_FD_104687 | JGI IMG/M metagenome (GOLD analysis project Ga0153918, IMG submission 104687) | Attine ant fungus gardens microbial communities from Florida, USA - TSFL002 MetaG | ecosystem: Host-associated > Fungi > Mycelium > Unclassified | place: USA: Florida, Paynes Creek Historic... | reverse complement strand
GGAACAGTTGCGACAGCACCACCGTGCCGTGGGCATGGCAGGCCTCGGCCAGGCGCCGGTAGCCGTCGATGCAGACGTCGTCAGTGGCCATCAGCACATGCGAGGTGTAACGGGCACTGTCATGCACCCCGGCCACCTGCAGCACGATCAGGCCGACACCCCCGGCGGCACGGGCGCGCTGGTAAGCGATGAGCTTGTCGTTGACCAGGTTGTCGGTGGGCAGGCAGGTGTCGTGGCCGGTCGACATGATGCGGTTCTTCAGGCGCTTGCCGCGGATCTGCAGGGGTTCGAACAGGTGGGCGAAGGCGGTCGTCATGCGGGCGGCTCCGGTGCAGTGTCGTTCTTGTTTTCCTCATGAAAGTGTAGCGCCAGTAAAAAATCAACTTGTTTTTTTACTGGTGCCCGACTAGCTTTTCCCCCGCCACGGCCGTGGCGCGTGACCTCACTACAACAACAAACGGGCCTTCGAGCCAACGCTCGGCGGTACCGACAGGAGGCAACTCGATGCAGGCATTTCCTCGCAGTACCGGCCTTTGCGCAGCGCTGCTGGCCTTGGGCCTGGGCAGTGCGCAAGCGGCGCCGCAGATGGTCGTGGTCGGCTACGGCGGCGCCGGTCAGAAAGCCCAGGATGTGGCGATCTTCCAGCCTTTCAGCGCCCAGGACGGCAGCCAGTTGATCCAGAGCGAATACAACGGCGAGATGGCGCGCATCCAGGTGATGGCCGATACCGGCAATGTCGACTGGGACGTGGTGCAGATCGAGGGGCCGGACCTCATGCGCGGCTGCGACGAGGGCATCTACGAGCACCTCGACTGGCAGCGCCTGGGGCATGCCGCCGAACTGATCCCCGCTGCGGCCCAGGACTGCGGCTCAGCGGCGCTGGTGTGGAGCGTGGCGATTGCCTACGACCGCGACAAGCTGGCCCAGGCACCGACCTCGTGGGCCGACTTCTGGAACGTGCAGAAGTACCCGGGCAAACGCGGCCTGCGCAAACGCGCGGTGTACAACCTGGAGTTCGCCTTGCTGGCCGACGGGGTCAAGGTCGCTGACGTGTACAAGGTGTTGTCGACTCCGGCAGGTGTCGAGCGCGCCTTTGCCAAGCTCACCGAGCTCAAGCCTTATATCCAGTGGTGGGATGCCGGCGCGCAACCGGCGCAGTGGCTGACGGCGGGCGATGTGGTGATGACCTCGACCTACAGTGGCCGCATCGCCGTGGCTGCGCAGCAAGGCAGCCCGCTGGCGGTGGTCTGGCCCGGCAGCCTGTATGGCATGGACTACTGGGCGATCATCAAGGGCTCGAAGCACGTAGACCAGGCCAAGCGCCTGATCAGCTATGCCAACCAGCCGGATACCCAGGTGCGTTACGTCCAGCAGATTCCCTATGGGCCGACCAACACCCAGGCGGCGGCCCGGCTTGACCCGGCACTGGCCAGCTGGGTGCCGACCTCGCCTGAAAACCTGCAAGGTGCGTTGGCGATGAATGTGGAATTCTGGGTCGATCATGGCGAGGAGCTGGAGCAACGCTTCAATGCCTGGGCCAGCAAATGATGTCGCTTGTCGGGGCTGCCCTGCAGCCCCGAACTGCCAAGAGGGAAAACAACAATGGACACCACGGAACAGACCCTGCGCCAGCAACTGGCCGCCTGCTATCGCCTGATTGCCCACTTCCGCATGTCGGACCTGATCTTTACCCATATCTCCCTGCGCCTGCCGGGCCCCGAGCACCATTTCCTGATCAACCCCTACGGCTTGCTGTTCGATGAAATCACCGCCTCGAGCCTGGTGAAGATCGACCTGCAAGGCCGGCCGGTGGCGCCCACCGAATACCCGGTCAACCCGGCCGGCTTCGTCATCCACAGCGCCATCCATGCCGCCCGCGAGGACGCCCAGTGCGTGCTGCACACCCACACTCGCGCCGGTTGCGCGGTGGCGGCGCTGGAGTGCGGGTTGCTGCCGGTCAACCAGATGTCGATGGAGTTCCATGGCAAGGTCGCCTACCACGCCTACGAAGGCATCGCGCTGGACCTGGACGAGCAGCAGCGGCTGGTGGCGGACCTGGGCGACAAGCCGGTGATGATCCTGCGCAACCACGGCTTGCTGACCACCGGGCGCTCGGTGGCCGAGGCGTTCCTGCGGATGTATTACCTGGAGAAGGCCTGCGAGATCCAGCTGGCGGCGCAGAGCGCCGGGCAGCTTGTGTTGCCGCCGGCAGCGGTGTGCGCGCATACCGAACGGCAATTCAATGCGCCGATGCGGGCACTGAAGGAGGGCGAGCTGAGCGATCCGGATGCGCTGCAACTGGCGTGGGCGGCTTTGTTGCGAATGCTGGAGCGAGTCGCCCCTGGCTATCGCGACTGACAGCCGCCCGTTCAGCGGCAATCAGTGCCCCTGAGGCACGATCAGGCTGGCCGGCGCCTCGGCGGCCCGGCGGCGCGCCACGCAATAGTAGAGCACGCTCGGCACCACCAGCCCGATCAGCCACGACACATCCACGCCACCCAGGTGCGCGACCATGGGGCCGGTGTACAGCTTGGTGTCGATGAACGGCATCTGCACCAGCACGCCGAGGGTGTAGACGCTGATGCCAGGCCAGTTCCAGCGGCCGTAGCGGCCTTCAGGGTCGGCCAGGGCAGGGATGTCGTAGCGCTCCTGGGTGATGAAGTAGTAATCCACCAGGTTGACCGCGCTCCAGGGCACGAAGAAGGTCAGCAGAAACAGGATGAACGACTTGAACGCACTGAGGAACGTGTGCTGGCCGAGCAGGGCCACCAGGGTGGCGGCGCCGACGATGGCCAGCACGAACACCAGGCGTTGCACGCGGCTGATTGCCAGGTGACCTCGGAAGCCGCTGATGATGGTGGCAATGCACATGAAGCTGCCATAGGAATTGAGCGTCGAGATCGTCACCTTGCCGAACGCGATGCTGAAGTACAGCAGCGCGGCAGTGGTGCCGGCACCGCCGAGGCCGACGATGTAGGCCACTTCACGCCCGCTGAATTGCCCGCCGGCGATCGCTGCGGCGAAAACACCGAGGACCATCGATGCCTGGGCGCCAATGACCGAACCGAGGCCGGCAGCGAGGAAGGTCTTGGCTGCCGAGGTGTTGCTCGGCAAGTAGCGCGAGTAGTCTGCCACGTAGGGGCCGAAGGCGATCTGCCAGGAGGCCGCCAGCGACACCGCGAGCAGGAAGCTGGCCCAGCTGAAGTGACGGTTCTGCAGCAACTGGCCGATGTCGGCGAGCATCAGGATGCGGCTGAACAGGTAGACGAAGGCAATGATGCCCAACACGCTGGCAACCCGGCCGATCCAGTGGATGACCCGGTAGCCGGCCAGGGTGGCGAGCACGATCAGCGCGGCGAAGATCACGATGCCGGTGCTGTCGCTGACGCTCAGCAACTGGCCGATGGCCTGCCCGGACAGTACCGTGCCGGTGGCGGTGAAGCCCAGGTACATCAGGCACACCAGCACCATCGGGATGGCCGCGCCATACACGCCGAACTGGACGCGGCTTGAAATCATCTGCGGCAGGCCCAGGCGCGGGCCCTGGGCCGCATGCAAGGCCATAACCGCGCCGCCGATCAGCTGGCCCAGCAGCAGGCCGATCAGCGACCAGAACACGTCGCCGCCCAGCACCACGGCCAGGGCGCCGGTGACGATAGCGGTAATCTGCAGGTTGGCGCCGAGCCAGAGGGTGAACTGGCTGTACAGCTTGCCATGGCGCTCGGCTTCCGGGATGTAGTCGATAGAGCGCCGTTCGAGCACGGATTTGCGGGACATTGAGGGCTCCACTTCATTGTTTTTGTGTCAGGGGAGGGCCATCGCCGGGGCGCTGCGCGGATGGCGTCTGCCTGATATCAGCATGTCTATACAAGCAGGGTCAAGTGAAGACTGCTGGGCATAACAGCCAAGCTGTAGCGCAAGGGTTGGCCATAACTGTGCTGGTCCGTGGGCGGAAAATAGCCTTATGCTGTTACGAAATATGTCTAGAACACCGGAAGAAGGAAGCTGCAATGCCGCTCAAGGACCTACTGATCGCCCTGGTGGTGATTGTCGCCTGGGGAGTCAATTTCGTGGTCATCAAGGTCGGCCTCGATGGCTTGCCGCCGATGCTGCTCGGGGCATTGCGTTTTCTGCTGGTGGCGTTTCCGGCTGTGCTGCTGGTCAAGCGGCCGAAGCTGCCGTGGGGCTGGCTGATCGCCTATGGCGCGACCATCTCCCTGGGCCAGTTCGCCTTCCTGTTCCAGGCCATGTACAGCGGCATGCCACCGGGCCTGGCGTCGCTGGTGCTGCAGTCGCAGGCCTTCTTCACGCTTGGCTTCGCCGCGCTGTTCCTCGGTGAACGGTTGCGTCTGGCCAGCGTGCTCGGCCTGATAGTGGCGGCCAGCGGCCTGGCGCTGATCGGTAGCGAGGACAGCGGCCATGTACCGCTGGTGGCGCTGCTGCTGACCTTGTGTGGCGGGGCCATGTGGGGCATGGGCAACATCATTACCCGCCGCTTCGGCTCGGTCGACCTGGTGGCGCTGGTGATCTGGGGCGGGCTGATTCCACCGCTGCCGTTCCTGGCGTTGTCGTGGTGGCTGGAAGGGCCGGAGCGGATTGGCCATGCGCTGGCCAATATCGGCTGGAGCTCGGTGCTGGCGCTGGCCTACCTGGCCTTCGTCGCCACCATGATCGGCTACAGCCTGTGGGGCAAGCTGCTGTCGCGCCACCCGGCGGGCAAGGTGGCACCGTTTTCGCTGCTGGTGCCGGTCATCGGCCTGAGTTCGTCAGCCTGGTTGCTGGGTGAGCGGCTGACGGCCACCCAGGGCTGGGGCGCATTGCTGGTGATGCTTGGTTTGCTGGTCAACGTGTTCGGACCGAAGCTGGGGCAGCGTTTGCGGGCAGCCAGTGCGCAATAGCGGAAGCCACCGGCGCATTTGTTAGACTTGGCCTTTTTTGCAAGGCCAAGGAGCGCAACATGATCATCTCCACCACCAGCCAGCTCGAGGGCCGCCCGATCGCCGAGTACCTTGGCGTGGTCAGCTCCGAATCGGTGCAGGGCATCAACTTCGTGCGCGATTTCTTCACACGTTTCCGCGATTTTTTCGGCGGCCGTTCGCAAACCCTGGAGAGCGCCCTGCGTGAGGCCCGCGAGCAGGCCACTGAAGAGCTCATGGCGCGGGCACGGCAGTTGCAAGCCGATGCAGTGGTAGGCGTGGACTTCGAGATCAGCATGCCGTCGGTGCAAGGCGGCATGGTCGTGGTGTTCGCCACCGGTACTGCCGTGCGGCTGAAGTAGCTAAATGCCACTTGTCGGGTCTGCAGGTTTCGTCCGAGCGGTCCGCTTGTGACCGGCTAGTCTCACTGGCACAGGTCGCGTTTTTCAGCTCAGCCCATTGCTGGCTGACGCGGTCGCCACTGAATGGAGATAGGGGCATGAGCGAGTCCTTTTTCGAAGACAGCAACGATGCATTTCCGATCAATAGCCAGGTGCGTTGCGGTCAGGCGGCGTTTCGCCTGGGCTTTGTCCACATGACCTTGGAGGAATCGGAAGACCTCAAGCCTGCCTACCTGCAGCGCATCAAGAAGGGCCGCTTCACACCCCGGGTGCCGGCCAGGAAATAGGCCTGCAAAAAGGTGAACCTGCTCACAGATCCCCGCCCAACGGCGGGGTTTTTGTTGATGTTACTTGATCCTGCTCATGGTAACCGCGGGTTGCCCTCGCGGCGGCGGCGCAGTTGTGGTCTTCTGGCGCGGCATCCAGGAAAGGGAGGATTGATTTTCCATGCGAGTCAGGGACGAGACCTATTGGCAGTGGGCCGATGCACAGCTGCATAGCCGCTGCCATGACGAAGTGCTCAGCGACGGCACTTCGCTGGATATCCAGGTGCGCCTGTCGCGGCTCGGCGCCACGCAACTGTTCCTTGGGCTTTACGGGCAGGACGGCAGGGCGCTGCTGGAGGAGTACTACCCGGCGCGGCCCGGCGAAACCATGACCCGTGCGCTGGTGTGGGGGGTGAACCGGGCCCGGGCGCTGGCGATCGGTGCGTTACCGATGCCGCAGCGCCGACAGCGGGCATGAAAAAGCCCGGCCTATGCAGGCCGGGCTCGCTAAGTGGTGGCCAACCCCTCAGTTCAGCGGATCGATCACCTTGACTGCCTGCCGCTCACGGGCGGCGGGCCATTCTTGTTGCAGGGTCTGCAGCACGCGGCCGACGAACTCGGTGTCGGCGGCGGCCTTCTTGCCGACGTAGCCCTGGCCACGGCGGTAGACCTTGAAGCGGGCGCGCATGCTGGGCAGGTGCGCTTCGAATTCATCTTCGACCGTGTTCGGCGGCAGGCGGTCGATGCGCACCTCGCCGGTCTGGCTGACCCACAGCAGGTGGTCGTCGAGGCTGTCTTTGCGGACCGCGAACAGCTGGGCCAGTTGGTCGATAGTCGGATTGTCGTTCAAGTTCATCATAAAGCCCCCATCACCTATTTGTTGTTGATTGTCACAGTTGGCGCCACAGGTTGTAGCGCACTACCAAGGCTGCTACAGCAGCATCGCAACAGGGGCTTTCTCACGCTGCCTTTTGGACAGATTCCCTCTCCACGGACGGCCTGCGTTACCGCGCAGGCCGTCTGGAACACCCTTGCCACCGCTCCCGATCAGGGAGACGGCCTCATCATGCACAAGGCTGTTGAACGTCGTCAATGGTTTGTAGTGAATATTTTTATTCACTACATTTTTGTCATATTGTCTGGCAATCGGTTCGGCGATGACTCAGCGGTCGAGCCCGGACAGGATCTGGAAGGCCGCCCGGACTCGGGCTTCGTTGGGGTAGTTGCGGTTGGCAAGCAGGACAATGGCCCGGCCTTCGGACGGGATGAAGGCAGCGTAGGCGCCGAACCCGTTGGTGGAGCCGGTCTTGTTGTACCAGGCGGCGGGCAGGGCCGGAAGCGCCGGCTGCAGGCGCTGGGTGGCCTGGGGTTCACGAATCAGGCGCGGGCTGTTGCCATCGACCAGCGTGTCCAGCGTGACCGGGTAAGGGTAGCGCTCCCAGCCCAGGCCCTGGGTCATGGCGCCAACCCGGAAGTAGCCCGCCTGGGTGATGCCGATGGCTTTGCGCAGCGCCGTCGGCAGTTGCGCAGGCTCCATGTGCAGGCGCACGTAGCGCAGCAGGTCGCTGGCGCTGGTCTTGATGCCGTAGGCTTCGTCGGCATAGGGACCCGGGTTGACGCGCACCGGGTGGTTTTGCGCGTCGTAGCCCTGCGCATACAACGCCTGTGCCGTTTGTGGCACCTGCAGGTAGGTGTGCTGCAGGCCCATCTGAGGTAGCAGGTGCCGGGTCATGACGATGGCGAATGGCTGGTGTTGCGCGCGCGCCGCAAGGTCGCCGAACAGCCCCAGGCTCGGGTTGGAATAGCAGCGCTGAGTGCCAGGTTCGCTGCGGGTCTTCCAGTTGCGCAAGAATGCCAGTGCCTGTTCTGCAGTCTGCACCTCATCGGGAAATTGCAGTGGCAGGCAGTCGGCGCTGTAGGCGCCCAGGTCCAGCACACTGGCCTCGCCCAATGGCGCACCGGTCAGGGCCGGCGCGTAGCGCCGGGCAGGGGCGTCCAGATCGAGCTTGCCTTCGGCACTGGCCAGCGCCACGAGGGTGGCGGTGTAGGTCTTGCTCAGTGAACCGATTTCGAACAGGGTGTCGGCGGTCACCGGCTTGCCGTCGGCCTTGCTGGCCACACCATAGCTGAAGTAGTGGGCCTGGCCGTTGTCATAGACCGCCACGGCCATGCCGGCGATGTCCTGTTGTTTCATCAGCGGCCGGATGACCTCGTCCACCTGGGCCTGCAGCGGTTCGGCCGCGTGCGCCGAGGCAAGGCCGAACAGCATCAGCAGTGGAGCTAGACGTACGCGTGGCATGCAAAGGGTCCTTTTCGTGGAGGTGTCCGTTGAGCGACACCAATGGGGGTTCCGGCGTTAGCGGGAAAAAACCCAAGACCTTATCGTCAGGCCCTGCACAACGACAAGATGGAAACTGTTATGAAGTATTTGCGCATGTTGTTCGACAACTTCACCCTGTGCCTGCTCGGGGTGGTACTGATCGCCACCGTGCTGCCTTGCTCGGGCGACGGCGCGGTGTATTTCGGCTGGCTGACCAACCTGGCGATCGGCCTGCTGTTCTTCCTGCACGGTGCGAAGTTGTCGCGCGAGGCCATCATCGCGGGTGCTGGCCATTGGCGTCTGCACTTGCTGGTGTTCTCCTGCACCTTCGTGATGTTCCCGCTGCTGGGCCTGGCGTTCAAGCCGCTGTTCGTGCCGCTGGTAGGCAACGAACTGTACCTGGGCGTGCTGTACCTGTGCGCGCTGCCAGCCACCGTGCAGTCGGCGATTGCCTTCACCTCGCTGGCCCGCGGCAACGTGCCGGCTGCCATCTGCAGCGCGGCGGCGTCCAGCCTGATCGGCATCTTCCTGACCCCGCTGCTGGTGATGATGCTGTTGGGCGCCAGTGGCGATACGGGTTCGGGGCTGGACGCCGTGTTGAAGATCACGCTGCAGTTGCTGGTGCCTTTCGTGGCCGGGCAGATTGCACGCCGCTGGATCGGGGCGTGGGTCAAGAAGAATGCCCGCTGGCTGAAGAGCGTCGACCAGGGTTCGATCCTGCTGGTGGTGTACACCGCGTTCAGCGAGGCCGTGGTCACCGGCCTGTGGCACACCGTGTCGCCGCAGCACCTGGCCGGGCTGTTCGCCGTCTGCGGCATCCTGCTGGCGGTGGTGCTGTTCGGTACGCGCCTGCTGGGCAAGCTGCTGGGCTTCAACCTGGAAGACCGCATCACCATCCTGTTTGCCGGGTCCAAGAAGAGCCTGGCCACCGGGGTGCCAATGGCCCAGGTGCTGTTCGTGGGGAGCGGCATCGGCGCGATGATTCTGCCGCTGATGCTGTTCCACCAGATCCAGCTGATGGTGTGCGCGGTACTGGCGCAGCGCTATGCCAGTCGGGAGCAGGTGGGTGAGGGGGCTACTGCTTCTTCCTGATCGCTTGATGTTGCCTGTACTGGTCTCTTCGCGGGTATACCCGCTCCTACAAGTACTGCACCGCTTTCGAGGCCGGTGAAGGTCCTGTGGGAGCGGGTTTACCCGCGAACAGGCCGGTGCAGGTCATCGAGCCTGCCCCGAACTGCGCTCGCGCAATGCCTTGCCCACCTCGGCCTCGATCTTGTAGGCCGGCCCTTCCAGCTCTTCATAGTTGCGCGTATAACGCCGGGCAAACTCATTCACGCCCAGCTGCTGATATTGCTGCACATGTTTCAGCTCGTGTGCCCACAAGGCCACGTTGTCCTCGGCATCGCTGGCGTGACGGAAGATGATGGTGTCGATCAGGGTGACCGCGTTCACGTCCGGGTTCTGCAGCATGGCATTGGCCGCCGTGACTTGCTGCTCGTCACCGACCCGGTAGCGCGCTGCATCGAGCACGGCAAAGTCATACCAGGGCTCCAGTTGTGCGCGGATGTGCAAAGGGATCGGTTGACTGCCGCTGGCAGTGGCCTCGTCGCGTGCCTGTTGCAAGGCAAACGCCAGGCTGCTTGACGCCACGGTTTCGACATCCTGCAGTATCTGCCCGGCCTGGCCGGGGTCGATCGGCGCGCAGAAGCAGCCCATCAGGCACACCTGGTACTGCCCGGCCGGGCAGGCCTGTTCGGCCAGGGCGGGCGCTGCCAGCAGTAGCCCCAACAGCAGGTTAACGGCCTTCATTCAATGCCCTGTCGACAAAGCCTTTGCTGGCATCGAGCAACTGCTGTTGCACCTCCTCGCTGGCCAGCATGCGCCCAACCATCAGGGCGCCGACACACTGGCTGATCAGCACCCAGGCCAGCGCCGGGTCTTCCAGGGTTTCGCTCCACGCCCCATGCAAGCTTACCAGCCAGTGCTCGGCCTCTTCGCGCACAGGCCGTTCGGCGCGGGCGATTTCCACCCCCAGCGGCGGCAGCGGGCAGCCGCCCTCGGCATTGTGCAGGTGGGCCAGGCTCAGGTACTGCTGCAGGCAACGGGCCAGGCGTTCGCGGCTGGCCCCCTGATTGGCCAGGCGGGCCAGCGGGCTGTTGCACAGCTCTTGGCGGACCACCTCGGTGAACAGGTCGTCCTTGGACGGGAAATGGTTGTAGAAGGCACCGCCGGTCAGGCCGATGGCCTTCATCAACCCGGCCACGCCGGTACTGGAAAAGCCGCCACGCTTGGCCAGCGCGCCGCTGCTGGCCAGCAGCTTGTCGCGGGTCTGCTGCTTGTGTTCGGTGGAGTAGCGCATGCACGACCTCTTCGCGCTGCTTGACGATGGGGCGAGCATAACATAGCGTTCGTTTACTAAACGATCATTCACCAATGAGGTCAGGCATGGCAGAACAACAAAAAGTGGTGCTGGTGATCGGCGCCGGGGACGCCACCGGCGGTGCAATCGCCAAGCGCTTTGCCCGTGAGGGTTATGTCGCCTGTGTCACGCGCCGCCAGGCCGATAAGCTGCAGCCGTTGATCGATGAGATCCGCGCCGGAGGGGGCCAGGCCCATGGTTTCGGCTCGGATGCGCGCAAAGAGCAGGAGGTTGCCGAGCTGGTCGAAACCATCGAACGAGATATTGGCCCGATTGAAGCCTTTGTCTTCAATATCGGCGCCAATGTGCCGTGCAGCATCCTTGAGGAAACCCCGCGCAAATACTTCAAGATCTGGGAAATGGCCTGCTTCGCCGGCTTCCTCACCGCCCAGGCCGTGGCCCGGCGCATGGTCACCCGTGAGCGCGGCACGATCCTCTTCACCGGCGCCACCGCAGGCACTCGCGGCGCTGCCGGTTTCGCCGCCTTCGCCGGGGCCAAGCATGGCCTGCGTGCCTTGGCCCAGAGCATGGCGCGCGAGCTTGGCCCGCGCAACATCCACGTGGCCCATGTGGTGGTGGATGGGGCCATCGACACCGCGTTCATTCGTGACACGTTCCCTGAACGCTACGCGCTGAAGGGTCAGGACGGTATCCTCGACCCGGCGCACATCGCCGACAGCTACTGGTTCCTGCATGCCCAGCCCCGGGATGCCTGGACCTTCGAACTGGACCTGCGCCCGTGGATGGAGCGTTGGTAAGCCTGCCTGAGCAAGGAGCGTGACCTATGAGCAAGACCGTGGAGTTCTACTTCGACCTGGGCAGCCCGGCCAGTTATCTGGCCTGGACCCAGCTGCCTGCACTGTGCGCCCGGCATGGCGCGACCCTGGTCTACCGGCCCATGCTGCTGGGTGGGGTGTTCCAGGCCACCGGCAACGCATCACCGGCGATGATCCCTGCCAAGGGCCGCTACATGTCCACCGATCTCGGCCGTTACGCCCGCCGTTATGACGTGCCGTTCGGGCTGCCGCCGGGGTTCCCGGTGAACACCCTGACCCTGATGCGCGGCACCCTCGGCATGCAGCTTCGTGCGCCAGCGCAGTTCGACGCGCTGTTGGCCGTGCTGTTCAAGGGGCTGTGGGAACACCGGCGCAACTTGAGCGATGCCGCGGTACTGGATGAAACGCTGCGCCAGGCCGGCTTCGACCCTGCGGCATTTCATGCGCTGGCGGCGGATGGCGAGGTCAAGGCCGAACTCAAGCGAGTGACCGAGGAAGCGGTTGCGCGGGGTGTGTTCGGTGCGCCGACCTGCTTTGTCGACGGGGAGATGTTCTTCGGCCAGGATCGCCTGGATTTCGTCGAAGAAGCGTTGAGCCGTTGAGGCTGGATGGCCTCGCCACGGGGCGAGGCCAAACCTGGCTCAGAAATTCGCCGGGGTGTTGGCGCTGATGATTTCCGCCTCGTCCGGGCCAATGTTCTTGAAGCTGTGCGGCAGGGTAGTAGGGATGTAGTAGCCATCGCCCGAGTTGAGGATGCTCACCTGGCCATCGACCCACAGCTCCACGGTGCCACGGGTAACCAGGCCACATTCTTCGCCTTCGGCATGGACGATCGGTTCGCCGGAGTCGGCGCCAGGGGCATACAGTTCACGCAGCATGCGCATCTGGCGGGCCTCGACGCTGGCACCGACCAGCAGCATGCGCAGGCCATTGCGGCCCAGGTCCGGCTGCTCGCTGGCGCGGAACACGAAGCGCTCTTCGCGCACCGGCTCGTCGAAACTGAAGAACTCGGCCAGGGTCATGGGGATCCCTTCGAGGAGTTTTTTCAGGGAGCTGACCGACGGGCTGACACGGTTCTGTTCGATCTGCGAGATCGTCGAATTGGTCAACCCGCTGCGGCGGGCCAGTTCCCGTTGGGAGAGGTTGTTGCGTTCACGCACCAGTTTGAGTCGCGTCCCCGTGTCCATAGCCGCCTTGTAATCAGAGGTGTTTAAAATAATTAGCGACGCATTAAAACATACTCTGCACGCTTGCGCGCTGTGCTTTCAGGCGCGTTGGTCACCCGGCAGCGGCCACAGCCCGACCAGTAGCAACAGCAGTGCCACCGCCAGGAACGGCAGGCGTGGGTCCAGGGCGTAGACCAGCGTTCCGGCCAACGGGCCGATCACCGCCCCCATGCCTTGGGCTGCGCCAATCGAGCCGGCGGTGGCACCTTGTTCCGAGGCCTGCATGGCATTGGCTGCCAGCGCGGAAAACGCCGGGAATACAAAGCCCATGCCGGCCGCAGCGACAAAATAGCAGCTCCACAGCCAGGGCGCCGTGGTGGCCAGCGCGCCAGCGGCGAAACCCAGCGCCGAGACACTGGCGCCGACCCGGATCATCTTCAACGGTGGCCACTCCAGCTGGCGCAGCAGCACCTGCGACAGAATCAGCGCCACCCCGACGGTGGTCAGGGCGACACCGGCAGCCTGCGCGGCATCGGTCGGCGCCAGTTGCAGGCGGTCGAGGGCGAAGAAGCCGACGACGATCTGCGAAACCGTGACGCTGAGCATGGCGCTGAATGCCACCAGCAGTGGCCGGCGCAGGCGGGCGTCGCTGAGCCGAACCGGGCTGGGTGCATGGTTCTGGGCTAGGGGCTGCGGTTTGAGCTTGAACAGCAACATCAGGAAGGCGCTGGCCGGCAGCAACGACATGATGTGAAACGGCAGGCTGAGGCTGTGCTGGGCCAGCACGGCTGCGAGCGCCGGCCCCACCACCAGGCCGACGGCATTCGCCGCGCCCAGTGAAGCCATGGCCCGCGCCCGGCGCTGCGGCTCGACATGGTCGGCGATCAGCGCATTGCAGCCCACCGGTATGGCAGCGTAGAAAGCGCCGATGCAACCGCGCGCCAGCATCAGCCCGACGAACGCCAGGCCTGCCCCTGGCAACCAGCGCAGCGCACCTTCGACGAACAGGCACAGTAGCCAGTAGGCCAGGGTGAAGCCAGCGCTGCCCATCAGCAGGATGCGGCGACGCCCCAAGCGGTCGGACAATCGCCCCCAAGGGCGCGCGAGCAGCACCCAGACCACGCCGGCTACCGTCACCGCCGCGCCGGCCTGCCAGGTGGCCATGCCCAGCAGGCGCGAGATCGGCCCGATCAGCGCGACGAAGGCCATCATCGACATGGTGCAGGCCATGTTGGCCAGCAGCAGCGGGCGCATGTCCAGGGTGTTGGCAGGGGCAAGCAGGGCAGGGTCCTTTGCGGCGTTCATCGGGCAGTCCAGGGCAGGTCGACAAGCTAGCTGTCGAGATGAGTAAGAGTCGTTATTGTCGAGCCCGCCCGGCGTCAGTCTGTCATTCGCTGCGCCGCACGTGGCCTGGCCACATGCTACGCAACACGCCGTCGCGACGCACCAACGCATGCATCAGCGCCGCGCCCAGATGCACCAGTACAGTGGCAAACAGCAGGTAGCCGGCCCAGCCATGGGCCTGGCGCAGCACGGCATACAGGTGCAGGTCGTGCGGGGCGATCGCCGGCAGTTGCAGGGGGCGTGGGTAGCCACCCGCCGACAGCATCGCCCAGCCCAGCAACGGCATGGCCAGCATCAGGACGTAGAGCAGCAAGTGCGAGGCGCCCGCGGCAACGCGTTGCAAGGCAGGCAGGTCGGTTGGCAAGGGCGGATGTGGCAAGGTCAGGCGCAGGCCGATGCGCACGATCACCAGTACCAGCAGTGCCAGGCCTGTGGCCTTGTGCAATTCGATCAGCAGCGGGTGGCGCGGTGACAGGTCGCTGACCATGCTCACGCCAATGAACAGCATGCTGATGATCAGGATCGCCATCAGCCAGTGCACCAGGCGTGACATCGGGTGGAAGACTTCAGGTTTCATCGCTGTGCTCCTGCGCCGAGGGACTCGCGGCTGCGGCGGTTGAAAGATTCCGAATAGGCCGCCGAACGGGCGGCGAGGATCGGGTCGGCGGACGGCTCGATGCCAACGGGCAGGATCAACGGGTCGAAGTTCAGGTCACGGCAAGCGCCTTGTTCGGGCGCGTCGACCTGTTCGACCACCAGGGTGCCGGCATCGACGCGACGGCGTTCGGCCGGCCAGGGACGAGCCGGGTCGTCCACCGCATCGCCCTGGTCGGCCAGCACCAGGCGCAGGGTCCAGCGCAATGGCCCTTGGGCCAGGCGCTGTTGCAGGTCGTGCTGGAGGAACTGTTTGTCGTCGACCTGGCCGGGCAGGGCGGTGAATGGCGTTTGCGGTTCCAGCTGCCAGCGTACCGGGTGCGCGGTGCCGTGGGCGTCAATCAGGCGGAAGGCATTGATGCTGTGGTACTGGGTGCTGGCGAAGCTGTCGCTGGGTTTGTAGCTTGCTGCCCACTGGCGAAAGGCCGCGCTCTCCGGGTGGGCGGCGAAGAATGCCTGCAGCTTTGCCGGGTCTGGCTTGCCAGTGGCCGGGTCTGGCGCGCCGGCCAGCACTTGGTCGTAGAAGCCTTGCGGTGTGCTGACCGCCAGCACGGGCGGGTTGTTCATGCCGGTGCGCCAGACTTGGCCGTCATCGGTACTCAACTGGATGGCCAGGCTGCGCACCGGTATGCCGGTGTCCGGTGCGAACGGGTTGGCACCGCCGATGGCGAAGCGGCCGATCACCGGCACCCGCGTCTGGCTGAAAGCCCGTGCAGTCGACAAGGTCGCGGCCTGGCCGCTGGGCTCGAAGTAGCCGCTGACGCACAGGCCCTTGGCGTGGTTCTTGCGATAGCCCGGGTAGTGCCCGGCCTGGGCCTCGAAGGTGTCGATGATGCGTTGTGGCGTCAGCTGCGGCCCGCCTATCCAGCCTGCGGCATAGGCGAAGCCGGCGCCCAGCGCCAGCATCACGGCGCCGATGCCGGCCAGGCGCAGCGCCTTGGCAGGGCCTTGCAAGGGTGAGTTCATGGTGGTCATCCGGTTCAGTGAAGGTGGCGGTACGACGGCCCGGGGAAAAACTTATTCCCTCGGCGGGAATAAATTTTCTTGCCGGGCGTCTGCCCCCTACACTGACAACCCCAGCGCCCGGTACCTGACCATGCACGATCTGGACGAACAGCAATGGCGTGAGCTGTTGCAGCGCTTGCGCCGCTTTGCCCTGTGGCTGACCCGTGAGCCTGGCAGTGCCGATGACCTGGTCCAGGCCACGGTCGAGCGCGCCTTGAGCCGCCGAGACCAGCAACGCGAAGCCGAGGCGCTGCGCGCCTGGCTGTTTACCATTCTTTATCGGCTGTTTCTCGACGCCAAGCGCCGCGAGCGCTTGCATGCCCGCTGGCTGTCATGGTTCGGCCGCAGCGCGGTGGAGCATGAAGCACTCGGCGATAACACCGAGGACATCGTCCTGGCCCAGGCCGACTTGCAGGCTTTCGCCCAGCTCTCGACCGAACAGCGGGCCTTGCTGTTGCTGGTCAGCATCGAGGGGCTCAGTTACAAGGAAGCGGCGGCAGCCCTGGAAATCCCTATTGGCACGGTGATGTCGCGCCTGTCGCGTGCCCGTGCTGCCTTGCGTGAACTGACCGAAGGCAACCCCCAGCCGCCGGCCTTGCGGAGACTCAAATGACACGCCTGATTCCTGGTGAAGACGAACTGCACGCCTATATCGATGACCGCCTGGAGCCCACCCGCCGTGCCGAGGTGCAGGCCTGGCTGGCGGCCAACCCGCAGGAAGCTGCGCGGGTCGAGGCCTGGCGCAACGATGCCCGGCGCCTGCGTGCGGCCTTGGCAGGGTTTGCCGAGCAGCCTGGGGCGGCCACGCTCGACCTGCGTCAGGTGCAGCAGCGGGTGCGCCAGCGTCGGCAGCGGCGGCTGGCTTCGGCGGCGGTGCTGTTGCTGGCCATGGGGGTCGGTGGGTTGGGTGGCTGGCAGGCACGCCAGGTGACCTTGGTCAGCAATGAGCTGCCGATGGCCGATGCGGTGCAGGCCCATCGGTTGTTCGCCGGCAGTGAGGCACTGGATATCCAGGCCAGTGACCCGGCGCAACTGCGCGACTGGCTGGGCCGGCATTTCAACCGCGTGGGGCAGCTTCCTGACCTGGCGGGTTACGGCTTCGAGCCGGTCGGCGCGCGCTTGCTCAGCAACGAGCAGGGGCCGGCAGCGCTGTTGGTATTCCAGGATCGTAACGGTCAGCGCATCAGCCTGTTCCTGCGCTCGCCGGGTGACCGCTATGAACGCATGCCACAGGGGCAGCGGGTCGATGGGCAGCTGGAGGCGCGGTACTGGTCGCACGGGGCGTACAACTTTGCCCTGGTCAGCGCGGCGGATGATGGGCGTGGGGCGGGGGTGGGAGAGGCGTTGCGGTTGGGGTTGTAGCGGGG
>Ga0153918_1000586_pt1 | contig 16653 bp, 19 predicted proteins | sample TSFL002MetaG_FD_104687 | JGI IMG/M metagenome (GOLD analysis project Ga0153918, IMG submission 104687) | Attine ant fungus gardens microbial communities from Florida, USA - TSFL002 MetaG | ecosystem: Host-associated > Fungi > Mycelium > Unclassified | place: USA: Florida, Paynes Creek Historic... | reverse complement strand
TCGCTCGGCCTCCGGCCGGTGTGAGTGTTGAGCAACTGCAAGCCGCGATTGCTCATTTGATGGGGGTGATTGGCAGGGACCTTTCGGAGCTAGTGCTTCCAGAGGCCCCGCATAAAGCTGAATTGGATCTCGGCCCCTTGGGCGGGCAAGACGATGACGCTGTGACCACTCTGAGCCCCGCAGAGCGACGACAGCGCTTTGAAGAGCTCAAGATCGGTCTAAGCGCACCGTTCTAGTCTCCTGCCCTCTTACGCCCTTTCAGGGGCTCAGAGGGCAGTGCAGGCACAACAGACGCATCAACCAAGAGGTCAGCGTCGAATAGGCGCATGATTTCTTTGAGGTTGGGATCTTTCAGCAGAAGGGCCAGGGCTGGATTCGTTTTCGATATCACGGCCCACGCCTCTCGTTTGTGTTTCTCTGCGAGCCCGCTGAGCATCACGTATCTCTCCCCCCTTGGTACCACTGGCACCGAGAAGGTGCTCATCCACGGGCTTTCATTCTCATCAGACATGGCGCACCAGCGATCGTTGACCTGTGTCCACTGTGCCGTGTTTTCCTCCTGCAGCAAGTCTAAACATAGCCATGGAATTCGGAGTGCGTGTTTTGGATTGTCTTGTCTGGCCTGGCGGTTAGAATCGGCATGAATCATGGGCTAAGACTGACCGCTAACATGGCAACTGCACTAATTCTCACCGACAACGCTGCTGAGGCGTTTCATTGCCAGCAGATCCTCATAGATCTATTCGACAAGGTTCGCGCCTGCAATACCGTGGGGGGAGCGGCCAGAGAATTAGCTGAATCCAGTCCAGACCTGGTCATTGTGTTTGGCTTGCAGGGGTTCAGTGGTCAGGCATCAAAAGCTGCGGCCCAGGTGATCTCCGGGCCGATACCTACAGTGCTCATGTGCCCAGGCCTCCATGTTGTGGGTAGCACTGATCCTGAGCGGTCTGTACGCGTAGTCCCTCCGCTCAATCGGACAAACACCTTCAAGGCACTCGACGCGCTCGGCCTGGCCGGGCTCGTGAAGCCAATTCACCCTTAAAAGATCGCCGCCTAGCCGATTAAGGACATCCATGCTTAAGCCACTGTTCAGCGTTGCTGCACTCTGCCTCGCTATTGCCGGCTGCGCCAGCAAGCCCGAGTTCAATCACAACACTTACCAGTATGATTCAAAGCAGCATTCGGGGACTGTTTCTGTCTCTGAAACCACGAATGTACCGAGTGAGCAGTGCACTGATCGGTGGCGCGACGAGCGCACTTATCAGCCGTCAGGCGTCCCCCAGCTCACGGGCTTCCGACTGGAGATTCAAATCCATGACCAAAGCGCCGACACCTACGGGAACCTGATCAAAGTAGAGCTCCCGTCCAATCACGGCCGAGACGTGGTGGTTCGCGACTTCCAAAAAGACAAGACTCTCATGCTTGCGGTTGACAGCAATGGCTTGGTCAAGCAGGGCGATCTGTTCTTCTTCCCAGAAGGCTATTTTGTCCGCGCGGCTCAGCCTCAGTTCAATGAGGACGAAGTGAGCTTCTGTCTTGGGGTTGACCGCACATACGTGCCTGATGCCGACCTGAATTCTCCTAACCCCCTGATCCGAATGGACCGCCTCAATGTCCGCTTCATTGCTGAGCCAGGGGTCGAGAAGACCTATACCTTCGGCTCGATCCAGCCGGTGAGCGTTTCTGTACGGGCGGTACCACTGTGATTACGAAATCTGTTCTGGTTTTTGAACCAGGTCTCGGTGTGGCCATGTCGATTGATGGCCTGACCGCTATCGAGCTGGCGCAGTACGCCATGGGGCACTACGAAAGTCTGTTCAAGACACTTCCGGTGACCTATCCGGAGGGCAAGACAGCGTTCCTCATCGACGTGCTCTGCAACGGTTATACGGAGTGCGAGCGTGTCACGGCGTGGTCTGGCGTCTCTGAGGTGATCGACTTCGATTTTGAGAAGTACCCACCCACCACGAAAGCAATGCTTGATCACGACACCTTCGGTGACGTGCACGCCCTCAAGCACATCATGATCAAATTCACTAACACCCTTTGAGGTTTCACCAATGCGTTGGATTGGTTTCACGCTCTGTCTACTCCCATTGGTAGCTCACGCAGCGCCTGAGCTACAGGTGTCTGTTGCTTCGGGAAGTGAGGTTCCACAGGCATTCAAGTACGCCATCGACGGGGCCAAGTACGACCTTGATCTGCGTGACAGCCACCGCTATCAAGCAGCGTTCAAAGACACTGCAACCAAGCGTGATGTCTGCCGCGAGGGTGAGTACAAGACCGGGCTTCTGCTCACGCTTCGTTCGTTGCCCAAGACCGGCGATGGAGTGCAGCCTGTCGAGATCATCGGTCAGGTATCCAAGCTTGATGGAGTGATAGATGGCCAGCGCTTCTCCTGCGGCTCCAACCAGGTCGTGAAAATGAGTAACCAGGCTTTCTCCGACACGGTTCAGGTTGAGCCTAATCGGACCAAAGTCGTAGTTATCGACGGCAAGTACACGGTCATCCTCAAAGTGCTGTGACAATCCCTTAAGGCGCGTGCTGGGGGCTCAAACATGTGGCAATACTCCCGCGTTGACCATCTCCGCCCCCAAGCGGTCTGTTTCTTCTGCAACAGGCCGCTACGCAGCCTGAAGGGCATTGTGATAACTGACGGCACCCTTGAGGCCAATGCCGGCCCCAATTGCGCTAGGAGGATGCTCGGGCCACCAGAGGAGCGGCTGCTAGATGTAAGCCGCCTGGCGCTCCTGGTTGTATCTGACAGTGACTTCGATACTGATTCCCCAGCGCTTGATGCAGCCGCAGCTTCAACTCCTCAGTTGGTTTCTGTATCCCAGGCTGCACTGCCGAACCGTCGCCCACTACCTCCACTAGACAGATTGGTTCAGTACCTCAGGCTCCGGTACGAATGCATGGGGGAGTTCTCCCATCATCGATCAACCCTTCTCAACGATGCCTATGACGCTTTCACCCTGCATGGCGAGCTGAGCGAGGAGCAGAGGAAGCGTGTGGCCGGGACCATTCGGAATGCGGCGGAAATGAACCTGATTTTTAGTGAAGCCAACGTCAAGCGCTGCATCGGCCTTAATCATTGGCTGCATGAGGCAGTGGCGCACACGCATTCTGATCGCCGTGGGTTTCTCGAGGCGATGCTTAGAAAGCTCCACTCGCAGTGGTTTCTGACCGCAGGGCAAATCGCCGCCGTCAACAAGTGGGGGAAGCAGCTGCGAAAGCGAGTGCATACATTCCCCCACCTCGACACTGAAGCCTTTGTGGGCGTACGTCTCCCATCGTTCATGCAATCCAAGAGCAAGGGAGAGTAGAGCGACCGACAACGTAAAGTTGAGGGTTTTACTTCCACTGAGATTCGAGGCGGGTGGGGTTCTGGCACACAACTTTAGGCAAAACAATGTGCCCATCCAAACAGAACGAGTCCTTTACCGTGACCAACCTCAATCACTCCGCAATCGACATCGATGTTGATCCTTCCCTCAATGGTGTTCGCATCCCACTGGATCAAATCCGGCGCAATCCTAAAATCGATCCACGTAAAGGCCGTAACAAGGCACTTTATGCTCAAATGAAGCAAAGCGTTCGGGATCAAGGCGTCCTCCAAGCAATTCTGCTTCGCCCAACTGGCGATGCGAACGTCCCGTATGAGGTGGTCTTCGGCAATACGCGATACGACATTTCGGTCGAACTGGAACTGGCTGATATCCCTGCGATAGTCCGTGAGATGACTGACGCAGAGGCTCGGCGTGCTGCTACAACCGAAAACCTCCAGCGTGCCGACCTCACCCCTCTTGAGGAGGCATATGCAGCTGTCATCACTCTGGAAGACGAAAACAATAATCATGACGAAGCATGTCTGATCCTTGGGTGGAACCGTCAAAAGCTCGACTCCCGAATCCTTCTGTCAAAGTGTTGTGACGAGGTCGCTGAGGCGCTCGTTCAGGGCGAGATCAAACTCGGCCATGCTGAACTGCTGGCACCTATGGTTCCTGAGGATCAGCGTACTATTTGCTCGCGCATCATTGAGCGGAAAATGAATGTAGCGGCCACCCGTGAGCGACTCATTCAGTTGTCCGGGGTCATTGCCAACGCACCCTTTGATACCACCGACTGCCAAACCTGTGAGCACAACAGTTCCCGATACGGCGATCTGTTTGGCGCATCCGTAGGCGACTCCAAATGCCAGAACCGCACCTGCTGGGAGAAAAAGACCTCCAGCCTCATTGAGGTGAAGCTGATTGAGGCGAAGCAGGAGTATGGGGTTGTGCACACCGACCTGACCCTGCCAGATGGCGGATACGTCCTGCTAGAGGACAAGGGGCAGAATGGTGTGGGTGTACAGCAGTTTTCGGCCTGCACGGGCTGCGAAAACTATGGAGCGGTGGTAAGCACGAAGCCGGGACAAGAAGGCCGAATCGTAGGTGGCCACTGCTTCAATAAAAGCTGTCACGCTAAGCACAACAAAGCCTACAGGGCGCTTATTCAAGCGGCCACCGCTGCCCCAGCAGCAAGTCAAGGACAAGCGGCGAGTCAAAGCCAAGCCCCGGCAGCAGCAACGAATGGCGCACAGAAAAGTGCGACGGGCAGCAAGCCAGGGTCTACCGCGCCAGCAAAGCCTCAAGAGGTCAAAAAGGCTATCAAGCGTGAGGCATTCAGTCTGTTCTCGCAGATGGGCGTGAAGGCAATTCACGGAAATATGTCCTACGCATTGGCGATCAGCATCGTCTCGATGTACCTCGAAATGCGCTCCGATCTGCCCAACGAATTGTTGGCACGCATGCAGAAGGTCATTGGCCTCCCAAACACAATGTTTGGCCATGAGCGCGCTAAAGCTGAAGCCGCCCTGGCCATGAAACCGGTCGAGGAGCTTCAGAGCTACCTAAGCCAACTCGCGGCATGCACCGTGTTCCGCCGCGACATTTCGGACCAATTCCAAAAGTCGATTCCAGGTGCGCAATCCATCGCCTTCATCCAAGCCGCAGGAATGGACCCAGTCGATCACTTCAAGATGACAGAGAGTTACCTCAAGGCTCTGACAAAAGCAGGTGTTATTGCTGACTGTAAGGCTAGTGGTTTCGATGTGAAGTATGACGAGGTAAAGGGTGAAAAGGAGTTTGCAAAACTCGCAGCTGGCAAGGCGGACGAACTGATCAAAGCGGTGCTTGCCTTCACCGAATTCAGCTGGAAAGGCTATCTGCCAGAAACTATGAAAATTACCGCCTATGCCGGTTCTGCCACAGCTTAATCGCCCCCAAACTGGCTCCAACTTAACGAGGAACTACTTACATGAGCACTTTTCTCCAATCCGTAGGCGCGGTACTGACTACCGGCCTTAAAGCGACCGTCCAGCTGGAAGGTTTGGCCGATGGCAACATCAAACTGATGTACACCCCTGAGATCGGGCCTACCCCGGAAAACGCCAGCGAAGCTGTAGTGCAGCTGCGTGCCGCTATCTCAAAACCCATGGTTGTGAGTGGCGCGCCTGCAGAGATTGAGGAGGCATTCGCCAACTTGATCGCAAGCAAGGCCGCAGTGGTTGCCCGTGGCCTGAGCGCACTGGACGAAATCGAGCGGCTCGCAAATGCAGCGGTTGGTGAGGCAAAAACGAAACCTTCGGCAACGCCACCAGCACCCCAACACGTCAGTGATGACGATGGTGAAGAAGGCGACGAAGGCGAAGTCGAAGCCGTCGCGGTTAACCAATCCAGCGCTCCAGCAACTGCCCCAGCAGTGCCTGGTGCTGCTGCAACGCAGTTCTAAGGGGGACTTATGGCCGTATCAATATTGACCCTCAACCGCGTGTTCCGCTTCTCTGGCCGTGATCTACCTGATCCTGATCCGAGCCTCGAGCCGAAGGATGTGCTCAAGCACTACGCACGACAATTCCCCCGCCTGAATGGCGGCAAGGTAATCGACCCTGTCAACGAAGGAGACACGCAGGTCTATGAGTTCCGACAAGGCAATTTCGGCGACCGCGGTTAGTCCGATCGATCAACTCAAGGCGTGGGCGGGCGGTGCAGCCGCCTCCCCTTCCCAAGCGAAAACCAACCAAAGCTGCCTTGATCGCAGCCAGCAGGTCAGACTGTGGAATCTCTTGCAGAAATCAAGCAAACCTGGAGTCCTCTCCAATTCCCAAGTGCCCCGCTGAGTGCGCTGACGATCCCGAAGGTGACTGCGGCTGTTCAGGGCGGTATCTCTGACATTTTCATGCGGGAGCGCGGTTATCTGGTTGACCATCAAGGTCACAGCGCTTTGTGCCTGGAAGCGCTGCAGGGAGGTCTACTCCACGATTCAGACCTCAGCCCCCTAGAGCATTACCCCAATGGCTACGGACTGCATCTGGTCACTAAGAAGCTGGTCAAGGGAATCGAGTCCAGAATCGAGTTCACACGCGATGGTGCGCTCCCTGATGCGTCAAGGATCGATTATGAACTGTCCCGCGAACTCGTAGACGTCACATACGCATCGGGTATCGCATTAGCTGTTGCCGAAGCAGGATTGCTGCACGATTCTGTCTTGGCACCGATCATCAGTCTTGGCTCTGATTGTGGCTACGATTTGTTGAATGCGGCTAAATCTGCTCTTGATAACCTGTGGCCAGAAGCCCAGCGCCAGAGCCGCAACGTTTCTGAAGGTAAGGTTTACACCTTCTCACCCTTCAGTGTAACGATCAGTGGCACCGAGCTCCATTTGGATGCCCTAGACCGGAACTGTTTCTATTTGTCATGGCCCGAGTTGACTCAAGATTTCTTGGAGATGCATATCTTGCTGTCCAAGACCCTTGATGCAATGAGCACCTACATCATGCCATTCCATACCCCAGCGTCTGCTTTTGGCTGCTGGGGGCAATATAGCTTCGCCGTTTCGGAAAGCTATGAAGGCGTCAAGGACGAAATAACCGGGAAGTCGCAGAAAGAAATTCTCGAGTATCTCACCCAACTCGAAGACCCCTCTGTTTTGGGGTGGCTTGCAGAAGACTTGGAGCCAGACATTGATGACGATTCGGAAACCGATGCCTACGAGCGCGTAGCTGCCTCTCTATGGCAAATGGATGACGTTGAGCGCAATTTCAAATACCGGCTGGCCCACGGTGTTGATGACGATTGTCGGAAAGCAGAGCTTTCGGATTTGCTGTGCCAAGCTCAAGAAATCAGTGTCAGTGACAACAAGCACTCTGCTCTTGCTGGGGTTCTTGCTGATGCACTGGACGCATGCTTGAGGCGTTTCGATGGCCACACGGCTATCGATAGCTTGATCCCGTCAGACGCTGATGAAGGTGATGAAGACTCTGGAGGATACGAGAAAAGCCCCAGCCGATTTTTCGACTGCGTATGGGTTCTCGCTGATGAACGGCATGAAAGACTTCACGTTGACGCGGTTCATAGCCTCAACGTCGAAGTCGAGGAACATGGTCCAGGATCGGCAGTATTGCCATTATCTTCGGGGGAGCTGGTGGCACAGGTCACCATCCCGATAATGGAGAGAACTAACGAATGCCTTGCCCTTCTACGGCGGATTCAGCTCTCTCTAGAGGAACCAACCAATGCTTAATTCTCAAGTCAAAGCCCGCGCCCTGCTTGCTTTCCACCACCTCAAAACTGGGCGTCTCGACTTCACCAGTCACGAGGTCATTGAAGCGCCTGTTGAGGGTGGGTTCACCCTCGGGGCTGGCCGGGCGTTCTCGGAAGAGGACAAGGAAGGGTTTATTGACATCCTTCTGAACGTTGAGGCTGAGATTGAGTTCATCGACACGCGGGTTCTGGTCAAATCGCGCACCATGCTCGTCTGGTACAACGCCCCTCAGGTGATTGACGTCCAATTCCAGGGCGCCATTCACACGGCCCCAATACCGGGTCTGATCTACATCGCCACCCCCGGTAAGCTGCGCTGCTTCGCCTACAAGGGGAGAGCGCGTCCAAAGCCCGAAACAAAGCTCTACTTGGCACCGCTGGGCAACATGTACAAAAGCGGCTCCTTTTGCACCGGAAACTGTGATGTTCCGAAGGAGCACAACATCGCCAGCATTCCCGGCTGGGAGCGGTTCGTACTGCACTGCACTAACACCCACATGGGCACAAAGACCCTGAAGACTCCAACCGAGTACAAAGAGGTTATCGCTTTCTACGAGAACCTGAGCGACACCAAAGCAAAGTCGTTCCCATCGTCTGAACTGATGCCTGCCAAGGGCAGGACTGGTCAAATCACTCTCCGGGATGCTCTGGTACTGGGAGGTGAGGAATGATGGCTTCTACTCAGCCGGCTCTTTCGTCCCCGCGCTACAAGGCCCCAAAGAGTTGGACAAGCGGCCCAATTCGTATTGTGGTTTTGGGCGCCGGAGGGAACGGCAGTGAGGTAGTCGACTGCTTGTCCTCGATGCACTGCGCCATTCGAAGCCTCGGGCACCCTTATGGCCTTCATGTAACCATCATCGATGATGCACTGGTGCGCGAATCGAACCTTGTGCGGCAGCGCTTCTGGCCGTGCGATATGGGCCAGTACAAGGCTGTTGTGCTAGCAAACCGTTACAACTTGAACCTGGGCCTAGAATGGGTCGGTATTCCCAATCGCTTCCCCAGTGAACCGACCCGCTTCGCAATGGCTCAAGCGGACCTCATAATCTCCTGTGTCGATGTGAACTCAGCCCGTTTAGCGATTGCTGAGAGTGGCAGTCATAGCTTCAACACCATGTGGCTGGACATGGGAAATGGTCATCGACATGGTCAGGTGGTATTTGGAGCGCTGCGGGAGAGTGAACGTAAGGTTTACCCCAATGTACTGGATATCTATCCTGAAATTCGCGGTATGGCAGATAGCAATACAAAGTCGTGTTCAGCGGCTGAATCCATTGCTTCGCAGGACTGTCTGATCAATCGCACGGTGGCTACCGCTGCGATGAACATCGTATGGGAATTGCTACGCACTGGTTCGACTGATCGGAATTGGATCACGGTGAGCTTGGAAACCGGCGAGCAACAAACCCACAGCTTCCCTTCCTAGCCTCAGAACAGGGAAAGTTGATTTTCCTCGTAGGTAAGCCGCTCTGAGCACTGGGGCGGCTGAGACGCGATTTGAGACGCCCTCACCCGAGCTAACATCCCTTGCCGAAGATCAGACACGAAGGCCGCTGCGCAAGCGCGGCAGATGTTGAAGTCCTGTAAGACCGCTACGTCCTCATCGTCTACTTCCCCAAGCACCTCGCTATCCGCTACTGGCAAGCGGCATAGGACCAATCGAGCCCTAAGGGTCGGAAAGGTTCTTGCCATGGCAAGGTGTACCTGCTGTTGCTTGACGAGCATCACCAGGGTATCGCCTTCTAGAACTGCATCTTGCGCCGTTATTGCTCGGTTCACGGATCGATCACTTGAGGGAGACTCATGGCGAGTATAACGTCGAGCGTGCATCCGTCACTGCAATCATCCCTCCCCTTTTCATCCTCGGCTTTCAACCAAAAAGACCAGATTGGTGCAGTCCTTGGCCACTATTAGGTTAATAGAGGAGCCGTCATGTCTGTAGCAATCCACTTCTACGATGCCATTACTGCCGGCAAGGCCCCGGCGGAAGGCCAAATCGTGCGCTATGACTCGCTAATGTATGACGAGAGCAGTGCATCCCAAGCGCTGGAAATGAATATCTGCCTTCGCAATGATGTCCACGTTGACTTGGTAGCTGCAGCGGAATCTGAGCTTGCGGCAATGGATCTTATGTCCGGTGAAAGTGAGCTGTCCTGGGCGAAGGTTGTTCATGCACACCTGACCCGTCCAGATTGCCTCCACGTTGGCTTTGGCAACACGACCAGGGTGGACCCTTTCATCCGATTTGCCATGTATCGCAACCTGTTGCCTTATCCCTGCGTCGGGTTTCCAGCGAATAGCCATTTCCTCGATCTGGATACGCTCGTCCGCGCCATACACTTACTCAGGCCAGAGGAGTTTCCATGGCCTCAGAGCCCGGATCCGACTCTAGGGGCGGCGATTCACCATTTCCTGATGTGGGAAACCATAGTGCTCGGGGGCAACAGAGCCGGCCGGGTGTGTAATCTACTTGGAGAGGCGTCCGCTGTATGTCCTAAGCTCGTTCGGCACGCTCTGAATCACACCTCAGTTGAGAGCATCAAAAGTGCTTTGGGATTGGATCGAGGTGAGGTGAGTGACCTTGAAAGTACAACGCCAAGCATTCTGATCCACCCGTCAATTCACAGCCCACGATCCTTTGTCCTTGGCATGCCGGTCGGTGTTGACATAACCTACCCCGACATTCTCTACGTCGCGGACCTTGAGGCCGACCTTACGAGCCTTTGCGATCCGAGTGTTACCTCGTACCAGGACCTCGTTAGGACGAACGCCAGGCAGGCATCAAGACCGCTAGTCAAAGTGCCTCTGAACCGCTTTCCATTCTGCGCGCCCTTGTCAGCGATTAGGCCTGCGGATGCTAAACGACTCCAGGTCGACATTAACCAGGTGAAGCGCAGCACCTCACAGCTTCGTGCCGCCGGCCATCTGCCGGCGCGACTTAAGGATGTCCCAATCCTTGAACTCGCAGCACAGCCCTCTGATGTGTACCACCTGATGTGGGCCGGAGACTTCTCAACAAGAGACCAGGCGCTGATGATGGACCTCCATCGCAGCCCTGAGAGTGAGTGGCTCAGTATTGCTGCCAGAGCGACTGACGGCCGATTCCGGGATCTAGTTGTACGGTTGTTGAGCAGGGACACTCCAGAGCATCTATCTGAGGTTCAGCGGGCAGAGTGCCGCAAATACGCCCTTTCAAGGATTCCCGGTGATTTCGATATACCACTTTGGGTGGCGGAGATTGTGAAACAAGCTCAAGATGCAGGGCATGCTAGTAGTGCTGCAGCTGGACTTGTCCAGCTCCACGAACGCGTCACCCGCTATATCGGATAAGTAATGGAATCACCTACTACCACCAGTCCAATCTACGACCCCTATGCAATCCTGCCTTTCGTGGCGTATCGCTCCGAGGCTTGTCCAGAGGGGGATCTTTGCCATTCCCTGATGCACTTCATCGAGTCAGAGAAATTCCGTGGTGTTGACGACTGCTACCGTCGATTTCTGCTGCAGCAGGATGACCCTGATGATTTCCTTCTCGAGACAGCGGCAATTCAGCAAGGCGACGTGCGCGCAGATTGGGCGGAGCAACGCGCAGGGTTGATTCGAGCTGGAATGTGGATGCAACTGGTACAGCACCAGGATGCTCTGCGCGATTCCCTGCTCAAACCTAACTGCTCGACCGGCGTCCAGTTGATTGATAAAGCCGCTGATGACATCTATCGCCGCCTGATCAGCGCCAGCGAAAGCGGCAATGAGTTGAGGCGTGTAGTGCTTGCCGGGGACCGGACTTTGTCTAGTTCCGCCGTATTCCGCACTTTTGACCACCTGTTCCAAAGCCGGATGCCCGACGAAATCTACATTTCCGACGAGATTGGCCTTGCCGAGCTTGCGAACCAGTACGCACTCAGCAAGTACATTCCTGTGCGGGTGTTCTCGGGTAGTGATGATGCCGAGGCTTGTGCTGTGAGCATGCTGGAAAAGGGAACTCACGTATTTACCATCAGCAGGTCTGTTGAATCTGAGTCAGGCCTAGCCAACCGTTTATTGGCTCTTGCCCCTAAGCAGGGGAAAGTCGCTCATCGATTCCCGTGGAACGATTAATGGTGAAGCTCCCTGCAGCAATTCTCTGCATGTCAGTGCTCTGCGGGTGCGCTTCAGAACCCTTATGGGTATCTGAACCCCCTAAGGCGCTCTGCTTTTCCCACGCGGAGAAAAGCTGCATCGGTGATCTCATCGCCAGAAGTGTAGCGTCTGAGCGTCCAGGAAATGAGCGTGACGACTCACTACGGGTGACCAGAGCTTTAATGACCGGAGCAGGGATACAGGAACCCGCAGCATTATCCGCCTTACGAAGCCAATCCGAGCTGGTGATGTGCCTGCGGCCGGACGCGGACTTTGCATCTGCAGGAGCGGCCATCAACTCTGCAAGGGAAAAGCGATTCACCACAGCTCTCGATAGTGCTGAGAAGGTTCAAGATCCTGAAGCCCGGTTGTTAGCTTTCAAGCACATTGCTGCCCTCGCAGCACGATCGGACGATGAGAAAGCCATTGCAAGGTCCTTGAACACGCTAAGCGAGCAGGACAAGCAGGCCTATATGGAGGCCCTGCAACAGCGGTTACTCACCCTGCTTGAAACTGGCGACCTGGAGCGAGCGAAGGCGCTGCGTGAGGGACTTTTGGAGTTTTACTCGGATCGACCGGACAGCACCATGGCCGTGGCGCAACTCGCAATAAGCTACGCCACGACCGGCAGAGTCGAGGATGCAAACGCCCTCCTACGGCAGGCTGCAGGGAAGGTCAATGGACTCAACACAAAGGACATGGGTGCCCTCTTTGAAGTCGTTATCAAAGCGGCCAAGGGTGAGTACCCCCCTCCTCAAGACTTCTTCGCTTTCTCGAGTGATGCAATGAGGTTGGAGGCCTACGTCCAATTGGCGGTCCTGTACGACCGTTCAGGGCAGACTGGTTACTCTCGGCGAATAGCCGCAGACATGGCCAGATTCGCTCAGAAATCTTCCTTCAAGGTTGAAGGATCAGTCGCCATGCGGGCCTTCAGCAAAGTCTTGATTGAGGCCATGTAAGGTTATCCACAAAATTTGTGGGCAACTGTGTGAATAACTGGCTGCAAAGCTAGGGGCGTTTACGTCACACCAGGCTGGTCAGAATTTGATCAGCGCTCCCGCTTCTGGCACACCTCTATGAGAGCAATCATGGGCCATACCTTATAGGGGACAGCCCATGAAAATCTCTATCAAATCCACCGATCTCGCCCACTACCTGAAGACCGTTTCGCGTGTACCTCAACGCAAAGCAACGGATGTCTACGGCCATTTGTTGCTCGAGGTATCCAATGAGGTCCTGCGTTTGTCGGCGCACAACGGGCAGCAACAAATGGCGCTCGATGTGCCCACCGACCTTTACAGCTTGAGCGGCGACGGCTTTTCCGTATGCGTGCCCTCCAACAAGTTCGATCAAGTGATCTCGGCCCTTCCTAAGGGTGCAATGGTCTCGATCAGCTACACCGAGGCCAAAATTGTTATTGCATCTGGCCGGTCGCGCTTTTCGCTCGCCACACTCCCAGCAGAGCAATTCCCCGTCATGGAATTCTCTCCTGAGCAGAGCAAAGGTGAGCTGTCGATTACCGGTGCTGCGCTCAGCACCGCAATCCATCAGGTTGGATTCTGTGCAGCTCGAAATGATGTGAGGGTCTTCCTCAATGGGGTGTTGTTCGAGTTTCAACCTGGGATTATGACGCTTGCTGCCTCTGACGGCCTTCGTTTGGGGGTTGTCGAGGTTCCGGTTGATGGGAACCCTATGCAGCAGTTCATCTTGCCAAGCGCCTGCCTCGAAGATGTATGTCAGTTCCTGGGCACAGGAGAGGTGGAGATTGCGACCTCGGGAAACATGGTCCGCTTCTCGAGAGCGGGTGGTGTTCTGCATACGAAACTGATCGATGGAAACTTCCCTGACTTCCGCAGGTTGATTGCGGCTGCTCAGAAAGGGGATCTGGCGCGTGTTTCGCGTGATGAATTTGCTGGGGCAATGGCCCGTGTGGGGCTGCTCTCCGAAGGCGTTGTTTCCTCAGTGCGACTTGCAGTAAGCGCCGATACCATCTCTGTTCAGTCCGTGGGAGGTAGCGCAACGGACATCGCGGATGACGTCCTCCCTTGTGACTACCATGCGGAACCATTGGAGGTCGGCTTCAACGGTGTTCTCGCTTGCGAAATTGTCCGGTCCCTAGGGGCGTCAGAAATCGAGGTAATTTTCACTGGGGCTGCTTCTGGCACACTTCTAAGGGCTCGAGACTTGCCATCACACAGTTTCGTATTGATGCCGGTGCGCCTCTAAGGCCCGGCTCTGGAGAACAGCGATGAGCAGCCTAGCGATCAAGCACCTGAACAACCTCCCAAGCGCGCCTGCGGCGCGTTTGGGCCTCGGCTTTACCTTGCCAACCGAGATCCCTCCCTTCCCTCTTCTGGACGGCCCTAAGGGCCTCCTGACAGCTAGTGATGAACAGGACCTGGGCTATCGCATTCTGTTGGGGCAGCTGGAGCTTGTACGGGCACTGGCGGCTGACACTGGCATTGTCTCTACCATGGTGCAGGAAATTTGGGATGCAATGGGTGAGCAGGACAACGTCGAGAAGGCGGTCGCCCTGATCTTCCATGAAGGTGCCTGGCTGCGTGTAGGCACCCTCCCAGAGGGTGACTACTCCAACAAGAATCTCCGCAAAGCCGCTAAAGCGGTCGCTGACGAGGAGTTCGCCGCGCTGGTTCGGCGAAAGCTCAATGGTATCCAGACCTTGATTAGCGAGCTTCGCGGCTACGCGGCTGAAGGTATGGATGGAACTCTGTTCAGCGCCGCAGTGCGCGATGAGTTGCGCCAGAAGCTGTCTGAGATCCTGCCTTACGATTTCATCTTGAATCGTGCAGCAGATCGATTCCGGGTTAACTGCAAAGAGCTGACCAGCCGAACTCGTGATCTGATCAAATTCATCTGCGACGAGGTTCGCATTCCGAAGGTGAAGGTTGAGGGGATCATTTCCGGAAATTGGACCTCACCCAAACTCATTCCAGCCCTGCTGATCTCCGGCGGATATGAATTGCAGCTGTTCCCGCCCGCAGCGATGAAAAATCTGCGCCTTGGCATCACTCAGCGTCAGAAAGCAATCCTTACGGCTGCGTCGACGGGCGAAGCCCCGGCCGCGGAAATCTTAGCGGCCTGGTCGGTATTCGCGCGCGTGGACCGAGACATCGAGAAATGCGCTGACATTTTCACCAAGGCCAATTTCAGGCTAGTTGAACAGCAGGTTGGTCGGTTCCGCTATGCAGATACTGAAATTGTCCGGTCTGCTGCCAACATGGGGCTGACGCGTGCCGTATACCGCTTCGCCCCAGAAATGGGATTCCGGTTCACCACGATCGCGGTCCAGTGGATTAAAGTCTCAATCAATCGTGATCTAGTCGATCAGGAGTCAATCCGCTTGCCAGAAGGGATGCATAAGCATCTCCGACTGATCAAGAGCATGCTGCAGGCAAACCCTCAATTGTCGGTTCAGACCCTGGCCAAGGCTACCGATCTCGACTTGGATCTCGTACGTGACCTGGTACACCTGGCCGGCTCCCAGTTGTCGATTGATGCCACCTTCTCCGATATTGGCTCGTCTGACTCTGACAACCAGCACGGCCTTTATGACCTGCTGCCTGACCCCAACAACGACTTCATGTCTGAAATTGAGGAGGCAAGCACACGCGATTTCGTGCAGGAAACCCTGGGCCAGGTTCTCAGTGAGCGTGAGACCTTCGTGATTGTGAATCGCTATGGGCTGGGTGAGGCTAAGGAAATGACCTTGGCGGAGCTTGCAGAAATCATGGTTCTGTCCAAAGAGCGCGTGCGTCAGATCGAGATGCAAGCAATCGCAAAAATTCGCGATTCCGATTTTTCTGAAAGCCTTTTTGCTCTGTGGGGTGACATGTGACGATTCGACTACCAATGCTGGGCGCCGACGTGGAGGTTCACGGTGTTTTAGGTGTCTTTGTCGGTGCTGATGTTATGAGTAACGGTGAGGTTCACTTCACGATTCGTGCTTCGGCGACCAACCTGGACTTGATGAAAGTGCAATGCCAATCGCATGGGGATGTATTACAGCGGATCAATGAAAAACTGGGCTCTGTGCGCTCAAGTGCGTGTCTGTGGCAAAGCAGCCCTGCAGGGGGCTTTTATGACCAGGATGCCCAAACCATGCTTGGTTACTCAGATGGTGACCTCAAAGCCTTAGAGGACGCCCAGGCTTTTCAGGAGATGCTGTCATTGCGCAACATGGCTTGGGCGCGGTCGCGCTGACGCGCCGATGCTTCTACGTTTTCGAGTACCAGTTTTGCGTATTCATCACGACCTTCAAAGTCACCGTGGACCTCGAGCTTCCAAGCCAAGTCAAGCATCCGCTCGGCATCATCACTGTCTGGGATCGGTTCGTAAACTGACGCAGTGGTCTCATCGGTAGCGTCTTCCACCACCTCGATCTCGGGAGCGACGTGTTCTATCTCGAGGACAACAGTAGGCGGTGCTGGCGCAAGCACCGGCATGCTTTTGTACTTTGGAATCTCAGTCTCCGGTTCAGCCGACTCAGGCTGCTTGTCCAAGCTCAGGGACTGTGCAGCGTGGGTGCTTAATTTCATGTTCCAAAGAAACGCCAATGCCATTACCAGCAGCACCAAGCCGATGATCCAGATCAAGTTCGATGGCACGTCAATCACGACAAATCTCCCGGGGCTAATGCTGTAATAGTGGGCGGCCACTGCCCCATTTGTGATGATTCCTGCTGGTGGCACACTGGATTGCCAGGATACTCAACGCATTCTTTCAGGAGTATCAGCATGGACAATCCAGCAGCCAATCAAGCCCAGAGCATCTCGATCCCAGTCAACCTCAACGGGATGCTGAATGTGACCCTACCCTCTCATGTCGATGCCCAAGAGTTCTGTGCCCGAGCGCTCGAACAGTTCAAGCGCATGCTCGAGGTCGAAACTCCCATGGGTGAATCGGGGGAAGCTACCTACTCATTCGACGG
>Ga0153918_1000585_pt1 | contig 16672 bp, 10 predicted proteins | sample TSFL002MetaG_FD_104687 | JGI IMG/M metagenome (GOLD analysis project Ga0153918, IMG submission 104687) | Attine ant fungus gardens microbial communities from Florida, USA - TSFL002 MetaG | ecosystem: Host-associated > Fungi > Mycelium > Unclassified | place: USA: Florida, Paynes Creek Historic... | reverse complement strand
CGCCGACGTCCGCACCGATTCCCGCCTGGACACCGAGGAGGCCCGCTGATGGACATGCTCATCGGATACGGCGGCATCGTCGCCTTCACGATCCTCGTCATCGTCGTCATGGGCCGCGGCCATCGCGCCGACGCCACCATGAGCGAGTACGCCACCGGCGGACGCTCCTTCTCGTCCTGGTTCGGCACCATGTCGTTCCTCAACACCTGGCTCGCGGGCACGGTCTTCGTCTCGTTCGCCGGCCTCGGCGCGGCCTCCGGCGCGATCGGCTACTACTCGCTCTCCTACAGCGTGCTCGCCGTCGTGCTCATGTTCTTCCTCGGCAAGCCCGTCAACCAGTGGGGCCGGGTGCACGACCTGCGCACGCAGGCCGACCTGCTGGGCCTGCGCTACCACTCGCGCGCCGTGCGCGTCGTCGCCGGGATCATCGGCGTCGTCGCCTCCATCCCGTGGGTCGTGCTCGGCATGCAGGCGCTCGGCCTCGTCTTCACGACCCTCTCGTTCGGCCGCATCGAGCCGGTCGTCGGCCTCGTCATCGGCGTCGTGTTCATCGCCGCGCGGCAGATCTGGACCGTCCGCTACGGCACGCGCGGCCTCATCGTCAGCGACATGGTGCAGGGCGTCTTCGCCTACGGCATCGGCTTCCTCGTCATCGTCGGCCTCATCGTCTTCCTCGTCACGAACGGGCACGGCCTCGGCGCCCTCGCCCCCGGCATGCTGACCCTGCCCGGCCTCGACAGCGAGCTCGGCCCGCTCTACCTCTTCTCCCTCATGCTCACCGGCCTCATGGGCGCGTGGAGCTGGCCCGACATCTTCGTGCGCCTGCTCAGCGTGCGCAGCCCCCGCTCCGTGCAGAAGTCGGCCGTGCAGGCGGCCAGCCTCATGTTCCTCTTCAGCGCCGCGCTGTCCACGCTCTCGCTGCTCGGCTCGAGCTTCCCGGGCGTCTCCGACGCGCCCGACATGGTGTGGTTCATCCTCACCGGCGTCGGCGGCGTCGGCCTCGTGACGGCGGCGGGCATCTGCGTCGTCGCCGCGACCATGGGCAACGTGGGCGCCAACCTGCAGGCAACGGGCACGCAGTTCGTCAACGATGTCGTGCACAGCGGGAAGGGCGACCGCGTCGAGTCGGCCAGGGGCGCCAAGATCGCCGTCGCCGTCATCACCGTGATCTCGGCGGTCGCGGCGCTCGCCACGGCGAACGTCACGAGCGGCATCCTCATCCTCGCGCTCGTCTCCTACCAGGCGATCTGCCAGCTCGCGCCCACCATCCTGCTCGGCATCTTCTGGCGCCGCGCGACCGCGCCGGCGGCCACCGCGGCCATGATCTCCGGCATCCTCGTCGCGGCCGTGCTGGAGATCGTCTACCCGGTGTCGATCCCGTGGCTCGGCGGGCTCACCTCCGGCGTCGCCGGGCTCATCGTCAACGTGACGGTGCTCTTGGGCGTCTCGCTGCTGCGGCCCGCATCGGCCGCCGAGCGCTCGCGCGTCGACGCGCTCTTCGACAGCCTGCGCGGGGCGCCCATGGGCGCGTCGACCCGGGCGCACGAGGCGATCGCCCGATGAGCGCGACCACGGCGGCCGGCGGCGCGACGGTCGAGACTCCGGCCGGCGGCGCGAGGCCGAACCCCATCACCCGACGACGACCGACAGGAACCCCCGCATGACCGACCAGTTCCCCGCCATCGCCGAGCGCATCCTCGTCGCCGACCGCGTCCGCACGATGGATGCGGGGGAGCGGCCCGCCCTCACCGGCGAGCGCGCCGCCGTCGCGATCGCCGCGGGCCGCATCCTCGCCGTCGGCTCGCCCGCCGACCTCGAGGCGCTGCGCGGCCCCGCGACCGAGGAGATCGACCTCGGCGCCGCCACGATCGTGCCCGGGCTCACCGACAGCCACACGCACGTCGCGCTCGGGCTCGACATGACGCTCGGCATCCAGCTCACCGACGTGGGCCCGCTCGCCGAGATCGACCGCCGCGTGAGCGAGGCCGCCCGCGCGGCCGCGCCCGGCGAGTGGGTGCTCGGCTGGGGGCTCGACCCCAACGTCTTCGCGGAGACGGGCTTCACCGGCGTGCGCTTCGACGCCGTCACGGGGGAGACGCCCATGGCGCTGACCATGCGCGACGGGCACTCCATGATCGTCAACTCGGCGGCGCTGCGCGCCGCGGGCGTCGACGGCCCGGTCGAGTTCACCGACGAGTCGGCGGTCGGGCTCGACGCCGACGGCCGGCCGAACGGCTACCTCGTCGAGTTCCAGGCGACGCAGCTCGTGACGAGCGCCATCCCCGCCGAGCCGTTCGAGGAGCGCGTCGAGCGGCTGCGGCGCGTGCTCGACGGCTTCGCGAGCACCGGCATCGCCTCGACGCACGTGCTCGACTTCGCGCCCGGCACCGAAGAGCTCGTGCGGACGATCGAGGAGACGGGCGAGCTGCCCGTGCGGCTGCGGTTCTCGCCCTGGGTCGAGGCCGGCGCCACGCGCGACGACCTCGAGGCGATCGCCGCGCTGCAGGGGCGCGGCGGACGGCGCTGGAGCGTCGAGGGCGTCAAGCTCTTCATCGACGGCACGATCGACAACGGCTCGGCGTGGCTGCGCGAGCCCGACGCCTACGGGCAGGGCACCGACTCGGTGTGGAGCGACCCGGCCGACTACGCCGCCGCCGTCGCGTTCTTCGCCGAGCGCGGCATCCCCACGGCGACGCACGCGATCGGCGATCGCGGGGTCGAATACGCGCTGGAGGCGATCGGCGCGGCGATCGGGGGTTCGGGTTCGGGCGCCGTCGCCGGTCGCGGGTCGGCGGCGGTCGCGGATGCCGGGACGGTCGCCGCGGTCGCCGCGGTCGTCGACGCCGCCGCGGATGCCGGTGCCGTGCCGGCCGCCGGGCCGCGCGCCGTGCACCGCATCGAGCACATCGAGACGATCCCCGACGAGCTCGTGGCGCGCTTCGCCGAGCTCGGCGTCGTCGCCAGCATGCAGCCCGTGCACGGCACCCACCACACCCGCGCCGACCGCACGGACAACTGGTCGGTGCGCCTCGGGGAGGAACGCGCCGCGCACGGCTGGCGCTGCCGCGACCTGCGCGAGGCGGGCGTCACGGTGGCGCTCGGCTCCGACTGGCCGATCACGCCCTACGACCCGCGGGCCATGATGGCCGACTCGATCCTGCGCCGCCCCGTCGAGCGCCCGGGCACGGCGCCCGTGCAGCCCGAGCAGGCGCTCACGCCGCGCATGGCGCTCGAGGGCTACACGACCCACGCGGCGGCCGCGGCCGGGCTCTCGGCGGTCGCCGGGTCCATCGCGCCGGGCAAGCGCGCGGACCTCACGGTCTTCGCCGCCGACCCGCTGGAGGCGTCGGCTGAGGAGCTCGCCCGCACGCCGATCGTCGCGACGGTCGTCGACGGCCAGGTGATCCTCCGGTAGCCGGCGGGCGCCCTTCCGCTGCGCGCGCCGTGTGCCGGCGGCGGGGCGACTCTGCTCTGGGGCTGCTTCCGCTCCGGGGCTGCTTCCGCTCCGGCCGCAGCCGGGCGGGAGACCCCGCCGGCTTCGCCGTCGTCTTCGTCGTCGCCGAACTCGGGTCGGTGGCGCGGGCTGGCGCGACATATGCATCGGTTCGGCTGTGGAGCCCGGGTTGGGCGATCCGCGCAGGTCGAGTCGGGCCTGCCGAGCCGGTCCTGTCGAGGTGACTTCGCCCAGTGGGCGCGGCGGGTGCGGGATGGGGCGGTGGCCGGGAGGGGGCGGGCTGGGTCGTCGTCGCCGAATTCGGGTCGCTGGCGCGAGGTGGCGCGAGCTGGCGCGATATGTGCGTCGGCTTGGCTGTGGAGCCCGAGTTCGGCGATTTCCGCCCTGCAGGCCGTGCCCGCCGAAGTGCGCCCGCCGGAGCTCGTTCAGCGAATCGATGCGGCGGGTGCCGGGGTGGGAGGGCTCGTCGTCTTCATGCGAGTCGTCGCCGAACTCGGGTCGCTGGCGCGAGCTGGCGCGATATATGAGTCAGCCCGGCTGCAGCGCCCGGGTTGGGCGATTCGCGCAGGTCGAGTCGGGCCCGCCGAGGTGACCGTGGCGAGCGACTCCGCAGCGGGGCGAGCCCCCGCTCTCGGAGTCGACGCGAAGACGGGCGGCGGACCTCGGGCACGGGAGAATGGACGCCGACCGCCGAGCCGAGGAGGAGGACCGCGCCCGTGCGATTCGACGACACCGCGCTGCGCGCCCCCGTCGACGAGGCGGCGGCCCGCGCCGAGGGGCGGGAGATCGTCCGCCGCGATCGAGGTCGCGGCCGCTGGTCGGCCGTGCACGGGCTCGAGGCCGTCAAGACGGCCGTCGTCGTGGTCTGCGTCGGCGTGCTCGCATCCCTGCTCGTGGTCGTCGTGCAGTACGCCTTCGGCGCCTGGAGCGCGAGCGCCTCGACCTTCGTCATCGCCGGCCTCATGGCGACGCCCCTCGCCGTCGCCCGCATCCGCGCCATCGCGCGCGGGCGCGGCGAGCTGGAGCGCACCTGGTACCGGCTGAGCCGCTTCGCCGCCGCGAACGGCATGTCGTACGCGCCGGTCGAGGCCGCGCCGGAGCGCCCGGCGGCGCTCTTCGGACTGGGCTCCGCGCGCGTCGCCCGCGACGTGCTGCGCACGGCCTCGCCCCGCCCGATCGAGGCCGGCAACCACTCCTACGACACCTGGAGCGCCCGCACCCGGATGCCGCACTCGACGGCGTACGTCGCGTTCGGCGTCCGGGCTCCGCTGCCCCGGCTGACGCTCGCTCCCGCGGCGCGCGGCGGGGAGCCGCCGTGGCCGCTCGCGGCGGGCGAGCGCGGCGTCGCGATCGCAGACGGCTTCGACGACGTCTTCCGCGCGTGGTGCGCCCCCGGCGACGAGGACGCCGTGCGCCGCCTGCTGGCGCCGGCCGTGCGCGACGCCCTCGTCGAGGTCGCGGGGGAGTGCGGCCTCGAGATCGTCGACGGCGCCGTGTACGTCGTCGCACCCCGCGAGCTGCCCATCGCCGACCCCGCGTTCTGGGAATGGGCGGAGGACCTGGCGGGCCTCGTCGAGGAACACCTGGACCCGCCGCCGGGGGCGGTCGGAGACGCCGGCGCCGAGGACGCCGGGGCCGAGGATGCCGGGGATCCGGCACGGCCGACGGCATCCGCGCCCGGGATCGCGGCGGCGCCGGCGTCCGCCGCGTCCGAGTCCGGCGCCGCGCTCGCGGCCGACGCGGGGGAAGGGGATCGCGCCGCTGGTCCGGGGCGGCCCCGCTGGGCCCTCGCCGCCGAGCGCCGCGCCCGCCGGGAGCGTCTCTTCGCCGCGCCGGACGCGCGCCGGAGCGCCGCCATCGGCTGCCTCGTCCCGATCCTCTTCGGCGTCGTCGCCGCGGCGCTCACCGCGCGCTGGTGACGGCCGCCGGTCCGCGCGGGCCTGCCCAGCTCTCGCGTCGGGCTCTCCCTGCCGCACTCGCACTCGCCGAACTCTGGAGATGTGGGGGAGCTGCTCCGAATAGAGGCGCACCTCGCCCATGTCTCCAGAGTTCGGCGGGGAGACCGGGCGCGGGAGCGGCGGGCGGCGGCGGCCGTCGGAGTCGATGTCGGTGGCCGTTCGTACAATTGACGGCATGAGAGTTCTGGCGGCGATGAGCGGTGGCGTCGACTCCGCGGTCGCCGCGGCGCGAGCGGTGGATGCGGGGCACGACGTCGTCGGCGTGCACCTGGCGCTCTCCCGCATGCCGGGCACGCTGCGCACCGGCAGCCGCGGCTGCTGCACCATCGAAGACGCGATGGACGCCCGCCGCGTCGCCGACCTCATCGGCATCCCCTTCTACGTGTGGGACTTCTCCGAGCGCTTCAAGCTCGACGTCGTCGACGACTTCGTCTCGGAGTACGCGGCCGGCCGCACCCCGAACCCGTGCATGCGCTGCAACGAGAAGATCAAGTTCGCCGCCCTGCTCGAGAAGGCGATCGACCTCGGCTTCGACGCCGTCGCCACCGGCCACTACGCGACGCTCGTGCGCGACGCCGAAGGGCGGCCCGAGCTGCACCGGGCATCCGCGTGGGCGAAGGACCAGTCCTACGTGCTCGGCGTGCTCACCCGTCAGCAGCTCGAGCACTGCTACTTCCCGCTCGGCGACACGCCCTCGAAGCAGCTCGTGCGCGAGGAGGCCGAGCGCCGCGGGTTCACCGTCGCCTCGAAGCCCGACTCGCACGACATCTGCTTCATCCCCGACGGCGACACGCGCGGCTGGCTCGCCGATCGGGTGGGTCTGGAACCCGGCGACATCGTCGACCGCGAGGGCGACGTGCTCGGCACGCACGAGGGCGCGACGGCCTACACGATCGGCCAGCGCCGCGGGCTCGCCATCGGCCGCCCGGCGCCCGACGGCAAGCCGCGCTTCGTGCTCGAGATCCGGCCGAAGGAGAACCGCGTCGTCGTGGGCCCGAAGGAGGCGCTCGCCATAGGCGAGATCGCGGGGGAGCGCTTCTCCTGGGCCGGCGAGCCCGCGCCCGAGCTGCGCGCGCCCGGCGAGGCCATCGCCTGCCACGTGCAGATCCGCGCCCACGCCGACCCGGTTCCCGCCCGAGCCTCGCTCGAGCCGGTCGCCGTCGACGAGCGCGCCCGCGACGACGGCACGCATCCCGGATTCGAGGTGCGCGTGCGGGCCGACGAGCCGCTCGTCGGCGTCGCGCCCGGCCAGACCGCCGTGCTCTACCGGGGCACGCGGGTGCTCGGCCAGTTCACCATCGACCGCACGGTGAGCGCGCTGGCGACCGCCGGCGCGCAGCCGACCGCATCCGACCGAGCCGCCGATCGGTCGTCCACATCACCCCAGCTCGAGGAGAGTGCGTGAGCAAGCAGCCGACGTCCCAGGGCCCCACGCTGAAAGACGGCCAGGCGCTCGACCGCCTCACCGAGCGCACGGAGGAGTGGGCGCGCTCGTACGGGCGCCTGCGCGACGAGTCCAAGTGGGCCGACGACTTCGACGCGCGCTTCGCGAAGCAGGCCGACTCGTTCGCCGAGCAGTGCACGCCCGCGGCCCGCCGCTTCATCGCCCGCGACTGGATCCTCGCGATCGTGCTGTGGGCCATGATCGCCATGATCGTCTTCGTCGGCTCCGTCGTGCTCATGAACCTGCAGGGCACCACGACCCTCGTCTTCCTCGCCTTCGCCGTGCTCGTCGGCGCGGTGGGCCTGTGGCAGACCTACCTCGAGACGACGTCCGAGGCGCGCGCCGCGAAGAAGCTCGAGAAGAAGCGCGAGTGGCTCTACTCGGTCTCGCGCAAGGCCGCCATGAGCATCCTGCAGCAGCGCGCTGCCAAGGCCGACGCCTAGCCTCCGAGGCCGCAGACCCGGCGCCGGACTCCCCGCGTGCGGACCCGGCGCCGCCCCCGATCACCTCGACATCGACCTCGACCCACCCACGGAGGCATCCACATGAGCGACGACCGCGAAGCCGCGGCGGCCACCGACTTCGAGACCGCCAGGGCGCGCGTCGACGAGCTGCGCGCGCTGCTCGCCGACTACCAGGAGGCCTACTACGAGCGCGACGCGCAGGTCGTGACGGATGCCGAGTACGACGCGCTCATGGCCGAGCTGCGCCTGCTGGAGGCTGCGCACCCCGAACTGCAGTCGCAGGACTCGCCGAGCGAGCAGGTCGGCGGCGGCGTGAGCGAGCTGTTCACCCCCGTGCCCCACCTGGAGCGCATGCTGAGCCTCGACAACGTCTTCTCCCCGGAGGAGCTGCGCGAGTGGATGGCGAAGACGGGCGAGTCGGCCGGGCGCCACGTGCGCTGGCTGACCGAGCTCAAGATCGACGGCCTCGCGATCGCGCTGCGCTACGAGCGCGGCGTGCTGACCAGCGCCGCCACCCGCGGCGACGGCCGCGTCGGCGAGGACGTCACGATCAACGCGCTGCAGGTGGCGGGCATCCCCGAGCGGCTCGAGGGCACGGGGCATCCCGAGGCGATGGAGGTGCGCGGCGAGGTCTTCATCTCGGTCGCGGCGTTCGAACGGCTCGGCGAGCTGCAGCTCGCCTTCCGCGAGCGGGCCGTCGAGGAGCAGCGCGCCCGCTGGGAGGCGCGCCCCGCGGCCTCCCGCGGCGCCTTCGACGAGGAGCTCGCGCGCAAGCGCGCCGAGACCCGCTTCCCGGCCTTCGCGAACCCGCGCAACGCCGCGTCGGGGGGCCTGCGCCAGCAGCTCGAGAAGAAGACGGGCCTCGAGCACGAGGCCGGCGTCGAGCGCATCCGCGCGCTCTCGCTCTACGTGCACGGCATCGGCGCCTGGCCGAACCCGCCCGTCGAGAGCCAGTCGGAGGTCTACGAGCTGCTCGCCGGCTGGGGCCTGCCGACGAGCCCCTACGTCGACGTGCGCGACTCGATCGACGGCGTGCTCGAGTTCGTCGAGCACTACCGCGAGCACCGTGCCTCGGTCGAGCACGAGATCGACGGCATCGTCGTCAAGGTCGACGAGCTCGCCCTGCACGACGAGCTCGGCCGCACGAGCCGCGCCCCGCGCTGGGCCATCGCCTACAAGTACCCGCCGGAGGAGGTGCACACCAAGCTCCTCGACATCCGCGTGGGCGTGGGCCGCACGGGTCGCGCGACCCCGTACGGCGTGATGGCGCCCGTGCACGTGGCGGGCAGCGTGGTGCGCCAGGCGACGCTGCACAACCAGGACGTCGTGAAGGCCAAGGGCGTCAAGATCGGCGACACCGTCGTGCTGCGCAAGGCCGGCGACGTCATCCCCGAGATCCTCGGCCCCGTGCTCGAGCTGCGCGGCGACGACGTGCGCGACTTCGTCATGCCCACGCACTGCCCCGAGTGCGGCGAGGAGCTGCGGGCCATGAAGGAGGGCGACATCGACCTCCGCTGCCCGAACGCCCGCTCCTGCCCCGCGCAGGTGCGCGGCCGCGTCGAGCACATCGGCTCGCGCGGCGGCCTCGACATCGAGGTGCTCGGCGAGGTCACGGCCGCCGCCCTCACGCAGCCCGAGGAGCCGGCCGACCCGCCGCTGGTCACCGAGGCGAAGCTGTTCGACCTCACGCTCGAGGAGATCGTGCCGATCAAGGCGCTCGTGCGGGATGCCGAGACGGGCGAGCCGAAGGTCGACGAGGCGACGGGTCAGCCCACCGTGCGCGCGCCGTTCCAGAAGGTGCGGCTCGACTACGCGCCCGAGGCGGCGGGGCTCTCGGCCGCCGAGCGCCGCAAGGCCGGGTTCCGCAAGGACTTCGCCGTCGTCGAGCCCTCGGCCGCTGCGACGAAGCTCCTCGCCGAGCTCGAGAAGGCCAAGACGAAGGATCTCTGGCGCCTGCTCGTCTCGCTCAACATCCGCCACGTCGGGCCCGTCGCGGCGCGCGCGCTGGCCGACTGGTTCGGCTCGCTCGATGCGATCCGCGCCGCCTCGGTCGAGGAGCTGAGCGCCGTCGAGGGCGTCGGCCCGATCATCGCCGAGTCGATCGTCGAGTGGCTCGGCGTCGACTGGCATCTGGAGATCGTCGAGCAGTGGACGGCCGCGGGAGTGCGGTTCTCGATCCCTGGGCATCCGGGTCCGGGCGCGGCGCAGGCCGTCGAGGGGCCGCTCTCGGGGCTCACCGTCGTGGCCACCGGCTCGCTCGAGGGCTTCACGCGCGACGGCGCCAAGGAGGCCATCATCCAGGCCGGCGGCAAGGCGGCCTCCAGCGTCTCCAAGAAGACCGACTTCGTGGCGGCCGGCCCGGGCGCCGGCTCCAAGCTCGGCAAGGCCGAGGAGCTCGGCATCCCCGTGCTCGACGCCGACGGCTTCCGGCTCCTGCTCGAGGGCGGGCCGGATGCCGTGGCGCACCTCATCGGCGGGGGAGACGGCGAGGCCGACTCGCTCGCCGAGGCCGCCGTGGCTGACGCCGAAGCCTCCGACGTCGAGGGCGAGACGGTCGCTCCCGAGACTGAGCTGGAGAGCGCGTCGGCCGACGCGGACGCCGCGACGGAAGAGGACGCCGCGGAGGCGGCAGCCGACGAAGCGGCGATCGCCGTCGAGGTCGAGGACGCCTGATCGAGCGCGCCGGCCGTGCGTCCCTCGCACGGCCGGGCGGAGAGAACGAACGACGAACACGGATGACGATGACCCCTCCCTTCCCCTTCACCGGCGTGCTGTTCGACTGCGACGGCGTGCTGGTCGACTCCGAGCCGATCACGAACGGCGTGCTGCGCGAGATGCTGCACGAGCTGGGCTGGCCCATCTCCGAGGAGGAGTGCGTGCGCCGATTCGTCGGCCGCGCGCTGAAGGACGAGTGGGCGGTGATCGAGGCGAACACCGGCATCCGGCCCGACGACGCCTGGTACGCCGAGTTCCGGCGGCGACGGAACGAGGCGCTCCTGCGCGGCCTCGTCCCGATCCCGGGCGCGTTCGAGGCGGTCGAGCGGATCGGCGCCCTCGTCGGCGGTCGCATCGCCTGCGCGACGGGCGCCGACCGGGCCAAGGTCGAGATGCAGCTGCGCGCCACGGGGTTCGACCGGCTGTTCGGGGACCGCGTGTTCAGCGGGATGGAGCTGCCGCGCACGAAGCCCGCGCCCGACGTCTACCTGGCCGCCGCCGAGGCGCTCGGCATCGACCCGAGCACGGCCGCGGTCATCGAGGACTCCGTGGCCGGCGTCACCGCGGGCGTCTCGGCCGGAGCCGTCGTGTTCGGCTACGCGCCCGACGCGCCGACGCACACCTCCTCGCGCACGCTCATCGAGGCCGGTGCCGCGGTCGCCTTCACCGACATGCGCGAGCTGCCTGCGCTGCTGCAGGGCTGGGGCGCGGGCGCACGGCGCTGATCGGGCCGGGCGCGGATCCGATCCGACGGGCACCGGCGTCAGCATGGCAGCCGAAAAACCTGGTTCTCACGCCGGGAGATGGCGAACAGCGGCATCTGTTCGGCTGAGGGCCGGGCTTTTCGAGCGGCGGCGTCCGGAACGAGTCCGAAACACCGGCCCGGTAGACTTGCCGCGGCCTCGCGGAGCGCCGCAGCGACCCCGTCGCGCGCGCCCCGCCGCTTCGCATCCACCCACAGACGGAGTCGCATGACTGACATCACCGCCCGCGACGTCGAGCATCTCGCCGGCCTCGCGCGCATCGACCTCACCCCGGAGGAGACGGAGGCCATGACCGGCCAGCTCGTCGAGATCCAGCACCTCATCCAGAAGGTGCAGGAGGTCGCGACGCCCGATGTCCCGGCCACGAGCCACCCCATCGTGACGCCCAACGTGTTCCGCGACGACGTCGTGGGCCAGACCCTCGACCGCGACGCCGCCCTCGCCGGCGCGCCCGACAGCGACGGCACCCGCTTCCGCGTGACCGCGATCCTCGGGGAGGAGCAGTAGTCATGACCGATCTCACCAGGCTCTCCGCGGCCGAGCTCGCCGCGCAGCTCGCCGACGGCGTCGTCACGTCCGTCGAGGCGACGCACGCGCACCTCGACCGCATCGCCGCCGTCGACGGCGACGTGCACGCCTTCCTCCACGTCGACGCGGAGGCCGCGCTCACGGCCGCCGCGCACATCGACCAGCGCCGCGCCGAGGGCGAGCCGCTGGCGCCCCTCGCCGGCGTGCCCGTCGCGGTCAAGGACAACATCGCCACGAAGGGGCAGCCGACGACGGCCGCCTCCCGCATCCTCGAGGGCTGGGTGCCGCCGTACGACGCGACCGTCGTCGAGAAGCTGCGCGCGAACGGCCTCGTCATCCTCGGCAAGACGAACCTCGACGAGTTCGCCATGGGCTCCTCGACCGAGCACTCCGCGTTCGGCCCCTCGCACAACCCGTGGGACCTCGAGCGCATCCCCGGCGGCTCCGGCGGCGGCTCCTCGGCGGCCGTGGCCGCCTTCGAGGCGCCCCTCGCGCTCGGCACCGACACGGGCGGCTCCATCCGTCAGCCCGCCGCCGTCACCGGCACCGTCGGCGTCAAGCCCACCTACGGCGGCGTGAGCCGCTACGGCGCGCTCGCGCTCGCCTCCTCGCTCGACCAGATCGGCCCTGCGGCGCGCTCCGTGCTCGATGCGGCGCTGCTCCACGACGCCATCGGCGGCCACGACGCGCGCGACTCGACGTCGATCGCCGGGGAGTGGCCGCTCTTCGCCGACGCCGCCCGCGCGGGCCGTCGCGAGGACGCGGTGAAGGGGCTGCGCATCGGCGTGCCGAAGCAGATCGCCGGCGGCGAGGGCTTCGAGGCAGGCGTCGCGCAGCGCTTCCAGGAGGCGCTCGACGCGCTCGTCGCCCGCGGCGCCGAGATCGTCGAGATCGACGCCCCGCACTTCGAGTACGCCGTCGCGGCCTACTACCTGATCATGCCCGCCGAGGCGTCGAGCAACCTCGCCCGCTACGACTCGGTGCGCTTCGGCCTGCGCTCGACCCCTGAGGGCGGCCAGGGCACGGTCGAGCGCGTCATGTCGGCAACCCGCCGCGAGGGCTTCGGCGACGAGGCGAAGCGCCGCATCCTGCTCGGCACCTACGCCCTCTCGGCCGGCTACTACGACGCGTTCTACGGCTCGGCGCAGAAGGTGCGCACGCTCGTGCAGCGCGACTTCGCCGACGCCTTCGGCAAGGTCGACGTGCTCGCCTCGCCCACCTCGCCGACCACGGCGTACCGGCTCGGCGAGAAGGCCGACGACCCCGCGGCCGTCTACCTCGCCGACCTCACGACGATCCCCGCGAACCTCGCGGGCGTCCCGGGCATCTCGCTGCCCGCGGGCCTGGCGCCGGAGAACGGGCTGCCCGTCGGCATCCAGTTCATGGCCCCGGCCAAGGAGGACGCGCGCCTCTACACGGTCGGCGCGGCCCTCGAAGAGACGTTGGAAGACCGCTGGGGCGGCCCGCTGCACGCGCAGGCCCCCGAGCTCGCGAAGGCAGGTGCGCGCTGATGGCGAAGGCCGAACTGATGGACTACGAGCAGGCGCTCGAGAAGTACGAGCCCGTCATCGGACTCGAGGTGCACGTCGAGCTGTCGACGAAGACCAAGATGTTCTCGTCGGCGCCCAACGCCTCCGGCGGCGAGCCGAACACGCTCGTCGGGCCCGTCGACCTGGGGCTGCCGGGCACGCTGCCGGTCGTGAACGGCCAGGCGGTGGAGTACTCGATCTCCCTCGGCCTCGCGCTCGGCTGCTCCATCGCCGAGACCAGCGGGTTCGCGCGGAAGAACTACTTCTACCCGGACAACCCGAAGAACTACCAGATCTCGCAGTACGACGACCCGATCGCCTTCGACGGCTCGGTCGAGGTCGAGCTCGAGGACGGCACCGTGTTCCACGTGCCGATCGAGCGCGCCCACATGGAGGAGGACGCGGGCAAGCTCACCCACGTGGGCGGCTCGACCGGCCGCATCCAGGGCGCCGAGTACTCCCTCGTCGACTACAACCGCGCGGGCGTCCCGCTCGTCGAGATCGTCACCCGCCCGATCTTCGGCGGCGAGGAGCGCACCCCCGAGCTGGCCGCGGCCTACGTGTCGACGATCCGCGACATCGTGCGCGGCCTCGGCGTCTCCGAGGCGCGCATGGAGATGGGCAACCTGCGCTGCGACGCGAACGTCTCCCTCCGCCCCCGCGGCGCCGAGCAGCTCGGCACCCGCACCGAGACGAAGAACGTCAACTCGTTCCGCTCGATCGAGCGCGCCGTGCGCTACGAGATCCAGCGCCAGGCCGCGATCCTGGATGCCGGCGGCAGCATCACCCAGGAGACGCGCCACTGGCACGAGGACACCGGCCGCACCTCGGCCGGCCGGCCCAAGTCGGACGCCGACGACTACCGCTACTTCCCGGAGCCCGACCTCATGCCCGTGCGTCCCGGCGCCGAGCTGGTGGAGCGGCTGCGCGCCGCGCTGCCCGAGGCGCCCGTCGTGCGCCGCCGGCGCCTCCGCGCCGAGTGGGGCTTCGGCGACCAGGAGTTCCAGGACATCGTCAACGGCGGCCTGCTCGACACGGTCGAGGAGACGGTCGCCCTGGGCGCCACGCCCGCGGGCGCGCGCAAGTGGTGGATGGGCGAGCTCTCGCGCATCGCCAACGAGCGCCAGGCGCAGCCGCAGGAGCTCGCGACGCCGTCGCAGGTGGCGGAGCTCGACAAGCTCGTCGTCGCCGGCACGATCAACGACCGCCTCGCGCGGCAGGTGCTCGAGGGCGTGCTCGCAGGCGAGGGCACCCCGCAGCAGGTCGTCGACGCCCGCGGGCTCGCGGTCGTCTCCGACGACGGCGCGCTCATCGCGGCGATCGACGAGGCGCTCGCGAAGCAGCCCGACGTGCTCGAGAAGATCCGCGACGGCAAGGTGCAGGCCGCCGGCGCCGTCATCGGCGCGGTCATGAAGGCGATGAGGGGCCAGGCCGACGCGGCGCGCGTGCGCGAACTCATCCTGGAGCGCGCGGCGCAGTAGGCGCGGGCGCGATCGGTTCGAGCGCGCTGCGCCGAACTCTGGCGATATGCCGGCACTGCTCCGAATAGGGGCGCGGTCGTGCGTCATCGCCAGAGTTGGGCGAGTGGGAGGCGCGCTCTGATCGGGTGCAGGGGGCATGCGGGCCCCGGTCGGCGATGAACGCCGGCCGGGGCCCGCTGTCGCCGGGACACGGATTCGGGTGCGGGCAGTCCGCTTCACCGGATCGCGCGCCGAATCGACGCATACTGGCCCGGGAACGGGCATCCACTTCGACGGGAGAAGACACGATGGCACGCGACGAGCGATCCGGGCCGGCCGACGAACGCGGTCGTCGTCGCGGCGATGCCCGCGACGACGTGGATGCGGGACGGCGCAAGCGCACGCGCAAGGCCGTGTGGGCCGCCGCTGCCGAGGAGATCGAGCGCGAGCGGGCGGCGAGCGCGCTCGAGGCGGGCGAGCGGGCGGCGCGACCGGTGCCGGGAGAGTCGATGGCCGGCGAGGATGCGGGGAAGTCGTCGAAGCCTCGAGACGCGCGGAAGGCGCGGAAGGCCGGCAAAGCGGCCGAGGGCGCGAAGACGACCTCGAAGACGAAGACGAAGCAGAAGGGCGCGAAGGCGGCCGGGGGCATCGAGCCTGATGGCGCTGCCGAGTCCGACGGTCCTGTTGAGCCGGCGGCGCGCGGGGGCTCGACCGAAGCGGTCGCGTCTTCGGGGGACCGGAAGGCCGCGAGCACGGTGCAGGAGGGGGCGCTCGAGAAGTCCGCGGGGAAGCAGGGGAAGAAGAGCGGGAAGAAGCGCAAGGGTGCGCCGCGCCGCGAGGACGCAGTCGTCCCGGCCTCGGTCGCCGCTTCGGGGGAGCCTGGCGACGCCGTGCAGCAGGCCGTCGAGCAGGGCGAGCCGAGCGCGACGGCCGAGAAGCCTCAGAAGGCTCAGAAGACCAAGAAAGCCGAGCAGGTCGAGCAGCCGGAGACGTCCATGGAGGACGAAGCGGCCGAGCCGGCGGAGAAGCCCGCGAAGTCCAAGAAGGTCAAGCGGAGTGCGAAGGCCGAGAAGCGCACGAAGAGCGAGAAGCTCGAGAAGGCGGCGAAGAGGGCGCGCGCGAAGTGCGCGCCGGGCGAGTCCGCTCCTGCCGCGGAGCTCTCGTCAGCGGGGGTTCCTGAGCCGGTCGAGCCGGTCGACGAGCGGCCGCGCCCTGCGAAGAAGTCGGGCAAGGCTGCGAAGGCCGGCAAGAAGTCCGAGCCTTCGATCGCGACGGCTTCTGCTGCCGAGGCGCAGTCGCAGCCTCACGGGGTCTCCCGGACGGTCGCCCGGAATGCTGCGAACCCCCCGAAGGTCGGGAAGAAGGCGAAGGCCGGGAAGCAGGCGAACCGGAAGGCCGGGCGTCTCGCACTGATCGAGGGCGCGCCGTCAGCGGATCTCGCGGTGCCGAACGACTCGGCGACGTCCGCGGCGACGCCGACGACGGTCGAGAGCGACGCAGCCGTCGGCGTCGAGCCGAAGACCGGGGCCGGAACGCGCACGAAGCGCGACCGCGTCGAACCGACCGGGCCGGCCGAGTCGCCCGCACCCGTCGACGCGCCCGAGCGCGCGGCGTCGCCGGCCGACGACGCGCCCGCGCGGCCGGGCAAGCGGAAGAAGAAGCTCGAGCGCGCGCGGAAGACGACGAAGAACGCCGGTGCGGCTCGAGCGGCCGGTGCCGCCGAGCGATCCGCCGCGCGCTTCGAGCGCCTCGTGGGCGAGATCGAGGGCGTCGTCGCCCTCGTCGAGCAGCACCGGCCCGGCGTGCGCCGGGTCGTGTTCGACTCGTTCGTGACGGCGATCGTCGAGCATGGCGCGACCGCGGACGACCTGTCGGCGATCGACCTGCGCGATCGTGTTCCCGAGCCCGCTGTCGAGCCGGTGAAGCCGCGCTCCCGCGACGGCCGGGCGCTGCCCGTCGGCGTCGGCCGGGCCGACACGGTGTCGCCCGCGCGGCCCGATGCCCGTTCGATCCGCATCGTCGTGCCCGACTCGGTGGATGCCGACATCATCGCCGCGACGATCCCGACGACCGGCAAGGCGACCGCCAAGGCCGCTGCCGCAGCCGCTGCCGCTGCGGCTGCGGCTGCGGCGGATGCGGCGAAGACGCGCACGGGCGGGAAGAAGCAGAAGAAGCGGAAGCAGCGATCGACGGTCGAGGAGGCGGCCGTCGTCGAGCCGGGCGGCGAGCGCCTAGCGGGGGAAGGCGCGTCCGTGGGGGCCATCGAGCCGATCGGCGCCCCCTCGCAGACGCCCGAGGTCGACCACGACCACGCCCTCGACCCCGAACCCGCCGCGCCGGGGGAGTCGCCGGCGGG
>Ga0153918_1000584_pt1 | contig 16674 bp, 19 predicted proteins | sample TSFL002MetaG_FD_104687 | JGI IMG/M metagenome (GOLD analysis project Ga0153918, IMG submission 104687) | Attine ant fungus gardens microbial communities from Florida, USA - TSFL002 MetaG | ecosystem: Host-associated > Fungi > Mycelium > Unclassified | place: USA: Florida, Paynes Creek Historic... | reverse complement strand
GTCCCGTCATGTTGACAATGCGTGCCTCACCATCTATTTTCGGACCCTATCAAATGGATAATTTTGCATTCGCGAAACGAGGCGCCTGGTTCGTCGTTCTTGCATTGCAAAGAAGGTTCCTGGGAACCAAGATGGCAGGTATTGTACTATATAGAATCATCCATGGACTCTCCTGACAATAACCTAAGCAGAAGGTAACGTACAGATGGGAAACAGATCCACTGGTGTGCTTCCTGGAGTTCCACATTGACTAATTGCAATTGAACCTTCTGCTACAAGCTGGACATAAGGATCGTCGTCAGAGAGGACCTCTTGTCCATATGTGATACTTGAGGTTGCAAAACTGTCGAGCATTACGTCAAGAGTAATATTATATCCCGATGATTTCTCACCGATTGAGAATTGAATCTGTTTTATCTGGTCCATTTTCAAGGAGGTTGAGAGCAAGGCGCCATGCCTCCCGAAGCTGGGCATGTTGATATCGGATAACTCTCTGCGAGGAAAAATACTGCTGATACAGACGCCTATGTTTCTGAAAAATTTTGCCATAACCAGTGAATGGAAGGCTCGGACCCCAGCCCATTCTATTGTGTTACCATATGAGTATATCAGGCCACGTGGATCATTGTCACTCCTTTAATGCGCACATTTGGAAAATAGGTAAATCCGGACGGTCCACTGTAATTCGAACTCCGTTTTTCCATCAGGTCAACAGCAGCTTCAACATTATTGAGGATAATCATCTTGCGGTGAAATACACGCAGAAGCATAACATCTCCTCTGAAACATGCTCAACTACCCAGTCTCACATACTAGAACTCTAAAATACCTACCGTATTGCCTCGACCACTGCGCAAATTTATTGGCCGGATCTTCTAGAGGAATATACCGTACGTGGCCTATAATCGGATCCGCGGGAGGCCCCGGAGGAAGAGGGAACTTGGATTTGTGTGCGCGCTGCCGGAACCAAACGATGATGCAGGTGATTGCAATCAACCATAAGATAGTGCCCATGCTAAGACTAGAAGGTCTTTTGGGAGTGCTCTAGAATGTGGGATGCTGGCAACTTAGGACATGGTTCTATTAATATGATAACTAAGATATCACGGGGTAAGTTCACATGATTGGTGACACCATGTATAGAGGCATCAGAAGGACACGGCAAAAAATTCACCCCAACATATGCTAAGGGAGGCACATGGATGTCCTACCTAGGCCACTCCATCTCTCTATGTGCAAGAGCCACTAGAGCGATCTTAAACTACGCCCCGATAGGCAAGTATAGAGAACTGCATCCCCATGTGGTCAATCAGATATCGAAACCAGACATCACATCCTCACTGATTGTCCAAAAGACCGAGTATCCCTCCCATCTCCATATATGGGTGACTTCATCAAATTCCTCATCTCGAACCCATCTGCTTTTGAACACCCGGGGAACCTCCATGAACCCACAATGGCTACCCCGCGTGTCTCCGCGTGTCCCCTGGGACACCAGCCCTGGCTCAGAATGAGCCGGCCAAGTCCTCCCGAGCGAAACACACATCCTCACAGTCTCTCATGTCCCTTCTCCTCCTTCGTGTCTCTTCTTGTAGTACAGAGCCTGGCCCAATCGTAGTTTTAGTATTAGTTCAGGCCCTGTGCCTCAGTAGACTACCACGGACTGTGTTCGTACACCGTGTAATAAATTGTTGAGTTAAAAAAAAATTCCAAGCAAAGGAGCAGTCCAATGAAAAATCTGTTTAACCACCTGAGGTTGGTGAGAAGGACATTGTTTCATCAGAAAGGGATGTAAGGTCTTGACGAGTTTTGCAGGGTTCCATCTCTGCACAGAACTATCTTGTTGGAGTATGTGGTGAAGACCCTGAATCATCAATAGTTCAAGCGAATTTCTCAACTTTTCGAAGAAGTGCGTGTGAATCCTGCATTTATATAGCAACGAACTTGTCCTACAGAAATATTGAAGCGGATATCCGCTCTCATTGGGCCAACGCTATCTGCTGGGTACTCGGCCGTTTCATGTCCTCTGTGAGATGGATAGATAGCTAGACAAGGACAACCTAACACTTCAGATGTCTAGTAGATGACTAAGGTGAGAGACATTAACCTCAGACTTGTATAGCTTGCTTACAATACTGTCCTAGTTGATACTTTGTCAAGGAACAGGTACTGGGTGCTGCATCCCAGTCAATTTTTCCCCAATAAGGTATCTCACTCTTCTAGCTTGAATAATATATATATAAACGTGCTGGGGAACCCCAGTAACTATTGACCAAGATAATTGCTAAGGTACCTCCACTTTCCACTGGGGTTTTATAACCCCTTCCTCAAGACATCCGGCTATCTCATATCTGACCTCTTCTGCTGCGCTGTGGGTATTGCAGTGCTACCGGCAGGTGTGGTAAGGGATCGGTCGTCAGTAGAGGTAGATGTTGCAATGGATCCGTTCGGTGGAGCTGAAGTTCCAGGGTATAATTGATTGCCTTGTTCATGTGTCTCGGATGTCGTTAGTGTTTCTGTAGAGGAGTCTTAATCCAATTTCAATAGCAGCATAGCTGCAGCAGTGGTGTTCTAGTGATGTAGCCATATTGGCAGAGCATGACTGGGTGACAAGTCTTGACCAAGTCTTGACACATGAGATAACACCACACTGTTAGGTCACCTGGTATCCCAATTCAAGTGGAGACTTGACATCGACATCACCATGTATGATTCAAGTTCCAGTTATAAATCTGTGGGAAGAGTGCCATAGTTTGTGTTCAATCTCTTTATAACTTTGTCATGTCCCAGCACAAACCTCTTGCTTCATTTTTCCTCAGCAATAAAATTGCACTGATAACTGTGTGTTCTGCCACCTTACTGGAGTTATTTATACTGTCATTGTTTTAATCCTGTATATTCAGGGTGCTGCTAGTATGGTCTTGAGTTCGTTTTCATGCGAGTCGTTGAGATGATGATTATGAGCACAGGTGGAATTGGTTCGGCAACGGTCAAGACATTCCTAGAAGCAGATATCAACGGGCTGCTCCTGGTGGATCAGAATCAAGATGCTCTCGATCATATTCTCAAGCAGTTATCAGCAGATGAATTAGATCGCTGCGATTCTTTCGTGGCAGACGTCAGTTCTGAGAAATCTGACTACGTTGACTATGCCCTTCAGCGCTGGGGGCGATTGGACGTCGCAGTCTTGAATGCAGGAATCGGGAGCGAACTGAATAGTATACTTGATACTGATGTCAAAATATGGGATAAAGTTATGGAGGTGAATGGACGAGGAGGTATTCCTATTTGAACAGGACTTAGGATATGGTTCTACTGGCTGACTACAACTCAGTCTTTCTAGGACTTCAACAGTGCGCGAGAGCAATGATCAAGAGAAACTCAGGGTCTATCATTATCACTTCTTCTCAGCTCGGTCTTCAAGGTGATTATATTTTGTCACTGCATAGGTGACTGCAGCTTTCATTATCTCCAGGTTCTCCTCTACTTTCAGCTTATGGTGCTTCAAAGTGGGCTGTTCGTGGGCTCGCACTCACTGCGGCTGAGGAACTTACGGCCCTGGGGATCCGTGTGAACAGTGTATGCCCCGGACCAACGTTTACGCCTCTGATTGATGACATGAAAGGTAAAGACGGAGATGGGTGGAAACGCATGGCAGACACAACGCTGATGAAACGCTTGGGGGAGGCTCGAGAGATAGCAAATGCCATTCTGTATCTCGCTTCTGACGCTGCTTCGTAAGTAGATCTTTTCTTGTCAAAGCCGACGTCAAAGTGACACGTCATAGGTTCTGTTCCGGGACTACACTCAAAGTGGACGGAGGATACGCGAAGTTTGGCTAGATTTACTTGATCACGCTGAAAAGGGTGATTGATGGCCCACGTTGAGAATTTGAAGCTATTTATTACAGAGGCTTCTATTCTGTAATGATGTAACAGGGGTTCATAAGCTTTGTAATTTCGCATACTTACCTTGTCATGTCTGATACCAGGAAACGCAAACGTCAGTATAATTATTCAACCAAGTCAAAGCGAAGACATCGTCGAAACGACCTTGACGATGTCCGTGGTCATCATTCTCGTAACCCAGAAGAGCGAAGACAGGATTCCGTCTTATTTATACGAGCATATGAAGCTGACGTGCATCATGGACTTCAGGCGCGAGAGCTAGCCAGATCTTTGGAAGTCACACAGGATCTCGAATCTGATCAGCATGGTACTCCCTACCTTCATCGACAAACACCAAAAATTGGGAGCGCGCTCATCCACTGGGCTGGCGGAAGTAGTCAACCAGCTAATGACTTTGACAATCAGGAGGATACAATTAGTCTAGGTAATCAAATCCCAAGCGAAAGCCCGAAACCTGTCCGACAAACCTCAGGAATCTGGGTAGACAGGTAGGTCAAACAGCAAACCGCTCAGTCTGCTTGTCACACCAGAAAATGTGAAAGAAATGCTAATGCTTCCTGCTTCTGCTCTGATCGCTGCTACCAATCACAAGTCAATACTTTTCCTTTTGTCTCTCTCGTCTTATCCTTGGACTAATATATGAACCAACAGGTTTGATGCTCGTCTTCTTCTCGATACTTTGCCGGACTTTAAATATTCACCAACTGACCCAACAAATCAATCATCGCTTGAGTCGCCCTCCGGCTGGTCCGACCTTCCTTCGGATACAGAAGAAGTGTTTTTCTTCTCACCAGAGGAGGTGGCTGATTTTCGAAATGAAAGACGCCAACAGTTAGTTGAGGAAGCCCAGGAGGAACGAGTCAAGGCACGGCTAGAAGAGGAGAAACAGATGCTGCAGGATAGTGTTGATGAAGAACATTGGGGCGACAGTGATGAAGAAGTGAGCTTCATATCATGGTAAATGTCATCACCCCCAGCAGTTGCTTACTAGTATTTTGCAGCCCGATGATACACAGAAGGAATTCATGCGGAGGACAGCAACACATCTACTTTCATCACCCAATCCTGCTCAATTGGAGATGAGGATTCTCGCTAATCACGGAGCAGACAAACGTTTTGCATTCTTGAAAGGGAGATGGAGTCACGCATGGTTAATCCTCAAAGCCAAAATACGTGCAGAGAGGGAGAAAAAAGAACAACAGAAGAAAAGCGGTCTGGGAATGTTGGCTAGCTATGACTCAGAATTAGATGAAGATGATAGAGTCAGTAGTGAGATAGGAGAAAATGGAGTAGAGCAAGATGATGCGAAAGTCGACAAGGCAGTAGACGAGACGAAAAAGGAACTTCGACGACAGAAGGCTAAAGAATGGGCCGAGAAAAGACGAGCTCAAACGAATAAACCTAAATATAATGAGAATTCGAAGTGAAGCCCAAAACGTCAGAACAAGTATGTTTTCTATCCAGGATACGCGGTACCGACAGGAACTTAATATTGCCTATCATGATCACTGTATAAATCTTCTTCCCTGGAACCGTCTGGACGAGATTCGGTATTGTTGGACCCATCAGGCCGCCAGAAGCCGAAAAAGTGGGAGAAACTAGCAAAAAGTGATGAGGTGAGCCCTGCAATAAGAAGCATCATCCGGATGAAGGGGACGAGGGGCGGAAGTAGCAGGGCCATGAAATCCTGAGATAAATCAGCATCTAGGTATCATCCTTGGAGTTAAGGAGTACTGACATCAGGATGATAGAAATCCTCTTGCATTGCGATGTAGTACAAACCGTCTGCTCCTCTCTGTAGTGTCAACCGCGTGCATAGCCTGATTCGTTTATTTAAAGGATTCGGTATCATAAACAGCCTACTCACCGTGCAGGTGCAGACCGAATAGGGAGATTAAACAGCTTGAACCATTGTTGAATGTCCAGAAACATGTATCTATGCTCCGGATTCCAGACTATGATGCAGGGATTATTTTCAAGAATGTTGCCGTGGTAGGGAGTGCTCACCAACACTGTTCACTCGGGCTTCGATATGAGGACTTAGTACTCGATACCACCTTTTGTTAAGTGTTGTCAGAAGGTAGCCGGAGGCAATGTGGGAGGAGTACACACTGATATATTCCTAGTACCGTTTTCCTTGAGCTTGGTCCACTCTCGACTGCACAAACAGGATGCCGAAAGGCCACGTCTGGAGTCATAAATTGCTCTACAGCTCTCCTTTGTACGTCTGGTGAAGACGTAGAAGTAAGCAACAGAATCACCCCTCGAATTTCTTCCTCCGGGTTCTCCATGGATGTCTTGCCGTTAAAAGGGCAACACGTATCAGCAAGCAGACTTGAGTTACAAAACAGCTGTCAAGCCCCTGGACTCTGCTCAACGAAACAAAGAGCACACTGTTGCAGCACTTGATGCTGACTGACACTGATGATGTTAGATGCGGGCACTATCGCCTGCTACTGTACGCTCAACGATGAACAAGAGGAACAAATGACAAGGTCATCACAGAATCCCTGGATCTCGGGGTGAACTGAACAAGTTTTCTTTCCCGGTCTTTTTCGGTTGCTAACTTCTTCCGGTCCGGGCCGTGAAGTCGTGTGCAGGCCTCCACAAGCCTGTCCTTTTGATGGCCTTCGTGGGACAGAAATACCTCCACGGCTCGAGCACCCTTGTTTTTGAAATAATTAACCAAAAAAAGGAGATTCTATTATTATGCCTGATGTGAATTGTGGATTTTCTAAGCAGCAGAGGGAATAGGGGCTGGTTTTAGAACTCTGATTCCTTCCAATTAAAGAGGGGAGGCACGGTAAAGGTATTACTGGAGTCTATGTTCCCAAGGAGTGATCAGCTGAGACCTAAGTGAGAACACTGGCAGGCAAAATAAAATTCTAGCTAACTCACTATTTTGTATCCCGTGCGGCAGTGAGCACTACTCATGAACCCTTTCATGGAATCGTCAGTGGAGTCCTGATTTTTGTTTTTCGTCGCTGTCATATTTGTATCAAGGGTGCAAGCGGATGCCACCCTGGGATTGGAAGATGGTGTGAACTGAGCTGATGTTGCAAATTAAAAATTTTCCCATTGCATTTTAGGTCGCCGGAGTGGGAATCCAGTAGTTGTCTCTGAAATTCATGGGTATAACTTCTTGCTGCAGGCTGTGACTCAAGCACAGGAATTAGACATTCGCATAGGATGAGGGGAATTGTCTCAAGATCCCACCCTCGAGGTATATAAATTGCGGTAAGAACTTGTCAGACGTAGAAAACTGCGGAATGTGGTTCACTCCATTGCTCCTCCTGTTCCCCCTGATAACTAACGCCCAGCGTTTTGTGCGCTTCATTTCCAATGATGGCAAGGAATACACCGGTGATGCCATCTTACCCCCGGGTACAATCGACGCATCCAAGAGTAAGAGTGCCCGCGTGATTCAGGGCGATATCCTGGGCGACTTTACCATCACAAGTCAAACGAAGGTGAGCCTGCATAAATGGAGTGATGTCGCGGTAAATTCAATGCTATTGTATAGTCGATCAAGGAGTTGCTATCGCCCCTACCAAGTGAAAGGGTGAGGAGCGTACGATGCGTCGGTTTCAACTATTTCTCCCATGACAATATGGTAGATAACTTCTTACTGAAAACGTGCCCATTCGCTGAGGAAAACGACAGTCTGGTCACCCCATTCCCGATTTCCCTATTCTTTTCTATAAGCCATTCACTGCCTTAAATACACCTTTTGGTGACGTACCTATCACCCAGGGGTACCAAACACAGGGAGATTTCCTTTCAACTATGGATTACGAAGGGGAACTCGTTGTCGTTATGAAAAAGAAAGCATTCAATATCTCCGTAGACGTTGCCCTTGATCATGTCCTAGGATATAGCGTCGGCAATGACGTTTCCCATCGTGGGTGGCAGATTGATCGTGGGGGAGAGCCTGAACCCCAATACTCGATGGGCAAAGATGCTGACGGCTGGGGTCCATGGGGTCCCGCCATTGTTTCCACAAGCATAATTCCGGATCCACAGAAGCTTCAACTGACAACCAAAGTCAATGGAGTGATGAAGCAGAATGAAACAACAGGAAACATGATCTTCGGCGTTGCGCAGATTGTGTCTTTCTTCTCTATGGGTATAACATTGCAGCCTGGAGATGTCATCTTTACTGGAACGTGAGTGGAAGACCTCCGATACATATGCATGCTTTTCCTGACTGCCTTCCAATTTGTAGTCCCGCCGGTATAAACCTTGGAAATCCTAACCCAGTGTGGCTAGTTGATGGAGATGTCGTCGAGGTTGGGCTAACAGAGATCGGCACTTGTACGAACAAATACGTCTACACATAGTACTAGCCGTAATTTGATGGTTCAATCAACACGTCCCGTGAGCACGCTCACGAGAAGAGTCTCCCGATAACTTGCTACAGCCTTTGGCAAATTCAGCAAGCACATAGATATTCTCCCCGTCTTTGAAATAACTATTGACTTCCGATTGCATACATTGGCTCGTGGTCACACATCAGCGGGACTCGGCAGACAGTCACACGGAGCGCTCAGTTTCCACCTAATTCCAATCACACATCGGCTGACCACTAGGTCTCTTTGTGAACGTATCAGAAGACAGACGATTTGGCCAACTGGCATATAGATCTCTTGCTGGTTTTGCGTGAAATCTCGAGTCAACTTCTCGAAAAAACGCAAACGTCCTTCGTGATAAAATCAAGAACACAAGAGCAGCAAATCCTGGTAACATTTCATGTTCCCTCTACTCGCGACGAGACCCAGATTGTAAGAATCTATTGTCAGCCTAGGCCTAGTTTCTTGGGTAATGAGCGGCATATCTGTGGATAGTCTCCTGGAACGACAGTGGCGAGTGCAGACGCAACGCTCAAGACCAAGGATCCTAGACTTCAAACTTCTCCCAAGTGTCTCATAAACAGAGCAGTGGCCTACCATAGATGGGTCCAGTTATAAATCTCGATGTCTGTCTGACACGCTGTAAAGATTTGGACTCTTGAAGGACGGTCCCAATTCCGATGGAAGGATCAAAGCAAATGCCTATTGACTTGTAGATGTCTTCACATTGCAAGTAAATTGCTTGTTTCTGTAGGTCTTCTCAACTGGTTGGACACATCATAGCCTTTGCACAAACTTCCTTGTCGGTGTCTGTAGAGCTGGACACCGCACACATGGTATGACTTTCTTCCAGAAGCAAGGTCCAGAATGACATCCTTGCAACACCGGATCGTCACAAGGAACTAGTATATGGCGTGACTGCTGCGATTCATATTATAGGATCCCTGGTCAAAGCGCTATCACTTGTTGCCGCTTTGACCGCCGACTAACTCAGACTGGCGAGTAATGGCTCTGCCTTGTCAGGAAGCGTTCCGCACTACCCATCTTTGTGTCCTGTCGCCTGTGGAATTAACAGTTTTCTTTGCGCTGTATTGAAGAGAGGATGAAGCTGAACCTACTAGCCAAGGTATATGGATAGAGGTGCCATACACTGACTTGTGCTCAGTGGCTTTGGCTGAACAGTTCAATAGTGGATGGTCAAATTAGTTCTCGATATGCTGGTCGTAGTCTCTTCTTTCCGTGACCTCGTTCCTTCATTCCACGTATTCTCTTTCAGTTTCTCGAACAGAGTACTTGACGAGTACCGGCTTTGAATACCGGCTTGAACAATCCCAACTTCAAAAAATTTCGGATGCTGGGGGCTCACATCCTGCAGCTTGTGCTTACAGGAATGAACCCAACAGACATACAAATCACACTGGATTTTTGAAGGTGGGAAACATGTTTGGAGATGTTTTTGATTACAATGTTAACATCTTATAGCTAAATTCGCTACTCATCATTCACAACAAACCGAGAGGACAATGTGTTTTGTCTCTTACGTCTCCAGACGGTGGCACATTTGCACTAACGCCGATTGTTTTGGACCTTGTTATCCCGAAACTGAAGCTGAGACTGAAATCATTGAATTGTATGTCATCCGCGCTTCCTTCAAAATTGAACTCTCATTATAATTAATGACAGTATTGATGGCACTACAAAAGGCGACAAGAGGAAGTCTCGAGAGGCTTCGAGAAGCAAGAAGGCACGATGTAAAGGGTTTGCAGACTTGAACTTGGGCGTAATACCTGGCCTATTGGTAACCCGAACAACCGTCACGACGACTCAGACTCACGAGGAATACCGACGCTCCTTAGCCCTGAGGGAGCAGGCTGCCAGAAATCAGAGATCAAGGGCTCTGCTTCAAGCACTTCGCGACTATATTGAGAAGGAAGAGGCTGAGGAAACTACGGTCTATGGTGCAAAACTAGATCCAATCTGGGATGAATGCCGGTAAGTTCATTGCAGTTGTTCTGTATTACATGCAGCTGAAGAATCTCAGGACCAATTATTGGGGATCCCCACTCGCGCCATGGTGAAAAGACAACTATAAACAACGAGCTACGAAGCCTTCGTCATTTTTTTCGTCGAAGTTCAGATAGAGTCCGAGTCATTCATCGTATTTCTACCTTTCTGCTAAGCCAATCCTCTGTCAATCGAGCTTCAATAAACGTGTAGTGCTCTTTCGCTTTCTTTACACTAATGTTGACTAGCCGCAGGATTTCTTCTCTTGGAAGTGGAGCACCACCCAACTTTTGGAGCACACAAATTTCTTTTTGCGCATTGAGTGCGATAGAAAGGAGACCAGCACTCAAATGCTGCTCGAGCTGTGAAGGGTCGAGCACCGGAGATATTGTTTCGTCAGGAAAGAAAGCAAAAGTAAAGCAAAACGGCATGTGATGGATCGCAAGAGGAACCGGAGCGCGTTCTGAGGCTGAATGCTGAATCAATGAGTCGATGAGATTGTTGGCTAGGCCCTGAAGGACTCACAACGATAATTTCATCTCCAATGACTTCGACTTCAGGTCGTCGAAAATGCCTAAACGCAGTTATTCCAGCTAAACAGGCACAATCCAGCATATTTCCAGCGTCAGCCAAGAAGTGAAGCGTAAGCCGTAAGTGCCACACCTATCCAAGAGTGATTAAATTAGATAGAACTGTTTCAATTTTCTTACCCGATGTCCGACTAAAATACACAATGACTCTTTGTCGATTGCATCACTTCTCCTGAGGATTTTATCCAGCATCCTAGTGATCCTCACTTCTTCATCAGAACCTCTACAACCATTCATAGTCAAATTCATTAAAATTTTGTTGTCAAGGTCAAAAGTACACACCTACCGTCCGGTTTCATACTCGCTCGATGCCATGGGTGATATTTCTGAATGGATTGTGATGATTCCTTCGTATTGCCTCTCAGGTGAAGGCTTGACCATTTTCGCGTCAACTTGTGCAATCACTCTAGAAGAACTTCAAATAGCTATATCAGAGGCAAATCCTGTGTACCCACCTGGTCTTCCCTATACTACATTCTACATATCCGAGTTCTCCACCAAAACTGACCTCAACTTTCCGTTGCTCCAAAAGAGAACGACCATCCAGACGTAAGGCTTCCTTGAGAGACGCATACAAGAATTCTTTCTCCGGTATAGAAGGAGATGGCGGCCGCATTCGGGATAACACTCGTGAGAGTCAGTCTTGGGTCTGAGTATCTACAATACGCTTCAATGACATTCAGGTCATGGCCTGACGATCAGAATTTTTTTCACGTGATCAAATATTAATGCCACCAAAGATTAGACACAAGATATCACTTCTAACATGGTTCGCTTAGTAACACACAATCTCCTTGCTTGTCACGCAAAGGAATGCAATACAAACAACTTCCCTCTAATTTTCCAAAACGTCCAGCTCGAAATCAGAGAAGCGGAGTTCAACCCGGATTTCATCAAAACATTCCTACCCAAGATCGAGTGGAATGCCCTGGTCAAAACAGCCCAGGAGGTCCCAATACCGTCTTTCATGTGCTCCTAAAGTTTGCTTATTTCTCTCGAGATAGCTCGGCCATACCTCTCTTCCTGATGAGCAACCTGAAATGATTGATGATGAATTTCTCAAAAACCTGCATCATGTACTTTTCGAAGTGGGCACTTTCCTGCCTCTAACGATGAGAGCCTAATTGTTGATGTTGATACTATCGCAGTTACATGTTGTTGAAGGCGCCATGGCTTGTCCTAACTGCAAACACATTTATCCGATTTCTGATGGTATTCCCAACATGGTGAGTAATATTCTCGATGACACGGACAAAAGCCGTCTGATGATTGATTTCCCATGATAGTTGCTTGCAGAGCATGAAATAGTATGAAAATCTTGGGGGAGACATACATTCAAATTGAGTGCAGAGAAAGTTTCTCGTTGGTTACAATTGATTTACCCGTAAGAAAAGTAATGAGTAACATGATAATTAGAAAATGAAGTACACAAAGATAATTTAAGGAGGAGTGTTTCTGTCGTTGGCCGATACGTGATTGCCTACTTTCTCTCGGACAAGCTATTTGCTATCTTACAGCCTCCTGGTCAATATTGAGATGCTGTGTCTTGTCGCTAGTTGAGGCAGACGATAGAACGTCGATGATAACGTCCAGCCAGTATTTATCTAGGACAAGCCCATGGTACCGCGTCCAAGTGGTCAGAATTGGTTCAGGGTAGGCTGTCTCTGGCTCGGAAAAGAAATCAATAACGTTACTTCTAGATCGCTGGATAGGCACTACCTTCAACAAAGATATTCTGACCACGACAAATCCTAAGGAACTTCAGGCGAGGTGAAAGGCATACGTAATCATGGCAAAACTGACACATTTTTCGTCTTCAGATGCTGGTTTGTGCTGGACATAGCAGGTGGTGGTGTTGATTCTATGCGAGCCTGCGCGATGGGATCAATTTCACATATTGATATTGGTAGCTACGCTACATGATGTAGATAGATATAAGTAGTGCAAGTAGTTTGTATTAGCTATCCGTTTGTACCCTTCCCCGATCGTATTTCAACAGGTGGGTCAGGCAATTACCCGAAATTATACCTGGATACATTTGCAAGGATGCCACGTTGGATTGGTAAATTCTTCATTTGTCTTCATCTCATAGATGACAGTGTGACCTATAATATCTTTGAGGTCTATCCTTATCAATCATGGCTGAGCGCATTTCACTTTTTTCTTCTTCATTCTGAGTGCCCGGGACCAGCTGTAGTACCCACTCAATTGCTGAAAGAAATAATCCTCCTCGTTTTGGCATGAGATACAATAGATATCAATATCTCTGCTCCATTTTTTCTAATTGACATCCGCCATGTCACAAGGACTATATTGAAATACCTCTCACACAGTTGCGAAAACATACTTACCTTTTCCGACAAGAGATAACTCATGAAGACACGTGGACAGTTACAGTTCGAGGGGCACCTTTTTTTCTCTTGTATTGAGCCTTTTTTCTTACCGCCTCAGCAACGGCGTTGTCGACATCTTCAGAATCAGGTGGAAAACCATCATGCTCGCGCCTAGTTGCTCTCAATCAGAAGAGTACGCGTTGAGTGCCAGAAAGCTTCCCGAAGATTTCAGGGAGCTGGAAGCTGGCTTGATCAAGTCAAAGAGTTGACGGCCATGGATCTTCCAGATGGCTCTCCAGAGACGATCCCGAGCTATGCCTTCGGCCACCTCTTCTCGTTCGCGGGAGCAAACACTCTTCTCCTGTCAGTCCTTGCCCGGTCACTCCCTTGTCCGCAGAGATCGTGCTGATGAGAATTTCAGGGGCATTCGTGACATTCTGTGGGCGACTCCTGTATATGAAACACATATGGAAACAAAAGCGCCAACTTTGTGCTCTTCGTGCTTCTATCCAGACACTCGAGAATGTGAAATGCTTGAATGCGTTCAAGGCTTTCTATGACCGGTTTCTGCTTCGAAGCCGAGGATGGCAACTGGAGAGATAGATGCAAGAACTGGCTGCGGAGAGCGAGAGAAACAAACGTGCCAGGGTTGTTGCCATTAGTCGTACAGGCCAACAAATGGCAGAGGATGTGAGAAAGGGCGTGACAATAGAGGAATGAGTCATGAAACCGATCAAGGAGCTCCGAGAGAGCAGAGATTTTGTATAGATGCAGAATGGAGGAACACGAACGGAAGATCAGGGTGATACAAGACGACTTGTTGAAGAAATGTCGTCAATTTGCGATAGAAATGAGCAGCTGAAATTAGAGAGACGCGCTAGGTCAACGGATCAAGAAATTGAATTTGATTGCTCGCTTTGGAGGGCGCTCAAACGCAGTAGACAACGGATCCGAGATCTCGAATGAGGAGAGGAAATTTTCACGAGACATACTAGACCAAGGATCTGTTTTGTTCTCGGGCTCAGCTACCTCTGAGGAGAAAGACTTGGATGTCAACAAAGAAATGTCAATGTCAAGGAATGTCTTCTGTTACATGTGCCTCTGCGGAGCAACTTCCTGATCGGCTAACGAGACTACAGCTGACTCTTAGAAGGCTACTACAAAGAAAGGATTGCCGCGGAGGCAATTTCAGAAATTCATTACCACTCCCTACACTGGCCTTTCACTCAATCCCTATCCAACGATCGCAATTAAATAGGTAGAGTGAGCTATGGAAAATTCAAATTATTTAAAGATTCATGTGGACGGACTATATATTGCGTACCTTCGACCATGACCTATTCATTGAAACATATAATCAATCTTGGAATAACACAAAAAAGAAGAAAGAGCTGTTGATGGAAGTAGAGATAACCAGATATAAATAGAAACACTTTTTTCAGTCTCAAGGTAATCAAATGACATGACCGCTTATCTTGTGTTGTGTTCTATGGCTAAGATGTCATGGTGGAGGGAGGTCATGGCCTCCGATTTGCGTTTCGGTTTACAAAATCCTGGTGAAACAGCTTATAAAGCTCAGTCTAGCAACAGAGATATATTCGTCATTGAGTCACGTGTATGTCGGTTTTTTGCACTAGGAGGATATATCGAAGTATCAACCACCATTATCAGTCGTGTCAGCATGCATTATTTCTTTCGCTGCATGACTTGCTGGAATCTTGAAAATTCTGGACAACGATGAGAATGCCGCAATTCTCGAGATGACTGTCAATCTGGTTATGGATCATAACGAAGTGAGGGGTTCAGACTGATTGGATCAGGATCAGGACTTAGTACGCAAGTCATCCAAAAGCGGAATTCCCTACTGAGGTTGGGTTGAAGGTATCCTGACCTCATTTCGATTTCGAGTACAAGATACGGATAAGAACCTACTTCATAAAGGCGCTGGTTTGGTCTATTGACAAGTAAAAGAAAGCGCCTCCTCTGCAATATCCTTACTCATCACTTCTTGCCACATCAAAGATCCTCTGATCACCTATTATACGTATTATGATTCTTAGACGGTGATCTCTACGTAGCCATGTCCTCATCTGGTCCAGGAGTCAGAGCCTCCGGTGCAAGCAGTTCCCAGAACTCTCAGAATTCTAATGCTCAACATGAAACTACTCATTTGCCCCAGCAATTGGGAGCCGGTACTTTGGGTGCGTATCCAGATCTTCTGAGAAATGATGATATGGACAATGGTCGAGGTGCAGGTCCGAGTTTTCCAGGATTTTCATCCCCTTTTGATTCAAATAATTGGTTCAACTACACCGTCCAGACCCTCCCGCAGCATCATAGTGCAAGTCCCTCTGTATCACCCGCTATGATTGGTCCAACTTCCACTCTGTATGACCCTGATTCGTCACTACAACAGCCTGATGCCGGTCAGGCATACCAACAGTGGATCAACCAATACAATGACCAGCAGCAGTATGGGCGAGGCATGATTCACTATACAGATCATCTGCAGAATTATTCCTCCTTTGCATACCCCGAGTCCATCACCGACACTGTCACTCCTAGCGTAAGCCAGTACCAACAACAAAATATCCTGTATGACTCGTACAGATCGGAACTACTGATTGCGACTGGATTAATGACCTCCGTTAACACAACACTGTCATCCACGCTCGAGACACAAGCATATCATCAGTCGACACCTGATTCGGCTCCTAACTCATACACAAGTCCACCAAACTCTCAGGTCTTGCCAACAAATTGTCACTTAAGCCCACGGCTGATGCAGAATTCCATACTACAGCGAGAACAGCCTGTGTCCCAACGAGCAAGTCAGCAGCGCTTTTTGGCTGGATTTGAGGCACAATTTCAGGGCACAACTGTACCCCAGATTCAGGAGGTTACAAATGTGCCCTCGCATGAACATCAGCTTCCTTTTCCTTCCTCGTCTTCCCAACCTCACCGTGAGGGACAAAATGACTCTCTTTCAGCCAACCAACACCCATCACCTGTCCAACAGTCTCCCCAAGAATCAGGAAACAACGTTAGGGAGTCCAATTTACGAAAACAACTTCAGGAGTCCAGTAGCCCTTATACTACGAATCAGCTGAATGTTCAAGGTCCAATACCCTCATCACGACCTGGTCAAGCGTACGGGAACGAAAGGACCTCCCCTCGGGCAAATGCGTACGGGACTGGACGTGGGATTTCATTTGGTGGTTCTCAGGCCACTCAAAGTCCCTCCAAATTAGGGGCATTGAAGGGATTGCCAAGACACCCTAATGCCACCTGTCAGGATCTGTCCATTCCTATGAATTCAAGCTCCAAGCGTCGGAAGCGTGATCACGAGGGGAATTTTATTAATGCAAGAGGCGACACTGAGGGAGAAAGCGATGGCGAGGAAGGGGATGGGTTTACGGGGGGGATAGAAATAGGTCTAGGGGGATTGGGTGTAGAAAATATTGATGGAAAAGTGGAGAAAGGAGGGCAG
>Ga0153918_1000583_pt1 | contig 16680 bp, 19 predicted proteins | sample TSFL002MetaG_FD_104687 | JGI IMG/M metagenome (GOLD analysis project Ga0153918, IMG submission 104687) | Attine ant fungus gardens microbial communities from Florida, USA - TSFL002 MetaG | ecosystem: Host-associated > Fungi > Mycelium > Unclassified | place: USA: Florida, Paynes Creek Historic... | reverse complement strand
CTTGTGATGAAATACAATCCCTTGTACTAGAGCAATGGAATTATAAAATCTTGTATTAAACTAAAGGTCACTATCCCCTATCTACCTCAAACTCACATACTATGACCCCTTGATAGAAATTCCAAGAGTCTAGAGGATAGTTGAGTGATGCTTGGCTTCCTATAAGTTCTGTGAGTTATTTGGTAGGTTGAACTTTAATTGTTGGGGGAAGTTAGTGCAAAAACATTGATTTGTCTTTACAGAGGGCAGAGTCATTGAGCTATGGATGCTAGATAAGAAAGAAACATGTAATGAGCTTTGTCTCCACAGTCACTATTTATCTGTATCTTGATCAATAAAATGAAACATCTATTCTAACGATAATCTAAATTTAGGATCCTCATAGGATCCCTTACCTCAGATATCTTTGTAGGGTAGACAACTGAGGGATCTAGTAATAGCCAGTTAAGCAGAAACATTTTAACGGAATGTTGTAACAGATTTTCAACACATGACTATAGCTCATAGATAGATGCATAGTTAGTTCTTTAGCCTTAACCTGGTTATACAGTGCTTCAAACATCGGACCTAAGATCGTTAACAAATGTAGAATGGAGTAATAAATTCTACTCAGTGGGTATGGAGTGAATCCCTCAGTCTAGATTATGTTCGGCATTGGCCAGGATGCCCGAAACCGAAGTGATCAAAAATGAGATTGTCGACTTACGGCATTTCTGCTTCACTGTTTGTCCCTTGGGGCAGAGAGGTAATCTTGACAGCAAATTGTTTGTTTCATCTTCTAACCCCAAAGGCCACAACAATGGAATGTAAGGATCCAAGATTCAAATTCTGCTTGGGTTTTCCTGGCAGTGTCTAAGACACTGCCAACTCCTGGATATGTACACCGGTCCGCTGAAAGACTCGGCGATGCGAAGGAATGTGAATGTGTCATTCAAGAATCCATTACACATGACAAGCAAGTACCACATGGGGAAATTTCCGGATGTAAAAAATTCAGAGTACGTGTGGCCATACACAGTTCCGAGAGCCTTGGACCAATAGCCGATTCGATGGTCGAATCGACAAGTGTACCTTCCGTGACTCTTAGACAAATTATCGAGTACGAAGTGCGCGGAAATGAGATTTCCACAGCAATGCGGGTTGCTAAAATGATTGTTCCTAACCGGAATCGCGATCACCGAAAAAGCTGGCCCAAATTTTCTTCTTGCCAAGTGCTCGATAATCAACTGCAGTGCTTGGTTCTAATTTTCCAAAGCCATGGTTGAGCTCTTTGCCAAAGTCAATAACGCGGTAATGCCCTTTTTTCGGTTCCTCTTGTGCAGACTGATGTTGGTCTAAAATCGAAGGTTGCGCGGTCGTTCGTTGGAAAGTGGTTTTTGCTGGAGGGCTGTGGAAAGCCCAAGGAACGTAGCGGTTCATGTTTCACGGTGTGCATTCTTTTTTGATATATCCTGGTCGTCATCCTAACCGGCTGTCACAGACTGAACTTCGTGCAGGTCTTACGACATGGGTGAGCAATTTTGAGACATTGACTAGTCTATTCAGAATTTGAGAGTTTACACTAGGCTGCCATGGCCTACATCGTTCGTCTTTACCTTTTCGTCGCAACCTTTTATCAATCATAAGCGCATGGCAGATCTCTGTCAACGCTGCAATCCTTTCTGATACAGGTGGAACCTGCGTGTGCACCAGAGAAGATCTCTGCGTCTCTGATCCTGACTATCTTTCATGTCAGAATGAAATTCGCCAAGATTTGATCACCACAACTGCTGCTATCGCAGCTCTCTCCTCCTTCCTTATGGGAGCTCTCGCCAATCTTCCCGTAGGGCTCGCACCAGGGTTGGGACTCAATGCCTATGTGAGTAGCTCTACCTCTTCCGGTATAGCTATGTTACGAATATCGCTCTCACGGTCTAGTTCTCCTATTCAGTAGTTGGATTTCACGGATCTGGGATTGTTACTTATCGCGAAGCACTAGCAGCAGTCTTTCTGGAGGGGTGAGAGTTTTACTTTATCTCTGTCTTTGATCAGCTCATGGAATAAACTTTTTCACATTGAGGTGGTTATTCTTGATTCTCTCATTGTTAGGCCTTCGCCAATGGCTTGTGCGGATCATGCCCCAGTCTCTGGTCCTCGCTGTTGGTGCAGGTATCGGGCTCTTTATTGCGTGAGCAGTCTAATCTTGTTTCCTCTGGCTAAGAATAGCGTTATCAACTATCATACCATCTAGATTTATTGGATTGTGTCAGTTCTCTTCAAAGTTTATTTGTAAAACCAGTCGTCTCATCCCAGAACAGCCAGTGGTGGACTGGGAGTTATTGGAGGAGATACGACTAACCTTGTGGGTCTCGGGGGCTGCCTACCTGACAGTGAGTTCTTCCTTGCCATCCTCCCGAACCTGAGTAAAGCATCTGGCTGATACTTTTCCCAAGATTATATCAGTGCTGACTTGGCAGGCTACTGTAAAAGTGGTGTTTTGCGCAATCCGACCATGTGGCTCGGTATTTTCATGGGTGGGTAGGTCAAAAGGTACCAGCAATGAAAGCAGATATCAAATTTTCACAATGCCATTTCAGTGTCCTGACAGTCCTAATGATGCTCTACCGCATTCGCGGAGCTATTCTAATCGGCATTTTCATCGTGGCGATCATCTCTTGGCCCAGGCCAACAGGTGTCTCCTACTTCCCTCATACCGAGCTTGGTGACCAGAGGTTTGACTTCTTCAAAAAAGTTGTTACATTCCACCCCATCAACAAGATCGGCAACGCCATTGACGTGAGTTTCTTCCTACGCCACCAAACGTGTCCACCTGATGCAGGTACCTAGTATGCTTATGGAAAGGGTCACGTCTGGTATGCTCTTATCACGTTCCTTTATGTCGATATCCTCGGTATGTTTGATTAGCATGACGGACGAATTTAACTCATCGGACTTGAAAGATACTACCGGCACACTATACTCTATGGCTAAATTTGCTGGCCTTCGTGATCCTGTGACACTTGACTTTGAAAATTCCACCATCGCCTACTGCGTCGATGCCTTCAGTATTAGTATGGGCGCCCTCATGGGTACTAGTCCTGTTACAGCCTTTGTTGAGAGTGCAACTGGTATCAGTGGTACGTCTTTCTAGCTCTTGGCTTGTAAATATCTCAACGAGAGCAAAAGAGGGTGGCAAAACAGGTCTCACAGCAATGACAACTGGATTCATGTTTTTCATTTCTGTATTCTTCTCCCCTATCTTTGCTTCTATCCCATCTTGGGCAACAGGAAGTGCTCTTGTCATTGTTGGCTCTCTCATGATTCGTAAGTGAGTTCTGTTTCTTCAAGCTACGATATACGATATACATATATGCTTACTACGAGATTCTAAAGTGTTGTTGAAATAAACTGGGACTACCTTGGCGACGCAGTTCCCGCCTTCCTCACTCTCATCATCATTCCCCTGACCTACAAGTGTGTCTAGTCTGTCTTATCGCTCATTCTTTCAATTCACCTTGTCTTTTGAACAGCATCGCATATGGAGTCATTGCAGGTGTCATTTCATACATCTTGCTCAATGGAATTCCTTTCTTCCTTCGCAAGGTTTCAGGAGGAAGGATCGTTCCTGATAATTATGAGAACTCAGAAAAATGGGTCATCCCCCCTGGTAGCATTTTACCATTCTGGATCCGCAAGCTGCTGGGGCGCACGGAGGCAGAAGATAATTGTCCGGATTTCGAGGCAGTGCAGACCTCACGCACGGGGACTGAGCCTGACAGTATGATTGAAAAGCTAGCTCCACAAAATACATCGTGAGGTTGGAAGAATTCGTCTGTCCATTTGCGCTTAATAAAATCATATCTATTATGTACTTATAGAGCTCGATGTCCTGTTATGCTTTATTAAGCTTTTTACCAGCTGAGGATACCAGAACCGAGATTTTCATAGTCGACTTTAGATACATGTAGCTAGCTATTATTTTCAACTGTTGATTTAAATAAGGGCCTCTACTACGTATGTCTCAACCTCGACATTATGTTCACATGAAATTGAACTGGATAGTCACAAATGCCTGTCTATCTTGCATTAATTCAGTCTACTCGTCCTCTTCATCCAAACATTTCCAACACTTCCGATCTGATTTTTCATCATCGGTAGTAGTCGCTTCAAACCAAACCTTTCCATGCGGCAAAATGACTGTTTGAAGAGTCGGACATGAAGAATGCCAAGCCTGAGCAATCTTCTTCTCATCGATCTCCTCTCTGCCGTCGCCATCGTCTTCTAATGTAGCCATAAACGTGATATATTTCATCTTCTTGAATCCAGCCAGATAGACCCCCCATTGCAATAACATCTCTGCGGTGACTTCCGCTATGAGCGCAACGATGTTCAAAGATTCAAGCTCCATGAACCTCACTGATAATTCAGGGAACAAGAATTGTAGAGCAGCAGGATCAAAAGACATCACGGTGAGTTTCACGAGAGGTTTAGACGACGACGAAAGCGCCAACAACGTATCCATCGTCTGAGAGGGTAATATCGGTATAGACATATGTGTCACCGGTCTCGATGAAATAATATTACGAATGACAGTAGGTCCAGCATGAACAGCGTTGAAGTGAGATAATTTGGGTAAAGATGTTGGGAGGAGGATAAATTGGCTTGGCTGTGGGACCAGAAGTGCTGCGAGAGGATTATCTGGAGCGAAAGCGCCGATAGAATGGAGGAGAGTTGTAAGGAATGAATTCTCTAAGTCGGAATCGATTCCTCTGAGTGTGAGTTCTGTGATTTCGGGTTGAGAGTCGAGAAATCGTGCGAGAGAAGATTTACAGTGCATTGAGGTAGTGAAAGAATGTAGTCGAAATATCCGAGATGGTAATTTAGAGGATGCTGTCGGAAGTGGTGGCATGGGCAATGCCCAGGTCGGCGAATGATGTTTAGGGAGTTCAACCACCAACGTCGTCAAATTGACCATCTTCTTCAATATCCTCTCTAATAACAAATAACACGTCCTCGTAGGTAAATTGTTGGCCAGGTTCACCTCAAACGTCCTCACAAGAAGTGGCATATCTGCATTGCGGTCAAGTGAAATCATACACTGCAGGAGGCGAGCAGGACGCATCTCGACACCAATCGTATGATAGAGCCGCTTTGTACCAACTACATTCAGTACACTGTTGGCTCGGACGAGGTTTGCCAAGTCGCAAATGTCCAGTCTTTGGCAGATATTGTCGATAATCTCGGTGGGCAAGATAGGGTAAACTGCTGTAGGACTGCTGGAATCGGCTTTGGTTCTACCACAGACATTGTTCATGGCAACAAATGGTGGATGAAGCCTAGCTCGTTCATTCTGGATCTGGAAAAGGAGATCACCAATAGACATGCAGGTGAACTTTCTGGAGTCTGTCATGGTACAAAGATAGGAACATTATAGTACAAGCTAGGGCACATATCAATTTCTCTCATCTTTTGTTCTTGATTTGTTCTTGATATCAGTCTATCAGGTTTCAGGTAAATACTATTTGAGGTATAGATAATAGCAACGTGTGAGTCTCATCACTGTCTACAAGTTCACTGTATCTTGGTCTTTGTGAAGCCCCGAGCCTCAGCCTCAGCCTCGGCCTTGATGCCATCCTTTTCAACTTCATCAATGAGTTTGCGCTCAAAAGCATCCCTTTCTTCCTGAGTCGCGTTCTTCATTGCAGCTTTGGCAGCCTTGACCTTCTTCCTGTATTCCCTATATTTGGTATCAGTGCCGAAGGCCCAATCCCACCAGCGGAAGGAAGTTGAATAGTTGTTGGTGAATGCCATGTGGTGAAAATCGTGATGTTCAGCGCCAGACCAGAAGGGGAGAAAGTGGTGGAGCGACCATGGGAAATCTGTTCATTTACCATTGGTCTCTGATTCAACTGATTGAGAGCCAATGAACCTACCATAACCACTGTGGGCGTCGATAGCCTGAAACAATCTCAAGACAATCCAAATATAAACAGAGAAGATATGGAGATCGCGAGCGAAGGCGGTGTAGAGGATAGGGCCACCAATGGTACCGGTTCCAAGGATCAAGACTTCAGCGGGATGGGCATATACAGATGCAAGACCAAAAGGCGCAGAGTACTTGTGATGAACTTTGTGGATATACTTGTAGAGGAGACCAGTATGAAGTGCTTGGTGGGCTGAATTGCATAGAAAACAGGCGACATCACATCAGAGCCAAAACGGAGATGTTTACACTGAAGCACATACCCCAGTAGTGAAAAAGATCCTCGAAGAAGAAGAAAAATAAATTCTGAAGAACCATGGCCTTCCACGAAGGGAAAGGCACCTGCCAGGTTGCCATGCCGAAAGTTTCGGCGACGGGGTGGAACAGCCAGATCTTTGGAAATGGTCTTAAAGACGATCAAATCAACTGGCAAGGCAAACTCACAGTTGGAAGCTCTACTGTGACGTGACTAAGAAGGACTGCTTTGGTGCACTCCCATTGCTCCTGCTGTGAATGTATCTTTGTAGGTTGCAGCTTCCATCTGCGGAAATACGGTATTGCGTCGACGATGATCCAAGGCACACAGCGGCCAAAGAAACCAATCTACGTCAATGACATTAGCATATGAGAAACCCGGATGCGCTAGACAATCACCTCGTGAAGCAAGAAACTCATAAGACCCGTAGCGATAGCAGGATTGCCAATCCAGATATACCAAGCCGCCCATTGCTTTTCAAGCCAGTTGAGCGACGAAAGATCGGTACCTTGATAGTGCTGTTCGGCTAAATTCAAGGCAGTAGCCATTGTAGAATTTAGGAAGCTCATGTTGAGAACGAAGTACCGCAAGACAAAGGCTAGAAATCATCAAAAATTGTCGCACCACTGTTTAACTTATCAATCACATCACGTGATTATTTCTATTCCCCATTAAGAATGCATCAGGTGAAGGCATGAGGGGAAGAATGTAGGCGAAGTTTTTCAGTGAATAGCTGGGGCAGTGGTATGTTCAGATGTTTACCCATTGCACCTGAGCAGATGGTATCATAGGAGCCTCGTCCTCAGACTCCCCTTCAGAGGGGTCTGTCGCTGATGGTAGATGAGGGGTCTACATTGTATTTGGACAATAATTCTGCGAGGGCCTTGGTGCCTAAGATGAAATCTCTTGTAAGACATGCTAACGCGGATAGACCAATCCACTTGCGACTCATTGTCTCTATCGAATCACCTAACCATGCCGGAGGCACGGGTATGTGGTCGCAATGCCACACAAGGACAAGCAAGATACAACAGGGAACTGCTCAGCTCGTCTTCATCTCTGTCAGCAATTATGACACCAATAGTACAAGCTGAGGGCAAACTACTCAGCGATGCCCTGAATACTGTCAAGATCCAGGTTCAACAAATGAAGCGAAATCTGGTGCGGAGCCATTCTATTCAAAAACACTTTCCAGCCGTGGCTCGAACTTGTTCAACAGGAACTGGATCAGTTGATGGATGCGCTCAAAAGTGCTAGCCTTATGCTCGCAGAACTCAGGACCTCTTCACTTTCACCTAAGCAGTATTATGAATTGTGTACGTTCAGGGTCTCGGATTCATATCCTAGTCTGCATGTTTATGAATATGCGTACATCCAGATATAGCCGTCTTCGATGCAATTCGGCATCTGTCTAATTATCTCTATGATGCACATACTCAAGGTCGACATTACCTTGCAGATCTCTATGAACTTGTACAATATGCTGGAAACATCATACCCCGTCTTTACCTGATGATCACGGTGGGCTCTATCTACATGTCAATACCTGAGGCGCCTGTGAAGGAAATCATGAAGGATATGATAGAGATGTCGCGAGGTGTTCTTCACCCGATTCGAGGTCTCTTCTTGCGTCATTACTTGAGTGGACAGACAAGAGACCATCTACCAACTGCGCCAGCAAGCAGGTCAGTTTATCAGTCGTCGAATAGTAACACTCTCATGGACGCTGTTATTTGTAGCCCTGCTGGCGGCCTCCAGGATTCAATATCTTTTGTTTTGACCAATTTTATTGAAATGAACAAGCTTTGGGTACGCTTGCAGCACCAAGGTCACTCCCGTGATCATGAGAAACGCGAGATGGAACGACGTGAGCTCCGTATCCTCGTCGGGACAAACCTAGTGCGACTTAGTCAACTTGATGGTGTCGACCTCGATTTGTACCAGAGAATCATACTTCCAAGCATCCTTGAGCAGGTGGTCAGCTGCAAGGATGCAATTGCTCAGGAGTATCTAATGGAAGTTGTTATTCAAGTATGTCTACTTCATCAATTATATTGGATGACTAGTTTATACGATCTCAGGTTTTCACCCCGGAATTCCACCTCCATACCCTTAGACCTTTTCTTTCAGCGACAGCTCAACTTCATCACAAGGTTAACATTAAACATATAGTTATTTCTCTGATCGATCGGCTTGCCGCTTATGCTGCGAGGGAAGCAGAGAGCGAAGACCCAGAAGTAACTAGGAGGCAGGAAGAAGCTGCCACCAAACGCCTTGCAGAAAAGGTCAAGTCCCAGAAAGCGAAGGCAAGGCAGAACGGGGGTGGTCAAGCATCCTCATCGGGGATTTCCACGTCAGAGCTAAGCAATGCCTGGACTATCCCTACGTCTCCAGTTACTACAACAAACGCTGAATCTATTGAACCAGAAAAATTTCCTGAATCTGAGTCAACATCAACTTTTTCAGAACCTAAGGGAAAAGAGAAAGAGGGACCTGTCCGCAGATTCAGAGGCATACCAGAGGATGTACAGTTGTTTGAAGTGTTCTGGGTACAAGTGGTTCAGCTCATTAAGGTGTGTTTTCCACTTTGACTGCACTGTTCTGCTTCCCCATTCGACATAAGGCCCGGCCAGATCTTTCAATCCAAGATATCACTGCTCTCCTCGTTTCCTTAACCAATCTATCTGTAAATTGCTATCCGGATCGGTTGGAGTACGTGGATCAAATCCTGGGTTTCACAGCCGACAAGATCAGAGAATACTCAGAAAAGTGAGGCACCTTGTTTTTTCTATATTCCTATGTTTGCTCAGCTTCTTATCAGTCCAGACCTTCACTCCCAGCAGACAGCTGCAAATCTGTCAGCATTATTGATCGCCCCAATCAACTCTTACCAATCTGTCTTAACTCTACTAGCAATTCCCAATTATGTCCCGCTTTTGACACAACAATTATACCCAACTCGTCGCTCGATAGCGCATGCAATCATCTCATCGGTTCTCAAGAATGAGACAATAATTGAGACACCTGAAGATGCAGACGGTACATTGGAACTACTACATGTCCTCATTAAAGATCAGTCCGATTCCTCCGCCCATCAAACTACACCCAATGGGCAACAGCTCCATCCTCGAGAGATACGGAGGCAAGGGCCTTATTTTGTTGAGCGCGAAGAGATAGCAGAGGAACAAGGTTGGATAGCACGGATGGTGCACCTTTTCAGAGCCGAATCCCTCGATGTCCAATATGAAGTTCGCTCATTCTAGTCCATGTCCTTGTTTCATGTATTGATAACTTTGAAGCTTCTTCAAATTGCCCGACGGCATTTCGAGACTGGAGGTGATCGAATGCGGTTCACGTTCCCGGCCCTGATCACGTCAGCAATTAAACTATGTCGATGCTGCAAGAACTGGGATACCGAGGCATGTCTTGGCTTGACCATTCTCGTGTTTTTTTGATCCTTTTATGTAGGAGAGCGATCGGCAAACCAAAGTCACGATGATTTTAAAATTTATCCGGCAGCTCATATTGATACTAGCGGCACAGGTAGAAGCACCGGGAATCGCTCTTCGTCTATTTCTTTTGGCGGCCCAGATTTCAGACGAGTGTGGTTTCGAAGATTTAACTTATGACTTTTATGTACAAGCTTTCACCATCTACGAAGACAACATCTCAGAGTCTCGTGCTCAGCTGCAAGCTATCACACTCATCATTGGTACATTGTCTGGCGCCAAGGTTTTTGGCATCGACAACTACGATACCCTCATCACCAAGGCGGCTCTCTATGGTGCAAAACTTTTGAAGAAGAATCATCAAGCCCCCGCAGTTACACTGGCTAGCCATTTGTGGTGGCAGACACCACCTACAGAGATCGATACCAGATTACATGAAAAGGAGAAGGAGAAACCCCCATCCAAGGAGTGCGAGGAGGATGCCAAATCTGTTGGTATCTTCATTCTTTGGTCATTCTACTCTGATCAATTACGCTTAGTACCCACACCAAGACAGTAAGCGCGTCCTGGAATGTCTCCAGAAATCCCTTCGGATAGCAAATTCGGCCATTGAGGAAGTTGTGACCGTTCAATTGTATTGCGATACCCTTGATCAATACCTCTACTACCTTGATCATGGTGCTTCTGCTGTTAGTTTGTCCTCAGATTATAAACGCAAAGTAACGCTAAAATTTGTCCATCAGGTCGCACCTAAATTTGTCAATAGCCTGGTGGAACTCATTGCATCAAGCATTGACAATATTCTCTCTTCCGATGTCCATCCATCTCAGCGTGTTCCTCCCGGTCTCATAGAAGGTGTACATACACCTGAAATGATTCGAAGGCATTTTAGAAGCTCACTCGTTCATATCCAACGACGGAAATATGCTGCTACAGAAGGCGCTTGCCCTGAAATTGATTCAAAGTGGGATGAAATTGACGTCGCCGGTGCTTGCCTAAAGATGGGCATTGGACAGTAGGATGCCCACCATTCTTCCTTTTTCTCATGTATTGCCATCATTGTGTCGCAGATATCCAAAGCTGTCGTCATTTCATCGCTTATCTGTATCACGATTAAGGATCTTGTCAATGTTGATTTTCTGTCATTCGAGTTTTTTCAATACTGTTACTTTAGGGCATATATAACAATGGAGCTTATTTGTGTTTTCGTTGTCAGTATCATGAGGTAGTTTGTGTATGGACCTAATCAACTGATAGTGTTTCTGGCAGAACTTGAGCTTCTCATTCAGGATGAAACAAACTTTGAGACTAGTATAGGCAGGTTTATCATTATGTTAAGAGCATGAGAATCTTCCCTAGGTGCATATATATATATCCTATGGTACTGGGTTGATAGTCATACTATTAAAAAAACGTCCTCGAGTAGTACAGGAATGATATTCGAACATCGTCAAAGACATTTTTTCATAAATTTATGACAGTGCTCAATCACAGTCCGCGGCAGGACACAAGTATGATTTCATTATACTCATTGATTGATATCACAGTTCACAAAATGCTTGTAAATTCCAGAAGGTTAGGCATTACTGTATGTTTACATTACCTCGGGAAATTGTTTGACGAAAGACACCAAAAAACAACCAAGAGTGGAACAAACCATCTTATTATTATACGTGCCCAATCGAGATGTATACAACAAAGAGTGTCCATTAGGGATACAACTCGGTGTTTCAATCCTATGAGCAACAGCCTGGTGTTGTTTGGTTGGTGGGCTGGTCAACGCGAACGGCACCGTCAGCCAAACCACCAGACGTTGGGCTCGCAGAATTAGCTTGAGAATCAATGAGACGGGTCTTGATATCCCTAAATTAGTGTGAATTGACAAATAGAACAATATCGAGCATGACGGACCTCGCGAGTGTGAAAAAAGCATCCTCGACACCCTCGTTATTCTTTGCCGACGTCTCCATGAAGCGAATGCCAAGTTCATCCGCCAGTTCTTGGCCCTGCTCTTCGCTGACCGCTCGCTTATCCGTCCAATCAGATTTATTACCGATCAGAATTTTATTGACACCTTCTGAGGCATGCTGCTCAATGTTTGAGTGCCAGGTCCGGATATCTGACGAATTCTGAGTGTGACGTTTTGGGGAATTGCACTACGAACTGTTGAAGGATCGCTCGTCCGTGACATCATATACCAAAAGAATGCCCATCGCTCCACGATAATATGCTGTAGTGATTGTTCTGAAACGTTCCTGGCCTGCAGTGTCCCACTAATTGAAGAGTTAGCCGAACGTTTATTTGCAATGAGTGTGATAGAAAGCACTATCTGAAGTTTGATACGATTGCCGTCTAGTTCAATCGTGCGGATCTTGAAGTCAATACCAATTGTTGTGATAAAGGAAGGTGTCCATGCATCGTCGCAGAAGCGAAGGAGAAGGCAGGACTTGCCCACACCTGATAATCTCAGAAACAGCGTAAACGTGAGTGTGATAGAACGTACCGGAATCACCGATGAGCAGGAGCTGTTATCTGCTGGGTCAATGGGAGAGCTTGGGGAACACTACAATGTCTGCTTACCTTGATAAGAAAGTCATAGTGAGGTGGTGGCATGTTGTGATCAAGAACTGGGTCCTCGAATCAATGTTCCTCTATCATTTACATAAGCCGAGGTCCTCTCAACTTTCACCGTGTCATCTAGGCCCTCGAAGAATGCCCAGAACAGGTACTCATATTCATACATAGATTTGTCTGAAACATCAAGGCTCTAAGGATAATAAAGATTTCTGCAGAAGTGCAAAATACATCCTCGAGACATGTCACATGGTCTTACGGCTGGTGCAAGCATCTCATCCAATTTGAGAATATCACAGCCTCAAATGCCGAACCAGTGCCATTCGTTTAGGAATTGCTAAGGTTACCTCTCTTGATGTTGACCGCATTGTTGTCATCATAGACTCCCTCTCCTCTGCTAAAAAGGCTCTCGATCCCTCACACCACTCTGGTCAAGGTGAATCTATTACCATTATTGCACACCTCCTTCAACTATGGCCACAACAAAGGCCACCAATTCTTACAACTTCGAGTTAACAAAAAGAAGTCTATCCAACCGTCATATATTAAAGGAGGGGAATGGCTCAATCATATTGGATCCTCGGTATCGCTTTGCGCTAGAGCCACTAGAGCTACTCTGAATTATGCTCCGATTGGGGAATTCAGGAAGAGGTTCTTCCCTCAAAGCAATCTAGCATGCCCTTGTGGTCACAATAGAGACTTGAGCTCGCATCCTGAACAATTGCAGTCGGTCCAGCTACATTTTGTAATTTTGGCTGTGTATTGTAGGGTACTAGGTATTTTACTGCGGACTGCGATCGAGCACCGCGTTATAAATTTATGATTTAGAAAGAAGAAAAAAAAGACATGTCACATGGTCCGAATCATGGTCATTGTTTTTCAATTCTTAAATTTCGAATGCAATGCTCAATCGCAATCCATGGAAGGGTACATGATACTCTACATAAAGAAAAAGCACAAATCACTTGCAGCCGATCTACATAAGATAACTTGGAAGAAACTAGAATAGGATCAAAGTTAGACCCCATCAACAATGAGTTCTGAGAAACAAAGTTGGACCAAGCAAACACTGTTGGATTATCTTTGTCAAGTTTTTATCACCATATGATCATTTCCTTTGTGTATGAATTGTCAACAATGATTCAAATGTGAGCTCTGGATCCAATTGTGCTTCAGCCCCATGGGCACAAATGGTCATCATATCTCTGTGCCATCCTCCTTTGATGTACAAATTGGCGGTAGAGTGCCTTCTTTGACGAGCACATTCTCTGGCAGTTGAATTACCACTTGAGACAGCGTAGACTGAATGCTTAGAAGCCAGGCAGCCAGTGATTCTCTTCGTTGTGGCTATTATTATTAATCACAAGAGGAAAGAAGGTGTGGGAATAGAATACCGCCTCATTATTATTATCACATGGCCTAGAGGACCTACTCATCTGAAATCCAAATTTATTCCTGATCACACGATGCACAAATCAATTGACGCAGATATGTTAGGAGAATACCCTGTCCGCGAGAGCCACTAGAACCATGTTAAATCACGCTCCTATTGGTGAGATTCCTCCCCCAAGAGCCAGTCGCATGCTTGTGCGGCGAGTCAGATCTCGACACTCAAACATATCCTTACGGAGTACTCCAGATTCACGCTACCCTCTCAGTGTTCAAGCGATCTCATCAAATTTCTCACGTTCAACCCTACGGTGTTTGCGTTCACCCAGAGAACTCCCCCCGAAAACAACTAATGATACAGGAAATACATCTCCTCCTACCCTGTCTCCCCCGTTCAGAATATAAACACCGACGCGCAAGGCCTCACATGTGCACACCGGAATCTGCTCCCGCTATCCTCTTCGTCTCACTTCTCTCTTATTATTTTTTGTCGTCTCTATTTTTCTTCCTCCTGTTCCCCTTCTTAGCCTATATTTGTTTGACCAGAATTGTACATTTAATGTAGTCAGCAGGTAACTGTATATATATATATATATGTAACACCGCGTGATAACCTGTCGATTTTAGAAAAAAAAAAAGCTAGAAGAATGGACGGAACGACCATCGCATCCGCAGAAACCATTTGCTCTATTCCAAAAAAAAAAAAAAACAAGCGGCCCAAAAAATTTCAAATTCCATTCGATTGAACTTCCAAAGCGATTCCATCGTCGGAATGTCGGGATCAAATCGAAGCTCCCTTTTTAACACATGACACGACTCCACACTCAATAATTTTTGGGTCATTCGTCGCGAGAGAGAGAGAGAGACTACTCTCGTCCTCCGCTCCAGTATGGATCTCCACGATTGACTAGAGATCACCAAACGAGAGAGTGATGTCCGTGATTTTTCCGTGATTTTCAGATTTTTTAGCCTGTAGATCAAAAAAAGAGCACAAAACAAGAATCAAAGTAAACAGTGATCTATTCCCCTCCCCTCCCCTCCCCTCCCCCTCCCCCGTCACAAATCGCATCATCCGCTATGTATTGCCGACAGAACAACTGCTCCCATGCTCCCCAACCTACCCTTGATGGCCAACCGAACCCCCCTCCCCCCCGGTCCTCTACGAACATCGGAAAAAACGTCAACAGTCATCACTCGCAAAATTCGAAAAAATCGACGTCCCACAAAAATTGACACATGCACATGCACACACACACACATTCACATTCACACACACGTCTTTCTCTTTCTATTCGGTACCGAACACGACTCCCAAGTGACGTCGGCTAAGTTATCGTTGTCGTTCTTTTTTTTCTTTTCTTTTCTTTTTCTTTACAATCCCAAACCCAGACGCAAAAGTCCGGTCATTGACATTACACACCAACCAACCAACCAACCAACCAACCAACCCATCCATCATGACAAAGCGTGAATTTGGCTGATTTTCATCCACATGCCCAACATGAAGAAACAAAAATAATAATAATATACACACGAACGGATCGGAGATTTTCTTTCAAAAAAATCAAGTTCCTTCTCCCTCTCTTTCTTTCTTTCTTTCTGTCCCGGACAATCAAAAAAAAATAAGCACTGCATATTCTTTTCGAAGAGATCGGCGGTCAAAAGTGTCATTGTTAGTCAACAATCAAGGTGATGATAACCATACATAAGAATTCCGGTCACTTCGAACCGTCGTGTACTAGGAACTCTAAATGGGCAGCAAGAAGTTAAAGCACCCAAACAAGTGCGCCAGTGCCATTTGAACGCGCACCACAGGTGTTGCTTTTCGGATACAAAGTGGCACTGCACCCCCAAAACAGGTAACCAACCCTCTCCCAAAGACTCATTAGCAGAATAATGATACAGTGTGCCTTCAATGTTACCTCAACTCATTTTTTTTGGGTCGTCATATGCATAACCATCTTCCGATATTCATGAGGCCAGAGGTCAACTTGCCGGTCTCAGTGCGCAGTTAAACGCAGCAACGCTATGAATGATGAACAAGATATGGGTTGATACGACGGTAACGCCACAATCACATTGAGCCACTTGGGCAAGCAAGTGAGTGGATAATATCCACATGAATCAACTGATATCACGATGGTGCACGCAAGTCACGGAAAGAGAAGTCCCTGACAAATAAAGTCTAAATCAGATTATTAATCCCCTTAAGTGCACGCCCGAGTATGCAAATAAATTACACTAGCCAATCGTTGAGAACGGCCCAATCAGCTAATATACCTCTCCAACTGCTTCGGAGTAGGTTCTGGTTTCCTGGGGAGACGATAACGAGGCTCAGGAGTTCCTAACAGCAAATCAATCGCAAACTCGATGCCAAAAGAATGAAAAACCCACCGAGTATATTCTTATAGATAGTAGAAACATGCTCATCCCAGACCTCCCGCCACATATGCGCACCTCCACCTTTACGCATGTCGAAGCCCCATTCCTGCATAAAGCTCCGAAGGCTAAAGCCTTGACGTTGCTTGTCAGATACAATGGGAATGTCAAGATGCATAGACGTAGATTCATCTGCCTTGACGCGAGCCTCAAGGTTGAGCGAATATCCGGATGCACCAAGAGGAGGTTGTTGAAGTAAGAGCAGTACATAGCGATGGTAATCCATTCCTTGTTGTGGATGGGGAGGAATGTATTTTGTGTGGTTATTCAAGTTAAGAATGCGAGACGTATGACTGGCCGACAGGGGGATATTAGGTCTGTCAAGTCATCAGACAAAGTTGTAAATCATGATTCAACTTCACCCACTGCATCCAATGTAGATAAGTAGTATAGGAAGCTCTTTCCTCGTCAGGAACATCTACTTCAACTTGAGTGTGCTGTTATAACAATCCTACTGGTGACCTTACCCGCATCTAGAAGTAGGAGGGTATAAAGCCGTATGTCTGTATGAAAGACATTCGCATATATCTTTGGCGGGGTAAAGGTCTATCAAAGGGAAGAAAAATAAGAGGCCAATCAAGTTGATATAGAGCACACACCTGTCTGGGGAG
>Ga0153918_1000582_pt1 | contig 16688 bp, 14 predicted proteins | sample TSFL002MetaG_FD_104687 | JGI IMG/M metagenome (GOLD analysis project Ga0153918, IMG submission 104687) | Attine ant fungus gardens microbial communities from Florida, USA - TSFL002 MetaG | ecosystem: Host-associated > Fungi > Mycelium > Unclassified | place: USA: Florida, Paynes Creek Historic... | reverse complement strand
GGAGCCGAGCCGGTTTCTGCTGGAGCTGCCGCAGGATGACGTTATCTGGGAAACCGAGCGCAAAGTGGTCAGCGCCGAAGAGCGAATGAAGACCGGACAGACGCGGGTCGCCGGTCTGCGAGCGATGCTGGAAAAGGCGAAAAAGGGCTAAACGCCCTTTTTGCGATCAGGCGATGGTCAGCGGCCAGTGCACGTAAGACTGATAGTGGCTCTCCTGCTCAAGCAGCTCGGCGCGCAGCGGATGCGCCGCCAGCCAGCCTGAAGGCAGCGACAGGCGCAGCTCGTCGTCGCTGGCCTGCAGGCGCACCGCAGGCAGCGTATCGTCGCGACGGCGGCTGGAAAAGAGGATCGCCAGCCGCAGCAGGCGGCACAGGCGCTCGGCCAGGCGCGGCGGCAGGGCGTTCTGCTGGGTCAGCAGCGCCAGGTCGATGCTGCCGCTCTGGTTTTGCAGCAGACAGGCCAGCAGCTTCTTTTGCGCGGGCGTAAAGCCGGGCAGATCGAGATGGCGCACCAGATAGGCGGCATGCTGCGGCGCCTGGCGAAAATCGACGCTGAGGCCGATTTCATGAATTGCGCTGGCGCTGAGCAACAGCTCCCGACAGCGCTGATCCAGCTTCCATGCGCCGCTTACCTGACGGAAAAAGAGGTCCGCCAGCTGGCGCACCCGCGCCGCCTGATCCACATCGATGGAAAAGCGACGCTGCACGTTCTGCAGGGTGCGGCTGCGAATATCGCGATCGACCGGCAGATGCAGCATGCCGTAAACCAGCCCTTCGCGCAGCGCGCCGCCGGCCAGCGTCATGCTCTCAATACCGAGTTCCTGGAAGACCGCAATCAGGATCGACAGCCCGCTGGGGAAAACCAGCGCGCGCTCCAGCGTCAGTCCTTCAATCTCCAGCTCTTCCAGCTTGCCGCACTGAATGGCGCGCTGTTTCAGCTGCTGGAGCTTGCTCAGGGTGATGCGCTCGTCCATACCTTGCGCCACCATGATCTCCTGCAGCGCCTGCACGGTGCCGGACGCGCCAACGCAGGCTTCCCAGCCGTGCGCGCGCAGCGGCGCGACCACGGCACGGAGCATCTCGCGCGCGGCCAGTTCGGCGGCGGCGAAATTCTCCTGCGCCAGATGGCGGTCGCTGAAGAAGCGCTCCAGCCAGGTGACGCAGCCCATCGACAGGCTAAACAGCACCGACGCGTGCGAGCCGTCGCCGGTGGCCAGCTCAGTGCTGCCGCCGCCGATGTCGACCACCAGCCGCTTGTCCGATCCGCCGGTGGTATGCGCGACGCCCTGATAGATCAGGCGCGCCTCTTCTTCACCGCTGATAACGTTAACGGGGCAGCCGAGAATCTGCTGCGCGGTAAAAAGGAATTCGGCGGCGTTGGCCGCAAGGCGCAGCGTGGCGGTCGCCACCACGCGGATCTGCTCAGAGGGAATGTCCTGCAGCTGCTCGGAAAAGAGCTTCAGACACTCCCAGCCGCGCGTCATCGCCTCAGCGGAAAGATGGTTGTTCTTATCCAGGCCGGCAGCCAGGCGCACCTTGCGCTTAATGCGCGCGACGGTCTGAATGCTTCCGGACACTTCGCGCACCACCAGCATATGAAAGCTGTTGGATCCCAGATCGATCGCAGCATAAAGTGACGATGCGCTTAGCATGGCGGATTAACCCGAACGTTTACGGTTGTTGTTACGCGGTGCTCCACGACGATTCGCGTTGTTGCCACCGCGGCGCGGGCCGTTGCCGGTGCGAGGGCGAGCCAGACGCTTCGGCGGCGGCAGTTCGCTCATCAGCGCGTCGCTGTTGTACTTGCTGACCGGAATGCTGTGGCCGATGTACTCTTCGATCGCCGGCAGATTCAGCGCGTACTCTTCGCAGGCGAGGCTGATGGAGTGTCCGCTGGCGCCCGCGCGACCGGTACGGCCGATACGGTGAACGTAATCTTCGCGATCGTCAGGCAGATCGTAGTTAAAGACGTGCGTGACCGCAGGAATATGCAGACCGCGCGCCGCCACGTCGGTGGCGACCAGGATATCGACGTCACCTTTGGTAAAGTCGTCCAGAATGCGCAGACGCTTCTTCTGCGGCACGTCGCCGGTCAGCAGGCCGACGCGATGGCCGTCCGCCGCCAGATGGCCCCAGATATCTTCGCAGCGATGCTTGGTGTTGGCGAAGACGATGGCGCGATCCGGCCACTCTTCTTCCAGCAGCGTCTGCAGCAGGCGCATTTTTTCTTCGTTCGACGGGTAGAACAGCTCTTCTTTAATGCGGTGACCCGTTTTCTGCTCTGGCTCCACCTCAACGTACTCGGCGTTGTTCATGTGTTCGAAAGCCAGTTCGCGCACGCGCCAGGAGAGCGTGGCGGAGAAAAGCATGCTCAGGCGCTGCGTTGCAGGCGGCATACGGCGGAATAGCCAGCGGATATCTTTAATAAAGCCGAGATCGAACATGCGATCGGCTTCGTCCAGCACCAGCACCTGGATCGCGCCCAGGTTGATATGGTTCTGTTTCGCGTAGTCGATCAGACGGCCCGTGGTGCCGACCAGAATGTCGACGCCGTCGGCCAGCACTTTCAGCTGCTTGTCATAGCCGTCGCCGCCGTAAGCCAGACCGAGCTTGAGACCGGTGGCCTGCGCCAGCGGTTCGGCGTCGGCGTGGATCTGCACAGCCAGTTCGCGCGTTGGCGCCATGATCAACGCACGCGGCTGATTGATCTGACGGCCTTCCTGCGCCGGGTGAGTGAGAAGATGATGAAACGTCGACGTCAGGAACGCCATCGTTTTGCCGGTACCGGTTTGCGCCTGGCCTGCAACATCACGCCCTGAAAGCGTAAAGGGCAGGGCTAACGCCTGAATAGGCGTGCAGTTATGAAAGCCTTTAGTATCAAGGGCTTCCACGACCAGAGGGTGCAGGGCGAAGTCGGAAAACTTCTGTTCTGTTAAGTGTGTTTTGCTCATAGTGTGGTAGAATATCAGCTTACTATCGCTTTACGAAAGCGTATCCGATGAAATAAAGTCAACCTTCGTTGGTAAACTTTACGCCAATTCGCCAGGCATAATCTTGTGGAGTAATACATGAGCAGCGATAAAATCGTTCACCTCACCGATGACAGTTTCGACGCAGACGTTCTGAAAGCAGACGGCGTCACGCTGGTTGATTTCTGGGCTGAATGGTGTGGTCCTTGCAAAATGATCGCGCCGATCCTCGACGAAGTTGCCGAAGAGTACGACGGTAAGCTCACCATCGCCAAGCTGAACATTGACGACAACCCGGGCACCGCGCCGAAGTACGGCATCCGCGGCATCCCGACGCTGCTGCTGTTCAAAAACGGTGAAGTGGCCGCCACGAAAGTCGGCGCGCTGTCTAAAAGCCAGCTGAAAGAGTTCCTGAACGCCAACCTGGCGTAAGCAGGGCCGAACGTTCGGCGGTGGTGAATTTTCTTCCACTGCTGGACGTTCTCATTTTAGCGTGCTAAGTTACTTTCACTGCATTACGCACTTACCTTGTAGTTTGCATCTTAACGTTTTCCTTTGTTAAACCCTGAAGCACGTTCCGTATGCAGCGGTTTAGCAATTCTGACGGTTAGCACCAACTTTGGCATCGCATTTCAACCGTCTCTCTCGCTTCCAGTCGCCATCCCTGACGATGATCGTCGAGAAGAGTTGAAAGCGCCATTAACAGGCATGGAATATTAAGCCATACCATTCACGACCAACATTTCGAGAATTACCCCGAGTTTAAGAACCCATCACTATGAATCTTACCGAATTAAAGAATACGCCGGTTTCTGAGCTGATAGCCCTCGGCGAAAATATGGGGCTGGAAAACCTGGCGCGTATGCGCAAACAGGATATTATTTTCGCCATCCTGAAACAGCACGCGAAAAGCGGCGAAGACATCTTCGGTGATGGTGTGCTGGAGATACTGCAGGACGGATTTGGTTTCCTCCGCTCCGCAGACAGCTCCTACCTTGCCGGTCCCGATGATATCTACGTTTCTCCCAGCCAAATTCGCCGTTTTAACCTTCGCACTGGTGACACCATCTCCGGCAAGATCCGTCCGCCGAAAGAGGGCGAACGCTATTTCGCGCTGCTGAAGGTTAACGAGGTCAACTACGATAAGCCGGAAAACGCCCGTAGCAAGATCCTGTTCGAAAACCTGACGCCGCTGCACGCCAACAGCCGTCTGCGCATGGAGCGCGGCAACGGTTCGACCGAAGACCTCACCGCACGCGTGCTGGATCTGGCCTCGCCGATCGGTCGCGGTCAGCGCGGTCTGATTGTCGCGCCGCCGAAAGCGGGTAAAACCATGCTGCTGCAGAACATCGCGCAGAGCATCGCCTACAACCATCCAGACTGCGTGCTGATGGTGCTGCTGATCGACGAACGTCCGGAAGAAGTGACCGAGATGCAGCGTCTGGTCAAAGGCGAAGTCATCGCCTCTACCTTCGACGAACCGGCTTCGCGTCATGTTCAGGTCGCCGAGATGGTGATCGAGAAGGCGAAGCGTCTGGTTGAGCACAAGAAAGACGTGATTATCCTGCTCGACTCCATTACCCGTCTGGCGCGCGCCTACAACACCGTCGTGCCGGCATCCGGTAAAGTCCTGACCGGTGGTGTTGACGCCAACGCCCTGCATCGTCCGAAGCGCTTCTTCGGCGCCGCGCGTAACGTGGAAGAGGGCGGCAGCCTGACCATCATCGCGACCGCGCTGGTTGATACCGGTTCGAAGATGGATGAAGTGATTTACGAAGAGTTTAAAGGCACCGGTAACATGGAGCTGCATCTCGCGCGTAAAATCGCTGAAAAACGCGTCTTCCCGGCGATTGACTACAACCGCTCCGGTACGCGTAAAGAAGAGCTGCTCACCTCTCAGGAAGAGCTGCAGAAGATGTGGATCCTGCGCAAAATCATTCACCCAATGGGCGAAATCGATGCGATGGAATTCCTCATCAACAAGCTGGCGATGACCAAAACCAACGACGAATTCTTCGATATGATGAAGCGCTCGTAATCCCGCTGCGGCTAATCGAGACGGGTAAACCAACTTTTTTAGCTTAAATGGGCAGGAAATCGCGCTAACGCCACGTCTTAACGTGGCGTTTTTTATTTGTGCGCATTAGGATTACCGCTGGCAGGAGCATTTATAATGACTGTGGCGCCAGCGTGCAAAAAATCACCATTCGCGCGCTGTCGGAAGCAGAATTCGGACTCGGGATGAAAGGCAAAAACATGCAGTTTGTTTATCCTGTCCCTGATTTTAGCTGAGAGCGTTTAACGTGAATTTACTCACTATGAGTACTGAGCTGGGCCTTACTTTTCTATTTTCTTTAGTCTTTATCTTTTTTGCGCGCAAAGTGGCTAAAAAAATAGGTCTGGTCGATACGCCCAATTCTCGTAAACGCCATCACGGCGCCATTCCGCTGGTCGGCGGCATCTCGGTGTACGCCGGCATCTGCTTTATGTTTCTTATCACCCGCTTTTATCTGCCGCACGCCACGCTCTATTTGATCTGCGCCGGATTGCTGGTGCTGGTCGGCGCGCTCGACGATCGCTTCGACATCAGCGTGAAAATCCGCGCGGTGGTGCAGGCCGCCGTCGCGGTGGCGATGATGGTGGGCGCCAAGCTCTATCTGCTTAGCCTTGGCTTTATTATCGGCCCGGTGGAGCTGGTTGTCGGGCCGTTCGGCTACGTGCTGACCCTGTTTGCCGTCTGGGCCGCGATTAACGCCTTTAATATGGTGGACGGCATCGACGGTTTGCTGGGCGGACTCTCATCCGTTACCTTCGCCGCGATGGGGATTATTCTCTGCTTTGACGGGCAGTTCAGCCTCGCCATGTGGTGTTTTGCGATGATCGCCGCCACGCTGCCCTACATTTTGCTTAATCTCGGTTTCCTTGGCCGCCGCTACAAAGTCTTTATGGGCGACGCGGGCAGCACCATGATCGGCTTCACCATTATCTGGATCCTGCTGGAAACCACCCAGGGGTTAAGCCATCCCATTACGCCCGTGACCGCGCTCTGGCTGATTGCCATTCCGTTAATGGACATGGTGGCTATTATGTATCGCCGCCTGCGTAAGGGCATGAGCCCGTTTTCCGCCGACCGTCAGCATATCCACCACCTGATCATGCGCGCCGGCTTCACGTCGCGTCAGGCGTTTGTGCTGATTACCGTGGCCGCCGCGATCCTCGCGGGCATCGGCGTGCTCGGCGAATACCTCGCCTTCATCCCTGAATGGGTGATGCTGGTGCTGTTTATGATGGCGTTTATGCTGTACGGCTATTGCCTGAAACACGCCTGGCGCGTGGCGCGCCTGATCCGTCGTATAAAGCGTCGTCTGAACGCCAGAAGCGACGCAAAGAAAAAATTACCCTGATAAGGATTGCCTTGTTATGACCTCTGAGGTTGCAGAGAACGAACTGGATATTCGCGGCCTGGGCTGCACGCTTTGGCGCGGCAAGCGCTGGATTATCGGCCTTGCGCTGCTGTTTGCGCTGGTCGCCTGGCTCGCGTCGCTGCTGATGAAACAGGCGTGGAGCACCACGGCGATCACCGATCGTCCTACGGTGAATATGCTCGGCGACTATTACGCGCAGGAGCAATTCCTGAATAACCTCGACGTGCGCAACAATACGCTCAATCTGGCGGCGCCTTCGCCAACCATTATGGATGAGGTCTATCAGGAATTTATTATGCAGCTGGGCGCCTGGGATACGCGGCGCGACTTCTGGCAGCAGACCGACTACTACAAAAGCCGCCGTTCGGGCAACGCGCACAACGACGCCGCGCTGCTGGACGATATGGTGGCGAATATCCAGTTTCTGCCCGCCGACGCGGCGCGCAACACGCGCGACAGCGTGAAGCTGATTGCGGAGAGCGCCGGCGACGCCAACAATCTGCTGCGTCAGTACATCGCTTTCGCCAGCGAGCGCGCGGCGCGGCATCTCAACGGCGAGCTGAAAGGCGCCTGGCAGGCGCGCGGCGAGCAGCTGCAGGCGCAGGTGAAGCGCCAGGAAGATGTGGCGAATGCGGTTTTCCAGCGTCAGCAGCATCGGCTGCAGCAGGCGCTCAAGGTCGCCAGCCAGCAGGGGATCCATGAAAACCGCTCGGGCGACGCGCGTGAGCCTATCGCCGACAGCGACCTCTTCCTGCTGGGCGAGCCGCAGCTGCAGGCGCAGCTGGAAACCCTGCAGGCGACCGGCCCGACTTACGATATCAGCTACGATCAAAACAGGGCGATGCTCACCACCCTGAGCGCCGGACCGACGCTTAACCGCACCTTCCAGACCTACCGCTACCTGCGGACGCCGGAAGAGCCGGTGTCGCGCGACAGCCCGCGTCGTCTGTTTATGATGATTATGTGGGGCGCATTAGGCGCATTGACCGGCGCAGGCGTGGCGCTGGCGCGTCGCTCCGGCGCCCGATCAGCGAGAGAAACCGCGTGAAAGTGCTTACAGTATTCGGGACTCGCCCGGAGGCGATAAAAATGGCGCCGCTGGTGCAGGCGCTGGCGCAGGATCCTGCGTTCGACTCTCGTCTGTGCGTCACGGCGCAGCATCGCGAGATGCTCGATCAGGTGCTGCGCCTGTTTGCGCTGCAGCCAGATTACGATCTGAACGTGATGCGCCCGGAGCAGGGACTGACAGAGATTACCTGCCGCATTTTGCAGGGCATGAAAACCGTGCTGCTCGACTTCAAACCAGACATCGTGCTGGTGCACGGCGATACCACCACCACGCTGGCCGCCAGCCTGGCGGCGTTTTACCAGCAGATCCCGGTCGGTCATGTGGAAGCGGGGCTGCGCACCGGCGATTTGACTTCGCCCTGGCCGGAAGAGGGCAACCGCAAGCTGACCGGTCATCTTGCCCGCCTGCACTTTACGCCCACCGAGCGTTCGCGCCACAACCTGCTGGCGGAGAATCTGCCCGACGCGCGCATTTTTGTCACCGGCAATACGGTGATTGACGCGCTGCTGTGGGTGCGCGATCGGGTAATCGCCGATCCCAGCCTTAACGCGCAGCTCGCCGGGCACTATCCTTTCCTCGACAGCGAGAAAAAGCTGGTGCTGGTCACCGGCCATCGCCGGGAAAGTTTCGGCGAAGGGTTTGAGCGCATCTGCAGCGCGCTGGCGCGCATCGCGCGTCAGCACCCGGATGCGCAGATCGTCTATCCGGTGCACCTTAACCCCAACGTCAGCGAGCCGGTAAACCGCATTCTCAGCGGCATCGACAATATCGTGCTGATCGAGCCGCAGGAGTATCTGCCTTTTGTCTGGCTGATGAACCGCGCCTGGCTGATCCTCACCGACTCCGGCGGCATTCAGGAAGAGGCGCCGTCGCTGGGCAAACCGGTGCTGGTGATGCGCGACGCCACCGAGCGTCCCGAAGCGGTCGACGCCGGCACCGTGAAGCTGGTCGGCACCGATGTGGAGAAAATCGTGGCCGAAGTTGGCCTGTTGCTGAGCGACGAGGCGGCGTGGCAAACCATGAGCCGCGCCCACAACCCTTACGGCGACGGCAACGCCTGTCAGCGCATTCTGCAAGCCTTAAAAGATACCCGAGTTGACCTATGAGTTTTGACACCATTTCCGTGATTGGACTGGGCTATATTGGGCTGCCGACCGCAGCCGTTTTTGCGTCGCAAAAGAAAAACGTGGTGGGCGTGGATATTAACGCCCGCGCGGTAGAGACCATTAACCGTGGGGCGATCCATATCGTCGAGCCCGCGCTGGATAAAGTGGTGCACGAGGCCGTGACGCAGGGCTATTTGCGCGCCACCACGCAGCCGGAAGCGGCGGATGCGTTTCTGATTGCGGTGCCGACGCCCTTTATGGCGGATCACCAGCCCGACCTGCGCTTTGTGAAGGCGGCGGCGGAATCGATCGCGCCGGTGCTGAAAAAAGGCGACCTGGTGATACTGGAGTCTACCTCGCCGGTCGGCGCGACGGAGCAGATGGCGGAGTGGCTGGCGGTGACGCGTCCGGACCTGCGCTTCCCGCAGCACGGCGGCACGCCGGATATTTTTATCGCCTACTGCCCGGAGCGCGTGCTGCCGGGCAAAATTATGCAGGAGCTGATCCACAACGATCGTGTCATCGGCGGCATGACGCCCGCCTGCTCGGCGCAGGCCAGCGCGCTCTATCGCCTCTTTCTGCAGGGCGAATGTGTGGAAACCAACGCGCGCACGGCGGAGCTGTGCAAGCTAACGGAAAACAGCTTCCGCGACGTTAATATTGCCTTCGCCAATGAGCTGTCGCTGATTTGCGCCGATCAGGGGATCAACGTCTGGGAGCTGATCGCGCTGGCGAACCGCCATCCGCGCGTCAATATTTTACAGCCTGGACCTGGCGTCGGCGGCCACTGTATCGCGGTCGATCCTTGGTTTATCGTGGCGCAAAACCCTTCGCTGGCGCGGCTGATCCGCACCGCGCGCGAGGTGAACGACAGCAAGCCGCACTGGGTGCTGAACCAGGTCAAAACAGCGCTGGCCGACTGCCTGACGCAGAGCGGCAAGCGCGCGGATGAGGTTGTTATCGCCTGCTTCGGCCTGGCGTTTAAGCCCAACATTGACGACCTGCGTGAAAGCCCGGCGATGCAGGTGGCGCAGATGATCGCCGAATGGCATCGCGGCCAGAGCTGGGTGGTGGAGCCGCATATCGACGCGCTGCCCGCCGCACTCGGCGACAAGGCGACGCTGGTCTCGCGCGAGCAGGCGCTGGCGCAGGCCGACGTGCTGGTGATGCTGGTGGATCACGATCAGTTCCGCGCCGTCGAGGCGTCGCAGGTGACGCAGCGCTGGATAGTGGATACGCGAGGAGTATGGCGGTGAAGCAGTTTTTAATCACCGGCGGCGCGGGTTTTATCGGCTCGGCGCTGGTGCGTTTTCTGATTGAAGAGACGGATCACCGCATTGTGGTGGTGGACAAGCTCAGCTATGCGGGCAATCTCGCTTCGCTGGCCAGCGTGATGCAGGACGCGCGCTTCGCTTTCGAACAGGTCGATATCTGCGATCGTCCGGCGCTGGACGCGGTGTTTGCGCGCTATCAGCCAGACTGCGTCATGCACCTGGCGGCAGAGAGCCACGTTGACCGCTCCATTGACGGCCCCATCGCCTTTGTCGAAACCAATATTGTTGGCACTTATCAACTGCTGGAGGCGGCGCGCGGCTACTGGAAGGGGCTAGAAGGCACGCGACGCGAGGCCTTTATCTTTCATCATATCTCCACCGATGAAGTGTTCGGCGATCTCCAGGATCCCAATGCGTTCTTTACTGAAACCACGCCCTATGCGCCAAGCAGCCCCTATTCTGCGACCAAAGCCAGCAGCGATCACCTGGTGCGCGCCTGGCTGCGTACCTATGGCCTGCCCGTCATCGTCACCAATTGCTCGAACAATTATGGCCCCTGTCATTTTCCGGAAAAGCTTATCCCGCTGACCATTATCAATGCGCTGGCAGGCAAACCGCTGCCGGTTTACGGCAACGGTGAGCAGGTGCGCGACTGGCTGTATGTTGAAGATCACGCGCGCGCGCTTTACCGCGTGGTAAGCAGCGGCAAAGTTGGCGAAACCTACAATATTGGCGGACATAACGAACGCCGTAATATTGATGTGGTGCAGACGATTTGCGACCTGCTGGAGGCATTGGCGCCGGCGCGTAAAGCGGCGGGCCTGGCGCACTATCGCGATTTAATCACCTTTGTTGCTGATCGTCCCGGGCACGATCAGCGCTACGCTATCGACGCCAGCAAGATTGCGCGCGAGCTGGGCTGGACGCCGGCGGAAACCTTCGAAAGCGGCATGGAGAAAACCGTGCGCTGGTATTTAAACAATCAGCCCTGGTGGCAGGCCATTCTGGACGGGCGCTATCGCGGCGAACGGCTCGGCCTGGCCGCGTCGCGCCCATGACGGCGTCAGAGGAGCGGAAGCGATGAAAGGTATTATTCTGGCTGGCGGATCAGGCACGCGTCTTCATCCCATTACGCGCGCGATCTCTAAACAGCTGCTGCCCGTGTATGACAAGCCAATGATCTACTATCCCCTGTCGGTGCTGATGCTGGCGGGCATTCGCGACATTTTGCTGATCACCACGCCAGAGGACCGCGATCATTTTGTGCGCCTGCTGGGCGACGGCAGCGAATTCGGCATTCGCCTTAGCTATGCGGTGCAGCCCAGCCCGGATGGCCTGGCGCAGGCCTTTATTATCGGCGAAAGCTTCATTGGCGGCGATAACTGCTGCCTGGTGCTGGGTGATAATCTCTATTTCGGTCAGGGATTTAGTCCCAAGCTAAAAAAAGTCGCCGCGCGCGCGCAGGGCGCCACGGTGTTCGGCTATCAGGTAATGGATCCCGAACGCTTCGGCGTTGTGGAGTTTGACGACGCGTTTAACGCCATCTCAATCGAAGAGAAACCCAGCGCGCCGAAATCGCGCTGGGCGGTAACGGGCCTCTATTTTTACGATAATCAGGTGGTCGAGTTTGCAAAGCAGGTGAAGCCTTCTGCGCGCGGCGAGCTGGAAATTACCGCCATTAACCAGATGTATCTGGCGCGCGGCCAGCTCTCCGTCGAGCTGTTAGGGCGCGGTTTCGCCTGGCTCGATACCGGCACGCACGACAGCCTGATTGAGGCAAGCACCTTTGTACAGACGGTGGAAAAACGTCAGGGTTTCAAAGTCGCCTGTCTGGAAGAGATTGCCTGGCGCAACGGCTGGCTGAGCGACGAGCAGCTGCGCGCCGCCGGCGAGGCATTAACGAAAACCGGCTACGGCCAGTATCTGCTGGATCTGCTGCATGCCCGCCCACGTCAGTATTAACCCCCTCGCCTGGGAAAGCGCCTTTTTCGGCTGCGCCACGGCGCGACTCGATCTGGACGGTGAGCTGCCGCTGGAGGATGCGCTGCGGCATCCCACTGATTTATGGCAAATCAAAGTGCCCGCTGACCGGCTTGAGGCGATCGACGTCCTCTGCCAGCACGGCTTTCAGCTGGCGGAAGGCGAAGCCGATCTGGGTATCACCATTAAACGCACCGAACGCCAGCCCGGCATCCGCATCGCCCGCGAGTCGCAAATCGCGGATTTGCGCGCGGCGGCGGCGCAGATTTTCGTGCAGAGCCGTTTTCGCGCGCCCTGGTTTGCCGCGGACGCCAGCGCGCGCTTTTACGCGCAGTGGATTGAGAATGCGGTGCGCGGCACCTTCGATCATCAGTGCCTGATCGCCAGCGACGCGTCCGGCGCGCTGCAGGGTTTTATCTCACTGCGCGAAACGGAAGGCGATGTGCGCGTCGGGCTGCTGGGCGTGCTGCCGCACGCGCAGGGCAACGGCATTGGGCAGCGCCTGCTGCTGGCTGGCGCAGACTGGGGGCGGGTGCGTCAGCTCGCGCATCTGCGCGTCGCGACGCAGCTCAGCAATCTGACGGCGATGCGCCTCTATTTACGCAGCGGTGCGCGGCTGGAAAGCACCGCTTACTGGTTCTACAGGAAAGGTCATGATCCCATTTAATGCGCCGCCGGTTGTCGGCAGCGAACTCGAATATATGCAGTCGGCGATGGCCAGCGGCAAGCTATGCGGCGACGGCGGCTTCACCCGCCGCTGCCAGCAGTGGATGGAGCAGCGCTTCGGCTGTAAAAAGGTGCTGCTGACGCCCTCCTGCACCGCCTCGCTGGAGATGGCGGCGCTGCTGATCAATATTCAGCCCGGCGATGAAGTGATTATGCCGAGCTACACCTTCGTCTCCACCGCCAACGCCTTTGTGCTGCGCGGCGCGACCATTGTTTTCGTGGATATCCGTCCCGACACGCTCAACATCGACGAAAGCAAAATCGAAGCGGCGATCACCGAGAAAACGCGCGCCATCGTGCCGGTGCACTATGCGGGTGTCGCCTGCGAAATGGATGCGATTATGGCGCTGGCGGCGAAGCATCAGCTCTTTGTGATCGAGGACGCGGCGCAGGGGGTGATGTCGCGCTACAAAGGGCGCGCGCTGGGCACCATCGGCCATATCGGCTGCTTTAGCTTCCACGAAACCAAGAACTACACGGCGGGCGGCGAAGGCGGCGCGACGCTGATCAACGATGCGGCGCTGGTAGAGCGCGCCGAGGTTATTCGTGAAAAAGGCACCAATCGCAGCCAGTTTTTCCGCGGTCAGGTGGATAAGTATACCTGGCGCGATATCGGCTCCAGCTATCTGATGGCGGATCTGCAGGCGGCCTATCTGTGGGCGCAGCTGGAAGCGGCGGAGCGCGTGAATCAGCAGCGCTTGCGCCTGTGGCAGCGCTACTACGACGCGCTGCAGCCGCTGGCGGCGCAGGGACGTCTTCAACTGCCGTCGCTGCCCGACGCCTGCGAACACAATGCGCATATGTTCTATATCAAGCTGCGCGACAGCGACGATCGTCAGGCGCTGATTAGCTGGATGAAAGAGGCGGAGATCCTGACGGTGTTCCACTATATCCCGCTGCACAGCTCGCCAGCGGGCCAGCAGTTTGGCCGTTTCCACGGTGAAGAGCGTTTTACCACCGTCGAAAGCGAACGTCTGCTGCGTCTGCCGCTGTTTTATAACCTGACGGACAATAACCAGAATACGGTTATCAGTTCTCTGCTGAGCTTTTTCGCCTGATGTCGCTGGCAAAAGCGTCGGTGTGGACGGCTTCGTCCACGCTGGTGAAAATTGCCGCCGGGCTGCTGGTGGTCAAACTGCTGGCGGTGAGTTTCGGCCCGGAAGGCGTCGGGCAGGCGGGTAACTTCCGTCAGCTGATTACCGTGCTTGGCGTGCTGGCCGGCGCGGGCATCTTCAACGGCGTCACCACCTACGTCGCGCAGTATCAGCATCAGCCGGCGCCGCTGCGCGCGCTGCTGGGCACCGCGTCGGCGATGGTGCTGGGCTTTTCCACGCTGCTGGCGCTGCTGTTTCTGCTGGCCGCCGCGCCGATTAGCCAGGCGCTGTTCGGCCATACCCGCTTTGAAAATGTGGTGCGCATCGTTGCCTTTCTGCAGTTCGGCATCGCCTGGGCCAATCTGGCGCTGGCGCTGCTGAAAGGCTATCGCGACGCGCGCGGCAACGCGCTGGCACTGATCGTCGGCAGCCTGCTCGGTGTTGCGGCCTATGCGCTCAGCTGGTGGATCGGCGGCTATTCGGGCGCGCTGGTGGGCTTTGCGCTGGTGCCTGCGCTGGTGGCGGTGCCGGCATTCGCGCTGCTAAAGCGACGCGTGCCGCTGCCGCTCGGCTGGCTAAAACCCCAGTGGCAGCCAGACGTTGCGCGCCGCCTGGCGAAATTTACCCTGATGGCGCTGATTACATCGGTAACGCTGCCGGTCGCCTGGATCATGATGCGCAATCTGCTGGCGCAGCACGACGGCTGGGCGCAGGTCGGCCTGTGGCAGGCCGTCACCAGCATCTCCGACGCCTGGCTGCAGTTTATCACCGCCACCTTCAGCGTCTGGCTGCTGCCGACGCTGGCGCGGCTGGAGCAGAAGCGCGATATCGCCCGGGAAATCGGTCGCGCGCTGCGCTTTGTCTTGCCTGCCGTGGCGGCGATCGGCTTTTGCGTCTGGCTGCTGCGCGACGTGGCGATCTGGCTGCTGTTTTCGCCTGCGTTTCACGCCATGCGCGATCTCTTTGTCTGGCAGCTGTGCGGCGACGTGTTTAAGGTTGGCGCCTATGTCTTTGGCTATCTGGTGATTGCCAAAGCGTCGCTGCGTTTCTATATTCTGGCCGAAATTAGCCAGTTTATCTTGCTGACGCTCTTCTCGCGCTGGCTGATCCCGCTGTCGGGCGTTACCGGCGCGGCGCAGGCCTATATGGCGACCTATCTCCTTTATTTCGCGCTCTGCTGCGGCGCATTTATGATTTATTACCGGAAAAAATGACGTTAATTCACGTGCTGGGATCGGATATCCCTCATCACAATCACACGGTGCTGCGCTTTTTCAACGATGTTTTAAGCGCAGAGCTGCCGGCCGACCCGCCGCGCCAGTTTATGGTGGTCACGCAGCAGCCTGCCGCGCTCGCCGCCTTCGACAATCTGCGCATTGAAACTTTTAGCTCGAAAAAGGCGCTGGCGCAGGCGCTGATCGCGCGGGCAAAAAACCGCGAACAGCGTTTTTTCTGTCACGGGCAGTTTAATCCCGGCATCTGGCTGGCGCTGCTGAGCGGTAAGCTTCGCCCGAGCCAGATCTACTGGCACGTCTGGGGCGCAGATCTCTATGAGGAGTCGCGCAGCCTGAAGTTCCGCCTGTTCTATCTGCTGCGACGCATCGCGCAGGGGCGCGTGGCGCAGGTTTTTGCCACCCAGGGCGATCTGCACTATTACCAGCAGCGCCATCCGCGCGTGCCCGCCGCGCGGCTCTATTTCCCGACGAAAATGGGCCCGGCCGCGCCGCAAAGCACGCCTGACGAGCGCTTTACCATTCTGCTGGGCAACTCCGGCGACGCCAGCAATCGCCATATCGACGGCCTTAAGGCGATTCGTGAACAGTTTGGCGAAGCGGTGCGCGTGCGGGTGCCGCTGGGCTATCCGCCAGACAATGCGGCCTATATCAACGAGGTGGCGGCGGCGGCCGAGCGACTCTTTCCTGCGGGACAGGTCGAGCTGCTGCGCGACAACCTCGCCTTTGATGACTATTTAGCGCTGCTCGCGCGCTGTCATTTAGGTTATTTTATGTTCGAACGCCAGCAGGGCATCGGCACGCTTTGCCTGCTGATTCAGGCTAACGTGCCCTTTGTGCTTAACCGGCGCAACCCGTTCTGGCGCGATATCAGCGAGCAGGGGCTGCCGGTGTTGTTCAGCAGCGATGCACTGGATTACGCGAGCGTGGCGGAAGCGCGCCGACAGCTGGCGAGCTGCGATAAGCAGGCCATCGCCTTTTTTGCCCCTGGCTATATAACCGGCTGGCGCGACGCGTTGCGCCATTGTGAAGGGGAGTCGTCATGAACCTCATGCAGTTTAGCGGTCTGCTGGTGGTTTATCTGTTGTCGCTGGGTTTTATTCTGACCCTGACCTGGCGGGAGTTCAGGCGCGTGCGCTTTAATTTCCACCTTTTTTTCACCCTGTTGTTTTTGCTGACTTTCTACTTTGGCTTTCCGCTGACCTGCGGGCTGGTGTTCCGCTTTAACGTCGAGGTGGTGCCGCCGGAGTATCTGATGCAAGCGCTGCTGTCGGCGACGGCGTTCTACGCCGTCTATTACGTCAGCTATAAGGTGCGGCTCCGTCCTGCGGCGGTGCCGCGCGCCAGGCCCTGGCTGCAGATGAACCGTGTGGAGACCCATCTGACCTGCGTTCTGCTGGCGCTGGTGGCGATCGGCACGGTGACGGTGTTTTTCCTGCACAACGGCTTTCTGCTGTTTCGCCTCACCGCCTACAACCAGATTTTTTCCAGCGAAGTCTCCGGCGTGGCGCTGAAGCGCTTTTTCTATTTCTTTATCCCGGCGATGCTGATCCTCTATTTTCTGCGCCCGACGCAGCGTAACTGGCTGCTGTTTCTGCTGGTGACGGTGGCGTTCGGCCTGCTGACCTATGCGCTGGTCGGCGGCACGCGGGCGAATATCATCATCGCCTTTGCGCTGTTTTTGTTTATCGGCATTACGCGCGGCTGGATCAGCCTGTGGATGCTGGCGGCGGCGGGCGTGCTGGCGATTGGCGGCATGTTCTGGCTGGCGCTGCGGCGCTATAACCTTAACGTGTTCGGTGAAGAAGCGGTTT
>Ga0153918_1000581_pt1 | contig 16693 bp, 15 predicted proteins | sample TSFL002MetaG_FD_104687 | JGI IMG/M metagenome (GOLD analysis project Ga0153918, IMG submission 104687) | Attine ant fungus gardens microbial communities from Florida, USA - TSFL002 MetaG | ecosystem: Host-associated > Fungi > Mycelium > Unclassified | place: USA: Florida, Paynes Creek Historic... | reverse complement strand
CTGAATTTTTCATACGCCTGCAGGAAATACTGGCAAGCATCTATATTGTGGCTAAAGGTGAAAAAGTAGAGTGCCTTTTTTTGCAGGGAGATAGCTTCGTCTACCGATAGCTCATTTTCGATAGCAAATTCAATAGCCTGCTGGTGATAATCCACACTCTGTTGATTGAAACCGCGGGACAGAGAATAATAATCAGCGCGAAAAGTAAATACGGCGCATTGTAATGATAAGTCATTCCATTGCATGGCCATTTGCCGTAAAGTATCCATGGCACGCATAGCGGTCTGTTCATTGGCCTTGCTATAGTTTTTTTTATAAAGTACAAAGGCTTGCGGCGCCCGGTTATCTAACTTGATGTTTTTTAACGGCGCAAACAGCTTGGAAGCAGAGGGTATGGGTTTTTCTGCCCGCAGAGCGGGAGAAAGCAAGACCAGGAAAATGCAGAAAGCAGCCCAGATAGTTTTCCGTCGGGGTAGCCTTGTGCAAACGCTGTAGACGATCATTGCTGGCAGGCAGGTTGTGTACCCACAAATATACTATCCCTTTGAGGAATATTTAATTAATGAATAACTATTCGGGTAAAAATTGTAATACTGAACAGTATAAATACGTTGCGTTAATCAAGGGTTAAATTTTATCAACCCTGATCCAGGCCATCCCGGCGGCTTCGGCTGCTGCCACACCAGGATTACCATCCTCAAAAACAAGGCATTTCTTTGGATCGACACCAAGTTTTTCGGCTGCTGCCAAAAATGGATCAGGAAATGGCTTTCCATTGGATGTTTCACCAGCACAAACCATCACCTCTACAAGGTCTGCCACGCCAATAATTTGAAGCGTACGGCTAATAGCCTCACGACTACCGCCAGACACTACGCCAATTTTTACCTTACCAGCGTTGGCTATCAGGTGCTCCACCACGTAATCTATGGGTTTTATCTTTTCAATGTACTCGGCATTAAATAGCTCGTATTTCAGGCGATTAAATTCCTCCGGGTCAAAACTGGCATCATAACGGCGGTTAATCTCTTTTACCACCTCTACAATGGGCCAGCCGGCTAGCTCATCAATCATAGCGCCGTCAATGTTCACGCCACCGTCGGCCGCTACGCGAATGTAGGTTTCGGTGTGCGCAGGCATATTGTCGGCCAGGGTGCCATCGCAATCATAAAGAAAAGCTTCATAATCGCCCTGGGTCATTTCCTGTAATTTATAGAACTTTTGATTATCTGTGGTTAGGGTGTTATTGTTCATCTGAAGTAAAATTGATGGTTTTCTGTGGATCAAAAAGTACGTAAGCGCGATGCCATGGATCGTCACCCAGCATTTGCCAGGTGTGGCCGCTGCCGGTAGTATCCATGGCAATTAGTACCTCGCCGGGTTTTAGCACAAACTCTTCGCCGGTAAAGGTTTTAAAATGAAGTGTACCGGTAAGGCATAACACATATTGTGTAGTAGGTGCGGTATGCCAATCGTAATGTGTACGTGGTGCCGTTTCCTGAAAGCGGATGGTAACGCCGTCGGTAAAAATGCCTTCGGCAACCCGGCCGGTTTGCACATGGGAATGCCCGTCGGGGCCGGTGGTCAGCAAGTAAGCTTTGATCATCGTGCGCAAAGTTATGCTTTTGATGATAAGCCAGTGTTGCTAAAAGTTCATTTTTTAAGCTTGGAAAGTTAGTGAACGTGTTTGAGTAGAAGAGTATTGGAATTATTTCAATACGTCATTGCGAGGCACGAAGCAATCTCTGTACAGGACAATCGGACTTGCCTATCCGATATACATATGTAGAGATTGCTTCGTACCTCGCAATGAGGTGATAGTTATCTTGTCTTTCTTATGCGTTAGCCAGCGCCCTGTCCAAATGCACATAGCCACCATCCACGTGGATGATCTGGCCGGTGGTATGGCTTGAACGTTCTGACAATAGGAAGGCCGTGGTATTGGCAATCTCTTCCGATGTAGTCATGCGATGTTCCAGTGGGATACGGTCGGTAATTTCTTTCAGCATCTCGTCCGGGTTGCTCAGGGTTTTGATCCAGTTGGAGTATTGCGGTGTCCAGCACTCGGCTACTACAATGGCGTTAACGCGAATGCCGTATTTCAACAGTTCTACTGCCCACTCGCGAGTTAGTGCGTTTCGGCCACCGTTGGCCGCAGCATAGCCCGAAGTATGGCCCTGACCAGTCTCGGCAGTTTTTGAAGTGATGTTGAGGATTGACCCTTTTGATGCTTTCAACGCCGGCAAAGCGTGATGAACAATGAGGTAATAATGGATCAAACTATTATGTAATGATTGTACAAAGCGCTCGTAGCCGCCATCTTCCAGTCCTACGCCATCATTTAACCCGGCGTTGTTTACCACGCCTTCAATACGGCCATATTCTGCCATTACAGCGTCGACGGCTTTTTTACAGTCTTCGGGTTTTGAAAGCTCGGCTTCTACCTGGAAGGCCTGGCCGCCTGTGGCTTTAATATCGTCTACTAGTCGCTGGTTATCAGTGGCTTTTCGGCCCACAACTACCGGGATAGCGCCTTCGGCAGCCAGCACGCGGCAAACTCCTTCGCCAATGCCCTTGGCGCCACCGGTAACGATGATTACCTTGTTTTTTAATAACAGGTCCATGAATATGTTTTTATAGGTTATAAAAGGTTATTGCGTTGCCGCCAAAGATAGCATTTTGCTCGCTTGGCGAAAGTGCGGCGCAATAATCGCTTAAAATACCTTTTATCTGTGCATATTCACCTGCTACCAGGCACACCGGCCAGTCTGACCCGAACATCAGTTTGTTGGGACCGAAGGCGTTAAACACCACATCAAGATAGCGTTTAAAGGTATCATTGGTCCAGTTGTGCCAGTCGGCCTCGGTTACCATGCCTGATACTTTGCACCAAATATTTTCCTTACGGGCCAGCAAGTCAATCTCTGCCGCCCAGGTATCAATTTTGCCATCCTTAATGTAGGGCTTGGCAATATGATCGAGCACAAATTTTTGATCAGGAAACTGGCGTACCAATTTTTCGGCGTATTTCAGCTGATCCGGGAAGATCAGAATGTCATATGTAAAACCGTATTTGTTGAGCAGGCTGATACCATGCATAAAATCAGGCTCCAGCATCAGCGCACGGTTAGCTTCGCCTTGCAGCACATGCCGAAAACCTTTCATTAATTTGGTATGGCTATAATATGCCAAGCGATCTTCAATGTTTTCGGCACGAAGATTAACCCAGCCAACTATGCCCTTAATAAAATCGTTCCCCTCGGTAAGACCGAGCAGGAACGAATTTTGTTCTTCAGACTGATCGGCCTGAACGGCCACGCAGCCGTCCATGCCGTTTTCATGCAGCACGTATTTCAGTTCCTGCGGCAAAAAGTTTTTTTGGATGGCCGACATGTCGTCGGTTATCCAGCTATCGCGCACCGGGTCAAAAACCCAAAAGTGCTGATGTGCATCAATTTTTTGCATATGCCTTTACGATTTGTTTTGAGGTGCCCAAGCCGTCAATACCAAGCTCAACCACATCACCTGCTTTGAGGTATACTGGCGGCTTAAAGCCCAGGCCTACACCCGCAGGCGTGCCGGTAGATACCACGTCGCCCGGTAGCAGCGTCATAAACTGGCTGATGTATGATACCAGGTAAGGCACTTTAAAAATGAAGTTGGCAGTAGTGCCGTTTTGCATTGGCTCGCCGTTAACGGTTAACCACAGTTTCAGGTTGTCAACATCAGCAATCTCATCGGCAGTAGCCAGGAAGGGGCCCATTGGTGCAAAGGTATCGCAACCTTTACCTTTATCCCAAGTGCCGTTACGTTCTAGCTGGAACTCGCGTTCAGAAACATCGTTATGCAGTACGTAACCGGCAATGTAGTCAGCAGCTTCGGCTTCGTCAACGTAGCTGGCTTTTTTGCCAATTACAAATGCCAGCTCCACTTCCCAGTCAGTTTTTACAGAGTTTTTTGGGATGATGATATCATCATTTGGGCCAACCAATGAGGTGGTGCTCTTCATGAACATTACGGGTTCTGACGGCAGTGGTGCGTTGGTTTCATGCGCGTGATCTGCATAGTTCAAGCCAATACAAACAATTTTTGACGGACGTGCAATAGGGCTGCCCAAACGCTCATCGTCGCTAATTTTAGCCAGTTTGCCTGCGTTGCTTTCAACAAAAGCAGCTAAACGGGCCAGACCATCGTTCTCAAAAAAAGCTTCGTTGTAATCTTCGCCAAAGGCAGAAGTGTCATACTTTATATCGTCAATAATAACGCCTGTTTTTTCTTTGCCTGGCTGGCCGTAACGTATCAGTTTCATATTATATAAGGAATGAATGAGTGAGGAAGTGAATGAGCGATGCCAGTTAGTTTTACCTTTTGGCTTTCACTTTTATCCTTTTACCTCAAAAATTAGTTATTCAGTTTAATAAATCCGCCGTCAATATGGTAATCGCATCCGGTAATGAATGACGACTCATCGGCACATAAATATAATATCAGAGTTGCTATCTCGTCAACAGTACCCATCCTGCCTATTGGCTGTGATTTTGAAAGTTTTTCAAAGATCTCTTTCTCCTGGCCAGGATAGTTTTTGGCGATGAAGCCGTCAACAAATGGCGTGTGCACGCGTGCCGGACAAATACAGTTACAACGAATGTTTTCGGCCAGGTAATCGCGGGCTACAGAAAGGGTCATGGCCTGTACGGCACCTTTACTCATAGAATAAGCAAAGCGATCTGCAATACCAACTACGGCACCGATAGATGACAGGTTAAGAATAACTCCGCCGCCATTTTGCGACATTACCGGGATAACGGCATGCAAGCAGTTGTAAACACCTTTAACGTTGATGCGGAAAACGCGGTCAAAATCCTCCTCGCTGGTGTTGTCGGCTTTACCCACGTGGGCAACACCGGCGTTGTTTACTAAAATGTCGATTTTGCCAATGCCGGCAATAACCTCATTGATAGCTGCCTGGTTGCTTACATCGACAGCATGCGAGATGGCAACTCCGCCTTCGGCAGTAATTTCGCCAACTACATGAGCGCCTTGCTCGGCACTCAGATCTAATATGTGGCATTTGGCGCCCTGCTGGGCAAATAGTTTAGCTGTAGCGCGACCGATGCCGCTGCCGCCGCCTGTAACAACGGCTACTTTTCCGCTTAAATTGAACATGACAGATGTGTTTAAAATCAGGCCTTTACACAGCCTTGGTTAACGGCGTCAAATTAAGCAAAAGATTACGGGAAATGTTTAATCAGATTTTGTTAAAATCCTATGAAATATTGACATGTTTTTCGCGCAACAAAAAAGGCGCACCAAAAGGTGCGCCTCACTGCTATATATGATTAAAATAATAATTACATATTGTTATAAACCGGATCTGCCTGTGCCTTGCCAGAGTTGTTGCCGCTTGGTTTTTGAGGCGCAGCCGGGGCTGGTGCAGGTGCCGGAGTATTTTGATCTTCGGTATCTGGAATGCTGGCTATGCAGTAGCTGATCTGATTATTGGCATCGGTAAACTCTTCATAATAAATATCGTCTGGCGATACCCAATACTTTTTGCCGTTAAGGGTTACTTTGTGGCAGCCATCGGGCAGATCAGTAACAATATCGCCTACTTGTGGGGCCTGCACCTCGTCTTGCGGCAAGCCGTTTGCACCGTCGGTGTTTAATACACCATCTTTGCCCGATACGATGTAGGCTTTTTTGCCTTTATCATCTACTGTTTCTTTATAATAAACGCCATTCAACTCATAATACTGCACACCATCTATAGTAATAGGGTGAGCGTTTGATGGTATTTTAGGGATAACGGCACCAATTGGCGGCGCTGCTACCTCATAACCATCATTGCTTTGACGATAGAATGTACCGCCCCAGTAATAATACATGTCGGGCCCATAATAAAACGGATAATAACCATACGGCAGGGTGTTAATATAAAAACCTACACGCGGGTAAATAGGGCGGTAGCTAAAGCCTAAGCCAAAACGCGGGCCACCAAAGCCCAGACGTACACCACCTCTGAAGCCGCCACGCACACGCTGTGCATCGGCTTGTGAAAAGGAGAGCAGGAGCAGCCCGGCAAGCGCCATACCGGAGATGCTTTTATACAAAGTTTTCATGACTTGGAGATTTTTTTAGGGGTAGAACCTTTTTTTAACACTTTAATTGTGTTTTAGACTGAATATTTTCAGCGGGGTTTAACCTCCATTATGAAATTCATATTAAATAATTGAAAATGTTGATTGATGTGCTTCCAGTTATTTCAAAAATTGCGTTCTTTGTCGTTTGCTCTTTACACTAAGAGCAGCACACAGATCAAATTAAAACAATAAACATTTATGAGTTTTCAAGACCAACTCAGATCTCTGTTTGTTGATGAAGGCCAGATACCTGAAGCTTATCGTATCGAGGAACTGCATCAGCGTGAGTATTTATGCAACGGAGAGATGAAAACATGGGACGGCCCGGTAACTGAAGTGTACTCGCCGGTACTGATCCCTACTGCCGAAGGGTTAAAGCGCAAACTGATTGGCACTTACCCCATTGGTACCGAAAAAGAGGCTAATGAAGCCTTAGAAGCTGCCCTGCAGGCGTATGACCATGGCCGTGGCGAATGGCCAACCATGAGCATTGCCGACCGCATTAAATGCATGGAGCGCTTTGTTTACAAAATGAGCGAGCAACGCGACCTGGTGATCAACCTGATTATGTGGGAGATTGGCAAATCGCTGGCAGACTCTACCAAAGAGTTTGACCGTACTGTAGAATATATCACCGCTACTATTGATGCACTGAAAGATATCGACCGTCAGTCATCTCGTTTTGAAATTGCTGAAGGCGTGGTAGCGCAGATCCGCCGCTCGCCGTTGGGTGTGGTATTGTGTATGGGCCCGTTCAACTATCCGTTGAATGAAACATTCACTACTTTGATCCCCGCTATCCTGATGGGGAACACGCTGCTTTTCAAACCACCTAAACACGGTACTTTATTGCATTACCCGCTGTTAAAAGCTTTCCAGGAGTCGTTCCCTAAAGGTGTGGTAAATACCGTTTACGGCCGTGGTGCAAACGTTACCCCTGGTTTGATGAAAACCGGTAAAATTGACGTGCTGGCCTTCATCGGATCGAGCAAGGTTGCTAACGATTTGAAGAAAAGCCACCCGAAAATTAACCGTCTGCGTGCTGTGTTAAGCCTGGATGCTAAGAACGCTGCCATCATCACTAAAAATGCCGACCTGAAGTTAGCAGTTAGCGAGTGTATGCTAGGTGCGCTTTCATTTAACGGACAGCGTTGTACCGCCATCAAAATCATTTTTGTACACAAAGATGTGGCTGATGAGTTTAACAAGCTGTTGGGCGAAGCAATTGCCAAAATGACCCCGGGCCTGCCGTGGACAAAAGGTGTTAACCTTACCCCGGTTACCGAGCCTGGCAAACCAGGTTACCTGGCCGAGTGCATTGAAGATGCCAAAGCGCATGGTGCAACGGTGATTAACGAGAATGGTGGTGCAAACGCCGAGTCGTTTGTGTTCCCAGCGGTAGTTTACCCGGTTAACGAAAAAATGAAACTGTACCGCGAGGAGCAGTTTGGTCCGGTTATACCGGTTATTCCGTTTGAGTCTATCGAGGAGCCTATTGCTTACCAGATTGATTCTCCGCACGGTATGCAGGTAAGTATCTTTAGTAACGATCCGCATGAGATTGCATCACTGATTGATCCTTTTGTAAACCTGGTGAGTCGCGTTAACATCAACGCACAGTGTCAGCGTGGTCCGGACGTGTTTCCGTTCACCGGACGTAAAGACAGTGCCGAAGGTACCCTGTCTGTAGCCGATGCCCTGCGCGCGTTTTCTATCCGCTCATTGGTAACCACCAAAATGAACGATACCAACAAAGCGCTGCTCAACGAGATTGTGAACGAGGCTGAATCTTCATTCCTGAGCACCAGGTTTATTCTGTAAGAGCCTCACCCAACCCTCTCCAATGGAGAGGACTTCATTGGCTTTATGGAAAATATACTCATCTAAAAGCCCCTCTCCTCTGGAGAGGGGTTGGGGTGAGGCCTCCAAATGGCGAAAACATGTTCATCCATGATTTCGCCATTTTTTATGACCGATTTTTTGATGATCCCCTGCCGTTCAAAACCTGCTTTTTCCAGCACCCGCATAGAGGCCAGGTTGCCGCCAAAGGTGTTGGCCTGTATAGCAATTACATCCAGCTGATTAAAAGTATAATCTACTATCAGTTTAACGGCTTGCGGCATAATACCTTGCCCCCAGTACGGTTCGCCCAGCCAGTAGCCCAATAGCGGGGTTTTGCGGTAAATATCACCACGAAATTCCAGACCGATGCCGCCTATAACTTCATCGTCAGCAGCAATAGCAAAATTAATGACCGGATCCTGATCCTGCCAACGCTGTACCCAGGCTTCTGCATCGGCCATGGTATAAGGCGATGGAAAGCGGTCTGACACATAGCGGGCAATCATCAGGTTATCTGCATTGCGCTGCATTGATTGGGCATCTCTTAGCTGCCAGTTTCTGAGGATAAAGCCATTGCCTTGAAGATGCATCTGTTTATAAATCGTCGGTGTTGAAATCAGGATTGTATCGCAAAATACTATATTGCATGTGGTATTTATACTCGAACCTGGATTCATTAAATGAAAAAATTCTTTACGCTGTTATTGCTGGCGGCGGGTACACAAAGCTTTGCCCAAAAGCTGGATAAACTCACCCTGGAAAGTATTATGCGCGATCCGAAATGGATCGGCAATTCGCCAACCAATGTGCAATGGGGCGATGATAACAGGAAGATCTATTTTGATTGGGACCCGAAAGGGACAGGGCGCCCTGTACCATACAGCATTGCGCCCGGTAACCTGAAGCCGCAAAAAGCTAGTTTAGATGAGCGCAAAGCGATGATGCCTGCTACGGGCAATTGGGATCAAAAACACATCCACAAGCTTTTTGAGCGCGATGGTGACATTTTTATGTACGACCAGAAAACCGGCAAGCAAGTGCAGTTGACCATTACAACAGATCGGGAAAGTGATCCGGCTTTTAGCATCGATGGCACACGCGTGATATTTAAACGCGGCGATAATCTGTATGCGGTAAACATTGGAGGTGGCATGACGACGCAGCTGACTAATTTTGTGCACTCGGCAGAAACCCAAGACAACAAGGGCAGCACTGAGACCGGCACGCCGCAAGATAAATGGCTGCGTAATGAGCAAACCGAACTGTTTGATATCATTAAAAAGCGGGCACAAACTGAAAAACTGGACGCTGCCGACAAGCGTGAACTAACGCCTGAGCCCAGGAAAAAGATCAGCATAGCAACAGGGAAAACGTTGAGCGATTTGCAAGCTAGTCCCAATCTGAACTATGTAACCTACAGCATTGTTTTAGCAGCAAAGGGTGTAAAAAGAGCGGTGGTGCCTAATTATGTTACGGCATCAGGTTACACCGAAGATATACTTAATCGTAGTAAAGTTGGTGCGCCGTTGGCAACGTCTGCAAGTTTTGTGTATGATATAGCGCGGGATACAGTCTATAAAATTAACACATCAGAGTTGCCAGGCATAAAAGACATTCCTGCTTATATGCAAGATTATCCAGAGCGCCTTAAAGAGTTAAAGACACTTAATGCAGATCGTGCAGTTGCGGTAGACGATATTTTGTGGAGTGATGATGGTAAAACTGCCGTTGTAATTATTTCTGCACAGGATAATAAAGACCGTTGGATTGCTAAGCTCAATCCAACAACAGGCGCTCTGCATTTGCTTGATCGCCAGCATGATGACGCATGGATTGCCGGTCCAGGTATTTCAGATAGTGATGCAGGTAATGTTGGCTGGATTGATGACAGTCATTTTTACTTTCAGAGCGAGGCCAGTGGTTATTCGCATGTTTATGTAATGGATGTGAATACAGCCATGAAAAAGCAGATTACCAGTGGTAAATGGGAGGTGCAAACACTGCAGTTATCAAACGATAGAAAAACGTTTTACTTCACCGCCAATATGGAGCACCCAGGCGTGTCTGATTTTTACCGGGTACCGGTAGCCGGCGGCGCACCTATAAAATTAACCTCGATGAAAGGTGGTAATGAGGTAGAGTTATCGCCTGACGAAAAATGGCTGGCTATTCGCTATTCCTACATCAACAAACCTTATGATCTGTACTTGCAGCCTAATAAACCGGGAGCCCAAGCGGTACAGGTAACCAACTCGGTAAGTGATGAATTTAAATCTTATGATTGGCGAGCGCCGGAGGTTTTTACTTTTAAGAATCGTTATGGGGCAGAGATCTATGGACGCGTTTATCTGCCTAAAAACCCGGCCCCATCGCATCCGGCTGTGGTGTTTGTGCATGGTGCCGGCTATCTGCAGGATGTGATGTACAAATGGAGTACATCTTACACGCATGAATACCTGTTTAACAACCTGCTGGCTGATAATGGTTATACGGTGCTGGAGATTGACTATACCGGGAGTGCAGGCTATGGCCGGGATATCCGCACGGGTATCTATCGCCATATGGGTGGAAAAGACTTAACCGATCATCTGGATGCGGTTAAGCTGCTGGCAGAAAAGTATGGCGTCAATCCTAAAAACGTAGGCATCTACGGCGGTTCATATGGCGGTTTTATGACCTTGATGGCCATGTTTACGGCACCCGGCACTTTTGCTGCCGGAGCTGGCTTACGCTCGGTGACTGATTGGGCACACTATAACCACGGCTATACCTCAAATATTCTTAACCAGCCTTATGATGACCCGAAAGCGTATCAGCAAAGCTCGCCCATTAATTTTGCCGATGGCTTAAAAGGGCGCCTGCTGATGTGTCATGGCATGGTAGATCAGAATGTAAATTTCCAGGATATCGTTCGCCTCACCCAAAAATTGATCGAACTGAATAAAGATAACTGGCAACTGGCCCCATACCCGGTGGAAGACCACACCTTTGTTGAAGCCAGCAGTTGGCTGGACGAATATAAGCGGATCTATGCGCTGTTTAATGAAACATTGTTGAAGTGATAATCTGTTAAAAAAGAATAAACCGTAGAGCCACATAATTGTGGCTCTTTTGCGTTGTAGGCCAACAGGTCAACCCCCAAATGCTGCCTCCGCGCTTAGTAATCGTAAATGACACACCCCTGTTAAAGCCGGTGGAATTTGCACTGACAGGGATTTCCCCTCTCGAGAGGGGATTGTAGGTGCATTGCTTTAGCAGTATCCTTAAATAGGGGTGTGTCCTTTGTGCAACCCCGGCTAATAAACAAAAAAAGCCCCGCTCATGAGATGAAGCGGGGCCCACTATTTGGTTTGTAATTTGGTTTCTTACCAGAATACGCTGTACAACGCAACCAGGATCAAGCCTACAATTAAGGCGCCTGCAGTGAAAGCGCGTGACGTTTTAAACATGCTGGTATCAACTACCAGGCCATGCGGATCATCAGCATTTTTGTTGCCGCCTTCAAGGGTCGAGATCAGCCACATACCGGCAACACATAGGATGAATACAAAGCCCATACGGTCAAGGAATGGAATTTCGTAAACACCTTCACCATTCAGTTTAGAGAAGCCGAATGGCGACAGGAATTGCAGGTTCATCATGTTAGGCAGGAACTTAAACAGTACCGATAAACCAAAGCCACCAATGGTAGCAAATAATGCTGCCCTTGATGTAGCTTTTTTCCAGAAGAAGCCCAGCAGGAACATGGCCAGGATACCCGGAGATACAAAACCGGTATACTCCTGGATGTACTGGAAGCCTTGTTTACCCTCGCCCATTAGCGCATCGCCAATAATGAGTGACATGATTACACCCAGGGCCATTGCTACAACAACGGTCATTTTACCCAGGTTAACCAGTTTTTTATCAGAAGCCTCAGGATTGATGGCTTTTTTGTAAATATCCAGTGTAAAGATGGTAGCAATACTGTTTGCTTTACCAGCCAAGGATGCTACGATAGCAGCAGTTAAGGCTGCAAACGACAGACCTTTCATGTAAGTTGGCAGTAGGTTAAGCAGTGCAGGGTATGCTTTGTTTACATCTTGTACGCCTTTAGAACTCAACATTTCCTGGTGGAACATGCCTTTTTGATACAATACGTAAGTGGCAATACCTGGCAATACAACAATCACCGGCATCAGCATTTTCAGGAAGGCTGCAAACAACAGACCGCCACGGGCAGTTTTCATGTTAGCGCCCAAAGCACGCTGGGTGATATATTGGTTACAGCCCCAGTAGTTCAGGTTCACAATCCACATACCACCAATCAGTACTGATAGACCTGGCAGGTCAAGGTAGTTGGAGTTATCTTTGTGGAAGATCATGTGGAAGTGATCCGGAGCCTCTTTCAACATGATGTTAAAGCCGTTTAACAGGCCGTGTGTGCCTTCTTTTTCGCTCAACAGGGTAAGCGCCAGGTAAGTTGCTACCAGGCCGCCCAGGATGAGTACAAACACCTGGATAACGTCTGTATAACCAATAACCTTCATACCGCCCAGGGTAATAATTACCGCAAACACAGCCAGGAAGCCGATACACAGGTTCAGGTCGTAACCAGAAATGCCATGTAATGCTAACGCACCCAGGTAAAGGATAGACATCAGGTTAACTACAATGTACAGCGCCAGCCAGAAAATAGCCATAACCATGGCCACGGTACCGTTGTAACGCTCGTGCAGGAACTGCGGCATGGTAAAGATCTTGTTGCGCAGATACACTGGAATAAAGAAGATGGCTACAACAATCAGCGTAAAGCCGCCCATCCACTCGTAAGTAGAAATAGCCAGACCCATTTTGAAGCCCGAACCACTCATGCCAATCATCTGCTCGGCAGAGATATTAGAAGCGATGAGGGAAGCGCCGATTGCCCACCAGGTGAGCGATCCTTCGGCCAGGAAGTAATCTTTTGAAGTGGCATCGGCATTACGCTTGCTGCGGTATACCCAAAAACCATACAGGGAGACGATGATAAAGTACAGGAGGAATACCAACCAGTCTCCGGATGCTAATGTTTTCATTTCTTGATAACTCAGGTTTAAATTAGTGTATTATTGACAATTATAATGGTTTATTTCAGCTTAAGCAAGTTTTGCGGTCCTAAATCTAAACTATGTTTTGCGCATTTACAAAAAAATGCATTTATATATCAAACAATCGATTGTCTTGGATATAGATAGTGTAAATTTTACACCGCAAGATAATTAATAAGATTTGTTGATTAAAATGTATTGGAAAGAAAAAAAACCGGGTTTTTATGATGCTGTAGAAGAGGGGATAGGTGTTAGCCAGAGGCCAACAATGTATGTCTCTTCGTTCAATAAAATAGTTCTCCTTACTCAACCCACGAGATTTCGTTAGAAATAAAAAGCTTTTTATTGCAAGAAAAAAGAACAACGCGCCTACTTCTTATAATCTGTAATGTGCAGCTGATGATTGCAGAAGCTGTACTCATGCTCCTGGTTAGAGCAGATGATAAGCAGGCGGTTGGTGGCAAATTTTTGCACCAGGCTAAGGTACCAGTTGATGCCCTGATTGTCCAGATTGGAGGTAGGTTCATCCAGCATCAGGATGCGGGTATCTGAGCAAAAGGCCAGCGCCAGCTTGAGCCGCTGTTTCATGCCCGATGAAAAGTATTTAACGGCTTTATTGCGCGATTTTTCCATAGCCAGCAGGTCAATGATCAGCTGGCGGTCAAAACCCGGCAGAAACGGTTTGAATTTGAAATGGAAGTCGATCATTTCGCTCAGTGTAAACTCTTCAATCACTTCCAGGTAGGGTGCAGCCAGGCTAAGCTGACCATAAACCTGCTCAATATCCAGCGGCTGGTTGTTTAAACTAAAGTCGATTTTACCTTCGGAAGGAGTGAGGCTGCCGTTAACCACCTGTAGCAGGGTAGACTTGCCCGAGCCATTTGGCCCCAGCACAGCATAGCTTTCGCCAGAAACAAAATGATAATCCACCCCCCTGAAGATCCACTCGCGATTAAAGCGGCGACCAATTTTTTCGAGGGAGATTTTTAGTTCATTGTTCATAGATCATTGTTCATGGTAGAAAGAAGGTCATCGTTCATAGTGAACCTTATATATTACTTGCTCTATCTTCAGGTCTATGAACTATGATCCATGAACTATCAACTAGTTAATTATTCCCAAACCCTTTCATGATACCGCGTTGTGAGCCCTGGATAAAGTTCAGGATCTCGTCGCGCTCTTCTGTCGGGCGGAAATCTGCTTCGATAATATCGAGGGCCTTGCTGGTGTTATTATTACGGATGAACAGGGTACGGTAGATATCCTGGATCTCGTTGATCTTTTCTTCGCTGAAACCACGGCGGCGCAGGCCAACCGAGTTGATGCCAGCGTATGAAAGCGGTTCGCGGGCGGCCTTAACGTAAGGCGGCACGTCTTTACGTACCAGTGAACCACCGGTAACAAACGCGTGCGAGCCAACCTTTACAAACTGGTGAATGGCTACCATGCCTGCCAGTACCACAAAATCGCCAACGGTGATGTGACCTGCTAATGTAGTGTTGTTGCTGAAGATACAGTTGTCGCCTACAATACAGTCGTGCGCCACGTGGCAATAGGCCATAATCAGACAGTTTTTGCCGATAACGGTCTTGAAGCGATCATCTGTCCCTTTGTTAATGGTTACACACTCACGGATGGTGGTGTTATCGCCAATGTGCACATAGGTATTCTCGCCTTTATATTTCAAATCCTGCGGGATACCCGATATAACCGAACCCGGGAAGATGCGGCAGTTTTTGCCAATGCGGGCACCGTCCATAATGGTAACGTTTGAACCTATCCAGGTACCTTCGCCAATCTCTACATCTTTATGGATAGTTACAAACGGGTCTATCACTACGTTCTCGGCAATTTTTGCCTGCGGGTGTATATATGCTAACGGCTGAATCATGCTATTCGGTCTGTTAATCAGGAGGAAATATCTTATTTATATCTTACAATCTGGGCCATCAGTTCGGCTTCTACCACAACTCTTTCGCCAACCATACCTATGCCTTTCATCTGCGCAATGCCACGGCGGATAGGGCCAATCAGATCACAACGGAAAATCAGTGTGTCGCCAGGTAATACTTTATCTTTAAAGCGGGCATTCTCTATTTTAAGGAACAGGGTCAGATAATTCTCTGGATCCGGCACGGTGTTTAGCACCAGAATGCCGCCTGTTTGCGCCATGGCCTCAATTTGCAGTACACCCGGCATTACGGGTGCGCCAGGGAAATGGCCGGCAAAGAAAGGTTCGTTCATGGTAACTGATTTTAAACCAACTACGTGGGTTTTGGTCAGCTCCAGTATTTTATCCACCAACAGCATCGGCGGGCGGTGCGGCAATATGTTCATGATCTGCACGGTATCATATACCGGCTTCATGTTCGGGTCGTAAACTTTTACGTGCTTGCGGCTGCGTTCTTTTTTAATAAGTGCCTTGATCTTTTTAGCAAAAGCCACATTTGCCGCGTGACCAGGGCGCGCAGCCATAATATGACCTTTCAGTGGAACACCTACCAGGGCCAAATCGCCAATCATGTCCAGCAACTTGTGGCGTGCGGGCTCATTTTGATGGCGCAGTTCAATATTATTCAGGATACCCTGTGGTGCAACTTTAATTTCTTCGCGATTGAAGAGTTTGGCCAGGTGCTGTAGTTCTTCGTTATTTACGTCTTTGTCAACTACCACAATGGCGTTGTTCAGGTCGCCGCCTTTAATCAGATCATGCTTCAACAGCATTTCCAGCTCATGCAGGAAACAAAAGGTACGGCATGAGGCAATCTCTTTTTTAAACTCGCTGATAGAAGAAATACTGGCATGCTGGCTGCCTAGTACCGGCGAGTTATAGTCTACCATACAGGTAAAACGATAATCGTCCAGCGGCATGGCAACCATCTCTACTTTGCGATCGCCCTCAGAGTAGTGAATGTTGTAGGGAATGTGGTAGTACTCGCGGTCGGCATCCTGCTCAACGGTACCAACTTCAGTCAGCGCGTCTACAAAAAAGATAGAGCTGCCGTCCATAATTGGAGTTTCGGGGCCATCAATATCAATTAGTACGTTATCAATCTCCAAGCCTACCAGTGCAGCCAAAACGTGCTCAACAGTGCTTACGCTGGCGCCGTTCTGGGTGATGGTGGTACCGCGGGAAGTATCGGTAACATTATCACAGTCGGCATCAATTACGGGCGAACCCTCAATATCAACCCTGCGAAATTTATAACCATGATTTTCTGGCGCCGGACTAAACGTCATTGTTGCGCTGGCACCCGTGTGCAAACCAGTACCCGATACTGAAACCGGGCTTTTAATAGTTCTTTGTTTTACGTTCATGCTCATAAGGCCTCACCCTGCCCTCTCTTTTGGAGAGGGTTTGTTTAGTTCTATGTTGCTTTATTAGTTTAATCTATCGCCTCATGCTTGTCTTCCGCTCCGAAGGAGGAAAGTCGATGCGTTCAATATCCTCTCCAAAGGAGAGGATTTAGGTGAGGCTTTTTAGTTCTTTAATTAGTCTTTCCAGCTCCTGTACCTTGCGTTCCAGTTCTGGCAAACGCTGATACGCCACGTTAGAGCGCATATTGCTGCTATAAGCAAACGCCGGCGAGCCGGCCAGTTTGCTGTTTTCTTCTTTAATGTTTTTGCTGATGCCGGATTGAG
>Ga0153918_1000579_pt1 | contig 16799 bp, 13 predicted proteins | sample TSFL002MetaG_FD_104687 | JGI IMG/M metagenome (GOLD analysis project Ga0153918, IMG submission 104687) | Attine ant fungus gardens microbial communities from Florida, USA - TSFL002 MetaG | ecosystem: Host-associated > Fungi > Mycelium > Unclassified | place: USA: Florida, Paynes Creek Historic... | reverse complement strand
TCTAATCGTTGTAGTAACCGTGCGATATTTATACTCATTTCTCATATAACTAGAAATAAAATTTACGCAGCGGTTACATAACTTTAAATCAGATCCTAATTCAAAAGAAAGCTATGTGAATAGCTTCACATTTTTTATGATTGTATAGCTCTACTAACAGCACCAATTGCAAGAATCGTTTTTTCGATACTATCTTGGCTCAAAGTCGGATGCACCAAGAACATTAAGCTTGTGTCACCTAATTGCTGCGCATTTTCCAAACGTTTTTCTGGACGCCATGGGGTACCATCAAATGCATGTTCTAAATAAACTTCTGAACAAGAGCCACTAAAACAAGGTACGCCTTGCGCATTAATTTCTTGCATTATACGATCACGTGTCCAACCTTCTGGTAATGCCTCTAAATTTACTTGCACATAACATTTATAATGCGCATGAACATAATCATCTGAAGGGATATGAACGTTAAAGTAAGGAGAATTTTCAAACGCTTTTAAAATCTTTTCTGCATTATCAGTACGCTTTTGTGTCCATTCAGTCATACATGTTAACTGAATTCGACCAATAACTGCTTGCATTTCCATCATGCGCCAGTTGGTACCAAATGAGTCATGCAACCAGCGGAAACCTGGAGGGTGTTGTTTATTATAAATACTGTCATAACTTTTACCATGATCTTTATAAGACCACATTTTTTTCCAAAGCTCTTCATCATTGGTGGTGACCATACCGCCCTCACCACCAGTTGTCATAATTTTATCTTGGCAAAAAGACCATGCAGCGATATGACCGATAGAACCCGCTGCTTTACCTTTATATTTTGCTCCATGAGCTTGGGCGCAGTCTTCAATAACATAGATGCCACGCTCGGCAGCAAGCTGCATAATCGGATCCATATCACACATCCAACCAGCCAAATGCACACAAATAATTGCTTTTGTATTTGGTGTAAGTACAGCCTCAATAGTACGACGTGAAATGTTTTGAGAATCTAATTCTACATCTGCAAAAACAGGATTAGCGCCAGCGGTTACAATTGAACTTGCTGAAGCTAAAAAGGTACGAGACGTCACAATAACGTCATCACCAGCACCAATGTCTAAAGCTTTCAATGCAACATCTAGAGCCACGGTACCATTTGCCAAAGCGACCGCATATTTTGTATCAGAAAAATCTGCGAATTCTTTTTCAAAAATTCTACATTCTTGACCGGTCCAATAATTTACTTTATTTGATAGTAATATATTTTTGACTGCGTCAGCTTCTTCTATGGTAAAACTTGGCCATGGTTCAAATGCAGTGTTTAACATTTTGATTTCCTAATAAAAAATACTTCTTACTTTCTTTCTAGAATTCTGGCTGGGTTGCCAATAACTGTTACACCAGCTGGTACGCTTTTGGTCACTACAGCACCCATACCAACAATAGCACCTTTACCAATCACTAATGGTTTATCGGGTGTACCCTGTTTTATTACGGCCCCCGTACCAATGTAGGCATGATCTTCAATATGAATATTGCCATTACACTTAGCTCCAGGCGCGAATGTAACATAATCTCCAATTACACAGTCATGAGCCACATAACTATAAATATTAGCGTGGAAAAACTTTCCAATTTTTATATTAGAAGTTAAGCAAGTAAATGGGCAAAGTAAGCTTCCTTCCCCTATCTCAACCTCATCAAGAATTACTGTATTCGTAGCTTGAACAGCTAGGTGCCGCACACCATCTTTTTCTAAAAGACTAACTAACTTCTCACGAACCACACTATTGGCTATAGCGATTGTTACAGCTTTATAATCAGCAGGTTTACTAATAAAGTCGAGATAGGATAGTACTGGGTATCCATTTAAAGTCGCTCCAGATTGTCCATCATCAATAAAAGCGAATTGTTCTTTACTTAATGTTGGGAACTGCTGACGCACTAAAGGCATAACTTCTTTACCAAAACCGCTAGCACCATAAACACCAATAAATTCTGTCATTTATCTAACTCCTTATTATCTGTTCCTATAAACTTACTCATTGTTGCCTCTCCAGCTTCACTGATATCATCTTTGGCAATAACTTTTTTAACCGTTTGCAACATAATTTTAAAATCTAACCAAAGCGATCTGTTTTCAACGTACCATGTATCAAGCTTAAACTTTTCTTCCCAACCAATCGCATTACGTCCATTAACTTGGGCGTGACCAGTCATTCCTGGACGTACATCATGACGCTTGGCTTGTTCTTTGTTATAGAGTGGTAAATATTCCATAAGCAAAGGGCGTGGGCCAACAATGCTCATATCACCTTTAATGACGTTCCAAAGCTCAGGCATCTCATCCAGACTAGTAGAACGGAGCATTTTACCAAATGGCGTCAAACGTTCACTATCAGGCAAAGCATTACCTTGTGCATCTGTTGCATCTTTCATGGTTCGAAACTTAATCATTTCAAACGGTTTACCATGTAACCCAGGACGAATTTGGCGGAACAATACTGGCGAACCTAAGTTTTTTTTCACTTTATATGCAACATAGAAATATAAAGGTGAAAGTAAAATTAATGCTACAGAAGCAATAATGATATCAAGTAAACGCTTTAGCATATTATGCTCCTGTTACCCAATCAGAGAACTTTTGAGAAAGAATGGAGCGGTTAAATTGTTCTTTAGCAACTTGCTGACCATTTTTACCCATCTGATTGAGTTGCTCACGTTGATCCGCAGCTTGTTCCAATGCATCAGCAAAGGCTTTTGGATTTTCAGGCGGCACAGCAAAACCACATTGTTCTTTTGTAATTAACTCAGCTAACCAACCTGGATAGTTATTCAGGACTGGTAAACCTGCTGAAATATAGTCAAAGAATTTGTTAGGAGAGGTGCCATAATAAAAAGCTGGAACGTTCGCTAAAATTTGCAAACCAATATCTGCGCTTGCCATAAGACCAGCCAACTTCTCTTTGTTAACAGGATTATGAAAAACTACATTACTTAATTGAAGCTTTTCAGCTCGCTCCATTAACACTTTTTTCTGCATACCATCACCTACAAGAACAAGTTTAATATCTGTTCTTTGACGATCTCTCAACTCTACAGCTACATCTAACACAGCATTTAAACCATTTGCCAAACCATGCGTCCCTGTAAATATTGCCATCAAGTCAGCTTCTTCTACACCTTCTGGACGCCATGGTTGATGTTCAGAAGCAAAAATGTCTAAATCACATCCATTAGGGATAGAGGCTACTTTTTCAGGTACAATACCACGTTTGATTATGCCATCCACGATTCCCGGGGATAGACCAACTAAACGATCAGCAGAATGATAAGAAGTCCACTCAAGTACTGACATCATCCATAAAATAATAGGATTTTTTATTACACCCATAGCTTTCGGAAGCTCAGGCCATAAGTCACGTACCTCAAAAACAAAAGGTTTCCGACGTAACCATTTAGCAAAAATACCAGGAATACCTGCTGTTAAAGGGGTAGTTGTTGCAAAAACAATATCGTATTGCTCAGTCAAAGCGACTTTAATAGATTTAAATGCAAAACTTAAAAAGATTAGAATTCGTTTCAAAAACGACAAGCTATTTGAATAAGGCAATTCAAATTCAATAATATCAATATCATCCACTACACCACGACGCACCCCCTTGTTAAAAGGTTGGGTTAAACCAGTCTGACCAGCACCAAAAGAACCACAAACCATAGTGACTTGATGCCCATTGCGAATCAATGATTGAGCCATTGCATAAGAACGAATTCCAGCTGACCCTTTTGGTGTAGAAAAATGTTGATGGAAATATAAAATCTTCATGTTATATCTTTAATTACGGTAAAAATCGTAGTCGGTTGTGTTGCTGTAATTTCTAGAACAGGTAATTTAGTCTTTTGATAATAATATCTCGACTCTTCACCCTCAGTGAGATGAATAGAAATAGAATGCTCAGCTTCTAAAATTATCTCAACTTTTCCATTAGTTAAAATATTATTGTTTAATACCCAGTGATCTGGTTGTAAACGCCAACGTAAAATAGCTTGTTGCTGAAAACCAGAAATATTATCTACTACTTTTATTTGATTATCTGTTAATAAAACTTTACGGTGGTGTTCACACTGCCAATAGTCTTGGTAGCCACAGCCAAACTCATAGGGTTTATAAGTTAAATTTTTTGGAGTAAGCCAAGCACCAAACAAGAAGCGACTTAAGCGTGGCATTTGCTGGTGTTTATCAAACTCAACAGTATTGTGACTTGCAACACCTGAGAAATAATCTAAGTCTTTTGGCGATGAATTATAACTATATGTACCGCCATCTCTTAGTATATTCTGACCTTTAAACCAAACATCTAAATGCAACCCATCACACTGACTCGGACGAAATTTAAATTTCGGCAACTTGAAAGCAATAAAGAAATTATCATTTTTAGAAGTAATTAAACCACTCTCATTGAAAATTTGGTTCCGTGAAGGCAGCTTAAAGTTCTCTTTTTCCAATTTATGTATGTGGAAAAAGTCTAAACTTTGATCATAAGTTCCTAAATCTTGATAGTAACTATGCTTGTAGAATAAGGTACTAGCCAATTGTACTGTTGGTCTGAAATCACGATAATCAGTCTGGCTTACTGGAATAAGTTTAGCGCCATCGTTTGCTCCAAGATTAGGAACATCACCATTAGCTTGAGTTAGTACATATAACCAGTCAGTAGCTTTTTGCAATTGAGTATATAAACTTTTTGAAAAAGGCTTTAGGTTTAATTTCTGACATACAATTTCAGCTAAACAATAAGAATCCAACATTACTCGATGGTAATTAATTGAATATTGACTAAAGCCGCCATCTTCCATAATAAGCTTGTTTGCCCGATTAACTAACCATTTTTCACCTAAAGCTTGCCATTTTTCATATTGTGGTGAAGGTTTATTGTTATTTAAAAATGCTCCACCTATATAAAGTGCAGCTGCCTCAGATGTTCCATGATTATTATCTTGAGCAATTGCATAATCAATTGTTGGTTCAATACGTTTTAAATGAACTTCAATAAAACTTGAGATGTTATTATTTAATTGATTAATTTTTCCCAAGCCAATCAATGCACTAATAATATGCATGACACGAATAGATGCTTCCTGTCCACATTTCCAATTTGGTCCTAAATAAGCAGGATTATTATTGCACCAATCATTCAACCATAAATCGAGTTCAACTAAGGCTTGACCATTCCTTGCCTTACATTCTTGCAAAACAAGATCAATAAGCCAATCAAAACGTGACGCTTCCCATATCCCTTTAATATCCCCTACCTTCTCATCAAAATCAGGGATTTGGTACCAAGGCTTTTCTACATTTTGAAAAGTATGCTGAGTTAAAGGGCTATAAAACCAATTCGGAAATTGGCCTACCAATGGATATTTAAAATATCCAAAGGCAGTTAAAGTTGATTTGACTGGTATATTAATCTGTTCAGATTGACCACTTTGACTAAAGAAATAGCCCTTTGGCAATTGCGCAGACAGCTTTTGAACAGGATTCAGACCTGTTTTCACACCCATCCGATACTTAAAAACTCTAAACAAATTAAACAGCCCTAATGCAAGAGCTGTTTGACCTTTCATGATCAAACTCATTTTTGTGCTCTTAAAATTTCAGCAACCTCAATAGTCACTCTAGCTACTTCAAAAATTTCATCAGCTGGGATAGGTGTTTCTTTACCATCACGGATACTTTCAACAAATGCCGCTGCGCAAGCATCCTGACCTTTATCTTGTCGCCATAAATTCATTTTATTAAACCCAGGCCAACCAAAAGCTTTAAGTTTTCTAAAGTTATCTAATTGCAATACGCGGCCTGCTGTAAAAACTTCCACACGTTCTTTAGGAAAACTTGAAGCTCCATTTGCCAAATAGAAGATTGTTCCAAAAGAACCATCTTCAAAACCAAGTGTAATTGAAGCTTTATCTTCTAGAACCTGTACCGCATCAGTTTCGCCCATACGTCTAGCTTGCACCGAAACAATTTTTGAACCTGCCAGAAAACGCATAAGGTCAATAAAATGACATGCCTCACCAATGATACGTCCACCACCTACAGCATTATCTTGTGTCCAATGATCTGCAGGAATAGCACCAGCATTCATGGTCATAATAAAGCTTTTTGGTTCTTTTACTGTATTAAGTAAAGCTTTCATTTTTTGTACTTGTGGTGAAAAGCGGCGGTTAAAACCGACCATAACACGAGCATATTGATTAGTGTGTATATTATGGTTGTAAACAGCTTCTACCTTTTCGATTTCTTCATACGTAAGTGCTAATGGTTTTTCAACAAAAACATTCTTACCTGACGATAGTACTTTCTCAACAAAGTAAGAGTGACTATTGTGACGTGTAGCAATGGCTACTGTATTAATATCTTTATTATTTAATAAAGCCTCAATATCTGTAGAGGCTTCAGCAAATCCTGTTTTCTCGCCATGGATTACACCATTGATTCCACCAGAGGTCACAATAGTATGCAGTTGAGAAGATGCTTTTTTAAATGCAGGAATCAGCACACGTGAAGCATAGTTACCCGCACCAATAAAACCAACTACAGCATTCTTTGGTTCAATTGAAATCGGACGTAAGACTACTCTTTTTTCTAAACGGGTTTCAACTGGAGAGTTATATTTAAGCAATAATCCCAAGCCTGATTTATCTTCCGTTAACGCATCATAAGCTTTGGGTGCATCTTCAAATTGAAAGCGTTGAGTAATAAGCGGTTCTACATTTAAGGTACCTGCAGCCATCATATCCAAAACGGCAACAAAGTTGCGTTGCTCAGTCCAACGCACAAAGCCGAGTGGATAATCATTACCCTTGTCTTCATATTCAGTATCATAGCGTCCTGGTCCATATGAACAAGAAACTTGGAAACTGAGTTCTTTTTCATAAAAATCAGCACGGTTTAATTCTAGACCAGTTACACCAACTAGAATAATACGGCCACGCTTTCGGCTCATACGAGCTGCTTGAATAACAGGATCACTTACCTTAGTTGAAGCGGTAATAATGACCCCATCCACACCAGCACCACGACTGAATGCTAAACCAGCAGCAATCGGATCCTCACCTTTACCAGGATTACAGATCTCTGCACCAAATTGTTTTGCTAGCTCCAGTTTACTTTGATCAAAGTCAATGGCGAGAACACGACAGCCATTAGCTCTCAACATTTGAATGGTTAACAAACCAATCAAACCAGCGCCAGTTACTACGAAACTCTCACCTAAGGTAGGCTGAGCAAGACGGATACCTTGTAAACCAATGCTAGCAACTACAGCAAATGAAGCAGATTCATCACTTACATTATCTGGAATTTTGGCACAAAGGTTTTTAGGTACTTTCACCATATCAGCATGCGGGCCATTTGAAACGACACGATCACCAACTTGAAAACCATCCACTCCAGCGCCAACTTCATGCACACTACCCACATTACAGTATCCAAGTGCTAAAGGTTGAGCTAATTTTGATTTAACCGCATCATAAGTAGTTAGCAGCCCATCAGTTTGTACTTTCTCAAGTACCATTTTCACTTTTTCTGGTTGTTGGCGAGCTTTATCAATTAAAGAAGCTTTACCAAAACCCACTAACATCCGCTCTGTACCAGCAGAGATTAACGATGTAGTAGTTGAAATAAGTAAATGACCTTTGGAACATTGGGGTACAGGAGCTTCAGTCACAGTCGTACCACCATTTGCCATATCTTGGAGAATTTGTTTCAAGTTAATTCACCTCATTTAAAAATACAAAATAATATAAAGATATAAAGAAGACATATGCATTACCAAGCAAGGAAAAACTAAAATTTGGTTGTCCAAGATTAGTAATTAAAATTGCAACACTTAAAAGGCTCATAGTTATAACTATCATTTTTCTTAAAATTATTCCTTTTAAACCTTCTTTAAAAAAAACTAAAAATATATAAATTAAAAAGAAGAAATATACTAAGAAACCAACCACACCCATTTTATAGAGTATTTCTAAATACTGTTGATGAGGAGTATCGTATCCATCAACATAGTTTGAAAAAGGGAAAAATAAGTAACCTAATGTAGGGCGATCGTATATCAATCTTATTGCTTCACTCCAAATGAGATCTCGTCCAGAAACAGTGACATCTTTTCCTGTCATTGTATCTACTTTATACATCCAAGGTTCAATAATTGGATAAAGCTTATCAAAAAATATTAAAATACAAACAACAAAGAAAACTAAAAGAGCTATATTAAAAAATATTATTTTTTTAGACTTTGTTGAACTATAAATCAATGCAGGAACGAGAACAATTAATGCTGAAATCCAACCTGAACGGGAAAAAGTAAAAAATATTATTCCTAATAGAAGCAATAAAACAGGTATAATAAAAATTCTTTTTGTAACAAATATTAAATTTAAAATAAAACAAATATAAAAAGAATAAAAAACAGCAGTAGAGTTAGGAAACCCATAAGTTTCAAAGTTTAAAAAAAAACCTCCCCAACGTGAACTAGGAAATTGTGTATTAAAAAAAAGATCTGATAAAAACAATAAAATTACAATTAAGATACTCACCAATCCCGTGTATTTGGTTAACTGTTCTAAGGAGGGCTTATATATTTTATATAAAACGAAAGCGGAAAAAACAAATAAAATATGCTTAGAAAAACGAAGACTAGATAAAAAAGGTAAAATATCTCCACCTTGAATAAATGAGCCTATTGCACCTAAAGAAAGAATAAACATAAAAGTAAAAAAACTAATTACTATTATTTTCTTTTCATTATTAGATGCTAAAAACCTTCCTATACATAGAAAATATATAAATGTAAAAACCAATAATAAATCAGAATAAGTTAAATCAATCGGTTTATCACCAATATTTCCTAAAGGCAATGATAACGGCAATAACATTAATAGTATTGCAATAAAAAGTAGCTTTCCATCTTTTGGTTTTATATAATTCTGATGCATATACAACTCACTTAAAACCATAAACTTTATTTATGTGGGATATAGTTTTATCTCTTCCCCATTCCGTCTTCGCATACTCAAAAATCATCTTAGAACGTGCTTCAGTACCCATCTTAATTATTAAATCATTTGATTCATAAAAACTATTTTCTATATTATCTAAATTTACAGAAATAGAGGTTATAGTTTCAAAGATAGGTTGATAAGTTGGTAAATTGGCTAACATTGGCATACAACCACATGAAATTGACTCTAGAATAGATGAAGATAATTGATCTGAATTAGGTAAAGAAATTGCGATATCTGCCACTGACAAATAAGCACTCATGTCTGGCTGATCTAAAAAGCCTTTTACTAAATGAATATTTACTTCATCTTTAACTGCAGCTACAACAAGTTTCGTATACTCTATATCTTTATCTCCTTCCATCAGGATGAGATGTTTATTAGTTATACCTTTTGAGAATTCTTTAAAAGCATTGATCGTTTCTAATGTATTATAAAGAGGAGTAATTCTTCTATTGTATATCCATACTATAGCATTCTCTGGAATACCTAATGCACTTCTGATTTTGTTTCTCATATTTAATGAAAATTTAAAGTTAGAAGAAACACCAAAGCCAAATGTTTCTATTTTTTTTCTTTCTACTTTAAAATCTATTAGTAACGTTTTTTCCATAGCCATAGATGTAGCTGTTATTGTTTTCGCTCTTTTTAAGATATTATTAATTATAAAGTTATAGAGGGATGAACGCGTTTTAGCACTAAATATTTCTGTACCATAGGTTGTAACTATATATTTATTCCCACTTAACAATGCACTTAGACCATATCCAGATGTATTATGAGCATGTAAGTTAACTGACTTTTTTATAAAAAATCTTAACCATACTCCCAAAAATATATAAGCTAAAATTGCGCCCACCCCACCCAATCTTAAAAGAAAGTTGTATTTAACAGTTACATTTGAATTCGAAAAAAAGGAGTTTTTATGGATACTATAGATATGATAAGAAATACCCATTTCCTCTAAGTACTCAACCCAGTGTCTTACATGAGGACTACTCGCATTAGCAAGATAAATTATTGTTTCTGATTTTTTCATAAAACTATCATCTCTTTTTTTCTCAAAATAATAGCAAACAGTATATTACTTACTAAATATGCTATGAGTAGCGAAACTGATGAATAAACAAGATTAGCTGGTGAAAATATTTGCATCATTAAAAGAATACTTCCCCAGACACATGAAACAAGAGCTAGCAATCCAAAATTTCCAGTTGCTACAAAATTCTGAATATAAAAAGCTTGAATAGAGGAAAATAGAACACATAACTGAATAATTAAAAAAGTAAGGATGAATTCCTTTTTAATTTCAAATCCATATAATTTAAATACTGGATAAACTAGCACTATACTTAGCAATAACCAAAATAATGCTATAAAGATATATATTAATTTCATCTTCTTTTGATCATTTGAACTGCTTTTATTACGTACTAATATAGGAACAAAGACTGAACCAAGTACACTTGGTAAGAAAACTCCAATTTGGAAAAATTGAAAACCAACTGAAAAAACTGCTATTTCCTGTGGAGCGAAAGAGTAATTTACAAATTTTATCAAAAGATATAAACTTAGCATTGTAATAAAACCAAAAATAGCCACTCGCAATGATGCAAATATCTTTTTAAAGAAATGATCTCGATTAGAATTTAAAATAATTCTTTTATAATTAATCTCATCTTTTGTTGACAAAAAGAAAGCTATAGCATTACTGACAATAAACAACCAACAGTAAGATACTATTAGAAACTTTGCATCTTTTATAAAAAAACCTATTAAAATACAGAGTAAAAAAGGAATTAAATATGTAAAAATAGAATAAAAGCCTAAAGCTTTATACTGCTGTCTATATGATAAAAAAGATTGAAACAAGGAATACAAAATAAAAGATAATGAGACACAAGTAGTACTAATTAAATAATCATTTAATGTAAAATTTTTCAAAAAAAATTTTGGTTGACTTACATACAAAAACACTACCAAGGATATAATCATAATTATAGATAATATAAATGCTGTACCTATAACTGATTCAATATAAGATTTTGGTTCTGTATATGCTCCTGCTCTTATAATCTGAGGTGAACTACCTAAGGATATTATGGAACTAACTGCAGCGGCAAGTGTAACAATTAGTACAAATGTAGCTAAGGCAGAATGTCCAAATATATATGAAAGATAAAAACTAAATAATAGTTGCATCATTTTAGAGGTTCCAATACCGGCAACCATAATTAATTTATCTTTCATATATTCCTACCAAAAAAAGACCCAATATAGTTACAAAACCAAGCCTTTTGTATCAATCACTCTGTCTCCAAAACTTTTTATATTCTTAAACTCTTTGTGATCAACCAATATTAAATGAATATCCGCTTGCTGGCAGTTTTCAAGCGAAATCAACTTGACATTTGAAGGCATCGTAACAGGAAGTTTTTGAATATTCGGTTCTATTGCAAGAATATTAAACCCTTGTTTAGCCAACTTTTTCGTGATTTCTAGTGCTGGACTCTCACGTAGGTCATCAATATCAGGTTTAAAAGCCAAGCCATAGCAAGCAATAGTTACATCTTGAATTGTCTTATTTGGATTCGCTTGTAAAAATTCAGCAATTTTAATTTTAACTTGATCAATGACCCACTCAGGTTTTGCATCATTTACTTCACGTGCAGCACGAATCAACCGCGCTTGCTCTGGCGTTTTAGCAACGATAAACCATGGATCAACAGCAATACAATGCCCACCCACACCTGGGCCTGGTTGTAAAATATTTACTCGAGGATGACGATTTGCTAGAGAAATTAACTCCCAAACATTGATATCTAATTTTTCACAAATAATAGAAAGCTCATTTGCAAAGGCAATATTAACATCTCGGAAAGAGTTTTCTGTTAATTTACACATTTCTGCAGTACGTGCATTTGTTTCTATACACTCACCTTTCACAAAAGTTTTGTATAACTCACAGGCTGCTTTTGAACAGCGCGGTGTCATCCCACCGATAATACGGTCATTGCTAATCAGTTCTTGCAAAACCTTACCTGGCAATACTCGTTCTGGACAGTGGGCTACTAAAATATCTGCTTCTTCACCTTTTTGTTGTGGGAAGCTTAAATCTGGACGTGCTTCGCTCAACCATGCTGCCATTTGTTCAGTGGCTTCAACAGGAGAGGTAGATTCAAGAATAACAAGATTACCTTTTTTCAAAAAGGGAGCTAAGGCTTTCGAAGCTGCTTCAATATATTTTAGATCAGGCTGATAATCATCTTTAAAAGGGGTAGGAACTGCAACAATATATGCATCTGCTTCTAATGGTGTAGTTTGAGCAGACAATTTCCCTTGTGCAACAACATCACGTACCAATGCATCTAAATCAGGTTCAACAATGTGCACTTTCCCTTGGTTAATCATATCTACAGCATGTTGGTTAACATCGACACCCGTAACTTTTATTCCATGCGCAGAAAAAGTTGCTGCAGTTGGTAAACCAATATAACCTAAACCTATAACGCAGATATGTTTAAATGACTTATTCATATTCAATACTTTAAATTAAAATAATAAAATAAATTAATTTCTTTTTAAGAAATCAATAATTTGCTGACAAGATGTACCGTCACCGTAAGGGTTATGTGCGGCAGCCATAGCATTATATAGTGAGATATTTTCCAATAACTCCGATACTGATTTTTCAATTGTGCCCACATCAGTACCGACTAAACGTACAGTGCCTGCATCAACAGCTTCTGGTCGCTCAGTAGTATCACGCATAACCAAAACAGGCTTTCCAAGAGAAGGAGCCTCTTCTTGAATACCACCAGAGTCAGTTAAGATGAGATAACTACGATTCATTAAATATACAAATGGTAGATAGTCTTGTGGTTGAATTAAAAAGATATTATCTATACCTGATAGCAATTCATTTACAGGTTTTTGTACATTTGGGTTCAAATGAACTGGATATACAATTTGGATGTCACTATATTTTTTTGCAAGATTAGCTAACGCAGTACAAATATTTAAAAAACCTTGACCAAAATTTTCACGTCTATGGCCTGTAACTAAAACTAGCTTTTTACTTTTATCAAGAAATTTAAATTCTTGCTCAAACTTATGAATTAAATCTTGGTCCTGTTCAACCTTATCTTTTACTTGTAAAAGTGCATCAATAACAGTGTTCCCAGTCACAATAATTGTTTCTGGATTCACATTCTCTTTTACTAAATTATCATAAGAAGATTTTGTAGGGGCAAAATGATAGTTTGCTAAAACCCCTGTAAGCTGACGATTTGCTTCTTCAGGCCACGGTGAATAAAGATCCCCCGTTCGTAGGCCAGCTTCAACGTGTCCAATTTTAACTTTATGATAATAGCCTGCTAATGAAGCTGCAAAAGTCGTTGCCGTATCTCCATGAACAAGAATTATATCTGGTAACCATTCTTCAAAAACTTGCTCTAAACCCTTGAGCACTCCTGAAGTAACATCAGATAAAGTTTGCCCAGGCTTCATTAAATTTAAATCAAAATCTGGTTTTAAATTAAAGAGCTCTAAAACTTGATCCAGCATTTGACGATGTTGTCCAGTTACACAAACTTTGGTCTCGAAGTCTTCAATATTTTGCTGTAATTTTAAGGCCAATGGCGCCATTTTTATTGCTTCTGGTCTTGTTCCAAATACCAATAAAACTCTTTTCACCTGAACTAATTCCTTATAAACGTATAGATGATTCTTGTTGATCTAATACATATTTCAAATCATAAAGTACATGATTGGTTTTACCTAATGCGTGAAACTTTTCTGCGGTCATTGCCTTAAATTGATCGTGAGCAACGGCAATAACGACCGCATCATACACACCTTGCTTCAGTTCTTTAACTGGTGCTAAACCATATTCGTGTTGGACTTCTGTATCATCTACCCACGGATCACAAATATCTAAATCCAAGTCGTACTCTTTAAGAGCTTTAATAAAGTCAATAATTTTTGTATTACGAATATCGGGACAGTTCTCTTTAAAGCTAAGGCCCATTACTAAAATGCGTGCACCAACAACCTGAATACGTCGTTTTACCATTTCTTTAATGAGCTGGGTCGCCACATACTCCCCCATACGATCATTTAGGCGACGAGCTGCTAAAATAATTTCTGGGTGCAATCCAATAGACTGAGCTTTATGAGTTAAATAATACGGGTCTACCCCAATACAGTGCCCACCTACTAAGCCTGGTCTAAAAGGTAAGAAATTCCATTTCGTTCCAGCCGCTTTAAGCACATCTTCTGTATCAATACCCAATTTATTAAAAATAAGTGCTAATTCATTAATAAGAGCAATATTGACATCACGTTGTGTGTTTTCAATAACTTTAGCAGCTTCTGCTACTTTTATATTCGGTGCTTTATGAGTTCCTGCTTCAATAATCAGATTGTATACTTCATCAACATAATCAGCCACTTCAGATGTCGAACCTGACGTGATTTTTAAAATATTAGTTACACGATGCAACTTATCACCAGGATTAATACGCTCTGGACTATAACCTGCAAAAAAGTCTTTATTAAACTTTAGCCCTGACACTTTTTCCAAAACAGGGATACAAACTTCTTCTGTGGCGCCAGGGTAAACTGTAGACTCATAAACTACAATATCACCTTTTTTAAGCACCTGACCAATACTAGTCGATGCTTTAATTAAAGGTGTGAGATCTGGTTGCTTAAAGTCATCAATTGGTGTTGGAACAGTTACGATAAAAAAGTTACTATCTTTTAAATCTTTCAAGTCAGCTGTATAACTTAATTGCACCGCCTGTTTTAATTCTTGTGGTGACACTTCTAAGGTATGATCTTTATCGCTTTTGAGCTCATCAATACGTTTTTGATAAATATCAAAACCAACTACGGGTACTTTTTTCCCAAACTCAACTGCCAATGGCAAGCCTACATAGCCCAACCCAATAATTGCTATTTTTAAATTGGCAATTTGCATATAAACGAGCCTTTTTCCTTAGAGTTTATATCTAATAAATCATGCTTTTGGCACTTACAATGCAGCGTACTATATCAGATTTTAAGTGAGCACCGCATACCAATTGTATAAATGTGTTTACTACACTTAGAAGTAGAATTCATTAGTTTAGCTAAAATAGTACATTTTTAATATTTCTGATAAGTGACTACCGTCTAAATAAGTAGTTCAGATAAACTAAACATACAAAGCTACACGTTTTTTTCGATGTTTTTTCATTTCTTTTCAGCTAGAATCTGTTCAGCCTGCGTTTAATAGACACTTGTTACTATGCAGTGGACAATATCAATTAAAGATAAATACACAAAGGGTCGCGTGTGAAGTATTGCCAGTTTTTTTCTGTTCTTGCCTTGAGTCTAAGTGCTGCTAGTTGTGCAGTCACTTCCGGTTTACAAACTTATGACATTCCAAATGAAGGTGTTTATAAAACAGACCTTGGAACCACGGTTAATGTAGTTAAAATTTCTCAAGAAACTCTACCAGCAATTCAACCAGCTCAAATTGACTATCAACGCGACTACGCATCTTTATTTAAAAATCAACAGCCTATATATCGATTAAGCCCTGGAGATGTGCTCTCGATTCAACTTTGGGCATATCCTGAGATTACACCTCCTGTAAATAGCATTAGTAATGAACAATCTGTACAAGCAAGTGGTTATCCAATCGACCAAACTGGTTATATCCAATTTCCTTTAGTAGGGCGTTATAAAGCAGCTGGTAAAACTCTTGCTCAAGTGAACCGTGAATTACACAGTCAGCTGGCTCGTTTCTTAAAAAATCCAGATGTAGTTGTGAGAGTTCTTTCTTATGAGGGGCAGCGCTTTTCTGTACAAGGCAGTGTTATAAAAGGTGGTCAGTTCTACTTAAGCGATCAACCAGTTAGTGTATACACAGCTTTAGGTCTTGCTGGTGGAGTAACTGATAAAGGTGACAATACCTACGTTCAACTCATTCGTAATGGCCGAACTTATAACTTAAATACGATTGAGTTAGAAAAATCGGGTTATTCGTTACATAAACTTTTAGTGCAACCAAATGACACAATTTATGTCAGTACCCGTGAAAACCAGAAAATTTATGTCATGGGTGAGTCAGGTAAAAATCAAGCATTAGCAATGCGTGATCAAGGCATGACATTAACCGATGCATTAGGTGAAAGTTTAGGTATCAACCCAAACTCGGCAAGCGCAAGTCGAATTTATGTTGTACGCTCGAACTCAAATGACCATACAACAGAAATTTATCATTTAAATTTAATGAGTATTGGGGACTTTGGTTTAGCTAATCAGTTTAAATTACGCAGTAATGATGTTATCTATGTTGATGCAACTGGTTTGACTCGCTGGCAACGTATTGTCAATCAAATTATTCCATTCTCAAATGCGTTATATAACATAGACCGTTTGGGACAATAATATTATGCAGTTTAAGAATATTTTGGTGGTTTGTATTGGAAATATCTGCCGTAGTCCTATGGCAGAGTATTTTTTAAAACAACAATATCCCCAGTTAAATATCGAGTCTGCAGGCATTTCAGGGCTTGTAGGCCATCAAGCAGACAACAAGGCTCAACTTTGTATGCAACGTCTAGGCATCGATATGCAGCCTCACATTGCAAGAAAGTTAAATGCGGAACATATTAAAAAAGCTGACCTTATTTTGGTCATGAGTCACAACCAGCAAAAACATATTGAGCAAACTTGGCCCTTTGCAAAAGGTAAAACTT
>Ga0153918_1000578_pt1 | contig 16800 bp, 17 predicted proteins | sample TSFL002MetaG_FD_104687 | JGI IMG/M metagenome (GOLD analysis project Ga0153918, IMG submission 104687) | Attine ant fungus gardens microbial communities from Florida, USA - TSFL002 MetaG | ecosystem: Host-associated > Fungi > Mycelium > Unclassified | place: USA: Florida, Paynes Creek Historic... | reverse complement strand
CGACCGGGAGCCGATGGTGGTGGCGCTGCATCGCGATCATCCGCTGGCGGCGTGCGATTCGCTGGCGTTAGAGCAGCTTCGGGATACGCCGGTGGTGCTGTTCCCGCAGGAGGTCGCGCCGGGACTGTACGAACGGGTTCACGGCTGCTGCGAGAGGGCCGGGATTGACGTGCAGCACGCGCTGCAGTCGTCGCAGCTTTCCTCCTCCCTGAGCATGGTTTCCGCGGGCGGCGGCTTCGCGCTGGTACCGAAATCCATGGCGGCTATTTCTCCGCCGAATGTCACCTATCACGCGCTAAGCTCACCGGAGCTCTATACCGATATCGCGCTGTGCTGGCGACGCTTTGAACGCTCGCGGACGGTGAAGCGGTTTTTGACGATGATGAGCGAGGGGTAGCAGCCGGTTTGGTTGGTGGCTTTTGTAGGCCGGGTAAGGCGCAGCCGCCACCCGGCAATGCCAGCCTCTGTCGTTCTTAGAACGGTAAAGGTCATGTTGATGCACGCTTCGGTACTACGTTTTCCTGGTAATTGTCTGCCGCAAACCATCTGTTACTCTGGCTGCACTCAAGGGATGACAAGGAAGAGAAATGCTGAATCCAGGCAGGCAAGATGCCTTGAAATACCCTGAACAATGGAGGTTTTGATGACTACACGATTTATTGCATTTTTGCTCATACTCGGCGCATTCGCTGTAAATGCTGCCGATGGCGGTAATGGTGGGGATGGCGGAAACGGTTCTGATGGAGGAAACGGTTCGGATGGCACCGTCTCAGCTCCGGGCCATATGGGTTGTCCGGGCGGAACAGATCCGGACGCGTCGGGAAAATTTTATCTTCCCGGAACAAAACAGCAATGCAATCCGGGGAAGCAGGATGCAGTGAAAAGCGCCAGGCAATCAGATGCAGAGTGACAGTATGCTAACGCATCCTGATTCCACATCCTCACCGGCCTCCTGCTTAAGGCGTTAATTGTTGCGCCGGAATACGCAGAGCTAGACTTTCGCCTCCGCATGCAATGCAGCCTGAACAGCAGGACGGGCACTGATTTTTTCCCTGTACGCCAGTAGTGCGGGCCAGTCGTTGAGTTCAATTGAGAAGAACGTGCACCATCCCAGCACGGTGAAAAGATAGGCATCCGCCACGCTAAACGCCGTGCCTGTCAGATATGCGTTTACGGAAAGCGTCTTCTGAAGAAAATCGAACCGCCTGAACAGCTTCTCGCGAAAAATAGTTTTGGCCTCTTCGGGCAGCGCACGATTGAAAAGAGGTGCCGATCCCGCGTGTATTTCGCTGGTGATAAAGTTTAGCCATTCCTGAAGCCGCACTCGCTCCCAGCTGTCTGCACGCGGTGCCAGCCCCCTCTCCGGCTTGAGATCTGCCAGGTACTGCAAAATCGCTGGCCCCTCGGTCAGGATATTTCCGTCATCCAGTTCAAGCGCAGCGACATATCCTTTAGGGTTGATGGTCAGGAAGTCGCGCCCGTCAGCGGTAAGCTTGCTCCGGTTGTCCACTTTAACCAGCTCAAACTCAATCGCCAGTTCACGAAGCACGATATGGGGCGAGAGTGAGCAGGTGTCCGGGGCGTAATAGAGTTTCATAATCTCTCCGTTAAAGCTGATAAGTGGTGACGATTCGGTTTGAATACACTGTGCTTAAAGCCACTCTCACTGTAAAATTAATGATTCATAAATTAACTATTAGCTGAGCTACTGATACCCATGATGAATCTTTTGCACTGGCGCCTGCTGGTTGCAGTGGCCGATGCCAGTAATATTTCGCGTGCCGCTGAAGAGGTTGGCATGACGCAGTCTGGTGCCAGCCAGGCGATCGCCCAGCTAGAGGCCTCATTAGGATTTGCAGTATTCACGCGTGAGCGTCGGCACATCGGCGTAACTGCCCTGGGTGAGCGGGTTGTTAAAGAAGCAAGAAGTATGCTGGCGCGGCTGGACGCCATCCGCTCCCTGGCGGATGAGAGCCGGGGGCTGAATGGCGGGCGCATTCGTCTCGCCAGTTTTCCTTCAGTGACATCTACATTTTTGCCCGGACTGCTGCGCGACTTTAAGCGCCTGCATCCTGAAATCGAGGTGGTCGTACTCGAAGGCACGGACCAGGAGGCCGAAGAGTGGCTGGCGGCAGATACGGTTGATCTTGGCGTGGTCATGAACCCTGTTCCCGGGCGTGCTGAAGCGATCTTAGGGCAGGATGCATGGGTCGCGGTGCTGCCAGCCAGTCACCGTCAGGCTCGTTATGCACGTACGCGCGCCATCACCCTTGAGGAACTGGCAGACCAGCCCTTCGTGCTCGCAACCGGCGGTTGTGCCGTTAATGGAAAAAGCCTGATGGAACAGGCTGGCTTGCAGCTGTCTGACGTGCGGGTGACCGTCCGCGACTGGATTAGCGCCTGCCTGCTGGTACGCGAAGGCATGGGCGTCGCGCTGATACCTGAATCCGCCCTGCCGGATGAATTACGCGGTTTGTACGTCGTGCCCGTGACGCCTTCGCGGTGCCGGGAGTTTGGGCTGGTTTGTTCGCAGGCGGGCAAATCTTCCCGAGCAACGCAGACGTTATTAGAAGGGTTGCTCAAAATGAAAAGGTCTGCGTGAAGGAGTAACCGTGGTGCAAACTGTGCCCGGCGGCGCTGTGCTTGCACGGGCCTACGGCTCGGTTTTGTAGGCCGGGTAAGGCGTAGCCGCCACCCGGCAATGCCCTTCTGGAAGCCGCCTCGCAAACCTGCAAGCAACCTTATATCATTCAGGGGACTCCCTTTTCATCCCTTCTTCGCGGTCGTAAAGTGCCTGCGTTGCGGCACGTCCGTAACCGAGCGTAGGAACCCGTTAGCATTACATGACATTTTTCGGACAAAGAGGATGCTAAATGGCGACTACTCCTGGATTTTCTTACGCGCTCTCTGAGAAAAGCGCAGTTCATCACTTCATCAACACTTCAATTTCCGATTCTGCGGATCTCTTCGAACTGGCCGATGCCTGTACTGCGTGTGTCAGAGTGCTGGTGGACTATGCCGTGGCGTTAACGCTGGCGGTGATGAATGGAACGTTGCCTGCGAGCGTGGCGAAAGAACTCACCGGGCTGCTGCATGATATGGTCTGGCTGCTGGCGGAGTTTGTGAAGGAGCCTTATATTACGTCACATTGAGAGATTTGAAGGGAGCCCGAATTCTCCTGGGCAAAACAGAATTCGGCTTGCCGCAAAATTAAATTTTATTCGGTGAATATCTGTTATGAGCGAGTGTAAGAACTATGAACGTTCTCGAGATCGTTCAATTTTTGTATTATGCCAAGGGCTACGAATAATTAATGAGATATTAGCAAGCCCATGAAATCAAATTATTAATTACCAACCCGATACAAACACAATAACACCTCAAATATTTATTGAGCTTTCAACCAGTATTCTCTTGATTAAATTTTAAGTAAGACTACCGTATTACTCATTAACACTTTATCCACGCACAAACCGTTAGACCCCACCTTTTCTTAATTTGTATCAACGAAAATGCAAATCGTTTTATATCCACACCATACAAAAATTGACGGGGACTTTTGTAAACACTAGCGTTGCACTACTTACGCAACCCACTAAAGCAAAAGGTTTTTTCAGGATTTTCTTAAATGGAGTTTTAAACAAATGGCTATTCCCGCTTATTTATGGCTCAAAGACGACGGTGGTGCCGACATCAAAGGCTCTGTCGATATACATGGTCGTGATGGAAGTATCGAGATAATCGCACTGAACCACGGCATAATGCAGCCCACGGACAAACATAACGGCAAGGCGACAAACCTTCGCGTCCATTCCCCCTATTCTTTCGATAAAGAGATAGACGCCTCCAGCCCCTATTTGTACAAGGCTGTCAGTACAGGTCAGAAGCTAAAATCCGCAGAGGTAAAGTTTTACCGTATCAACGATGCCGGTCAGGAAGTGGAATATTTCTCCACCCTTATGGAGGGAGTGACGATCGTCAGCATCTGTCCAATGATGCTTGACGTCAAAGATCCTGATTACGAGAAGCATAACCATCTTGAGCTGGTAGAACTGCTGTATGAAAAAATCACCTGGCGCTATGTCGACGGTAACATCATACATTCAGATAGCTGGAACGACCGCAAGACGGCATAAGGAGAATGTTATGGGATGGAAGTATGAGCAGTCTACCGGCAAGATGTATAAAGACGGCAAATTAATTGAGACCGGATATTCCGGTGCTCTTACGAATAAAAACAACCCGGACCGTCAGCATGTGAAAGGACTGGGGCCACTGCCTCGCGGGACGTATAAAATCGCGGGTCATTCGAATTCTAAAGGACCGATAACCATCATTCTTGAGCAAACCTCGGGCGAAAGTTTTGGTCGCTCAGAATTCCGCATTCATGGTGACCACAAGTATGGTCCCGCGGGGTTTGCATCCGAGGGGTGCATCATTCTCTCACCGTCAACGAGACGTAAGATTCTTCGCGACGGCGGCGTGCTTGAGGTAGTGCGATGAAATACCCGATCGTACTGCTGCTATGTGCTCTTACAGCCCCGGCATTAGCTGACGTTACTGACTGGTCTTCAGCAGTAAGGGGAATTGCCTCAGGTGATGCACACTGGATTGAGCAAACCCCAGCGCTGGCCGCCACGGCTGACGTCAAGCAGGCGCAGCAACTGGAGGATGCCCTGGCCGCAGCCCTTACAACAAACACCAACGCCACGCTGAAAGCGCTCCGCTCCATTGACGCCGGAAAATGGCCGCACATGGTAGGCAGCGATATTGTCTGTACGCCGCCTTTAGAGAAATCCCCCGCAGAAATCGACGCGTTCTATCAGCGCACCCGCCAGGCGCTGCTGGAAACGTTTGAGGGTGCTCAGTGCCTCTGGATTCTGGAGGCAACCATGGAAGAGCTGAAAGCAGAGAAAGCCCGTCAGACTCAGTAAGAGAGTTACCCGGCGCACAACGGCCGGGTCTTTCCTTCGCTCCAGACTATAACTCAACTCCCCCCCACGCTCCTCACAGCCCGTGGCGGTACCACCACGTTACTGATGGGCACCGCAATATCTTGCGCAGTGCTGTAACATAGGATCACGCCGTTGCGGTTATCCCCCCCAATTCGCGATAATGAGTCGTTTACATTAAGAACAAAGAGATGCTTATGAAAACGATTGAAGAACTACGAAGTGAGCTTCTAAATATCGGTTTGCGGAGAGTGCCGTAGCGGGGCTGGCCTCAACTTATGCAGCAAACCATTCATCTGAACGAGAATTCAGAGAGGTTTATTTCAGAAGGCAATATAGTTTAATGCTCTCTATCAAGCCTGAATGGGCAACAAGAAAGCGTAAAGAAATCACTGAGCTTCTCCATTCGCAAAGAAGCGAACGTCGTTAACCCAACCGACTCGTTACATTTACTGCCCTCTTCACCTATCTTTTCCTGGTAATTGCCTGCGACATACCATCTGTTATTCTGGCTCGACGTAAGGGATGACTAGGACGAGAGATGCTGAACCCCGGATTCGTTACCCGCAAAGCGCTTGCTCAGTGGCAGGATGTTCCCGCTTTTCTCCCCCAGTTCCAGTTTCATGAAAAACATCAAGCTGTCATTCACACTACCCATCCAGAAAATATTCTGCCGCTGATTGCCAACTTTGACGTCCAGCAAGACCCCGTCATTCGGCGGCTGATGTCTTTGCGGCAATTACCGCAGAAATTTCTGCACAATCAGCAGGCTAACTCGACGGGCAACTTTGGGCTGCACAGTTTTACGCTGTTGCACAGCTCAGCATCCGAGCTCTGCTTTGGCTTAAGAGGGCAATTCTGGCGGACAGATTACGGTCTGGAAAACGCGCCCGATGCGATTGCTTTTCAGACACCCGCCGGGCCGGGCAGCGCAAAACTGTTGCTGCGCTACCAGGTAGCGGAACTGGCGCCAGGTCAACATGAACTCTGTACTGAGACCTTCGTCTATTGTCCGGACAAACGTACTCAACTCAAAATGGCGGCCTACTGGCTGGCAATACGGGCTGGGAGCGGCTGGATCCGTAGAAGGACGCTGGAGGCTGTCAGGTCGCATGTTGAAAATCAGAAGTGAGGGATTTCTGTGAAATGCCCTGAGCACTGGAGGTTTTGAGGCTGAATGTGAAGTGAATATGGGCAGGCTGCCATATAAAACTCAGGTGCCATTACCCTTTAAAAATAAAAAACCCGCACAGGTGCGGGTTTATTTTTTATCAGTACAGCTTAACTGCTCGGACTATTGTCTTCATCGCTATCGTACGCCAAACTGATATTTAGCGCAGGTTACAGTGGAGAAACATTTCCAGCTGCAGGACCTTTTGCGCCATTCTCAATAGTAAAGGAAACTTTCTGACCTTCATCAAGCGTTTTGAAGTTGTCGCTCTGAATAGCAGAGAAGTGTACGAATACATCTTTGCTGCCGTCGTCAGGGGTGATAAAGCCAAAACCTTTATCTGCGTTGAACCATTTTACTAAACCAGTCATTTTATTAGACATCGATAAATCCTTAATTTATGAGCCACTTAAGCGCGGCGATGATGGCCTGTATTTCGAGAGTTACTTATTTGGCACTTAGGAGGAGGCTCACGAAGAAGGATTATCTATGGATAACACCTGAACTGAGGACTGCTTTACTAAAACTGCTTTCATAAGGTCTGTATTCCAAACCGATGACGCTATTAAGACACAGCGAAATTTATTGCGCAATGATTATTATTATTTATTTTAACCATTTAAACGCCCGGATGGCTGCTCGCGATGCCAGACATCGGTTCGGCGGGGGGACATCTTCCCTGGCGACGCAGACGTGAGTAGAAGGGTTGCTCAAAATGAAAAGGTCTGCATAAGGAGTAAGCCCGGTGCAAACTGTGCCCGGCGGCGCTGCGCTTGCGCGGGCCTACGGTTCGGTTTTGTAGGCCGGATAAGGCGTAACCGCCACCCGGCAATGCCCTTCTGGAAGCCGCCTCGCAAAGCTGCAAGCAACCTTATGTAATTCAGGAGACTCCCTTTTCTTCCCTTCTTTGCGGTCGTAAAGTGCCTGCGTTGCGGCACATCCGTAACCGGGCGTAGGAACCCGTTAGCATTACATGACGTTTTTTGGACAAAGAGGATGCTAAATGGCGACTACTCCTAAATTTTCTTACGTGCTCTCTGAAAAAAGCGCTGTTCATCACCTCATCAACCATTCAATTTCCGATTCTGCGGATCTCTTCGAACTGGCTGATGCCTGCACCGCTTATGTGAGCGTGCTGGTGGAAACTGACGACGCGGTGACGTTTACCACGCTCTGTGAGCGATTGCTGGCTGCGCTGAAGCGGCTGCGTGAGTGCTGCGATGATGATCTTCCGCCGTATCTGGTTGAACAGTTGATTGCAGGGGAAAAGGTTACCTCCTGCGTGCCAGACTGCTGGCAGGAGACGACGTTGCAGGTGGACTATACCGTGGCGTTAACGCTGGCGGTGATGGGCGGGATGTTGCCTGCGAGCGTGGCGAAAGAACTCACTGGGCTACTGCATGATATGGTCTGGCTGCTGGCGGAGTTTGTAAAGGAGCCGTATATAACGGCGCACTGAGGCGGGTGATGGGAGGCCGGAATACTGCTGGGTGAGAAGCGGGATTTCGGCCTTATGCAAAGTACAATGCTGTCTGTTGAATGTCGGTTAAGAGCGAGAAGCGGACATAGCTGTCAATGTATTCGCCAGTTACTCCCACGTAAAAGTGTGCTTAAATCAAAAGGATCCATCTAATAAAGCATATTGATGGCATGATTCGTTAGGAGATAAAGTTGATAATTCAAACAAATCGATTGTACCTTCGGCCTGTAATCTCATCAGATGTAAACGATCTATTCAAAATTTACGGTGATCCCGCTACGAACACGTTTAATCCTGCGGGACCATATCCGGACATTGGTCATTCACAAATGGTTATGAATCGCTGGCTCGACCATTGGCAAGCTCATGGGTTTGGAAACTGGGCAATTTCACTTCTTACTAATCCTGATCAAATTATCGGTTTTGGCGGGCTGGGGATTCGTAATTATGACGATATTGTTATCAATAATCTTGGATATCGCTTATCTACAGAGGCTTGGGGTAAAGGCCTGGCCACAGAACTTTCCCTATACGCGATAAAATTTGGATTTGATAGTATTAAATTAACCGAGATTTCAGCTGTTGTTCGAGAGAATCATATGGCGTCACAGAAAGTGCTCCAGAAGTCGGGGTTAAAATATGTCAAAGAGATTCATGATGTTAAAGATGCACCTCCAAGCCTTCTTTATTCGATATCAGTGAATGAGTGGTTAAGACACTCAGAAGTGAACGCATCCGTTTAACATTCACTTTCTGATGCATTAGAGGATTTAACATACAGATATGGACTTGTCCGCTCCTGGCACAAAACAGACATTCATACTCACCTCTATCCCCCCACCGCCACGCTCGCCGACAGCCCCGCCACCAGCTCAACCCCCTCCGGTAACCTGTCGATATGAATGCGCACCGGCACGCGCTGCGCCAGCCGGACCCAGCTGAAGGTGGGTTCCACGTCGGGCAGCCCCAGCCCGCCCGTCTCGTCGTTGCTGTCCCCAATCCCATGCCCGATGCTCTCCACGTGCCCCGCGATGACAGGCTCATACCCCATCAGCACAACCTGCGCGGCATCCCCGACGTGAATATGGCGCAGCCTGGTCTCCTCAAAGTACCCCACCACCCAGAAGCTGTGGGCATCGACGATGGCAACCTTTGTCTCCCCCGCCGTCGCGTAGTCTCCGGGGCGAAGCCGCAGGTGCGTGACGTACCCCGAAACCGGCGCACGGACGGTGGCGTGCGCCAGATTCAGCTCTGCCAGATCCAGCGCGGCCAGCGCGCCGTGATAATTGGCCGCCGCGACGTTCGCCGCGCTGCCGGTTTGCTGCAAATCTTCGCTGGAGATGGCGTTTTTAATCAGCGTGCGGCGACGGGCCGCATCCTGGCGCATCAGCATCTCATGGCGTTTCGACTCGACGTCCGCCTGCGCGCTGACCACCGCCAGCTTAAGCCAGCGCGGATCGATAGCGTAAAGCACATCGCCCCGGTTCACCCACTGATTGTCCCGCACGGCCACGCTGATGACAGGCCCGGAGACGTCCGGCGCAATCTGCACCACGTCCGCCCGCACGCGGCCATCGCGGGTCCACGGCGTTTGCGCGTAGCGTTTCCACATCATAAAGGCCAGAAGCGTGGCCGCTGCAGCCGCGCTTAACGTCAGCGCATAGCGAGCCAGTAAAGAGAGCAGTGATTTCATGACAATAACCCCAACGCGGTCAGACCCTGCATCAGCAGGAAAAAAGTGACAATCCAGGTTGAAACATCCATCAGCGGGCGAAACGGCAGGTGCCGGTAGAGCCTGCTGAGAGAGAAAAGCGCGACGAGGCTCAGCGTGCAGACCAGCGCCGCAAGGGCGACCATCAGCAGCCCCGGAATAAAAACGCCGCCGATATTGAGATCGTTAACCATGGTCTGGCTCCCGTAATGCACAGTGCAGATCCACCAGCATGAAGACAAACTGGCGCGAATGTTCATCTGCCGCAGGCAGATGGCGCGCGATAAGGGTGGCGATGCGTTCGCGTAAAGCGTGGCGGTCTGCGGCGTTTATCTGATGAAAAAGCGCGTCAACCTCCCTGCCGGGCGGTGTGTCACCACGGCGTAAATGCATGACCGAAAGCCCCAGACGCAGCGCGTGCAGCAGCCGATCGAGCGCCTGCTCTGGCGCATATTTGCTGCGCTGCAGGCGCGGCAGCAGCAGGGCGGTGCGGTCCATCATCAGGTTGATCCAGTACGTTTCATCAATCCGCAGCGTGCCCTTCACGCTGCGGCGAATGTCGCGCTGGCAGAGTTTCAGCAGGCGCGTGATGGCGCCATCCGCCTGCACGGTTTGCAGCAGGCTCATGCTGATGACGGCAAAGCCGGTCGCGACAAAGAGCGCGATGGCGGTGTTGGCCGCAACGGCGAAGTCTCCGCTGTAGTGCGCCCCCAGCTCGCACAGAATGGGCAGCGTCAGGGTGATGCCCATCGCCATAAACGTGGTCGGCGGACGCGCCTGAAGCGACCCACCCAGCAGATACGCCGGGGCAAGCACCGCCACCAGCACCGGGAAATCGCTTACCTGCGGCAGCAGCGCAAAGCTGTAGAGCAGGCTTATCAGCACGCCCCAGAACGAGCCAACGATGTACTTCACAATGTGCGGCGCCGGGGTGTCGAAGCTGCCAAACAGCGTGCAGCAGACCCCCAGGATAGACACCGCCGTACCGCCATCCGGCCACGCTGAAAAGATCCAGACCAGACAGCCGCTCAGAATGATGGCGAAAGCCCCCAGCGCCGTGCGGGCGGCGGTAAGAGGATCGCGGTGAAAAACGTAGCCTTTTGCCGCGCGGGTTTGCATCTCACCAAACACGAGTTTGGCGTGGAGGATAGCCCCGGAAAGACGTTCGCACTGCTGCAGAAGCGCGATCGCCTCCGAGAGGTAGCGGATAAAACTGACCTGCAGCGCGTCGTCAAGCGTCTGCGCCTGCGCGGCATACCGATCGATGAGAAGCGCACAGCGGAGCCGCAGCGCCTCTGCCGTGCTGCTGGCACTCGCGCCTTCAGCGGCCAGCCATGCCTGAACCTCCTCCAGCAATGCCTGCGCGTCGGCGGGCAGGGTTCCGATCGCCGGCAGGCGATCGTGCAGTTCACAGTTGACGATAACCAGCCGCGCCAGCCGATCGTGAATCCCTTTTCTGGCCTGCCGCACCGGGGCTGAGAGGGCAAAATCGTACGGAATATGGTGGCTGATGCCCTGCAGGAACTGCAGCGCCAGGGCCATATGCAGAGGGCCGGAAGCCGCATCGGGTTTACCGGCTAAGGTATCCGCCACCCGCCCGCGCGCGGCCCGTAGCGTCTGGGATAATTTCGCGTTGAACTGGCCCGATACGCGCGCGGGCAGCACGTAGCGGTGAATCAACGCCGCGCAGAAAATCCCAATCGCGATCTCCTGCACGCGGACAATAGCGACGTTGAAGATGCCGCCGGGATCGGACACCGCCGGAAAGCCAATCAGGCTCGCGGTGTAGCCCGCCAGCACGAAGGCATAGGCCCGGGGCGTGCGTTCCAGCAGGGAGAGCCACAGGCAGAACGCGATCCAACCCGTCAGCACAACGCTGCACAGGATCGGCGTATTCGCGAAGGTGGGCACAATCAGAACGGTCGCGCAGGCCCCGACAACCGTACCGGCCAGCCGGTAGAGGCTTCGGCTCAGCGATGCCCCCACCGACGTCTGCGATACGATGTAAACCGTAATAATGGCCCACGAAGGACGCTCGAGGCCGATCGACAGCGCGAGGTAATAAGCAAGCATCGCCGCGGCAAAACTCTTCGCGGAATAGATCAGCGCGCCCGCATCGTTTCGCAGCGCGGCGGGGATGTGCACGGGATGTGAGAAGATTTTATTCATGCCGGAATTATTACCGGCTTGCAGACCCGCTTAAATACTCTATTCTGTCAAAAAATACCTAAATGTTGCCAGAATGGTGAAGCCTCAATCTGCTCATACGCTTTATGACCCTGATTCTACCGCCTCTCCTGCCGTGGCGCGCCATCTGGACTTCGTGGATTACGCCGCGGAAGTGCCGGTACATACCCACCGCAAGGGCCAGCTGATTATTGCCCGATACGGCGCGGTCAGCTGTTACGCGGAGAATGACATCTGGATCGTGCCGCCGGACTGCGCCGTCTGGATCCCCGGCGGGATCCCGCACAGCGCCAAAGCGACCTGGAACGCGCATCTCAACTATCTGTTTATTGAGCCCGGCGCGGCGGCGCTGCCGGAGAAGTGTTGCACGCTGGCGATCTCGCCATTGATTAAGGAGCTGGTCGATCGTCTGACGCACGAAGGAGTGGATTATCCCCCCGACGGCCACGTCGCCAGGCTGACCCGGGTCACGCTGGACGAGCTCGCCAGCATGCCGCAGCAGAAGCTGAGCCTGCCGGTCTCAGCCGACCCGAAAATTCGCGCCATGGCCGACGCGCTGGTCAGCCGCCCGGAGGACAGAAGCACCCTGAAGGAGTGGGCGAAACGGCTCGCCCTCAGCGAGCGCTCGTTTGCCCGCCTGATGCAGCGCGAGACCGGGCTGAGCTTCGGGCGATGGCGCCAGCAGCTGCATTTGATTATTGCCCTGCGGGAGCTGGCAAGCGGCGTGCCCGTCCAGAACGTGGCGACAACGCTCGGGTACGAATCGGTGAATGCGTTTATCACCATGTTCAGAAAAGCGATGGGCAGCACGCCCGCACACTACTTTGCCGAGCGGAAAAACAGCGGCCGTTAGCCCGGCCCCTCGCTCCCCGCCGCCAGCAGCGGCACCACCACGTCGCTGATGGGCACCGCAATACCGTGTTTGCGGCCGTAGCGCTGGATCACGCCGTTGCGGATATCCCACTCCATCGGACGATCGGCCTGACGGTCGGCAAGGATCGAGGTGCCCAGGTCCTCAGGCGCACGCTGGAAGTTCGTCAGGATCTCCTGGGCCACGTCATCGCCCAGCTTCGCCCCTTCGGCGCGGGCGACGGTAAGCCCCTCTCGCAGGTAGGCCAGCGAAAGCTCGCTGATGTCCCCGCGTCTGAACATCCCGGCGCGGCGGTTAGAAAGCACCATCAGCCCGGCGACCGCGTTTTGCAGCAGCTTGCGCCAGGCGACAGTGGCGAAATCTGCCGAGAGCTCAACCGCGCAGCGCGTATCGTGAAGCGCCTCCACCACCCGCTGCGCCTGCGGCACGTCCGGCAGCGTCAGGCGCGGTTTGGCCCGCAGCCACACGGACGCATCCGGCTCGCGCTGCGCCGGGAACCAGACTACTGACGGCAGCACCGCTGCGCCGTTAACCCACGGCTCAAGCTGGGCTTTCTGCTCCACGCCGTTTTGCAGGGCGCAGACCACCGTTTTTTCATCGCACAGGGCGCGCAGCCATCCGGCGCTGTCGGCATTTTGCGTCGTTTTTACCGCCACAAAAACGAGATCGGCGGGGCGCGTGATGACGGCCGGATCGGTTAATACCGGACCGGGCACCACGGTTTCACCCTCGTCGTAGCGCAAACGCAGTTCAGGATGCGCGGTGCGTCCGCACAGCAGCGGCGTACGGCCCGCGTCGTGCAGCACTGCGGCAATGGTGGTCCCAATCGCACCGGGACCTATCAGCGCAATCACAGGATGGTCAGACATGGTTAACTCCCCTTTTCGCTAAGCCTGCTAACAGTTATACCACCCTCAAAAGTGAGCGCCACGCCGTTGTCTATACTCAACACACAACAGACAACGGAGTGCGCCATGCCTTTACCCGATTTTAAGTCCTCTGAACCTTTCACCCTCGGCATCGAGCTCGAACTGCAGGTGGTTAACCCGCCGGGGTACGATCTCAGCCAGGACTCCTCCGCGCTTATCGCCGCCGTCAAAGACGACATCAAAGGCGGCGAAGTCAAACACGACATCACCGAAAGCATGCTCGAAATCGCCACCGGCGTGTGCCAGAACATCGACCAGGCGGCCGCGCAGTTCTCGGTGATGCAGCAGAGCATCCTGCGCGCCGCGGCGGAGCAGCATATCCAGATTTGCGGCGGCGGGACGCATCCGTTTCAGAAGTGGCAGCGGCAGGAGGTGTGCGACGACGAGCGCTATAACGTCACGCTGGAGCGCTTTGGCTACCTGATTTTGCAGGCGACGGTATTCGGCCAGCACGTGCACGTCGGCTGTCGGACCGGGGACGACGCGATTTACCTGCTGCACGGCCTGTCGCGCTTCGTACCGCACTTTATCGCCCTGGCGGCGGCCTCGCCGTATATGCAGGGCACGGACACGAAGTTCTCCTCGTCGCGGCTCAACATCTTCTCTGGGTTCCCGGATAACGGCCAGATGCCGTGGGTCAACAGCTGGCAGGAGTTCGAGGGGCTGTTCCGCCGCCTGAGTTCCACCAGCATGATCGACAGCATTAAAGATCTGCACTGGGACATCCGCCCCAGCCCGCACTTCGGCACCGTCGAGGTGCGGGTGATGGATACGCCGCTGACGCTCGGCCACGCGATTAACATCGCCGGGCTGATTCAGGCGACGTCGCACTGGCTGCTGACCGCGCGGCCCTATAAGCATCAGGAAAAAGATTTTCTGCTGTACCGCTTTAACCGTTTTCAGGCGTGTCGCTACGGGCTGGAGGGGATCCTGACGGACGTGCACACCGGCGAGCACAAGACCGTGGCGGAAGATATCGCCTGGCTCCTTGAGCAGGTTGCGCCGTCGGCCGAGAAGCTCGGCGCTGCGAGCGCAATCAATGAAATTGCCCTGCTGTTAAAGCAGGGCAAGAGCGAGGCGCAGCGCATGCGGGAGTTTATCGCCGACGGCGGCTCGCTTATTTCTCTGGTTCAGAAGCACTGCGAGCTGTGGGCGACGAGTCCGTAAGGCCGTGGCCCCACTCGCGCAGGCGCTGGAACAGCACGAACAGCGCCGGGATAAACAGGATCCCCACCACGGTCGCCACCAGCATACCGCTGAACACCGTGGTGCCGATGATGCGGCGGCTCTGGGCACCCGCCCCGGTCGCCAGCATCATCGGCAATACGCCGATAATGAACGACACGGCGGTCATCATCACCGCGCGGAAGCGGCGCGAGGCCCCTTCCCTTGCGGCATCGACAATCGCCATCCCGTCCATGCGCCGCGCGCGGGCAAACTCCACGATAAGAATTGCGTTCTTGGCGGCGAGGGCTATCAATAGCACCAGACCTATCTGCACGTACACGTCGTTGGCATAGCCCGCCAGCCACAGCCAGACCAGCGCCCCGCCGATGGCGAACAGCACCGAGAGCATCACGCTCGCCGGGAGCGTCCAGCTCTCGTACTGGGCAACGAGGAACAGCCACGCCATCACCACCGCCGCCAGCACGATCCATATCGCCTGATTGCCGGTCTGCTGCTCCTGATACGACATGCCGCTCCAGGCGTAGTCGTACCCGGCAGGCAAATTCTCCGCCAGAAGCTCGCCCATTGCCGCCATCGCCGTGCTGCTGCTCACCCCAGCCGACGCCGAGCCGCTCACCGACACGGACGGGAACTGATTGTACTGCTGCAGGAACGGCGCACCGACGCTCGGCGTAATGGTGACCAGGTTGCTCAGGCGCACCCGCTCGCCGCTGTTGCTGCGCACGAACAGCTCGCTGATTTGCTCGGCGCGCTCGCGCCACTGCATCTCGTTCTGCATGACGACGTGGTAGACGCGGTTGTTGACGCTGAAATCCCCGGCGCGCGTGCCGCCAAAGGCGGTTTGCAGGCTGCTGAAGATGCGCGATACCGGCACGTCAAGGCGCGCGGCGCGCTCGCGGTCAACGGTCAGCGTCAGTTGCGGCACGTTGCTGCTCCAGGTGGTGAACACGCGGCTCAGCTGCGGATGCTGGTTAGCTTTCGCCAGCACCGCGCGCGTCACGCGCTCCAGCTCCGCCGGGCTCTGCCCCGCCTGCGCCTGGATGCGCAGGTCGAAGCCGGAGGCGTTGCCCAGCCCCGGCAGCGTCGGCGGCGCGAAGGTCATGATGGTGGCTTCCGGCAGGGCCAGCAGCTGGCGCTGCAGGGTGCCCATCACCTCATCCAGCGGCGGACGCTCGCTCCAGTCTTTGAGCATGATGGAGATAAACCCGCCGTTGGAGGCGCTGGTGCCGTTGAGGATGTTAAACCCGGAGACCTGAATCACGTCCTCCACCGCCGGGTTTTTGGCGATTAATTCGCGCGCCGTGGTCATCACCGCTTCGGTACGCTCCAGCGAGGCCGCTTCCGGCAGCTGGACGCTGGCGAAGAAGTAGCCCTGGTCTTCCTGCGGCAGGAAGCCTTTGGGCATCGACATAAAGCTGAACGCCACCACGGCCGCCGCACCCGCGGTAGCCAGCAGCGCCAGCCACGGGCGCAGGTTTAATACGTTCACGATGCGGGTATAGAAACCGCGCGTGGCGTCCAGCCCGCGGTTAAAGGCGCGGTAGACTGCCGCAGGTTTCTCCGGTCGCGGGCGCAGCAGCATCGCGCACAGGGCGGGCGTCAGAGTCAGCGCCACGAGGCTTGAGAGCGTCACGGCAGTCGAGAGCGTCACCGCGAACTGGCGATAAAGCTCGCCGACAATCCCCGGCAGGAGCGCCACCGGCACAAACACCGCCAGCAGCACCAGCGTCGTTGCGATGACCGGCCCGGCAATCTGGCGCAGCGCCAGCGCGGTCGCCGCCGTTCGGCTCTGCCCTTCCGCCATCAGCGTTTCGACGCTCTCCACCACCACGATGGCGTCATCCACCACCATGGTCAGCGCCAGAATGATGGCAAACAGGCTGAGGGTGTTGGCGGAGTAGCCGAGCGTGTAGAGTACCGCGAAGGTGCCCACCAGCGACACCGGAATGGCGAGCGCGACAATCAGCGTCGCGCGCCAGCTTTGCAGGAACAGGGACACCACGACGACCACCGCCAGCAGGGTAAGCGCCAGCGAGACGCCGATCTCTTTGATGGTCGCGGCCACAAAGGAGGTGGTGTCGAATTTCACCTCGTAGACCAGGTCGTCCGGGAAGCGCGTCGAGAGGCGCTCCAGCTCCGCGCGCACCGCGTCGGCCACGCGCAGGGCGTTGGCGGACGGCGTCGGGTAGATGCTGAGGTAGGCGGAGTCGTGCCCGTTCAGCTGCGCGCCGGAGCTGTAGCTGCGCGAGCCGAGCTCGATGGTGGCGACGTCCTTCAGGCGCACCAGCTGGCCCATCTCGCCCGCGCGGAT
>Ga0153918_1000577_pt1 | contig 16817 bp, 25 predicted proteins | sample TSFL002MetaG_FD_104687 | JGI IMG/M metagenome (GOLD analysis project Ga0153918, IMG submission 104687) | Attine ant fungus gardens microbial communities from Florida, USA - TSFL002 MetaG | ecosystem: Host-associated > Fungi > Mycelium > Unclassified | place: USA: Florida, Paynes Creek Historic... | reverse complement strand
GTGAGTAAATGAGATAAAAAAATGAGCATACCCCAAAAAGTTCAGGTGCTCTGATCTGAAGGACTTGGGGATCTTCACCTAAACCGACGAAACTGAAAGACCATAAAAACAGTTGAGTCAAGAGGATGAGATTATTGTCTGAACGTACATCGTAGATACACCAGCCTCAATGGCAGAAGACATCGTTAGAGCTGTAGGAAAGTCAGATTACAGCTCAAGCTGCGATTTTCAGAACATAGACGAAATGACTGACAACAGGAAAGCCCAATGAGGAAGGAGAATAGTAAAAGTGGAGCTGTATACTGGCCATCGACGTTGTATGAAGGAGATGTGACTAAAGTGTGAATCAGGTATTTGCAGCAACACTGATGAATAAAATAGTATCCTGACATCGAAGATAGAGATAGGCGAACAAGGATAAGAGTAATCCAGTAGCATAGGCGCCCCAAGTGAGTGCTTGAAAGAAGGCAAAGATAAGAATCAATCGATCTGGATACTGAACACTTACTCATTCCAACAAGGGAGTCATTGACAAGCGCATCAATGCCTTAAGAGAGATGATGTCAAAGTTCATTCCCTTTTGTAAGGAGGTGAATTCATACCACGATCCTTGAACAGTCTCCAGGTACTTTTGGCAGCAGGGATGTAAGCCTTACCATAGAGTGCTTTTTGATCATCAGGTCTAAATTGCCAAACCGAGAATCGAATATCTGACCTATCTCAATGTAAGCGTATCTAGAGCCATATTTAATAAGATGAGTACAACAAGAGAGATACCTCACCTGTTGAAGTACTCGACTAGATTTTCAATACAGCCTACAAAACAAGCAGCACAACATGCCAGACAAGCCTCGACAGCTATTGGTCTCAATTATCAGACCACACGTTGCGAAAAATGCACTCACGATTACCGTCCTGGGCAGCAGAATTTCGAATTGCTTCAAGTATCAATCTCAGGAGATCGAGAAGGGTTACGATGAGCGATCCAAATGCGATAGAACCCAAGGATAGGGTTGATGCTCTTCCAAAGGCGGAAGCAGTCGGATTCTTGGGCTGATCGAGGTCCTATCAGTTGGAAAGCCATCGCAAAGGTATGAAACACCAACCATTTCACCTCCATACGAACCCCTGGGTCCAAAATAGTACCAGCACCCATAAGGACCTCCAGCTAGGGTAGCCAGAGCAACATTACCAATAGTTTGAGAAGTCCAAAGGAATGCTAACGTCTCAAAAAAAATTAAACCAGCGACCGTCCCAGACGAACAGCTTGTATTGGTATCGCATGCTGTACAGGAGATTAGCAGATTGTTAGAGGTTTCACAGCTATGAAACCCACTGGGACTGTCAGGTGTCCACTTGGCATACCTAGAATTAAATCAATACATGAAAAAATCTGATAACAGGATGATGGGAGAACTAACGTCGCAGTCACCGTGAAAACATACCACCTAGAAATTGTAATGTATCAATTTCGCGGATCATACCGAAAACCTTCCAACAGGGTACTTACACGCCCAAAGCAGCCTGTACAAGCAATGCTGTGAATGAAACAATGTAAACACTAATGTGATGTTTCGAAACATCCATTACGACCCGCAATAGCAATGCAGCTAGAGGTATGCGCGCCCTACAACCCCAATATGACAGTACGGAGAAGAGGGCAATGATTGTGAAAATGATGGCTCCCGCTGGCCGCATACATCAGAAGAGCGATTCTTAATTACACCCATACTTACAGTAGAAGCGCGTGATCCAATAATAGACACATATGCCACTAGATAAGTGTCTGATAAGCTATCGTCGGAAGCAAGGGAACCATGTGAACACATACACGTTGAGCAAGATAGATAAAATCAGTGTAAAATGCATCAAGATTCTCGTAAACGCACGGGCAAGCATGAGGTACATTGCTGATAGTAGCACTGCAGCTGCAGTAATCAACAGAAGAAGGTATACCGTGCTCCTAGCGGATTCTTGGTCAACTGTCCCAATTCATCTGGGATTTTGGGCACACCTGTTCAGTGTTACAGCTGTACCGGTTCGTGCCCCCGGCTTTCCCAAGCCACCCCCTAGCCCTCCATGAGAAATCCAGTCATGTAGAGCAATACCCGACACCGCAGCAAAACCAAGAATCTACAGACCAGCCTTTTGAGAGAACTTAACTTCTGAAGAATATAAATTACATACGGTTAAGATAAAGAGGATGAGGAAGATGGGGTCGTTGATTCTCTTTTTTGGTTGAAATCGGCCGTCATTGTACGGAATTTTGGTATCATTTTCATAGGATTGAACAAAAGGTGCATGTTGTTCAAAAGGGTGCGTGGGTGGATATGATTGTGAATAGCTAGGGGTAGGTCCTGGATAATTCATTGTCTATAGGACAAGATAGTAGTTCGAGGGTTACACGGCAGACAAACAGCTGCCAACTGATCAACAGCTATGGTGATGGTGGCGTGGCACCTTCAAATTCTTAAGCTGCAGCAACTGCAAAGAAGTCCGTGTTGGAATAGTGAGTGCTACACTAAATATAGGTGAGGTTTCATCTCTTGATGATCAAATGTTTCACTTTATGATGGTAGATAGAGATAAGTGCAAGTGGCTGAGACGAGACGCGTGTTTGCAGCGAGTTTTCACTCATTTCCCCCCTTTTTTCTATCAAGATCAACAATCTGGTGGCATGCCACCGGCGAAACATTGCATAAAAAAAGAGTGACTTCAACTTACAATTTGATAGAAGAGTTTAAAGCACTCATGTACATGACATGCATCATGAAGTCAACGCTCAGCGTCATACGAGTATTACCCAAGATATACAGCAAAGAATGCAAAAGACCCAATTGAAGAACCAAATCGCAGGAAACTATACGAGCTAGAACAACATTTTTTGATCATGAACTTCGTGACGACTGTTTGAAACGAATGACAATGATAGTAACATTGTCTGTTGTATGATGAGAAAGAGCGTGCTTCAAGAGCTTGGTACTCGCTTCCTGGGCATCTTGGATTTCACGAATAAGCTCGACAGATTGTTGATCACTGATGACATCCCAAAGCTGGAGAAATGAACAAATCAGCCGTAGGGTCACAGCGGTTGGAAGGGACATACACCATCACAAGCCAAAATCAAGAACTCATCCTCATCACAAAGTTCTGTTTCAGTAGTGTAAGGTGCACCAACAACAAACTCCTTCATTGATGAATCACCCAAACTCCTCGTCACAGCTAACACACCATTTACTCGCCCGCTCAAGACAATGCCTCCGGCATCAGTTATTCGTTTCGCTTCTTGTCGATCTGAACCTTTGTGGTCATAAGTTAAACGCACAGCCTTTCCACGACGACAAAGTACACCACGAGCATCACCAGCATTGGCACAATACAAAACGCGCCTCGAGTTCGATGGGGGAATAATAATGGTGATCTCCTCGGAAGATATCTTGCGTGCAGCTTTTGGAGAGGACGATCGAGTTGGAGATGCCTGGTTAGATGGACTGCCACCAATGCTTTTGAGAACATTGTGATTTTGGTTTTGGTCCGACTTTAATTTGAGATCCCTTCGATCTTTGAGTTCACCATTAACTGGAAGACTGCCTCCGCTGTCGTTCTTATAGGAAACAGTTATGTCATTCCCAGAGGTTGTCGGACCGGGAGCCTGGGAAGCTGACAGGTCATTGATGAATGACTGATGTCCGTCAGCGTCTTCAACACGAAGAAACGCGGTGACAGCAGTACACCCCGAGTGAATTCTACCACCAGACTCTTCGCACATACGTGATAAGTTGGCATCGACATTATGAAAAGTAGTGTTGAGAATTTCAGGAATAGGGTTATCTGATGCTTTATGCAGGGCACTTAATAGGTACTGGAAAAAAATCAGCTTAATATGATTGCATCCTGAATGCCTCATTACCTACTTGATGAAAATATCGTCCACACCATTCGGCAGCATGTTTTCCAGCATGACCATCAAAAATAGCAAAAAATCCTTGACCCCGAATGGAGTCAAAGTCAACTACAAACGAGTGCGCATCTTCCATCGTCCGCCTGCTTCCTTTGTCATCCGCTACACCGAGTGAGAAAGTAGGGTGATTGGTAGAAGTGCGGTTCAGGATCTGAATACAAAGTTAGGACAAATCGACCGGCAAAAGAAAAACATACACCATATGTCTCAAGATCTGCCGTAGTAATGGATGTCGAGCGCGCATTTAAGGAATCTGAAGACGACATGGAGCTTGATAACGATGCTTTGACTAGAGTACAGACTAAACAGTGATTATGTAATAACTTAGGTAATCCCTTAAATAAGAGCTTCTAGTGATTGATGCCTTGACTCGATAACCTGTGCATGTCTCAGCAAGCAGCCAAACCTTCGCTCCAAGGGGTCAGAATTAAAGCAAGAAAAGGCGCAGTCAAAGCCCAAGCAAAGCACGAACCGTCTAGTATGTTATTACGAATTCTTGTTCCACTACTGACTTGCGCAGTCTTCAGGGATCAACTCTACAAACACCTCGAAACAGTCCAGGAGGGAGATTTTGAATCCTACGCAACAAAACTTGTTCAGGCAGGATCTACTCTTGAATTTCTTAAATATGCCGATGCGCTTTTCGAGATCATCCTTGTTGGCGGTCTTCTCCAACCGGGAGGTAACTACATCGATGACGGCGCCCAGGTATCCCCCTTCACCATTTTCAACGCCAAAGAACCCGCACAAGTCGATGAGATAAAGAGTTATATTGATGTTCTCAATAAGCTCATCCGCAGGTTCGCAGTTCGGCTTGCGCCTTCAGACATCTCGGCACTCATGGCCGCTCGCTAGATATAAATATCTCCAAAGGCCTCTCGAATCCTCGTCTCTGCCTACCCTCTTACAATACGTACATCGCTGGACAATCGCGCAAACAGAGAAACTTGCCATCGCTGTCGGATTACTAATTTCTCAGGGACTCGCTTCCGCTGGCTGTCTTCTCAGTCTCAATAAGGACCATCTCGTGAAGAATGGCATGTAGTTTCTCATGAATGCGCGAATCTCTAACTCATTTTCTTCTGTCGATAGATGTATCTGTCAATGTCATCACCCTTATCTTCCGTGCCTACTTAACTGACCAGTCAATGGATCATCTTTCCGCTACCCTCAAGCGCGGGGGCGTCAAAGATTTGCTTGCTTTCTTCCCTCCACATAAACGTGAAAACAAGATACTTGAGGAACATTTTAAGGTGGTCGGACTTCCCCAGGTCGGCGAATGGTGGTCCAAGAAACAAAATGCTATCTTGAAAGATGAACTTGTCAAGGAATTGACGGAATTTGTGCAACGTGAGGAACCTGCAGAGACTATTGTCACAGCCATAAGGACCCGGCAGGACGAGAATCCTATCCCTGAAGCGGACCTTATTCAGTGTATCTGGCAAGGGTGTATGTCGAACGTTGATTGGAGTGCACGTCCCGACCAGATCGAGGGTCTCGCATTACGGGAAGTTGGGGTGCATTTTCATCAGCCCATCTATCAGAATGACAGTATACCTGACGTGATCCATCATACAGAAATATGCACCCATCCTGGAACCCTTCTGCAGTGGTGCCAAAACTCAGGTCACCCTCATTAACACCGCCCAATTGTATTGCTACGAAGACACTCGGATTATCAAAACATTTCCACAAATATTGAAGGTAAAGCTTTTCCCTTTGGTTTGATCCTCAGCTGTACCTGACGGAATTTACAAGGTTCTCTACAACAAAGACTGTGTCAGTGACCAAGCAATCATCTATTGGCACCAGAAAGGTTCCAAGCCACAGGGCCGTCAACATTTCCTCAAGAGTACCGAAACACTTGTCAAGGTATAATTCAGTCCAGTCATCATAGTGGCATAGGAAAAGCTGATATTGATGCACGAAAAGTTCTTACAAGAAAACGATAGTGACGAGGAAGAAGAGTAGATAGCATGCTTTCAGGATGACAGCCACTGATGAGTGTCGCCTACTTGAGTTTCTATCATTGGATCTTCGTGTTAGCGTTTTCTGATGACCGGGCTGGAATTTCACTATGCAAGTCTTCACCACGCTTCAGGCATGATTGGAAAGTCGCCTGTCCATCCATTTGTGCCACTCATTTGCAAAAAGATACCATCGGATCCGTTAACAGGCAGCCCAAGATCCGTTAGACTCTGAGGCTTCAAATCAAAATGACAATACAACCTTCCTGCAACCAACACCTACCTGCTCCTGCAACCAAACAGGTATAGCAGCTGGGCTAACTATGCCACGATCTGCAGGCCATACAAATCCCAGCTCCTCCATCGTGATAGGTTGTGGCATTGTGGGATCAGCGAATGAAGGCGAGACTAGCATGTTTTCAAAAAATGCTGGAGGCGGGATACTTGGTGCAGGGATACCTATACCCATCCCGACCTTGCGACGTAGATTAGCCAGCATGATTCGAAGGGTCAAGGCATATCTCTCGGCGGCGACATCAGACAACAATTGAGCGAGTTGCTCAACTTGCGCAGTAATCGCACCTAGATCAAGTTCTGTTGGGAATAAATTTGCCATTTTGAGTAGAAAGAGACCGGAAAATGCGGCTGTTACTAGGCTGTCGTGTACAGCATAACGGAGTGCGGCGCTGTGCACGGATGGCGCGTTCGATAGGAATAAGTAAGCCAATAAAGTTTCTCGAGATGGCATTGCTCACCGATATTCCGAAGAATTGAGGAAGATCGCAAGACAATTTGAGGCGGCATCTTTGGCCTGAAAAGCTAATTCACGTTGTTCAAAAGGCATTTTGTCCCATGCTACACCACGAAGAGCAACACAGACGACCCAGAGTTTTGCATAATGAAGTTCTCCCGCCAGTATCTTGCGAAGCAAAGAATCTTGATCCATGGTGCGGCCTGGTTCCGTGGTGTTCAATAGTCGTAAAGCAAATAAAACTCGAAATCTCACGGTGGAGCTCATCATGTTCAGACCACCAACTTTCGAGCGCGACAAATGCGCGCCGAATGAATGACAATGTATTGTGGTTGACCTGGCCATTCAAGGGAACAAGCGTCTCGTAGATCTGGGCTGCAATGCAAGATAAATTAGGGACTTGTCTCAGACCAACCGAATGACACACTTTTTTGGGCGATAAGATCTACCAAAGCAATCAGCCTCACGTCGGTTGGAGAGGCCATTGGATGATTGAGTAAAATGCGTGAGTGCTTAATGGGGTTTTCATCTCGTAACACAATGGGTCGACCCGTTCCAAGGCTCATTCTATTTGCAACAAGATCAATTCAATCTGTGAGCAGGGACTACGTAACTTACTGATGGTCGAACCAATAGAGACAACACCAGACGCGGGCCGAGACGACTTAACCAAATTAATGTTCTAGTCCCAGTATGAAGCCATTGACTTACCAAGGTTTCGCTCTTCCTCTTCGGATCGTTTCTTCCCGTTATCCTCGGCTAACTTCTCCAGCGCTCGATGGAGCCCGAGGTCGAGAGCCATTCGCAGAGCATGGCCACTAGGCAACCACCCATTTGTGCTCCAAGCAGCCAACAACAGCATACCTATCGTGCAAAACGTCAGCGATATTGCAGAAAAGGAATTTTAATTTCACCTTGAGCCGCTTCTTTTCTTACTACCGGGCCGAACAAGGTAGACCGGGCAATGCCCTGCGCTTCTTCTAGGCATTTGTAAAAGGATTGACTGAGTGGCCCGTTCCCGCTCCGGATTTTACCTGCTACGGCAAGGATCGCGTCGAATGTCCATGGACTTCGTTCCATTAGGCTTTCATAGGTATCATATACCGGATCAAACAACGGGATGAATAGATGGCATCCGGCAAAAAAGCTATTGAAGGTGACTAATAAGCCTCTAACCTTGCACCATTCACAAAAGCCATTTACATATTAAAGAGTTCGCGCGCTTCAGAATCGGTTACGAGACCCTAGCATTCCTTGTTCGTTAGTTATAAAGTTCGTAGCCTAATTTGGGGCTCACTTTCTCTACCACATGTGGGAAAGCATTCCTCGGAATCGGTTCCGCCCTTTTGCGTTTCTTGACTCTGGGAAATTGTCTATCATCAAAAGATTTACAAGATATGTGTCAATACCTAGATGTATCCACTGAGGGCGCTGCAGCCGCTTCTGCAGCTGCATTGGCAAGCCCTTGCAATGCCTCAATAGGAGCATTCAAACTTGAACGCGGTAGAGTATCCTCCGATTCATCATCGGTGGAAGGTGCCGTGCTTGGGATGATGCCATACGAAGCATATTTATGTGGCTGATCGACCAATAAGGAAATATATTAGGAAAGTAAGCAGAAGTATGCAGAAGTTCTAGGGACTGTGTCTGACCGGAGGTGCAAAACCCGGCAAAGGAGGAAAAGAGTTTGTCCTATCACTAGAACCTGAACAACACCACTCATTATTTGATCTGACATGAGAAGATAGGCCTAGTTGAAATCACCTGGTACTGGTTGAGAATACATTGGTGCAGTGGGTTGCTGAGATACTGGTAAGGTTCCATTTGCTTGCTGCGTCTGGATCGCGGAGAGGATACGATCTAGAGAAGACTGCATTCCAATCATTTGACTTTGCATCATCTAATAAAGTTCTTATCAGTTTCCACTAATCCTGATTTGCGAAGCACCTACCAAATACTGGCCCTCCAGCCGGGAGAGGCGTCTAAAGTGTTTGAATGAAGACATGAGAAAAAAACACAGGATAAAACTTACTCAACGCTTGCATTGGACAACGCTTGAACATTTTTCTTTTCGGGTTTTTCAAATATACAAGGGATCCCACTAGCCTGACATCGTCGGCAGGGCGCCTGGAACATGAGCGCCGGGCCGGGGCGGGGGATGCGGGCCACAGTGAGCAAAAAGCGGAACGGCTGATCAGAAATTCGGATACGCCACCTCTCCTTCACATCGGTTCTTGCCCCTCCTACAGTTGGTACAAGCCCGAGCTCCCCTCTTCGGGATATGGCTCGACGTTTGCGATTGTTGCTGGGCTGAGCCCTCTGTCATCATGCTCGTGTCGATGCCTCCTATACGCCGTCTTTTCGTTGCTGTTTCTGATCCGTTGGAAATTGTAGGGCTAAGTGACATGAAGGCAGGTGTGCTCAGAACGCAACTAGAGCAATAATCTGGAACGCCTCGACAAAGACGTCCGGAACCGGCCTTTACCACTCCGGCACGTGGCCTCACTGTCACTTGATCAATTTCCTCAGCAGTACCTTCATTTTAACCGTGGCTTCAATCTGCCCCAGTTCAAGCCCTGAAGGTTTCCGCTGCAGCTTCCGTCCCCGATTGCAATCAGACACACTCTGTGCAGAGCACTGTATGCGTATAATCTCAACTAGCTGAGGTCTCACACTCTGTCAAACCATGGTTATAGCGTTTGATTGGCAACCTGTGTACACATTTCCTCTTCCAACTGGAGAAACATCGGCTTATTATAGTGTCATTATACTAGTAAACGTCTTCGTAGTCCTCTGGAACTCCCAAATGGCGCCGTACATCTTCGGGATCGACGCCTCGCTCACGACAGAAGTGAGTCAAGAGGATGCCATAGTTGTCTAGTCGTGATTGTCAGCATGCTATTATCGTGAATACGGTTGCGATACCAGTCCATCTCAGAGTTGCTTCTTTCGCCAGAATGACCGACCTCTTGGTCTCTTCGAATTTAGCAGGATCAGCGTCTCCATAACTCTCGAGCTCTCGATTGAGCTGGACTAGTTTTTCGCGTGATTTATTGTAGTCCTCAAGGACATGTGAATGCGCCACCTGTTTCATTGTCCAGTGCATGAGGAGGAAAACATGCATATATTTGCCCACCGACTCTTTCCGGAGTGCTTGCTCCGCTGTGATACTTGCTTTGATGTCCTCGAGCTGGTTTTTGGCATTGACCAAGACATCTCTGGCTTTGCTTAGGCGTGCTTGGACCTAGGCGTTGTTAGACAGATTGACAATACGCGGTAATGATATGCCCACATTCGCCCCCTTTTGCGACGGAAAGCTCCAAAAGACTAAGAAAGCAGTTAGTCCGCGCGAGATCGAGTAGCCGATTGCGTACAATTCGAGGAGCCAATCTTATCGCCTTGTACAAGTCCGTCATCGACCAACGATTGTAAAACATCCTTGACAGATTGTGAGACTACGGGATATCATTCGCTCAACAGCGTACTGCTTTCAAGTGCAGAAGCTCACTCACCAATCCCTTTCAATTTTGGGCCAAGTTTTTCCAGTTCCTTCAGCTTCGACGCTGTAAGTGGGATGCATGGCACAATTCAGCCCAAAGACCTGCCTGGTAAAAGTCTCGCTTGGATGGTTGGTTGGTTAACTCAAGTCCGATGGCAGCCTCGAATTTATCTCTACTTACTGATTCATGAAAGATTTCCAGAAGTTTGACTCTTTTCTCCTCTGCGGAAAGGCCTCTCGGTGCCTCCAGCAATATTTCCTAAGTCTTGTCTCCATCAGAACTTCAGTACGTACTCACCATAGGATTGAGGTACAAAGGCTGACGTAATACTATCTAAATCTTAATGGGGCCAATGTTCGTATGGCACTCGCATTTGCCTAAGTAAATGACACAATATGCTCAATTTCAATACTACGGTGCTTCAGAAAATCACGATCTGACTGGACATGTTCCATCTCAGCTCACTGAGGAACACTGCCAATTCATCAAATTAGATAACGTTATCTCTATTGAGCTCATGAAAATCCTCACCCTTCGCCGATCGTTCCATTGAACTTGGCCCGCATATACAGACTAGCTTATTATTTCCAGGTGCTGGAAGGTGTTTCTCCAGCATTTCCCTCGTGATGTGTCCAACAGATTGCGCCCAGTTTTCAGGTAATGGCTTTCCTGTCAAGCTCATGTGCAAGTTGAACCTCCCTTGGTGCTCAGCAGCCAACCGTTCGAGCTCTTGTCTACAGAGGATATCCTCGAAATGCCGGTTAACATCAATTACCCAAACTTTGGTTTCACCGTCCAAAGGGTCGGTCAAAATCGCCCGCAAAACTTGGAGGATAGGCGTGATTCCGCTCCCTCCACAAACGAGCCCGATCTCTCCGATATGCCTCTTTTCTCCATGAATTGATGCCAGCCCCTCTCCTTCCCAGAGGAAGTGCCCTATTGGGCCTTTGACCTCGACGGTATCTCCAACAGCGAGTTCGGAGAACCCCAGGGTCATGCGACCTCCAAGTGGAAAGGCAGTTGTCGGGTAGTAGATTCTAATCACAGGTCAACTCATTTTTATATATGGTGAAGACACTCACTTGATTAACATATCAATAAACCCTCTATCATCTCGCGTCGAGAGGGGAGTGTATGCTCTTTGTACTAGATCACCCTCTGGTACCTGTACACCGGCCATATCTACCACTTTTCTACGCAAGCGGATATAAACGTGCTGCCCAAAGGGCAGTCCGAGCTTTTGATCCTTGTTTTCCAAGGTGAATCGATACATCTTTGCATCCTTTGAAACTTCCATTATGTTGGCAAGGATAACCTTCTTCCATTTCTTGTGGTTTAGGAAAGTCCTGATTGCAGTCTCATTTTCAGGTTCGTTCCCTGGTTTTAGATCAACGTCTTCGTCGAGGGTGCCTATATGGAAGCCCGCTAGCTGTCTCTTGGCATCCGAACTGTGGATAGCCATGAAGTCTTCCGTCGCGTCTTCCCCTGCAACGATTTCGATCGACTGTGCACCACCTGGATGGTCATTGAAGAAACCCTTGCCTTGATATACCTGCAATCACATTTATATAGTTCATTCCACTTAAGACGTATGTCTTACCTCTCCTTTGACGATGAACCAAGCTTCCTTTTTAGCCCGCGCAGACTGGAGCTCTCTGACACTAATCTTGCGATTGATGCCTGGCTTGGTCATTTGGACCTCAGAGGCTCGTGTTTCTAGCTTCTTAACGAATCCAGAAGGTGGATTCGTTGAAAAATCGGGTTTGGATGGGTCTAGTCCCTCGTTCTTCAGCCTCTGCATCCAACCACCCTGTTGCGTGCCAGCCACTTTTGACGGTGATCAAATGCATCAGGCTTTGACAAGAAAGAGACTTACTTGTGGGATGCTCAAAACGAACTTTCCCGTTATCTAGGCGGTGGACACACACTCTAAACCACCTTCAAAATGTTTTCCATAAGTCAGGTCCATTGAGATAGCTGGTTGGGATATGTACCAATTATTCATCATTCCCGTCGCATTCCAATACATATCTCGTGGCTGGAGCGCCAAAGATTCATCCATACAGCGAACCATAATCGCGCGAGTCGTCTTGATACTCGATATAGGCATCTCGAATGACCAAAAGCACCAGCAGAAACAGGTGTCAGAATTGGTCAAGTCTAAGTCCCCATACACAGTGTCAGAGTAGGCGATGGCTCGAAAACAGTCCTCCGGGTAGGTGATATGGGCCAGACTCCACGTTTCACCGTCATTAGAGGATATTTCAACCCGCGTTACTCGCCGTCCACCACCTGCGTATGCATATCCCTCGATCTTGTATGTACTATCTAATCCCAGGGATGAAGCATCCAAGACTTCGTCATGATATGGTCTCGCGATAGCACTGTTCACATTGAGATCGCGAATGATATACCTATCAACAACAATCAGACTTCACAATTTTCTTCACCATAAGATTAATCTAACCTTGGATCATACCACCATGGATTCTCTGCCCGCGCTTGGTCTGCATCTATGGGCATTGGTAGCACCTTGTTGTCACGGAAATGGAGATGATGCTGGCTCTCTTTCTCGGACAGCTCAATCCTTGAGAGCCATTTGACTGATCTTCCACCAATTTGTGAAGGGACGACAAGGCGAAGGGGAAAACCGTGGTCTGGTTCAAGTCTTGATTTATGTTGTCAGCTGTTCGGTAAGCAAAACCATAAACTTAAACTCATACGGTAGACCATTCATGCCCCAGGCCAGCATCATGCCTTTACGCCTATCTCGGGCCCAACTAAGCAACTGGCTATTTAAGGAGAATAGATGAACTTCCGGGAAGAAAACACATGAAACGACATACCTGGTACCGTAGGGACCGTTGGGAAGATCATCACTCCCTTCAAAGATGACATGCTTAGCTCCCCTTTGAGGAAGAATGTACTCCAGGACGTCGGCCAGGTAGACACCCGTAAAGAGCGCTGTAGAGATACCAGCTGCTCCCCAAGAGAATCCCAATGATTTCCGAACAACGTTTTGTTCTTTGCGTCTGTTGCCAGCACACACTAACGTCACTGGTATCGTAACCACCCTAAATTTTGTACAAAGGTCCCCCAATGTAAATGTCCCAGGCCTTGAACACAACCTACGAGGAGATAGAACAATTAGTTTGAATGTCAGCACCAGATCTTCCCGATAGACTCACCCGTGGATTTTTAGCTTCCAGTCATTTGCCATCTGCTGGTCTATCTCTGGGACAGCACCGTGATTACGGACGAAGAACAGACTACTTGGCGTGATAAAACCTTGATCAAATAGATCTCGAAGCTTGGCCTCTGCGTTGAATGGGTGCCTTCCTGTCAAGCGAATCATTCTTTCATCTCGTGGTATCCAAGCGTCAGGTGTCTCGCTACGCAGTGTGAACACAACATCTGATAATTATCCGAAATTGAGAGCATCTTACGTGTCTAGGGGACGGGTGTTTTCGCATCCTATTTCTTGGGGTATATACGGGAAACCCAAGCTCGATGGGAGCTGGCGTGCTTTCAGACGTGCTTCCCTATACTTGGGCTCTCTCCTCACAAGTGACGGGGGATAAAATGGGCTAGGCAGCTGAACAAAATTTCCAGTGGCCAAGTCCATTTCTCTTTCTGAGGGTGAGGTAATTGAAGAATTGGGTGAGTTAGGGGAGCTGAAACTATGGAGCGTTGATAGCTCATCTGAAGATAAGGTGAACCTATCAGGATCTGGAAGTAGGTCGTCTGCTAGTGTCAAATGCATTGAATTCATGAACGTAATGAAAAAAACTTCTACCAACCAACGTATGGCAGCGTTGTGGCCATGTCGAACAAATTTCTTTGTGGTTGTGCTCTTGTCAGTATCAATGGACGACGCCCATATCTAATGATACTACCTCTTTCCACCAATGAATGCAGGGCGATAAGCTGTATCAAAAATGGATGAGAAGTACCGATATCACTGGATGTGAAGTTTGAGGTTCTTGTCGCATTCAAACTATTCTATTTTTGGAAATATAAATTTGTCTATCACACTATCGTAACAATAAGAAAATAGTACACATATTCTGAGACTTGGAACTATCTATAGCTCAGGAACGCGAATCGCTAATAATAGGATATTGATAACGATACACATGATCCCCGTAATCCAAAATCCCTTGCCTGCCTCTGCCTGGAATCTGAAGACAAGAGCGAAAATGATTCCTCCCAGGTTCCCACAGGAGCCAACAAGGCCTGACATCAAGCCCTATTTGTAGAGATCAAAATCAGAATTTGGTGCATGGGTTAGACAAGACTTACATTATTAGAGGCGTTGCAATGGGGGACCAGAGCAAAGTTGGCGCCATTTCCAAGTTCGGAAAATATGGCCGAAATACAAAAGATCCCGATGAAAATTGGCACTAAAAATAAACACTGTATTAGTAATTCTACTGTCAAGGATTCTGCAGCACACACGTTGTACGCTGCTATTTTGTTGCAGATAGAAGCCTCCTGCAATAAGGGAGATCCCCATTGCTAAACCACAAGAAAGCATCCAGATCTTTTTCCCCTTCGAGCCGAAAGACCGGTAGAGAACATCTCCAAAATAACCACCAAGTGGACGCATTACAAAGTTCATGAAACCACTTTCAAGGTAAAGGAAATCCAGAAACATGACATAAGGGCACAGAAAATATGAGCTCACAAAATAGATGTGTAATATCCTGCAGTCGTTTGCGTAAATCCCGGTAGACTTTTGCTGTAGAGAGCAAAGAGTACATCTGCCATTTTGCTGTCGATCGTCAGTTCAACACCAAAGGTCGTAAGATAAGCCAGAGTCGGAAGCCAAGTCAGCGGACTGAATATGATCTCAGCCATCACGTTCAAGTTGAGGGAATTGTTGGTAGCGACATCAACTGAGAGGAACGGAGGGTTCGTGACCTCCTCTTCCACAGGGTGAATAATGATAGCCGCATCTCTGGGTACTTTGGCAAATTTTTCTGAGTCACAAACCGATTTGTCATTGGTGCTCTGTATCTCAGTAAAACTGGAGGCAGCAGTATTGTGGCGATCCGACCATTTTCCAGCTGGGTGATCTTGGCCAAATATCAGAACCAACATTGCGACACTTAAAAGGACTGGAACGCTGCAGACCATTCACAAGTAAGTCAATGTCCGCAAGCGATTGAAAACGCCAACGCACGGGACGATGACAAAAGCCACACGCCATGCAACATGAACAGGAAGATCGTAGGTGTTTGTAAGTCTTTGAAATAACGAGGACATGATAACAAAAGTAGCCCCCCCACTGTAAAGTCAGTTATGTCTTTTCGAGAAATTCAAAATCGTCGTGCTTACCCCATGTTACCTAGAAGTGAATCAATCAGGTCGTGCTCGAAAAAAAGGATATAACTTACCCCATCCCCCCACCAGAGCATTGGCAACACCCACACAATTTTTGTCGAAAAAGGCGGAAGTCCACGCCTGACAGGGTACAAAACATGCACCCAAGATCCCAATGAAGAATCGCAGGGCGTAAAGAGTCTCTACGCTGTGGGCAGTACCAGCAAGTCCAGAAGGGATGATGCCAAGAATCAATATGATTGCCATGACCTTTCTTGGTCCCCATTGGTCAACCAGAGGCCCCACAAAAGCTCGGACGGCAAGGGTAGCGGCCAATGCAATAATATTAGAGTTATTGACTTGACTATTGGTGAGCGCAAGATCGGACATGATGGCATCTGGGATGAGCGGGGGAAATGCAAACCAAGACAGAAATGCAACGAAGAATCCAACTGCGTGGTTACCAAAAGAGACATACGTGCTTTGCCTTAGTTCGATTCTTCAAGACTAGAATACGGGGCAATGAACTTACGCCAACTGAGATGAAATACTCTTGCATATGGGTCTCTGAGGTTAAACAAAGGTATAGTGTGGCTTTTCAAGTTAGCAGGGTTTACAATAGCAGGTTCCCAGAGATGCGACCACTTGAAAGGAGGAGCATTCAAAGACCTAAGGTGCTCAATCATAGCCAGGGGATTACAAAAATCTACTTCGTTGAAATAATTGAATGTAGTTGTATTTATGTTATCCTCCTATCAAAAAGATATTGATCATGAGATCAAAATAGAGCAACCATTTGCACTCGATAAAGCGGCTTTGGCGTTCTTCGGAGATAATAATCTGGTGCAAATTTTATCGCAGTCAGACAAACTTAGACAAGCGTGGATAAGCGATACTTGGGTACCATAAAGGGAAGATGACGCGCAAACAAGATAAGGCCGCAGGAATCTTCGACAGATAAGGTTTAGATTGCAGGTAATTTTCATTAACAGCCCTGATATGAGAGCCTGTGAGATAAAGCAGCGAGCTCGATCGCATTAGGCCGAGATAACGATATTAAGATGGTTGCCCGAGATTTGATTTATTTGTAGCTGAAACACAGTATTTTCCGCACTCATGGATAACGGAGCGATAGCCAAGGGAGTTTAATTCCGCAGCCGTCCAATCTTTTTTCATCTGGTTCGCATGTCGCATGCATGGAAGCAGAAGCGGGGATATAGGATGATACTTGAAGTAGCAACACATTGAGGGGTTGGCTATCATACGCAGTCAACAGGCTGTATCTGGGTCATGAAGTCCCAGGATATGAGGGG
>Ga0153918_1000575_pt1 | contig 16860 bp, 13 predicted proteins | sample TSFL002MetaG_FD_104687 | JGI IMG/M metagenome (GOLD analysis project Ga0153918, IMG submission 104687) | Attine ant fungus gardens microbial communities from Florida, USA - TSFL002 MetaG | ecosystem: Host-associated > Fungi > Mycelium > Unclassified | place: USA: Florida, Paynes Creek Historic... | reverse complement strand
CTGGCGGCGTCCTTGAGCAAGGTTTGCGCTTCTTCACGCTCGGCCTGCGTGCTGTCGGGCTTGGCTACCAGCAGGCGGCCAAGGCGTGCCTGGGCACGCGGCGAGGTAGACGCGGCAGCGCGGTAGGTGGCTTCGGCCTCCTTGATTTTCGCCGGGTCGCCAGTGGCGACCTTGATGTCGGCCAAGCCCACTTGTGCGTCGCTGTAACCCAGGTCGGCCAGGGCCTTGTAGTTGCGCTCGGCCAGTGCGGTGTCGCCGCGCTTGAGGGCTTCGTTGGCCAGGCGCTGGTCGGGCAGGCCCGCACAGCCGGCCAGGGCGACCGCGGCCGCCAGGGCACAGAGGCCCAGGCTTGCGCTTTTCTTATGGGGAATCATCACGGGATCCTCTTACAGACCGCGGGCCACGGCTTTGTCGATCAGCCAGTTCAGCGAAGGGCCACGGTCGCTGTTGACCGAAGCCGGGCGGCCGGCGAGTTCGGCAGGCATGGCGCTGTCGGGCTTGATCTGCACGCGGATATCGGAGGCCAGGTCATCGCTGTTGAGGCTGGCGCTGCTGACGATCTGGCCGGTGCGCACTTCGTCCTCGCCGGCCACCTGGAAGTTGACCCGGGTACCTGGCTTGACCTCGTCGAACTGGCGATAGCTGAAGCGGGCCTCGACCATCGGGGTGGTGGTGCGTGGCACCAACTGGAAGATCGGCTGGCCCTTGGCAGCGTACTGGCCGTCGTCCACCAGCTGGCGCGCGACCACGCAATCGCAAGGGCTGGTCAGGGTGCCGGAGAGCTGCTTGCCGAACAGTTCCTCGATCTTTGCCGGTTCCAGCTGCGAGTCGTCCAGGCTGCCCTTGAGCATGTCCAGCATGCTGGTGGTAAAGCTGGCCAGCGGTGCGCCTTTGACGATCTGCCCGCCGGTTTCGGCCAGGCTGTTGACGGTACCGTCGCGCGGCATGGTGACGGTGGTGGTCGGCACGGCGACCACGCCGGCTTCGGCATGGCTGACGAAGTACATGCCGTACAGCGATTTGGCGACGAAACCAAAGGCGGCCACGCCGACCACGAACACGCCGAGGGTTACCGTCACGGCCTTCAGGCGGCCGAAGGCGGACAGGCCGGAGCCACTGTCCTTCTGCTTGCGGGCCTTGGTGAAGTTGTCGCGCTGCAGGGTGCTCAGCACGTCGCCGACGGTGATCAGCTCACCCGACAGGTGGGTGGTGATGATGTGGCGCAGGGTGGCGATGTCGCGCGGTTCGAGGTTCTGGAACTGCGCGCCGGTGCGGCCGCTGCTGCGGTCGTGGGCGCGCACCTGGAATTCGATGTCCATCGACAGGCCGAGGTTGTCGACCGTGAACTGCAGGCGACCGCGCAGCACTTCACCGACCGACAGTGGCTGTTGGGTGTGGAAGCTCAGGCCACCGGCGGAGAGGTCGTCGACCTTCACATCGTGGGCCTGGCGCTCTTTGTCGAGGAAACGCAGCTTGGCCGGGATGCGCACCCGGGCGTGTTGGCGCTGGGCTTCGGACTCATGCACGACGTTGACGTTCACGGCGGTATTCATCTTGGTTTGTTCCTGTTAGTTCCGATCCGGGTTGGGCTCACACGACCATGAACAGCACAGCGACGAAAATGCTGGCAGCCGAGAAGGTCATGGTCCGCGAGGACCAGGTGTTGAACCATTGTTGAAAACTGGCGAGGTCACGCTTGAGGGCAGTCGGTTGGCGGGTCCAGGACTGCTTGTCGAGGCGGAAGAACACGTAGATCTTCATCAGCGCGCCGACGATCTGGTTGTAATAGAGAATCAGCGGGTAGGCCGGGCCGACGTTGTGGCCGGAGCACAGCAGCATGACGGTGAGGATCAGGCGGGTGATGCCGATCCACAGCAGGTACACCAGCAGGTAGCCCATGCCGAACTTGAGGCTGGCGATCACCGCCACGGTCAGCCCCAGCAGGCTGGTCCACATCGACACGCGCTGGTCGAACAGCACGATGCTGGTGAACAGGCCCAGGCGGCGCAGGCCGAGGCCCAGTGCACGGGAGTTCTGGCGCAGGTTGTTGCCGTACCAGCGGTACATCAGCTTGCGGCTGGCCTTGAAGAAGCTCTTCTCCGGTGGGTGCTCGACCGTGTTGATCGCGGCGTCCGGCACGTAGAAGGTGTCGTAGCCCAGGCGCATCAGGCTGAACCAGCTGGACTTGTCGTCACCGGTGAGGAACTTGAAGCGGCCCAGGCGCCAGTGCATCAGCGAGTCGCTTTCGACGTCGGCGATGAACTCAGGGTTGGTCACGACGCTGGCGCGGAACATCGACATGCGCCCGGTCATGGTCAGCACGCGCTTGGACAGGGCCATCGAGCACATGTTGATGTGGCGCTGGGCGAAACGCAGCTTGTGCCACTCGCTCATGATGTAGCCGCCACGCACTTCGCAGAACTCGTTGGTGGTCAGGCCGCCGACGTTGGGGAACAGCTTGAACCAGGGCACCGTCTTGCGCACCACACCTTCGCCGAGCACGGTGTCACCGTCGATGACTGCGACCACGGCGTTTTCGTCAGGCAGCATCCGCGAGATGGCGCGGAAGCCATAGGCCAGGCCGTCGCGCTTGCCGGTACCGGCAATGCGCACGATGTCCAGTGTGACGTGTGCGGGCGGGTTGTAGCGGGCCCACAGGCTCTTTACCAGCAGTTCATCGGACATCTCCACCAGCGAGCAGACCACGGTGGTGGGGTAGCCGCATTCGATCGCCTCGCGGATCACCGAGCTGTACACCTGGGCGGTGGTCAGCGCTTCGATACGGAAGCTGGTGACCATCAGGTACACGTGCGATGGCGCGGCGGAGTCGCCCATCTTCTGCACTTTGCGGCGCAGGTACGGGTAGACGCCGTAGAGGAAGATCATGCCGCGGATGAAATGGGTGGCGCCCATGGAATAGCGCCAGATGCCGACTGCGCCGACCAGGAAGATGAAGTGCTTCGACTGCGAGTCGAAGATATCGGCTGGCAGGGCCAGGGCGATCAGCATGAGCAGGCTCATGTAGAGCAGCCACCCGGCGCACTGCAACAGCACTGTCTGGAGCCTTTGCATGTTCAGCATCCGTCGAGAATTCGGGAAAGGGTGGGCAGCGATGGTGGGGAGGCCACCGCTGCCCGGTCGGGCATTACCAGCAAATGCCTTCGGTACGGCTGGTGGTGCAGGTTGGCTTGCTCATGAAGCCGACCAGGTCGATCACCTGCTTGCCTTCCGGCGCTTGCTCGGCAAGGGCACGGAACTGCTCGTCACGGTTGCCCAGGACGATGATGTCGGCGTTGTCGATGACCTTCTGGAAGTCGGCGTTGAGCAGCGACGAGACGTGCGGGATCTTCGACTCGATGTACTCTTTGTTCGCCCCGTGGACGCGGGCGTACTCGACGTTCTCGTCGTAGATATCCAACTGGTAGCCCTTGCCGATCAGGCGTTCGGCCAGTTCCACCAGCGGGCTTTCGCGCAGGTCGTCGGTGCCCGCCTTGAAGCTCAGGCCGAGCAGGGCGACCTTGCGCTTGTCGTGGGCTTCGATCAGCTCGAAGGCGTTCTGCACCTGCGATTCGTTGCTGCGCATCAGCGAGTCGAGCAGCGGTGCACGCACGTCCAGCGAAGCGGCGCGGTAGGTCAGGGCGCGCACGTCTTTCGGCAGGCACGAGCCGCCGAAGGCGAAGCCAGGGCGCATGTAGTACTGCGACAGGTTCAGCACCTTGTCCTGGCAGACGACTTCCATCACATCACGGCCATCGACGCCGACGGCCTTGGCGATGTTGCCGATCTCGTTGGCGAAGGTGACTTTGGTGGCGTGCCACACGTTGCAGGTGTACTTGATCATCTCGGCCACTTCGATCGGCTTGCGGATGACCGGCGCGTCGAGTTCTTCGTACAGGGCTTGCAGCACGTCGCCGCTGGCCTTGTCCAGTTCACCGATGACTGTCATCGGTGGGTGGTCGTAGTCCTTGATCGCGGTGCTTTCACGCAGGAACTCGGGGTTCACGGCAACGCCGAAGTCGGTACCGGCCTTTTTGCCCGAGCAGTCTTCGAGAATCGGGATTACCACGTTCTTCACGGTGCCCGGCAGCACGGTGCTGCGCACCACGATGGTGTGGCGACGCTCGCTGTCGCGCAGCACGTAGCCGATTTCGCGGCACACCGACTCGATGTACTCCAGGCCCAGGTCGCCGTTCTTCTTGCTCGGGGTACCGACGCAGATCATCGACACATCGCTGGCGCGGATGGCCTCGGCGAAGTCGGTGGTGCCACGCAGGCGGCCATTGGCGATGCCTTGTTGCAGCAGTGCTTCCAGGCCAGGTTCAACGATGGGCGACTTGCCCTGGTTGATCAGGTCGATCTTGGTCTTGGACACGTCCACACCAATCACGTCATGACCTCGCGCCGTCAGGCAGCCTGCACAGACCGCACCCACATAACCCAAACCAAAGATGCTGATACGCATCGCTATCACCTCATGTGTTTATCACGCCAACTCTTCCGGGAAGAGCCGGACTGGGTTGATTAACAACAGTTTTCAGGCGCACGGATCCATGGACGAAAGCTCACTTCGCCGAGCGCAGGCATGAATAAATCCGTCGCGCACAAAGTTGTGCACTAAAAGTTGGCAGTATTAAGCCAGTACTTAAAAGGCGTGCCCTGTAATGCAGCCGTCTTTATTGCAAGGCGCTACTTGGCGCCATGCTGTGCTTGTTTTTTCAAGTGGAAAAATCCTTTGAAATCAACCACTAGGACGAGTTAGGAAGGGCGCGTTACTCCTCTTTGGGCAGCGCCTGCGGGGGTTCCCGTTGCGTCTGCCAGATTATCGAAGCGGGTAGTGATACCTGCCGGTTGTCATCTGTAAGTCATCTCTCACACCGCAGGGGCAGGAAATTCGTTACGGCACTATGAGCGATGGGTCGTGGCAGAAGTTCCGAGGTGGGTTCCGCTTCGATGAAAGATTTCTAAATAATTTTTAAGTGGCAAATACTTTCAAATTGATAGCACGTTGCTGTTTCACCCCCGCGTAGAAAGGACGAAACTGAAGCCTGGTAGTGTTGTGCCACCATGGAAAAAATTTTTTCAAAATCCGTCAAAAAAGTACGAACGGTCTTATGGCATTTGGCGATAAAGGGAAGGGTGTTGGTTTTTTGGCGTCGGAATACTGACTTGGTGGCACTTTGAAACTTGCCCCGTTGCAGGGCAGAAGGGATGCATCCAGGCTGCTGGCCTTTTCGCGGATGAACCCGCTCCTACAGGTCATGCACAGGCCTTCAAGCTTGTACTGAACCTGTGGGAGCGGGTTCACCCGCGAATAGGCCGTAACAGGTTTACTCGGTAGGGTGATCGCGCAGGAAAACGAGGTGATCCGGCTTGGACTGCTCGGCACTGTAGTAGTAACCCTGCACGTCGAACTGCTTGAGCTGCTCCGGGTCGTTGACCCGTTCCTGGATCACGAAGCGGCTCATCATGCCGCGGGCCTTCTTGGCATAGAAGCTGATGATCTTGTATTGGCCGTTTTTCTGATCCTTGAAGTCGACGTTGATCACCCGAGCCTTGAGCGCGCTGCGTTTCACGGCGCTGAAGTACTCGTTGCTGGCCAGGTTCAGCAGCAGGTCGTCGCCTTGGTCGGCCAGCGCCTGGTTCAGCCATTCGCTGATGCGTGTGCCCCAGAAGGCATAGAGGTCCTTGCCGCGGGCGTTGGCCAGCTTGGTGCCCATTTCCAGGCGGTAGGGCTGCATCAGGTCCAGCGGGCGCAGCAGGCCGTACAGGCCGGAAAGCATGCGCAGGTGCTCCTGGGCATAGCTGAAGTCATCCTCGTCGAGGGTTTCGGCATCCAGGCCGGTGTACACGTCCCCCTTGAACGCCAGCAGCGCCTGCTTGGCATTGGCCGGGGTAAAGTCCGGGGTCCAGCTGCCGAAGCGCGCGGCATTGAGGCCGGCGAGCTTGTCGGAGAGGTGCATCAGCTCGCTGATCTGAGCGGGTGAAAGCTCGCGCAGTTGAAGGATCAGTTCCTGGGAATCGTCCAGGTATTGCGGCAAGGTGAAACGGTCGGTCACCGGCGCGGTGTCATAGTCGAGAGTCTTGGCGGGGGAAATCACCGTCAGCATCGGGTCGGCTCCTGGATTCGTTGCGGGAATTCTACGGTTCGCGGGCGGGAACGCCAAACTATGGCGACAATAGTCACAGACCATCGCCAAAGCAGGCGTTATAGTGCGCGTTTTGGCTGTCACGGAGAGATTGAGCGTGCGCATTGCCGGGGCCTTGCTGGCCACCTTGTTGAGCTTGGCCGCCCAGGCCGCCCCCGTGCCCCCGGCCAGCCTGGACCGAAGCCAGTGGCCCGAGCAACTGGATAGCCCGGTGCTGTTCGACGTCGCCTCGCGGGCCGAGATCCTGTCGTTTGCCCAGGTCCTGCATGAAAGCGAGCTGCTCGACGATGCCACGCTGGCTGCGCGGCTGGGATTGCGGCAGATCAACCTGCACAAGATTCGCGCTGTGCGTGCGCATATGTGGCAGCGTTTGTGGCAGGGTTACCAGCAGGCCCAGCGCAGCTGCGAGCAAGACGCCTCGTTCTGCTATCTGTTGGAGTCAATGGCCGATTTGCGCACCAAGGCGGCGACATTCGCTGCCGATGTCGGCACGTTCTATACCGGTTGGATTGAGCCCAGCCATCAGTTCCATGTCCGTTACCTGGATGAACAGTTGCGCAAGGCAGCGTTGTTGCCGCAGACCAGCAGCGAGGTTGAACGCCTGTCCAGCCGGGAGCGCAATGGCGATGAACTGAACGACCGCCTGTTTCTGCTGACCTTCGTCGGTGGCCCCGGGCCTGATGGCGCAAGTACCGATGAACTCACCGAGTACCTGCGCAAGCAGAAGCTGCAGGGCACCTTCTTTGTCCTGGGCAATCGCCTGCAGCAGCGGCGCGATGCCGGCGAGGCCAACGTGCTGACCGATCTTTACGCCGGGCAATGCGTAGGCATCCAGGGCTGGGAATACCGCTCCCACGCCCAGTGGCAGGGCTGGCAGGACTCGATCAAACGCGCCCAGGCGCGGGTTCAGGCCGACCTGCCGGAGCAATACGTGCCGCTGTTCCGCCCGCCTTATGGGCAGCGCCGGGCTGACGCTGAAGCGTTCATGGCCAGCCAGCAGCTGCGGGTTTCGCTATGGGACATCGACGCTCAGGATGATGGCCCGCTGACTGCCGAAGCGTCGGCCCAGCGGGTGATAACCTTGATGCTGTTATGGCGCAAGGGGGTGATCCAGTTCCATGACAGCCTGCCCAAGGCCCGGACGGCGCTCGAGTGGTTGTTGCACAACACCGCGCAAAGCGGCATTGGCTGGGAGGGCTGCCACGATTACGCCTATCGCGAATAGAGGGTATGACTTCTGACTGTAGTCTCGTCTGGTGCTGCCGCCAAGCGCTCTTCGTCAATCGGAAAAATAAACTTCAAAATCTCGTAAAAATGCTTTTTCCGGTCATGGCTTTTGCGGTATGAAGAAACCAGACAGCCGATTCCTGCAGCACAGGTGGCGTCATCCAGGCCCACCTTGCCAGGTACGCTTCCCGCCCGTAGCAACGCGGATACGGGGAGAACGGCGGTCACTCTGCGGCGCACACAGAGCGTGCCGTGTGGCTTCGACATAAGGTGACCGAGTATGGATGACCAAGGACGCAACCCTTCCTCCAGCAAGCCAATCCTCTATGTGCTCGATACCAACGTCCTGATTCACGACCCCAACGCATTACTCAACTTCGAGGAGCACCACGTCGCCATTCCGATGACGGTGCTGGAGGAACTCGACAAGCTCAAGACCGGTAAACAGACCATCGCCGCCGAATGTCGCCAGGCCATCCGCCTGATCGACCAGACCCTCGGTGACGCTTCGCCCAGCGATGTCGAGCAGGGCGTGCCGATCCAGCGTGGCAAGAGCGGCGCCAAGGGCTACTTGTCGATCCTGATGAGCCCGCGCAACGAACCCAGCAAATTGCTGCCGGAAAACCTCAACGACAACATCATCATCAACACCCTGTTCGAAGTTCGCAGCCGGCGCACCGACCTGGACGTGGTGCTGGTTACCAAAGACATCAACATGCGCCTGAAGGCGCGCGCCTGCGGGATCGCGGCCGAGGACTACAGTACCGACCAGTTGGTTGACGACGTCTCGTTGCTGTCCAAGGGCTATCACTCGGTCACCGGCTCGTTCTGGGACCGGGTCAGCAAGGTCGATACCCGCCAGGAACGTGGCCGCACCTGGCATCGGGTACAGATGGTCGATAACCTGCCGGCCGTGCACATCAACGAGTTCATCATTGACGAGCAAGGTTTTGTCGGCTGGGTAAAAGGCATTCGCAACGATGAGCTGCTATTGCTCGACCTGCACCAGGAACCCTTGCTGCATCAGGAAGCCTGGGGCCTGAAGCCACGGGACATCCACCAGAGCCTGGCGCTGTTCGCCTTGCTCGACCCGGACATTCACCTGGTCAACCTGACCGGCGCTGCCGGCTCCGGCAAGACCATCCTGGCCCTGGCCGCAGCCATCGAGCAGACCATGGTCAGCAAGCGCTACCGGCGCATCATCGCCACCCGCAGCGTGCAGGGGCTGGACCAGGAGATCGGCTTCCTGCCGGGCACCGAGGCGGAAAAGATGGAGCCTTGGCTGGGTGCCATCACCGACAACCTCGAAGCGTTGCACATGGACGATGAAAGCACCCATGGCAGCGTCGAATACATCCTCGAACGCGTGCCGCTGCAGTTCAAGTCGCTGAACTACATCCGTGGGCGCAGCTTCCAGCAGAGCCTGATCCTGATCGACGAGTGCCAGAACCTCACGCCGCACCAGATGAAGACCATCATCACCCGGGCCGGCTCCGGTTCCAAAGTGGTGTGCCTGGGCAACCTGGCGCAGATCGACACGCCTTACCTGTCCGCGACCAGTTCGGGGCTGACCTACCTGACCGAGCGTTTCAAGGACTTCCCCCATGGCGTGCACATCACCCTGCAGGGTGTGCCACGCTCGGTGCTGGCCGAGTACGCCGAATCTCACCTGTAACCCTCCCGGCCGGGCGGCCCGCCGCCCGGCTTTTTTCCGCTGCGCAAACCTGACCCACGGGTTTACACTCTCCGTTCCCTTCACAGGAGCAGAGCAGTGCTGACTCATCTTGATTCCCAGGGGCGCGCCAACATGGTCGACGTCACTGAAAAGGCCGTGACCGAGCGCGAGGCCGTGGCCGAGGCGCGGGTGCGCATGTTGCCGCAGACCTTGCAGATGATCGTCGACGGCGAGCATCCCAAGGGCGATGTGTTCGCCGTGGCGCGCATTGCCGGCATCCAGGCGGCGAAGAAGACCAGTGACCTCATCCCGCTGTGCCACCCGCTGATGCTCACCAGCGTCAAGGTCGAACTGAGCGCCGAAGGCCAGGACGCGGTGCGTATCCTCGCCCGCTGCAAGCTGGCCGGCCAGACCGGCGTCGAGATGGAAGCGCTGACTGCCGCGAGCGTCGCTGCGCTGACGATCTATGACATGTGCAAGGCGGTGGACAAGGGCATGGTCATCGAACAGGTGCGCCTGCTGGAAAAAGTCGGCGGCAAGAGTGGGCACTACAAGGTGGAGGCGTGATGAAGGTCAAGGTGATGTACTTCGCTCGTTACCGTGAATTGCTGGGCGTGGATGCCGAGCGCCTGGAAGGCGAGTTCAAAGTGGTCGACGATGTGCGCCAGGCCCTGGTGGCCAAGGGTGGGCAGTATGCGGTGCTGGCCGAACAGAACCTGATGAGTGCGCGCAACGAAGAGCTGTGCAAGCTCGATGAGCCGCTGGAAGAGGGCGATGAAGTGGCGTTCTTCCCGCCGGTGACCGGAGGCTGAACATGGCAGTGCGAGTGCAACACGGGGCATTCGACCCGGGGGCCGAGGTCAATGCCATGCATGCGGCCAATGTCGGCGTTGGTGCCGTGGTCGGTTTCGTCGGCTATGTCCGCGACTTCAATGACGGCCGGGAAGTGGCGGGGATGTTCCTCGAACATTACCCAGGCATGACCGAGAAGGCCTTGACCAAGATCGTGGTCGAGGCCGAGCAGCGCTGGCCGTTGCTCAAGGTCGAGGTGCTGCACCGCATCGGTGCGCTAGCGCCGGGTGAGCCGATCGTCTTTGTCGGCGTGGCCAGTGCCCATCGGCAGGCGGCGTTCGACGCCTGCAATTTCATCATGGACTACCTGAAGACCCGGGCGCCGTTCTGGAAGAAGGAAAATACCCAGGAAGGGCCGAGGTGGGTGGAAGGCAAGCAGAGTGACCAGGATGCCGCTGGGCGCTGGTAGACCTTCCGTTTGCTGGTCGGGGCGTTGCCCCGCTTCGCGGGATAACCCGCGAAGATTCCAGCGCCGATCAGTGGTGCTTGCGAGGCACCGCTTTCAGCAACTCATCCGGCGGCATCTCGCACTTGATCTTGCGCCCCAGCAGCTCTTCGATCGCCGGTAGCTGGTAGGAGTCATCCTCACCGGCAAAGCTGATCGACACGCCGCTGGTGCCCGCGCGGCCCGTACGGCCGATGCGGTGCACGTAGTCGTCCGGGTCTTCCGGCAGGGTGAAGTTGATCACGTGGCTGATGCCGTCGATGTGAATCCCGCGCCCGGCCACATCAGTGGCCACCAGCACGGTGATGCGCCCTTCGCGGAAGTTTTCCAGGGTGCGAATACGCTTGTGCTGCGGTACGTCACCGGACAACTGCGCGGCATTGATACCGTCGCGCACGAGTTTTTCCTCGATGCGCCGTACCTCGTCCTTGCGGTTGGCAAACACCATCACCCGTTCCCAGTTGTTCTGGGTAACCAGGTTGTAAAGCAGTTTGTACTTGTCGCTGCCGGCCACCGCGTAAACGTGTTGTTCGACCGTTTCGCTGGCGACGTTCTCCGGCTCGATCTCGACGATCGCCGGGTTGGTAGTCCACTGCTTGGCCAGGTTCATCACGTCGTCGGTGAAGGTGGCGGAGAACAGCAGGGTCTGGCGTTCGCTCTTCGGCGGGGTCTGGCGGATGATCTGCCGCACCTGGGGGATGAAGCCCATGTCGAGCATGCGGTCGGCTTCATCCAGCACCATCACCTCGACCATGTCCAGGTGCACCTCGCCGCGCTGGTTGAAGTCCAGCAAGCGGCCCGGGGTGGCCACCAGAATGTCGCAATGACGGGCTTCCAGCGCCTTGAGCTGCTTGTCGAAGTCCATGCCGCCGACGAAGCTCATCACGTTCAGGCCGGTGTACTTGGTCAGGGCGACGGCGTCCTTGGCGATCTGCACCACCAGCTCGCGGGTTGGCGCGATGATCAGCGCACGCGGCTCGCCCATGTAGCGCTCCTTGGGCGGCGGCGTCTGCTGCAGCTGGGAAATGATCGAAATCAGGAATGCCGCAGTCTTGCCGGTGCCGGTCTGGGCGCGGCCGATGGCGTCCTGGCCGGCCAGGGTATAACCCAGTACCTGCGCCTGGATCGGCGTGCAGTAAGGGAAACCGAGGTCGTGGATGGCGTGCATCAGCTCGTTGGAGAGCTTGAAATCGTGGAAGCGGGTCTTGCCCTCTTGCGGCTCGACCACGAAGTCTTCCGGCTTCCACAGGCTCGCCTGGGGCTTTGGCTTGCGTTCGCGGCGTGGTTTGTCCTTGGCCGGCTTGTCGGCAGGCGTTGCCGCGTGGGCGGGTGCTTCTGCCTTGGCGGTGGGCTTGGCGCGGGGCGCGGCCGGTTTCGGCGCGGGCCGGGCCTCGGCGGTGGGGGCGGGCGCCGTCGGCGTCACGCTGGCAGCAGGAGCGGCGGGCTGTGCCGCAGCGTCTCCTTTGCCGAATATTTTCTTGAGTGCCTTGAGCACGATCGTCTCATCAACTGGTTAAGGAATGTACGCCGGGCAGTGTAAAGCAAGATTTGGGCGCGGCGTAGCGGAAAACTCCCACAACTACAAATGCTGGAGCTTATTGCAATTGCTTGCTCAGCCAGTCGTGGATATCGCTCAGTTCTTCGACCACCACCTCGTGTTCCATCGGGTATTCATGCCAGCGCGCGGCGACACCCCAGGTATTGAGGTATTCGAACGCGGTGCGGCCCATGGACGGAATCACCACCGAGTCGTGCACGCCATGCAGGCAGAGGGCCGGTGTGCGTTGCTGGCAGGCGCTCAGCTGATGGCCGTCGGTGAAGGTCGGGGCGTAGGTGGACAGGGCGATCACTCCGCCCAACGCTTCCTGCCACTTTATATAGGCAGTGTGCAGCACCACCGCGCCACCCTGGGAGAAACCAGCGATGAAGATCCGCGACAGGTTGATGCCCTTGGCCTGCTCGGCCTTGATCAAACCGATGATCTGCTCGGCTGACGCTTCCAGCTGTGCTTCGTCGATGGCGCGGGCCGGGGTCATGGCCTTGATGTCATACCAGCTGGGCATGGCGTAGCCGCCGTTGATGGTCACTGGACGGGTCGGTGCCTGCGGCATCACGAAGCGGGTGCTGGTCAGCCGTTCCTGCATGAATTCGGCCACGGGTAGGAAGTCGTAACGGTCGGCACCCAAACCGTGCAACCAGATCACACAGGCGTCAGCGGTTTTCTGGGGTTCGAGAATCAGCGGGTTGGTCATGACTGCTCCGAAAGAGTGCGGATGTTATTAGGCCGTGCGTGAAAAGAAGGCGCTGCAATTGATTGTCGGAAAAAGAATGTCGCAACGATACAACTTTCCCTACTTGACGAGCGCTTAAACGCTACAGCCAGCAAATCTGGTACGCGCTTTGCAATTCTTCATTCGATGCAAAGGGCGGGCCGTGACGGTAACACCCTCTGCACGCGAAGGCTGTCACAGAACAGCCCATTGCGCCAATTGACCCAATAACAAGCCAACAAGGGTCGGATGCGCCTCATAAGGGTGCGGTGCAATTCCGGCTCGTACAACAAGAGCGATTTGGAGGTTGTGAATGAAGATGTTGAAAACCACCCTGGCAGTCCTGACCGCTGCCGCTGCACTGGGCGCCGTGAGCAACGCCCAGGCCGGCGCCACCCTCGATGCGGTAAAGAAGAAGGGCTTCGTCCAGTGTGGCGTGAGCGACGGTCTTCCAGGCTTCTCGGTACCTGATGCGCAGGGCAAGATCGTCGGTATCGACGCCGATGTCTGCCGCGCCGTGGCCGCTGCCGTATTCGGCGACGCGACCAAGGTCAAGTTCAGCCAGCTCAACGCCAAGGAACGCTTCACCGCGCTGCAGTCGGGCGAAGTCGACGTGCTGTCGCGCAACACCACATGGACCAGCTCGCGCGATGCCGGCATGGGCCTGGTGTTCGCGGGCGTGACCTACTACGACGGCGTTGGCTTCCTGGTCAATAAAAAGCTCGGCGTTTCCAGCGCCAAGGAACTCGACGGTGCGACCATCTGCATCCAGGCCGGTACCACCACCGAACTGAACGTGTCGGACTTCTTCCGGGCCAATGGCCTGAAGTACACCCCGATCACCTTCGACACCTCCGACGAAAGTGCCAAGTCGCTGGAATCCGGCCGTTGCGACGTGCTGACCTCGGACAAGTCGCAACTGTTCGCCCAGCGCTCCAAGCTGGCCGCGCCGACCGACTACGTGGTACTGCCGGAAACCATCTCCAAGGAGCCGCTCGGCCCGGTGGTGCGTAAAGGCGACGAAGAGTGGTTCAGCATCGTCAAGTGGACCCTGTTCGCCATGCTCAACGCCGAAGAGGCCGGCATCACCTCGAAGAACGTCGAGGCCGAAGCCAAGGCCACCAAGAACCCGGACGTCGCCCGCCTGCTGGGTGCAGACGGTGAATATGGCAAGGACCTCAAGCTGCCCAAAGACTGGGTAGTACAGATCGTCAAGCAAGTCGGTAACTACGGCGAAGTGTTCGAGAAGAACCTGGGCCAGGGCACCGACCTGAAGATCGACCGTGGCATGAACGCCCTGTGGAACAACGGCGGCATCCAGTACGCGCCACCTGTGCGCTGATGGCTGCACCCTGCGGCGGCATCCCGCCGCCGCAGGTTGTTCGGATCCCTATTTTTCGGGGCACTTCATGCAAAATCAAATTGGCGCACCCAAGGGCCTTTCCCTGAACGACCCGCGTGTGCGCGCCTGGCTGTTCCAGATTGTCACGATCGCCTTTGTGGTGGGGTTGGGCTGGTACCTGTTCCACAATACCCAGACCAACCTGCAACACCGGGGCATTACCTCGGGTTTCGACTTTCTCGAGCGTAGCGCCGGTTTCGGCATCGCCCAGCACCTGATTCCCTATGTAGAGTCAGACAGCTATGCGCGGGTGTTCGTCATCGGCCTGCTCAATACCCTGCTGGTGACGTTCATCGGGGTGATCCTGGCGACCGTCCTCGGCTTCGTCATCGGCGTGGCGCGGTTGTCGCCGAACTGGATGATCAGCAAGCTGGCGACCGTGTACGTGGAAACCTTCCGCAACATTCCGCCGTTGCTGCAGATCCTGTTCTGGTACTTCGCTGTGTTCCTGACCCTGCCGGGGCCAAGGGGCAGCATCAACATCGACGACACCTTCTTCATCAGCAACCGTGGCCTGAACATGCCGGGTGCCTCGATGGCCGACGGCTTCTGGCCGTTCGTGGCCGCCTTGGTGCTGGCGCTGGTGGCGATCGTGGTGATGGTGCGTTATGCCAACAAACGCTTCGATGCGACCGGCGAGCCGTTTCACAAGTTCTGGGCAGGGCTGGCGCTGTTCATCGCCATTCCAGGCGCCTGCGCGCTGCTGTTCGGCAGCCCGGTGCATTGGGAGGTGCCGCAGCTCAAGGGCTTCAACTTCGTCGGTGGCTGGGTGTTGATCCCCGAACTGCTGGCGCTGACCCTGGCGTTGACCATCTACACGGCGGCGTTCATTGCCGAGATCGTGCGTTCCGGCATTCGTTCGGTGAGCCACGGCCAGACCGAAGCGGCCCACTCGCTTGGCCTTCGCGACGGCCCGACCCTGCGCAAGGTGATCATCCCCCAGGCACTGCGGGTGATCATTCCGCCACTGACCAGCCAGTACCTGAACCTGGCGAAGAACTCGTCACTGGCGGCCGGTATCGGTTACCCGGAGATGGTCTCGCTGTTCGCCGGTACCGTGCTCAACCAGACCGGCCAGGCCATCGAGGTGATCGCGATCACCATGAGTGTCTATCTCGCCATCAGCATCAGCATTTCGCTGCTGATGAACTGGTACAACAAGCGCATCGCGCTGATCGAGCGGTGAGGATACGCCCGTGAATGCTCATGTTTTCAAACCCGACATGCCGCCACCGGTGAAAACCGTCGGCGTGCTCGCATGGATGCGTGCAAACCTGTTCTCCAGCTGGCTCAACACCCTGCTGACCGTGTTCGCCGTGTACCTGGTGTGGCTGATCGTGCCACCGCTGGTGCAATGGGCGTTGATCGACGCCAACTGGGTCGGCACCACCCGCGCTGACTGCACCCAGTCGGGCGCCTGCTGGGTGTTCGTGCAGCAGCGCTTTGGCCAGTTCATGTACGGCTACTACCCGGCCGAGCTGCGCTGGCGTGTCGACCTCACCGTGTGGCTGGCCGTGCTCGGTGCGGCACCGCTGTTCATCAAGCGCTTCCCGCGCAAGGCCTTCTACGGCCTGGGCTTTCTGGTGCTGTATCCGATCATTGCCTACACCCTGCTGCATGGCGGCGTGCTGGGCCTGAGCAATGTCGCCACCAGCCAGTGGGGCGGCCTGATGCTGACTCTGGTGATCGCCACCGTGGGGATCGTCGGCGCCTTGCCACTGGGCATCCTGCTCGCCCTTGGCCGGCGCTCGCGGATGCCGGCGGTGAAGGTGGTCTGCGTGACCTTCATCGAGTTCTGGCGTGGCGTGCCGTTGATCACCGTGCTGTTCATGTCGTCGGTGATGCTGCCGTTGTTCCTGCCGGAAGGCATGAGCTTCGACAAGCTGCTGCGGGCGATGATCGGGGTGATCCTGTTCCAGTCGGCCTATGTCGCCGAAGTGGTCCGTGGTGGTCTGCAGGCTATCCCCAAGGGCCAGTACGAAGCCGCCGCTGCCATGGGCCTGGGCTACTGGCGCTCGATGGGCCTGGTGATCCTGCCGCAGGCGCTCAAGCTGGTGATCCCCGGCATCGTCAACACCTTCATCGCCCTGTTCAAGGACACCAGCCTGGTGATCATCATCGGCCTGTTCGACCTGCTCAACAGCGTCAAGCAAGCCGCCGCTGACCCGGCCTGGCTGGGCATGGCCACCGAGGGCTACGTGTTTGCCGCCCTGGTGTTCTGGATTTTCTGTTTCGGTATGTCCCGCTACTCCATGCACCTGGAGCGCAAGCTGGACACTGGCCACAAGCGTTAGGAGTTTCGAAATGAGTGAAGCGATCAAGCAGCCTGCCGGCCCCGAAGGCATCATCCAGATGCAGGGCGTGAACAAGTGGTACGGCCAGTTCCATGTGCTCAAGGACATCAACCTGAACGTGCGCCAGGGCGAGCGCATCGTCCTGTGCGGGCCATCCGGCTCGGGCAAGTCGACCACCATCCGCTGCCTCAACCGCCTGGAGGAACACCAGCAGGGCCGCATCGTGGTAGATGGCGTGGAACTGACCAACGACCTCAAGCAGATCGAAGCGATCCGCCGCGAGGTGGGCATGGTCTTCCAGCACTTCAACCTGTTCCCGCACCTGAGCATCCTGGAAAACTGCACCTTGGCACCGATGTGGGTGCGCAAGATGCCACGGCGCAAGGCCGAGGAAATCGCCATGCACTACCTTGAGCGGGTACGCATTCCGGAGCAGGCGCACAAGTTCCCAGGGCAGCTCTCGGGTGGCCAGCAGCAGCGTGTGGCGATTGCCCGGGCGCTATGCATGAAGCCGAAGATCATGCTGTTCGACGAGCCGACCTCGGCGCT
>Ga0153918_1000571_pt1 | contig 16930 bp, 14 predicted proteins | sample TSFL002MetaG_FD_104687 | JGI IMG/M metagenome (GOLD analysis project Ga0153918, IMG submission 104687) | Attine ant fungus gardens microbial communities from Florida, USA - TSFL002 MetaG | ecosystem: Host-associated > Fungi > Mycelium > Unclassified | place: USA: Florida, Paynes Creek Historic... | reverse complement strand
TTACACTAAGCCCCCAAAACTCTTTATTTGCGGGCACTCGCATATATTAAAAGTAATGTATGATGAGCAGATAAAATGCTTGCACATAAACCCCGGAGCAGCCGGAAAACACGGTTGGCATAAAGTAAGAACATTAATAAAATTTTGCGTTACTGCCGATAAAATTCATAACTTAGAAGCAGTAGAGTTATTAAAATAGATGTACAATATACACTAAGCCCATGCAGTCAATTAAAACTTTAGGACAATTTATTATTGAAAAACAGGCAGACTTTCCTTACGCTAAAGGTGAGCTATCGCGGTTGCTTCGCGATATTGGTATCGCCTCTAAAATTGTAAACCGTGAGGTGAACAAAGCCGGTCTGGCCGATATTTTAGGTGATGCTGGTAGTATCAATATACAGGGCGAGGGCCAGAAAAAGCTGGACGTTTACGCTAATGAGCAATTTATTACTGCCCTTAAAAGTGGCGGCGAGTGCTGTGTGGTAGTATCTGAAGAAAACGACGAATACATCTATATCGACTCTGAGATTTCTAAAAATGCTAAATATGTGGTGGCTATTGACCCGTTGGACGGTTCATCAAACATTGATGTGAACGTTGGGGTGGGTACCGTATTCTCTATCTTCCGTAGAAAGAGTAAAAGCGGTGCGGCCACGATGGAAGATGTATTGCAACGTGGTGTTGAACAGGTGGCTGCCGGTTATGTAATCTACGGTTCATCAACCATGCTGGTTTATACTACAGGTAAAGGCGTTAACGGTTTTACGCTTGATCCGTCAATCGGTGAGTTCTGTTTGTCGCATCCGGATATGAAGATCCCTAAAGACGGTGTGATTTATTCCATCAACGAGGGTTATTATGCCCACTTTCCAGATGGCATTAAGAAATACATTAAATTCTGCCAGGTAGAAGACGACAAAACCAGCCGTCCGTATACCTCGCGTTACACCGGCTCAATGGTGGCAGATCTGCATCGTAATATGATTAAGGGCGGTATCTTCCTATACCCAATCACCGCAAAATCGCCAAAAGGTAAACTACGCTTAATTTACGAGTGTAACCCAATGGCCTTTATTATTGAGCAGGCCGGTGGCAAAGCCAGTGATGGTTATAACCGCATTCTTGAATTAGAGGTGACCGAACTACACCAGCGTTCGGCTATCATCATCGGTTCAGAGAATATGGTGCTAAAGGCCGAAGAAATGATGGCTTGTTTCTCTCCCCAGGTAACCAAAAAGAACTTTGAGGGCCTGGTATCTATCCAGTAAGTGAAAATTTGATTAATATTTGAAGGAGGCGCGTTAAGCGCCTTCTTTGTTATGTTTAAACCGATGCCCGTCACCTTCATTGATCCTAAAACAGAAAAATTCCTTACTGGTAAAAGGACTCATACGGTGGATTTGTATAATCATTTTGTAAATGAGTTTGCTAAACTTGGTGATATCTCTTTGCACGCTACTAAAACGATGATCGGCATTTCAACCGGGCATAAACGCATAGCTTGGATCACACAGATTGGTAAAAGCTTTATCCATGTGGTCCTGTCGTTTCATCAGGCTTATAATGATAATCTGTGCTTTAGTAAGATTGGACTGGTGCCGGGAAGCAATCAGCATAATCATCATCTGCGCATATTGCAGAAAGAGGATGTGAACGAGGAAGTAAGAGGATATTTGAGGTTGGCGTTGGAGGGTTAGGTTTGAATTTCGTTGCAAACTCTCATAAGCAATTACAGCTTTAGTAAAGAGATTGATACAGCTATTTGATGGTAATTGTGTTTAAGTAACTTTATAAACCAAGCCATAAATCCAATATGAAAAAACTCTTACAATCGCTTTGCTGCATCCTGCTTATTAGCACTACTACCTACGCCCAGCGCTACCAGGCCACTGTTTCGCCCGGCCAGAGTATCCAGGCCGCTATTGAGGCGGCTCCGGAACACTCGGCAAAGCCTTACATCATTTTCATCAAGAATGGTATCTACAACCAAAAGGTAATTATTGATAAACCTAATATTGTGCTGCTGGGCGAGAACCGTGATAGCACGCGTATCATCAATGCAGAAACTGCGGCTTCTCGGAAGATCAAGGAGTATAAAGGTCAGCCGGTTAATATGGGCGTAATCGTTTTACAGAAAGGGGCAGACGATTGCTTGATCAGCGGATTGACCGTTTATAATAACTACGGTACCACCGTTGAGCAGACCACCGTGCACCAAATGGCTATTTACGGACAGGCCACACGAACTATTGTGATTAACTGCAATGTTTGGGCCGATGGTAATGACGCTTTGTCGCTGTGGGCACCTGATGGGGGCATGTATTATCATGCAGATTTGTATCTGCGTTGCCCGGGGGTAGATTTTCTTTGTCCGCGTGGTTGGTGTTATGCTACGCGATGCACGTTTTATGGCGATGGTCGCGCGTTGATCTGGCATGATGGACGAGGTAACCCGGACAAAAAGCTGGTCATCACCGATTCTCATTTTGATTCTAAGCGCCCGGTAACACTTGGTCGCTACCACCATGATTCGCAATTTTTCCTGCTTAATTGCACCATGACCAGCAAGATCATCGATCACCCGATAGGGTATGCCTATAGCGATCAGGTGCTCGACTCCATTCCATGGGGTAACCGTGTTTATATGTACAATGTTAAGCGCGACGGCGGCGATTTTGCCTGGATGGAAAATAATCTGGAAAAAGCTAAAGGCTCACCGAAGGCTAGCGAAATTAACGCCAAATGGACCTTCGGTGGTGCGTGGGATCCGGAAGCCAAAATACAAGCGTTGTGGAGTGTGCTGGCGTATAAAAAAGGGCAGTTTGTTAATTATAAGACCAAAGAATAATAACGGGGAAGCCTGTTCTGATTATTTTAACTCCTTTAATTTCAGCGTGAATACTAATAATGTAAAAAAAGTATTTGACAGCAAAATGCTTTTTTATACATTTGCACTCCCAACACGGTAGGTATAGCTCAGTTGGTTAGAGCATCAGATTGTGGTTCTGAGGGTCGTCGGTTCGAGCCCGATTACTTACCCAAAAGCCTCTCATGAAAATGAGAGGCTTTTTTGTTTCAATATGGTTTCAAGACACGTTAGTGCGGGTTATTGAAAAGGTTAAACGTTGTCTGTCTTTACTTCTGTGGCTTATTCTCTGGCGCTTTACCAATCAAATCCATAAACTGATCCAGTTTTGGCGTGATGATGATTTCTGTACGTCTGTTTTTAGCGCGACCCATATCGCTTACGTTATCAGCTATTGGGTTATACTCACCGCGGCCTCCCGCAGTTAATCGCTTTGGATCAACATTAAATTTATTTTGTAATTCCTGAACTACAGATGATGCCCGGAGTGCGCTCAGATCCCAGTTATTACGAATGTTCTTTTGCGAGATTGGCACGTTATCGGTATTACCCTCAATCAGCACATCATAGTTGCTGTAGTCCATAATAATCTTAGCAATTTTAGCTAGTGTAGCGCCCGCTTTATCGGAGATTTCATAACTGCCTGATTTGTAAAGCATATTATCAGATAAAGAAATGTAAACCACGCCCTTCAATACTTTCACATCAACGTCCTGACGTTCTGTTGTGCTGAGTGAGCGTGTGAGATTATTGGTTAGCACCAGGTTAAGCGAGTCGCTTTTGTTTTTGGCATTTACCAGCTCCTGTATGTAACGATTAGAGCGATTAATCTCGTCAACCAGCTTACTAATGTTTACATTACCTTGTTGGCCAGAGTTTAAACATTTGTTCAGCGCGTCTTGTAGCTGACGGGCATTAGCACGTTCAGATTCAATTTGTTCTTCTAAGCTTTTGTTGCGATTGGTAGCTACCGCCAGGTTACGTTCACTCAACTGGTAGCGACCGTTCAGTTCGCGGCTGCTGCTATCCAGCTTGTTATAATTGCTTTGCAATTGCGCATATTTCTTGTTGCTTACACAACTTCCCAGCACTGTTAAAGCCAGCAGGGCTGGTATAATCATAAACTTTGTTTTCATAGTCATAGTGTTTAAGCGTTTCAGTAAAAACTGAAAACCAATCCTATACAAGCAAAGTCTGCGCCAAAGCTTTGATTTTAGGCATATAAACCTATTTTAGGCCGAGTGGTATATTTGTAAATTATTGATATTAAAATGATTGTATAAAAAATAGAACATTTTGGTCAACTTTAGTTAAGAATAATCTTATGCTTCATTATTACTAAAAGTAATTATAATGTTACCCTAAGCTATTGCCAAACGACTATTTTATCAGAAATTAGTGACGATATTAGTTTCATATCATCTGTCTGCAACATGCCCCGGCCTAAACCTAAATTGAACATTGCATTATATGGTACCGCTTACCTGGTATTGTTTGCATGTTTTTATTTTGCATGGCACCAGCTTTGGCGTAAACCGGCAAAGAATGATGAATTAAAGAATATCCGTTTGTTTGTAACCAATAACAGCCGAAACCAGGAGCCGTTGGCTATTCTAATTAGCAGCAATAAAGAGATTGTTTATAACGATACCATCAGCGAGCGTTTTGTTGAAGCGCCGCTACATGTCGAGCCGGGCATACAAAATCTTAAAATAAAGATCATAAATAGGGGATTAGAAAAAATACTTCGGGCCCATATTGGCTTTGGAGATAATAATTATGCCCTTAATATCACTTATGAATATGAGCCGCCCTATGCCGAAGCCAAGAAATACCTGATGGAAGAGGCTTACCAGTATGAGGTAGCACGCAACAAAAGTAAAGATACCACCTACTGGTCGCACTATTTTGATGAACATCAATATCGTTTCCCCGAGCAGCCACGCAGCATGAAGGCGGAAATAACCGATTATAAAAACATGAGATTGGATAAATAACCTGTGCTATGAAGAAATTACTACTCATTGCCAGCTCGGTCTTTTTATTTTTTCAGGCCGATGCCAAAATTGTACGCATAGAAATTACTAGTGTTGAGTCACCGGCTTTTGGGGGGCGGAAATTTGGCAATGTAGGGGCGTATGAAAAACTCCGCGGAAAGGCTTATGGTGAACTTAATCCATTTGACCCGCAAAATGCTAAGATTACTGATATTCAGCTGGCGCCTAGAAATAAGCGTGGCATGGTAGAATATTCGACCGATTTTTATATCCTCAAACCCATTAACCTGGCACGCGGTAATCGTAAGCTATTTGAGGAAATCCCTAATCGCGGCGGCAAAACATTTGGTAGTTTTAATAAAAGCAGTGGGGGTAACGACCCAAGTACGGCCGAGGAGGCGGGCGATGCTTTCCTGATGAATCAAGGCTATATACTGGCCTGGTGCGGTTGGGATATATCAGCAACGTCTGAAAATAACAAATTAACCATTACCGTACCTGTAGCTAAAAACCCCGATGGATCAGCCATCACCGGACCATCTTATGAATATATAGAAAGTGATAATGATCGTTTGCAAAGCTATAAATTGGCGTATGCAGCGGCATTGCCGGATAAAGCCCACGCCAAACTAACTTACAAAGCTTTTTTGAACGATGCCCCGCAAATCATTTCCGCTGATGATTGGGAATATATGAATGATCGCACTATTCGTTTACTACCTGCAGGCACGCCCTTTAAACAAAGCGGCATTTACGAGTTTTATTACGATGCCAAGGATCCGCTGGTGGCAGGTATCGGACTTGCATCAACCCGCGATTTTGTTTCTTTTCTGCGCAATAACGGTTTTGATGATAAAGGACACCGCAATCCTCTGTTCGGTGCTATAGATTATACTTACAGCTATACCGAATCGCAACCAGCCCGCTATATTAACGATTTCCAAACCTTGGGTTTTAATATAGACGAGATGGGCCGTAGGGTAATAGATGGAATCCTGAACTGGCTTGGCGGCGGAAGTGGAGTTGGTATTAATTATCGGTTTGCACAGCCTGGCCGTACGGAGCGCAACCGGCAAAATCATTTCTATCCCGAAGCGATTTTTCCATTTGCCTATCCGGCATTAACTGATCCTAATTCTGGCTTAACTAAAGGGAGATCGGGCGGTTATCCTGCATCCTTGTTAATGCCCAAAGTGATGGAGGTTAATTCGGCTAATGAGTATTGGGCGAAGGCGGCGTCATTGCTACATAGTGATTTACAAGGCAATGATCTGCCTGACCCTGTCAATGTACGTTTCTACCTCCTTTCGGGCATGCAGCATGGCAGCGGCCATGGTAAGGGCGTTACCCAGCAACTGCAAAATCCAACGCGCCCGGATGCGGTTCTACGTGCACTGTTTGTTGACCTGGATGAATGGGTAAGTAAAAATATTGCCCCGCCAGAAAGCCGGGTGCCGCGTCGTTACAATGGAACAGCAGCTTTAGCAACCGCTAAACAAGGCTCGTTAACAGGCTTTGTGCCGCAAAAAGAATTGGGCTGGCCCGATATTCCAGGAGTAACTTATACCGGGTTAATTACTACGCGTTATTGCTTTAATTATGGTCCGCAGATCAGGCAGGGCATTATATCGCAATATCCAGACCTTTCAATGACATATCCCAGCTATACAAATTTCGTATCAAAAGTTGACGCCGACGGTAACGAGATAGCGGGTATTCACTTGCCGCCAGTAGCGGCCCCAACAGGTACTTACACCGGCTGGGCTTTACGCGCTGCGCCGTTTGCAGAAAATGATGGCGGCGAAAGTGCCGGACAATATATCCCATTTAAAATAACTAAAGCAGAACGTATAGCAGCGGGCGATCCGAGGCCTTCATTGCAAGAACGTTATAATGATCATAATGGCTACGTAGAGGCGGTAACCAAAGCAGTTCAAAATCTGGTAAAAAACAGGTTGTTATTGCATGAAGACGCCGCAAACTATATCCGCGAAGCAGCGCAAAATGATGTTCTTAAATAAATGATAAGGCTTTTGCGCGTATCTTGCAGTACTGTTTAAATAAAGCATCGTCTGTAACGGCGCAGCTGAATGTGTTTTATAAAATGTCTCAGTCAAATAAATCATTCGCTCATAAAATATTTATTGTCTTAACACTATTAGCATTGCTGGGCTTTGTTGTTATAGCGCTTAGGGAAGGTGTAGCATCCGGCGGACCGCTTTTAATTGGTGCATTTGCTGCTTTGGCAATTGCGTTTGCTTTTAAAGACGAATTAAAAAATCTCACGTTTACCATTGCCATTTTTGCAGCGGTATCTACTGCTATGTATTATCCGCAGTATTTTCAGCAATGGGGGAGTTTTAAATTAGCCTCGCTGATTACGCCGCTGCTGCAGATCATTATGTTTGGTATGGGGACATCCATGAGCCTGCGCGATTTTTCCGGTGTGTTGAAAAACCCGCGCGGGGTATTTATTGGCGTCACGGCCCATTTTATCATTATGCCGCTCATTGGTTTTACACTCTCGCAGGTGAGCGGTTTCCCACCCGAAATTGCAGCAGGCATGGTGCTAATTGGTTGTTGCCCAAATGGCACGGCATCTAATGTGATATCCTATCTGGCTAAAGCAAACCTGGCTTTATCGGTAACCATTACGGCTGTTTCTACCTTGTTGTCGCCATTGCTTACCCCCTTGCTGATGCATTTACTGGCAGGCAAACTGGTAGCTATTGATGTACAGAATATGATGTGGGATATCATGAAAATGGTGATCTTCCCCATTATCGCCGGCTTGATCTTTAATCATTTTTTACATGGCAGGGCTAAATGGCTGGATAAAGCAATGCCTGTGGTTTCTATGACGGGTATTGCATTGATTGTTACAGTAATTACCGCTGCAGGCAGAGATAGCTTGCTTAATATCGGTCCGCTATTAATCTTACTGGTATTGATTCATAATTTAGCAGGTTATACTTTGGGCTATTGGTCTGGGAGGTTGTTCAGAATGCCCGAGCGCGATTGCCGTACTATGGCCATAGAAGTGGGCATGCAAAACGGAGGGATGGCATCTGGCTTAGCCAAAGCCATGGGGAAAATTGCTACTGTTGGGTTGGCGCCCGCCGTATTCGGCCCTTTAATGAACATCACCGGTTCAACTTTAGCCAGTTGGTGGCATCGTAAACCTATAAAAACAGGAGCAGATGATATTGCCGATGAGCCGCTGGCAAAAATGGTGTAGTTAAAACTTATAGCAACGTCTGCTGTAATCTTCACTGCTAGTACCATTACCCGAACGACCGAAATAAAATCCTAAAGAAATTTCGTGCGAGCCGCTGGTATAACTTCCCAGGGCGTTTAACTGATGATCGTACGAGTAGCCAACGCGAATATTGGGCGTAGCAAAAAACTCTGCCAGTGCACCGAAAGCGCCCTGTGGCGGCAAATCGTTTTGTAGCGCCGGTTTTGGGTAAAGTTTGAATGATGAACGATAGAATGCACCGATAGATAATCGTTCATTCATAATCATTATAGCATCCAGATCAATAGTTGTGGGCCCTTTGGTATCATCTTTTACCAGGACAACGGGCTTCAGCATCATGCCATCATAATCATTTAACGGAATCAACGCACCACCAGTTAAGTAAAAGTGTGGCTGAGGAATAGGGGCAATGGTTGTGCTTTCGCGATTTTTGCCGGCATACTTGGCGAGCAGGTTAGTGGCTGACAAGCCGAAGAAATAATTATTATTTCCATAAAAAATGCCAAAGTTAACATCGGGTACAATGGTACTTTGGTAAGCTACAGGCACAGCCTGGTCATTATCCTGAACAGCGTTCAATTTAGTCCCATCTAATCCTAGCTGAACAAATCCGCCAGCTAACCCGAAAGACAATCTCGAATTTTCGTCGTCACCTATCTGTATGCGATAAGCATAGTTGAAATAAGCGGTGAACGAACTCTGCGCGCCAATTTTATCGCTGGCTAAAATAAGACCTAATCCAACATGATCGTCTTTAAAAGAACCGTCGGCAGCAACGGCGTAACTTGTAGGTGCTCCTTTGATACCCACCCATTGCGAGCGGAAGTATGATTGCGCATACAGATCGGCCTTATAACCTGAATAAGCAGGGTTGATATAAATACCATTGAACAGGTATTGACTTAACTGTGCATCTTGCTGGGCCTTGATCTGCGAGGCTGTAATCATCAATATTATTCCTAGTAAAATTCCCTTTTTCATAATCGCCTCCCGAATTATTGCCGCGCCCGCAGCAGTGTTACGTAGCCTTTATAGATACTCCAACTGCCGGTTGGCTGCTTTACTTTCAGTATGTAGAAATAAGTGCCTTCGTTAAGGCCATCGCCGGTCCAGTCATTTTTGTAGTTTACCTTGCGGTAAACAGTGGCATCCCAGCGGTTCACAATAGTTAGTTCGTTTCCGGGATAAGTTTCTAGTCCGGGGATAACAAAAGTGTCATTAACGTTGTCTCCATTTGGTGTAAACACGTTGGGTATAACCAGCTCGGTTAAAATGGTGGTTACGTTATCTGTATTATTAGCCAGTACCGGGTCGGGCTCTATTGCACTTACATTGGCCGCGTTGGTAATGGTGCCGGTCTTAAGTGCTTTAACAATCATGCTCAGATCAGCGGTTTCGCCCACTTTCACCTGGCCGATATTCCAAGTAATGTTTTTGCCTGATGCTGTTGCTTCGCCTTTTAATGGCGCTATCAATTGTTGCAACTGCACCTCGTTTGGTAACTGATCTTGTACCTTAACCGATGTAGCGTCATCCTTACCGTTGTTTTTAATGCTGATGACGTATTTGAATGGATCATCCAGGTTATCAGATGAGCGTACATCCTTTACATCAATCGCCATATCGGCATAGATATCCGGAGGGGCCTCCAAAATCTGTACGCCGTCTGATGGCTTTGACTCGCAACCATCTGCGTTATATAATACCACCTGATAACGACCTGCAGTGCTTACCACTAAATCTTTACGAATAGCTCCGTTAATAGGCTGACCATCTTTTATCCATTGATAAGCCGCCGGAAGAGGGTCATTAGGCAGAGCATTGGCGGTAAGCGTTACGCTGCGTCCCTGCTGGATAGTGCGTGTTTGATCATCTGCAAATGCCTTATGCGGGCTGGCAAACGCCAGTCCGCAAAGGCTTTGTTGCAACAATGCAATCATCCAAGCTATCCCAATCCTTTTCAGCATCGTTATTTTAGTTTTACATCAATGATTTAGATGCAATGCACATATTATTAAGGAGTAATTGTAATGGTAGGCTGACCAGGAATATCATTAACAGTGATGTCAACCGATGGTGATGTTGCCGCACAGGTAGGTTTTACCTTAAATGTTACGTTTACAGTATAGTGGTGAGCTCCAACACCAGCATCACTAGCCTGAGTTAGGGTATAAGTGGCATTTGTTGCGTTTGTTATGGCTGTACCGTCTTTATACCATTGGTAGTTATAAGCAAATGTTTCTGTTGTTGTAGCGGTTTGACTAACTGCAGCAGTTAATTGCATTGTAGTTGTAGGGAAGGCGTTTGTACAGTAAGAAGTTGGCCCACCTGCATTTTCTGTAGCTGTGGCGTTAATGCCCGGCAATACATAAATGGTAAAAGGTTGGGAATCTGTAGAGGTACAACCATCGCCATTTACAGCAGTTGATACATAGGTGTAATACCCTGGCGTAGTCGGGGCGTCATCAAGAGAGGCCGAGGTTTCGGTCAGATTTGTTACCGTACCACCGGTGCCCACACCTGCATAGCGTTTCCAAACGTACGTTGAAGCGCCGGTGGCAGCTGATGTAAGTTTGACATGGTCTCCTGAACAATAGGCTGCCTGCGTGCCCGTGGTGAAATCTGAAAGAGCGGCAATCTGGGCTTTTAATGTAGCCGTTACCGAGAGCAAGATTCCCAGGGTTAGTACAAGTTTTCTGAGAGTAGATTTTTGTTTCATCTGTTTTACTGTTATTTGTTTTGTGTTAATTATTTAATTCTGGTTGTTATGGCGTGGTTGCAATGGTTGGCTGTGCAGGTGTGGCAATTACGGTTATGCTTACCGGCTGTGTTTGGCTCACACATCCATTGGCGTTTTTTACCGTGAGTGTGCCGTTGTAGGTACCCGCCGTGGCCGCAGTTGGTACGGGAATGTTTAGCGGACTAGGTGGCAGGCCCTGGTCTGTCTGATCTGTAAACCCCGCCGTGTGTGCCGTAGCGTCCCAGGTTATAGTATAGCTGGTAGGTGAATTAACCGGGGTAGAATAGCTAAGCGTAGTAACTGCTGTTCCGCCGCAAATACCCGGTATAGTTGACGTTATAATTGACGGTCGCGGGTTAACATTTAGGGTGGCTCTGGTACGGGTAGATACTTCCGAACAGCCTGATCTGCTGGCCTCCACGTAATAGTTATTGGGGCTAACTTCACTAAGATCAGCGGCGTTAGGCGTGAATGAGGTACCCGTGCCTTTAACATTGCCCCCAGTTGCAGCGTCATACCAGGTATAGGTGGTACAATCCTGCGCATTATTGACGGTGAGTGTAGAGGTACTGCCTGCGCATACGGTTCCGGTGTTGGTAACAACAGTGCCTATAGTTATAGCCGGCGTGCGCATGGTTCGACTTACTTCGTATATCTTCAGTTCGTTTCTGCCCAGCGTTGTTGTACTTACACCGCCGATGGATATTTCTACGCGATCATAGGCCCCGTAAGAATCTGGCGGTGTGATATCGAGCTCATATTTATCACTGTTAGTGGCGCTGGAAAACAGGGATAGCGAGAGGAACGTAGAAGTACTTGTTATTGGTGAGCCGACAGCCTGAGAGCCATTGTATAACTGGATAGAAAAACCATCCAATAGGTTAAGGTTAAGTAAACTACCTGTGGAATTTTGTAAAATTAATTTTAGCATATCGCCATTCTGCGATGGTGTACCGAATATGGTGGTATGATAAGCCTCGCTCTGGGCGGCAGTAAGGTCGACAGTTAAATCTGCAAAACTGGCTACATCGCCATCTATCGCATTTCGTGGATTGGTAACGGATGTTGTAACATTAAGCAAACTGATGCCGAGCGGCAGTCCTCCATCCCGAATACCAGATAGCACATCAACGGGGGTAGAGCAGGCGGTGGTGGTACCGTTGGTTACGTTTTGGGTATAATAAGCACCATAAACGTTCAAATTTTGATCAAGTGTAATACCGCCCCCCAGACTAATAGATACACCATCATAAGGTACTGTTACCCCCGCTGCTGATTGCGGCGTGATGGTTAGTTCTATTTCACCGCCAGAATTTACAGCTCCAAGTAATGAAGTGCCGCTAAATGATTTACCTGCATTGGTGGCCTGCCAGGTGCCGCCAACTTTTTGCAGACTGGTGTATGGCTGTATGGTAATGGTATTTAACAGCCCCACCAAACCGCTGGCCGATTTTAGTTTGATGGTAACCGCTGTACCGGCGGGCACCGTAGAACTAAAATTTAAAAATTGCGTGAGCGTAGACGGAAATAATATGCCCAATACATCTAAAGTACGAGTAAGCGTAGAAGCTGTAGACGGATCTGTATCAACGGCAAGACTTGCGTTGGAAACACTGCTTAGCGTACCGGTGTTATTTTGTTGTGTGTTGGCGTAAACCCTAACCTGCGGTGTAGCGCAGGTCTGTCCGCTGGCCCTGTTGCTATATAACACGCAAACGGCGGCAAAGAAAAGAGTAGCGGCTATTTTTAAAGGGTATATACTGCGCACAGGGTATAGGTTGTTTACTTACATGCACTACACCCCACGCTTACTAATCAAAAGCTACTAAATTGGGGGAGTTGATGTAATTCAAAGCTATTACGCGCGCCGTTGAGATTCTTTGTTCATTACATGCAGTGGATGAACAAAAAAGGTTATTTTCTTTTACCGTTATTCTTAAATGCAGTAAAAATTATGTAATTAAAATATTGATAATCAAAATATTAATTTTCCATTAAATAGCTATTCAGTTTGTTCACGAAATTAATTTTCCTGACGATGTGCATAGTCTGTTCATTGTAGCTTATTAAGTATAAAATTGAAAGAATTTTTCGTGCTCGTTAAATCAGGAATTTAACGAATAATTATCAGAACAATATTCAGCTTTTGGTTGTTATGCTTTACTTAAAGCATGAATTTAACTCAAAACAGCTATGGGAAAAGGCGATAAAAAAACCAAGAAAGGCAAAATTGCAATGGGATCTTACGGTAAAAAAAGATCGCACTCGGCACAGAAAAAAGTTAAAGCGCCGGTTAAAGCAACAGCTGAAAAGTAACTGAGAGGATGCCTGCCATACCATTTCATTGAAAGGTTGAGTATGACCTGTAAAGATGTTTTCGGTTGTCTTAAACTCATTTAGTAGGAAGTCCGGCTCTTCCTTTACATAAAGCGGAACAAATACACTTGGTACTATCCTCCTTTTGCGTTTGTATTGCTTATTTATGTCATTGTCAAGCTAACGGCTCTGCTAATGACAACTCAGTTGGTTAGAGCATCTGATTTGTGGTTCTGAGAGTAGTGGGTTTGAGCCCGATTATTTGCCTAAAAGCCTCTCATGAGAATGAAAGGCTTTTGGGTTTTACTGTCTTTTAAAGATCGGTTACTAATTATTGTTTTCGTTTTTAATCAGCCCCATGTCCAGCAGCCAATCATAAAAACGCTCGGGCCAGCCTGCTACTGCTCCGGGTGTGTTTTTTCTTACACCAAAACCATGCGGGCCCCTGGCATACAAGTGTAATTCAACCGGTATTTTGGCATCCAGATATTTAGTGTAAGCAGCAACCATGCCTTTCAGGCGTTCTGGCGTGTCTTCACCACCGGCCACCATAAACAGGGGAGGTGAATTCTTTTGTGGTTCAAACCGGTCAGGGTTTCCCGGATATACCAACAGCTGAAAATTTGGTCTGGAACTTTCGCGGTCTAGTTCGTTTTTTGCATTTTTATCGCCATAGTTAAATCGTGTTCCTGATAGTCCGGCCAACTCACCACCGGCGGAGAAACCCATTGCGCCAATGCGTGCTGTATCAATGTGCCATTCTTTAGCCCGGCTGCGTACTAATTGTATGGCGCGTTGCAAATCTTTCAACGCGTGTCCATCTACTGTATAAGTGCTGTTAGCCTCTTTAGCCAGCCGATATTTCAGCACAAAGGCGGTAATGCCGTGTGCATTAAGCCATTCTGCAAAGTTAGAGCCTTCGTAATCCATCTTTAATTCCTTGTGTCCACCACCCGGGGCTATAATAATGGCCATTCCGTTGGCTTTTCCATTAGCTGGCAAGTATGGCGTGATGGACGGAAAGTTTACGTTAGAGATAGAAATCTCACCGCGGGCTGATTTACTGACATGCTCTGGCGCAGTTTTGCCCTCAGAACCTGGTGCGCCGTTTGGCCATAATAAAGTAGGTTTTTGCTGCGCATTGGCAATGGTCATAAATGCAGCGTAGATGACGGTTAAGATGGTCTTTTTCATAAATTGTTGGTCTGCAATTGGTAAGGTAAGTTAGTTTTTTATTTGCCATCTATTTATTACAAAAACCTTACGTTTTAATTTAGAATGCATCTAAACAAAAGAGTAGCTTTGCTTATCATGACAGACCAGCTTGTAGAACTTAACGTAACCGGCATGCATTGTAACAACTGTGCCATGTCGGTACATCGCATGTTAGAGAAGAAAGGCTTGCACAACATCCATGTAAGCTTTGCTAGTGATGAGGTAAAATTTACCACGACGGATGACGCCATCCTTCCACAGGTAATTAATGATATCCGCGGCTTGGGCTTCCAGGTTATCGATAATCCCGACACACACGTAGAGAAATACTACCAGCGATTGGAAAATAAGCTGATCTTTTGTGCAGTATTCACTATCCCGTTGTTAGCACACATGATACTGCCCTGGCATTGGCTGCACCATGATAGTATTCAATTAGCACTTTGTTTACCCGTATTTGTTGTGGGGCTGCTGCACTTTGGAAAAAGTGCGTGGAGCTCCATAAAAGGTGGTGTGCCTAATATGGATGTATTGATCTTTATAGGTTCAACAGCGGCCTTTATTTACAGCCTGGTGGGCACTATAGAAGGTTTAGGTGAGCAATATCGTTTTTATGAGACCAGTGCCACCATTATTACGCTGGTGCTGTTAGGCAACTTATTTGAGAAACGTTCGGTAATGCAAACCACTTCGGCTGTTAAAGATCTGATGAAGTTTCAGCAGGTAAAGGCTAATCTCGTAGTTAACGGCAATGTAGAAGTGATTGATGCCCGCGAGATAAAGTCAGGCGATACCCTGCTCGTTAACACCGGGGATCAGATTCCGGCTGATGGCGATATATTGGAAGGCACGGCTTCGGTTGATGAATCTATGCTGACGGGGGAAAGTATACCAGTTGAAAAGAAGAAATACGATAGTGTTATTGGTGGTACCATAGTGCAACACGGTAATATCAGGATTATAGCTACCAAGGTTGGATCAAAATCGGTATTGTCGCAGATTATTGATCTGATGAAGAAGGCCCAGGCAGCCAAACCTCCCATTCAAAAACTAGGCGATAAAGTAGCTGCAATATTTGTTCCTGCGGTTTTAGGCATCTCGCTGCTAACGTTTATTCTTACGTTCTTTGTTTTCGGTGGCGGGCTGCAAGCTTCTCTCATGCATGCCATTGCGGTGCTGGTCATCTCGTGTCCTTGCGCCATGGGGTTAGCTACGCCAACGGCTGTAATGGTAGGTTTGGGGCGCGCAGCAAAGAATGGCGTGCTAATTAAAGGGGGCGATACCATTGAGGCCGTTAGCCAGGCTAAATACGTGGTGTTTGATAAAACCGGAACACTTACTACCGGCAAGTTCAAGTTAAAAGATGTTAAAATAGAAGGGGATGCCGACAAGGCTATTGTGAATGGGTTGATAAGCGCTATCGAGGAGCGTTCTAACCACCCGATTGCGCGGTCTCTGGTGGAACAACTTAAAACAAAGCCACAGCAAAAGGTGATCCTTAAAAAAGCTACAGAAGAGCGTGGCTTGGGTATGCGTGCCGAAGATGTGGATGGTAACCATTATTTCCTGGGCGCCTCAAAAGATAAAGACGAAACCGAATACAATTTATCGCTTTATAAAAACAATGCGTTGCTGGCACAAATTTCTATCCAGGATGATATTAAACCTGGCGCAGCCGAACTTGTCAATGTTTTGAAGCAGATGAACATTACACCGGTATTGTTAAGCGGCGATAAACAAAACCGGTGCGCTGAAGTGGCGAAAATTTTAGGTATCACCAATGTATACGCCGAAAGACTGCCGGATGAAAAGTTGGGGGTGATAGATGTATTCCGCAAAAAAGGACAGACATTGATGGTAGGCGATGGTATTAATGATGCACCGGCGTTAACCCAGGCTGATGTAGGTGTTTCCATGAATGACGCCAGCCATATCGCTATTCAATCGGCTAAAGTGGTGTTACTCAACACCGATCTACACTCGCTGCTGTTTTTCCTGAAAGTAAGTAAACACACGCTTAAAACCATTAAACAAAATCTGTTCTGGGCCTTTGCCTACAACGTGGTAGCTATTCCGGTGGCCGCGACAGGATTTTTAAGTCCAATGGTGGGCGCGCTGGCCATGGCTTGTTCTGACGTGGTGGTTATTGGTAATTCCCTGCGGCTGAAGATAAAGAGACTAAATTGAGTTGAGGATTAATTGATGCCGGCAACGGTGTTGAAATCGTTTCTTGGCCAATGGTGTTTTTGTTCCTATTTTCGGCAATTCGTAGGTTTTATGAACGATCAATGAACCACGGATTATAACTATGAGTCAAATAGAGATCTTCACCGACGGTGCATCAAGCGGTAACCCTGGGCCGGGCGGCTACGGTGCCATACTACGTTCGGGCCCATATTATAAAGAGCTTTCTGGCGGATACCGCAAAACCACTAATAACCGCATGGAGCTAATGGCGGTTATTAAAGCGTTAGAGGCGTTGAAAAAAGCCGGACAACAAATCACCATCTATTCAGATTCAAAATATGTTATTG
>Ga0153918_1000568_pt1 | contig 16987 bp, 7 predicted proteins | sample TSFL002MetaG_FD_104687 | JGI IMG/M metagenome (GOLD analysis project Ga0153918, IMG submission 104687) | Attine ant fungus gardens microbial communities from Florida, USA - TSFL002 MetaG | ecosystem: Host-associated > Fungi > Mycelium > Unclassified | place: USA: Florida, Paynes Creek Historic... | reverse complement strand
TATCATGATAAAGATCGCCACTATTTTGTGGTTACCTCTGCTGATCTGAAAACTTTTAGTTCGGCAAGAGCTATTCCGGCTTCACAATATCGTGATACAAGGGAGTCTGCTTCCGTTGATGGACAGCAACAAACCGGTCAGACAATAAAAGTAGCTTGGCGGGTAATTGAGCAATTGCAGCAATATTATGATGCCAAGCAGTTTAACGGTGCAAAAAACAAAGAGACGCTGGCTAAAGATGCCGAGGTATATAAAGACCTGAAGCCTTTAACTGCAACCATCACGCTGCAACCGCAGCAGACTAAGCCCATCAGCGATATGCTGATCGGTATCTTCTTTGAAGATCTGAACTATGCAGCGGATGGCGGCCTGTATGCAGAGATGGTGCAAAATCGTGATTTTGAATATAAACCTACAGACAAACTTACCCCCGATAAAAATTGGAATGCCACTTATGCCTGGAAATTATCAGGGGAAAGTGCCGTTTTTTCCATAGACAGCATAAAACCGATCCACCCTAATAACCCGCATTATGGAGTGTTGAACACAACTGCCGCCGGCGCAGCTTTGATCAATCAGGGATATGACGGTTTCAATGTCAAAAAAGGAGATCATTATAATTTGTCCTTATTCGCCAAATTATTGAATGGTGCCGGAGAGGTCACCATCAGCCTGATAAACGAGAAAAAAGAAATATTGGCGCAGACGGCATTCTCGGTTAATAGTGGTAATTGGCAAAATCTCAAGGCGGCGCTTGTGCCAACTGCGGCCAGCGAGCACGCCGAATTACAGATCAAACCGAAGGCTCCCGGCTCACTTGCATTCGATCTGGTTTCGTTGTTTCCGGAAAATACCTTTAAAGGGCGTCCCAATGGTTTGCGGGCAGATCTTGCACAGACCATTGCCGAGATACATCCCCGCTTTATGCGTTTCCCTGGCGGTTGTCTTGCGCATGGTGACGGACTAGCCAATATGTACCGCTGGAAAAACTCCATTGGTCCGTTAGAGAGTCGTGTGCCTCAGCGTAACATTTGGAATTATCACCAAACCGTTGGCCTTGGCTATTACGAGTATTTCCAGTTCTGTGAGGATATAGGTGCTGCGCCGGTTCCGGTTATAGCAGCGGCAGTTCCTTGTCAAAACTCCACCGTAGGGGGACCTGGTCAGCAGGGGGGACTCCCGCTGTCTGAGATGGGCGCTTACATTCAGGACATCCTGGATCTTATTGAATATGCCAACGGACCGGTGACCAGTAAATGGGGTAAAGTGAGGGCAGAATCAGGACATCCGCAGCCGTTCCACCTGAAATATATTGGTATCGGGAATGAAGACTTGATCAGTGACGTATTTGAAGAGCGGTTCACCATGATCTATAATGCCATTAAAAAAACTCATCCGGAGATAGAGGTCATTGGTACTGTAGGGCCGGCATCAGAAGGTACAGATTACGAGCAGGGATGGCAACTGGCCAACAAGCTTCAAGTGCCTGTCGTTGACGAACATTATTATCAGTCTCCGGGTTGGTTCATCAATAACCAGCATTTTTACGACGGTTATGACCGCAAGGCGTCAAAAGTGTATCTGGGCGAGTATGCAGCACACGTAGCCGGTCGTAAAAGTAATATTGAAAGTGCGCTCACGGAAGCTTTATATCTGACCAACCTGGAGCGAAATGCTGACGTAGTCAAAATGGCCTCTTATGCACCATTACTGGCTAAGGAAAATCACACACAGTGGACACCCGATCTCATCTATTTTAATAATCAGGAGGTCAAGCCAACAGTAAACTATTTTGTACAGCAATTGTTTGGTGAGAACAGTGGCAACAGCTATGTGCCGAACAGTTTCGAGCTTTCAGATAATACGGATAATATTCGCAAGCGCATCGGCTGCTCAGTGGTAAAAGATAGTAAAACGGGAGCCCTGATCGTCAAGGTCGTTAACTTGCTGCCGGTACCTGTTAGCAGCGCATTTAAATGGAATGGTTTGGCGGTTCCACAGGGCAAGATCACTCAAACAGTATTAACGGATAGCCCGGCCAGCGATACTGCGAGGCCAGTGGTTAGAACGATCACTAACAAAGACAGTAACTTGGAACTGCCCGCGTACTCATTAACCATATTAAGATATCAATAGCTATAAGACCAGTTGATTTGTGTGTAACCCGGCTTGATGTATTTCATGCTGGGTTTTTTTATACGCTTTCCTGCCTGATCTGAATTGAGTATGTTAGTCTGCTAAAGTTGTCATTAGAGAAACACCAAAGACATGTTAATCTTTCGAAGATCATTGAATGTATTTATTGCCCTGCTACTTACAGGAGGCCTTTGCCGGGGGCAAAACCTGATAACGAACTGGCGCCAGGTGCAACCCGGCATCTGGTCGGTTATAATAGGACAACCCGATAGTATTGATTTTTTAAAAGCATCGGGTGCAAAGCCGCGCACCGATGTTTTGCAGTCGATGCCTGGTACTGTCTTTCCGTTTGACAGGTCGCAGGTGATCGCCGAAACACGTGATGGTCGTACCTACCTCAAATTTCCACTGGAAAGGGGCGAGAAACTGTTTGGTTTGGGCCTAAATTTCAAACGCACCCAGATCAGAGGTAACGTGTATCGTTTACATGTAGAGCACTATAACGGCATAGATGACGGTACTACTCATGCGCCGATACCGTTTTATGTATCTTCTAAGGGCTATGGCATTTTTATCAACGCTGCCAGATATATTGATGTGTGGGCAGGGACTTCGGTTAGACGAGACAGCAAAACGCAGCCTGAGGCGATTGATATGAATACAAACAAAAAGAATTGGATCACAGTTCCAGACGGAGAGAATGTGGAGATCATGGTACCAGCACAGGGTGTGGAAGTATACGTAGTAGGCGGGCCGACGATCATGGATGCCGTTAGCAGGTATAATCTGCTGCAGGGTGGGGGCTGTCTTCCGCCCAAATGGGGATTGGGTTTCTGGGATCGCACCCCATCGCTTTATACGCAGGATCAGGTAGCGGCTGAGGTTGCCGAATTTAAAAAACGCGATTTCCCTGTATCTGTGATCGGGCTTGAGCCAGGTTGGCAAAGCCGGGCCTATCCTTGTACATATGCCTGGGATAGTATACGATTTCCACGTCCTGAAAAATTTATGCAGGCTATGGCCTCATCAAATATAAAGGTTAATTTATGGCTGCATGCCTGGGTATCGCCTCTTTCACCCATTTATAAGAAGCTTGAACCTCTTTCTGGCGACCATACCGTATGGGCTGGTCTAGCTCCTGATTTTACGCTTAAAAAGACAACCGGCGTTATCAGCGATTATTTCAGAAAAACACATCTGGACATCGGTGTGAGCGGATACAAGATGGATGAGAACGATGGCAATGTCAACGAGGGATGGTATTATCCGGATATGACGTATTTTCCGTCGGGTACCACCGGCGATCAGATGCATCAGATGTATGGGATGTTGATGCAGAAGTTTACCTCAGCCATGTTCCGTGAAAGAAATCAGCGCACTTACGGTTTGGTTCGGGCCTCTAACGCGGGGGCAGCGTCGTTCCCGTACGTGTTGTACGATGATTATTACAGCCATCCTGATTTTATAACGGCGCTGATCAATAGCTCCTTCTCCGGCATATTGTGGACGCCCGAAGCCAGAACCTCCAAAGATGCTGAAGATTGGGTCCGCCGCATACAATCTGTTTGTTTTTCTCCGCTGGCTATGCTGAATGCCTGGTCATCGGGTGCTAAGCCCTGGTCATTTAGCGAAGTTAATAAGGAGGTTGCCGATGTCATCAAACTGCGGATGCAAATGCTGCCTTACTTTTATACCACTTTTGCAGATTATGCTTTTAAGGGTGTGCCGCCGGTTCGGTCACTTAACCTGTTGCCTGAGTTTTCAGCCAAACAGGTGGTTGACAATAAAAAAGATTCGTTGTATAATGTATACGTATCGAAAGACATCAAAAATGAGTTCATGTTCGGTGACAACCTGTTGGTGGTTCCGATATTTGCTGGCGAGCATACACGCGAAGTGGTCTTTCCAAAAGGAAACTGGTATGATTTCTATACCGGCGAATATGTGGGAAATGGGGAGGTGATCACCATCAGCCCTTCACTTGATAAGATCCCTTTATACGTTAGGGATGGGGGCGTGATCCCAATGATACCTGTTCGTAACCAGGTCACTGACGAAAAGTTGCCGCTGGAGATCCGATATTACGGGCACGCAGCGTCACAATTCGAATTATATGATGACGATGGAAAAACCTTTGATTATGAGAAGGGGCAATATACCTGCATTTCATTAGTTACTCAGCGCAGCGGGGCGAGGTCAGTGCACAAGACGTTGCTACCAAAAGGACGGCCTGTGTGGTCTTATAGTAGCTTCCAATGGCACGAGATGACCCGCAAGGAGTAGACAGATATTGTGGTAATCAATAGAACGGCATTCCGGGAAGGAATGCCGTTCTGCTTTTATTGTAGATATTAAAACCACCGCCTAAGGCGGTAGGTAGAAGTAAAGGCAAGGCTAATCGATATTTAGGTGCAGTATGATAAACAAAGCCTGTCCTGTTTTCAATAATTGATTATTCAACTACCCTTTTAGGGGCTACTCAAAGTCCCCCTACCTTTGTTGGGGATATTACTCACTAGGATTAGGGAACCAAGCTCCATTGCTGGTTAAGACTGCCATTGTTTCCATAGAACTCCATTGGGCTTCCGTTTGTAGTGCCACCGCCGCTGTCCAGGCATTTGCCGTTGGTCCTGTTAACTATTTTATAATAGGAGCCAATTTTAATGATGGACCACTGCTGATTAGGACTTCCCCCTACGGTCCATTGATCGACAGACGAGCCGTCAGCTACATGATTGTCACTGTCAAGTGCTTTTCCGCCGGTCAAGCAGGTGAATTTATAATAGCCTCCACTATAGGTTAGCGTCCATTTTTGATTATTACTGGTGCTGGACGCCCATTGCACAACGGTAGCACCGTCGGTCACGGCCCCAAGATTATCCAGAAATTTGCCGGTTGCCCGGTTCTGAAGGCGATAAGTTCCATTTGCAATAGAAGGAACACTGGTCGTACAGGTCAATGTTCCGAATCCAAGCTGATCAAAGCCACCGCTGGTCGACCCATAATTACCTCCTCCGCCCTCGGGTCTTACTTGTGCAGCAAATTGACCGCTATAGGTAGCAGGAATGCCCATGACATTTTGATAATGATTGTATATCAGTTCCCAGCATGGTCTTATGGTGCCTCTGGATGCCGTAGATATCACTGTCTGGTTGACATTGTCGCAATTGTTATAGGTATTGTAAGGGACGTCCAAATTAAGATTGTATTTGGCCGTATACTCAGCCAGCGCAAGTACCTTATTATTTTCATAGGCGAACAGATCTTGCCCTTGATTAAATGCCATCTGACAAAATGCACCGATCAATGAGATATCCAGTGTTGCATGACCCTGATCCCGGCCGGCTTCCTGGTTCTGACCCAGGTTACCCGGGTGCACAAAGAAAACAGCACGATCGATGTTGCCGTTCCCAATGCCGCTTTTAAAATAGGTGATTGCCTGATTGAACTTGGCCTGATCGTCACAAAGGATCCCGATCGATAGGATAGTGGCCATGTTGCACAGATCCCAGTTCGCCCAGTAATGGGTGTCGCAAGTGCCGTTGTGATTGGTCAAAAAGCTGTTAGCGGCCGGATAAAACACCGTCAGCATGAAGGTTTTGAAATTGTTAAAATCAGTTGCCGACCACCCGCTATAGGAACGGAGGATCTCTGCCGCATTCGCGAGCTGATAACCGTATAGGCCAGACGCCAGTGCAAAATTAGAGTCGCCGCTGATCGCCTTGCACGTGGTTGCCCAGGCATTAAGAATGCTGATCGCTTTGTCTGCATAGGCATTATTGCCTGATATATACCACCTGAGTGCATCCTGATAAGCCGCGGCTGCATCACGCATCACGTGTACATAACTCCCCCCTGTACTGGTGCGGGTGATCGTATCATTTGGGCCGGCCATTACATAGTTAAGCTGTGAAAAAGAATTTGAGGTGAGCAGATTGTAACTATCTACCCACGGTGAAGCATTCACATTGACCTGTGTCTGCATCCTGATAAGATCAGCGGAGGTATGCAACATACCGGGATGAATGTAGCTGAAGGTTGCGTTGGTCTTTAGCTTGTTGTTAACAGCAGCTGGTGCGGCTGTGTTACTTAGTGAAACTGTCTTTTTGCAGCACAGTGCAGCCAGACAACATAACGTGCATAACATTAAAGTTTTTGTTCTCATAATTAAAATTTAAGTTTTAATAAAGGCATTCCTGGAGATGCCTTTATTAGAAACCGGTTTACTTGGTAATAATTAGAACGTACGTTAACAATTGTATACATGCTAAAGACAGTTAGTTTCTTAACTAATACTCAATGTTTTAAAAGTCATTATATCGAACAAAATGATTAGGCCGGAGAGTTTTATAGGGGGGAGACTATCAACAAAAAAGGCTGCCTCGTTTGAGGCAGCCTTTGGGTTTAATAACCCGGATTTTGTGCAAGGTTTGGATTTAATGACCTTTGGTCGGTAGGTAAAGGATACAGATAGTGCATCCTTTTGAATTTCCTGTTGGTGATCGGGTCGAGTATCACCGCGCCCGTTTGGGAATCAATACCATAAGGGAACTTAGCTGCACTATAAAAAGGCTTGCCTGTGATCGGGTTGGTACCGGTAGCCAGTTCATTCGGAGCTCCCTTATATTGTACAACCATACCTTCTATCGGTTGACCTAGTTCTGTCTCCGCTATACCCCATCTTTTTAGATCGTCCAATCGAGTATTTTCCAGATATAGTTCCAATGCCCGTTCTCTCCTGATCTCTCCCAACATTGTCAGACTTGAGTAGGGGGCGATCAATGCATTTGTGAGCAGTGCAACATTGTTCCTGGCGCGTATCTTATTGATGGATATATTAAGGTCATTGTCAGAAATCGTTCCTCCGCCAAGCTCGCACTTTGCCTCCGCATAGATCAGATACACTTCAGCAAGACGGATCTGTGGATAATCATAAGATTCTTGCGTATCGTTGCGTGTCGATTCCTCTGAGCAGAATTTGCGATTCGGATAGCCACCATTGATGCCATTATACAGATCGGGATAATACGGTGTAATGATACTCGGGAAGTTAAAGGTGGTGATGTAATTGGCTAAATTGTAGTTGGCGCCAGTTGTTGTACCAAAGCCCCAATACTTTTTCCTTGGAATGACAACGAGGCTACGCAGGCGCCATTCGCGATTGTCAAATTCATCGGTCATCTTCGCGTAGCCCTTAGCCAGTGGTGATACCGAAAAAGGAAGCCCGTCTGTACACAGGTACATATCCATCATTTTTCTAGATGGTCCCCAGCCCACTAGAGTATGGGTCAGATTGGCATTCCCCGTTAGTAAAGTGAAGTCGTAATGACTCGAGAGAATGTATTCACTGTTGTTCGTTTTTGTCAGGCCCTTAGGGTTTGAGTTAGCATCATCAAGGTTAAACATGTAATAATAACTCAAGGTATCAACACCTTTGAATAGGGAGTATGTGTTGTCTGTCATTACCTGCGAGGCTAGGCTGGCCGCCTGTGTCAACCAGGTAGTTGTACTGTCTCCTTTCTTCTGATTTTGCGCCCAGTCTGTAGTGGTTCCAACATATTTTTCCCATGTGGCTTCATATAATAAAACCCGGGCTTTGAAAGCCTTTGCAGCTTGCTGACTAACTTGTCCTTTGTCTGCAGCCGCTATATTGGCCTCCAGCGGTAAACCAGCAATTGCCACATCCAGATCACGTAGGATCTGATTAGCCACTTCGTAGCGCGTATTTCTAGGAGCATTCAGTTCTGGTGAGTTAACATCCAGTACTTTGGTGATGATAGGTACCCCGCCATAACGTTTAAGCAGAAAGAAGTGATGCCATGCTCTAAAAAAGTAGGCAGCAGCAACGTATTGTTTAATGGCGACCTGATCCCCTGTATATTGGCTTGCCGCCTGGATCAGCACATTATTAGCGCGGATGTAGGCATAGGCGTTTACCCAGTAAATATCGCTGGCTGGTACCGAGATGGCTCCTTGTCCGTAAGAGCTGATCGCCTCGGTGAGGTCGCTACCTGCATCCATGAAATCATAGATGTTGCTGTTCCCTCCACCGGTTACACCAGATGTTACCGGACGAAAACCGATCATCTTATTGTAGAAATCATTGGCAAAAGTTTTAAATTGACTGGTATTTTGGAAGAAATTAGCCGTTGTCGGCGAATCCAGCGGCTGTTGATCTAAAAACTCTTTTTTGCAGGCACCCGCTGTCAACAGTATAGCGAGCCCGATCATATAATAATACTTTTTCATGTTGCTCAATTTTTAAAATCCAACCTCTAAACCGAAGGTATAAGTCTTGATAAATGGATAGCTGCTGTCCGAAGAGCTGCCGCGTTCCGGATCAAAGCCGTCTTTGATCGATGAAAATGTCAGCAGGTCGTTGCCAGAGACGTAAGCACGCACCCTGCTCAGGCCAACCCGATTGATCAATGTTTTAGGCAACGTGTAGCCAAGGATCAGCGATTTCAGGCGTACATATCGCAAATTTTGAATATTAACATCATTGAACTGCCAGTTCCAGTTGTTACGATTGTTATCGAATGAAAGTCTTGGATAGGCAGCATCGGTGTTGTCTGGTGTCCAGGTCTTGCCGACGTAATAGGTGTTAATATCGAGGTAGTTCCTGAAGAATGGCGCCCTGCCGTTGCCTCCTCGCAATAAGTTTTGGTTAAGCACTCCTTGAAAGAAAGCAGAAAGGTCAAAACCTTTCCATTGCGCGCCAAGGTTCGTTCCGAATGTATAATGCGGATCCGCGTCTCCGGCGAAGTATAGGTCGCTCAGATTTATGACACCATCACCATTGCGGTCAACTACATTCAGATCACCGGCCCTTAACTTGCTATTACCAGTCATTGCACCTAAATTGCCAACAGTAGTTGCGGTATACTTGGTATAATAAGCATCAGCAGCCGCCTGAGTAGGGAAATACCCAGCCGTTTGATATACAAACAAAGAGTTTAACGGATAGCCTTGTACAGGAGTGTTTTGTCCTTGAGCAATAGCCGTTGCTCCTGCTCTCTTGATCAGCAGGTTTTTATTATTGCTCAAATTAATGCCAATGTTATAGGAAACCTGACCGATTTTATCACGCCAGTTGATATTGGCATCGAAGCCGCGCACACGCAAATCACCAGCGTTGCTCGGCGGCGCATTTGCACCCAAAACACCAGGGTAAATTAAGCTTAATATCAGTCCCTTATTCTTGCGTTCATAAATATCAAATGAGCCGCTCAACTTGTTATTCAGCAAGGTGAAATCAATACCAATATCCTTGTTTAACATCCTTTCCCATGTTAACTGGACGTTATTGATATTAGCGATGAAATTTGTACCCTGTGTAGCAGCGGAGCTACCGAAGAGAGCAGTGCCAGCACCGATAGCAGAAACGTAGTTAAATGCTCCGATAGCAGCTCCTGCTGATGGATTGGACGCATTAGGTAGGCTGGTTAGGCCCGATGTACCTCCACCAAGGCCGCCCGTCTCTCCATAGTCAGCCCGGACTTTCAGATAGTTCAAGAACTTCAGGGATTTCATGAATTGTTCTCCCGACACTACCCACCCAGCCGAGATGCCGTAAAAATTCTGTCGGCGGTGATCAGGGTCAAAGCGGGAGGAGGCGTCGCTACGTCCGATGGCTTCGATCAGATAACGTTTATTATAGTCATAGTCAAACCTGCCAATGTAGGAGGTCAGCCCTACCTTAACATCAGAACTACCATTGGTTGCATTTACTGGTGTAGCAGTATTCAGATCAAATAACCCAGGATAAAGTAAACTGGTACGCCCGGCGCTTAACGTCCGGTCTTCCTGCTTCTCGGCGGTACTACCCAAAGTTAGGGCAAAATTATGCTTTCCTTGGATCGTTTTGTTATAATCGGCGAACACACCAAAATTATCATAAATTGTATTGGAGATCAACTCGTTGACCACCGCTGGATTGTAGATCGTAGAAGTTACGCGGTCGCCGGTCCAGCTATACAGATTATAGGTCTGGTTGTAATCGTTCTTCATACCATCGCGTTTGGTAATGGCGGCAGTACCGCTTAAGGTAAGCCCGTCGAGAACTTTCACAGATAATTTGGTATTGAAGCGGAAGAAATTGTCTGTATTTCTGATTCGTCCGCCAGCCTGTGTCATGGCCACTGGGTTGCGATAACCGTAGTCATCATAATAGTTGCCGTTGACGTTATACACCGGGAAAATAGGCGCGTCAAAAAAACCCGCACCAACGCCATTTCTAGGACTCTGTACCGTGCGTGTATCGTAGGAAAGACCGGATGACCATTTTACGTTTTTTGACAGATCATAATCGTAATTAAAGCGGGCGTTATATTTAATTTCACCGTCATAAGCCGTTTTTAAGATCGATTTGTTATTGGAATATCCTAATGAAGCCGAATAGGCGGTTTTATCGGTAGCGCCTCTTAAAGATAGATTATGTATTTCAGAGAAGGAATTTCCATAAAGGGCGTTCTGCCAGTTATTATCCCCGTAATGTGAAACCAAGCCGCTTGGCTGTGTATAATCGAATGATTCGCCATTCGCCATTCTTTGCAGATTCGCTAAAGTCCATTGGGGCAGAAACTGGATCGTGTTACCAGATGCATCGACACGATCCTGCGTTGAAGTTTGCAAATATAATTGTGCCCATTGAGACATGTTACCCCATGGTACTGACTTGGCTACGGTGTTCAGACTAAAACTTGGATTGTAAGTAACCTGAGTTTTGCCTTTGCCCCTTTTGGTAGTGATCAGAATAACGCCACCCTGCGCGCGCGCGCCATAGATCGCAGCAGATGCGTCTTTGAGTGCGGTAACAGATTCGATATCATTGGGATTAAGAGTACTAAGCTCAAAATCGGCTACTATAGGAACACCATCGATGATGATCAATGGGGAAACGGCCGATGTAGATGATTCGCCTCTCAGTCTGATAGCTAAGCCCTCGTTACCCGGGCGTGGTGAGTTTCTGGTTACCACCAGGCCTGGTACTTCGCCCTGAAGCGCCAGCGCTGCATTCGGTACCGGACGATCCTTAAAAACCTCCGAACCCACTTGTGAAATTGCACCAGTAAGTGTTTCTTTTTTTCTAGTACCATAACCCACCACGATCACCTCATCGAGATCGCTGGTTACTGATGTTAATGCTATATGCATGAATGATTTGGCATTTGCCATTACTTCCTGGTTGTTATAACCAAGAAAACTAATTTGCAAAATTGCGCCCTGTGTGGCGGCGATCTTAAAATTGCCATTGACATCTGACGCCACTGCGGTAGATGTTCCTTTTACCTTGATGGTGGCCCCGATAACGGTTTCATGGGTTTTACCGTCTGTAATTTGTCCGGAGACGATAGACTGGCTGAAGCCATGAAGTGTTAACATCGCCAGCAGCAGGGTAATGAATACCGTAAACGGTTTGGGGTGTACTGCTTTTGTCATAACTATTGATTGTTTAATTAATTGGTTGAAAGTTTATTGTTTTGGCATATGGAATGCATACTGGAAGAAGTATGTAGTTCAGATATCCCTGAGGTGATACACGTCCTCTGATGATATGAAGAACGACTCCTTGAATCGTATAATTTAACCGGCCTAATGTTGTTTCCGGAAGCTGATTCTCTAGATGAAAGCGGTTCATTGGTTTTTAATTTTTGTTTTCAGACTATTAAAGCATCGCCAAAATGTGCGTTTCAGCATATATGACATAATTATCGCGGTCTTATACTCTTTATTCAATATGAAGGTCATAACCTCACATATGATTATATCGGATGGAATGACAAGAGGGCCTTTCGGCCCTTGTTGTCTCCAAAAATAAACCAAAGCAAAAGGGCAAAGTCTTTAGTTATTGATCTTAATTGCCGTACCCTCCTGCACGTTGATCTTGAAGGGAGTCGGTTGCGGAAGCCATAACTTTCCGTCGCCTATTTCCACCGGCATCCATAAATACCGGGAATCCCATTGTGTTTTCGGTTTCCATATATCGCCTAAAAATAATATCGTAGTATCCTTGCGGCCGGCAACTTTAAGCAGTAAAGTCGATTGCGAGCCATATGTGTTCGTTTCTTTCGGCGCCAGATCTTGAAACTCTGACCACGGTCCCTCGAGTGATTTTGCGGTCGCATAGCGGTTGGGGTTAGGGCGCCACCCGGTCAATGCCGACCCTATGGCATAATACAATCCCTTATAGTGCACGATCGCACCACCTTCCATGTGTTCCCGGATCAGACTAACCTCTTTTTCTATGTCTAGGCAATCTGCTGTTAGTTTAACAATATGAAAACCTAATGGCCGGTCTTCAAATATCAGGTACGGTGTGCCGTCATCGTCAATAAATTGTCCAATGTCCCTGCTTTCATGCCCCAGCGGTCGGAAGCTTTTCAGATAGCTGAATTTGCCATCAGGTTTGTCCGAAATAGCGATTCCGACACGCGCATATTTATAGGTCGAATTATCCAAATGAAAGTACATCACATACTTTCCGGTCTTTTTACTGAAAAAGACTTTAGGCCTTTCCAGGATCCACCGAGGACCGAGATTTTCCGGATCAGTGAAAGCAACTACATCGCCCTTAAACTTCCAGTTCGTTAGGTCTTTCGAGGCATAACAGCTCACGTATCTTCTGTTGCTGTCCAAACCCTGCTTTCTCTCTTCTCCATACCAGTAATAGGTGTCTTTTACCTTGGTAATTCCTCCACCGTGCGCCTGTATATGAGCGCCCTGGTCATCCGGCCACACTTCGCCCGGATTGATTCGGTCCAATTTTTGAGCCATGGCCGACTGACTCAGGTCTAGCAGACCAAAAAAAGTGATCGTTGCTATAAGTAATTTGCTTCTCAACATTATGAGGTTCTAATTGGAAATATGAATAATGTAAATGGATTTTAAAGTGCTAATTCCGGCTTTGCCAGCCTTTTGTTCTCCGTTATGATATGTCGCATCTGATTGATGCCCCGGTGGACATGGTTAACAACCGATTGATATTGTAACCCGGTCGCTTCGGCGATCTGATCATAGGTCCAGTCGTCGAAATATTTCAGAAAGATCATTTCTTTTTGCCGTTTTGGAAGCAGGTTAAGTGCGCTGGCTAGCAGGTGTTGCGCTTGTATGCCTGTTTCTCGGTTCACGATAATGTCTTCGGGAGAAAACTCAATGTCGATGCATTGGTAGCTTTGCAGATCGAGGAGCTCGGGACGGGCGGCTTTTAGATAATTAATAGCACAAGACCTTACGGATTTATAGAAATAGTATTTAACGTTGGTTATCCGTCCTAGGCGTTCCTTACGCTCCCATAGTTTAATGAAAAGCTCTTGCAAGATATCTTGTGCTGCATCTTCATCCTTAACGATCTTCAACAGATAAAAGAAAAGACCAGCGTAAAGATTATCATGAATACAGTTGAATGATCTGGCGTTTCCGTCAAGCGTTTCTTCCCACCATTTGGTTAACTGACTGCTATTGTTCATAAGGGCATTTAAGAATTTTAATTCTTTTAAGTCCGAAGGAACTCAAGCGTACTTTATAACATCTGACAAAATCGATTAAGTAGCTTTAGCTCCAGGCTTAATAATTGGTTTGTAAATGCTAATATGAGGGGAATTTGCGGGAACAGTGGGGCATAAATTAGCCATTTAGGCGGCACAAATTCGACAATTTTGCAGCTTTTCTAAATGGATTAAGTAATTTGAAATTTAATTTTGTTTTTGATAATCAGTCGATTACGTTAAATCTTTTCTTAAAGACAGGGCGTTTTTGCTTAAGAAAGTCAGAAGGGTTGGACCCAAACAATTTAAAGAATTGCGTACGAAAATATTTGATGCTGCTAAACCCGGTTTGATAGGCTACTTCGTTAACATTCATGTCAGATTGAATGAGTAGTTCGGCTGCTTTGCGTAAACGGATATAGCGAATAAAACTGTTGATCGTATGGCCGGATAACGATTTTACTTTGCGGTATAAATTAGAGTGGCTCATGCCGATCTCTGCAGCCAGCACCTTGATGGAAAAGTTTTCGTCCATGATGTGTCGTTCGACGATGTCGATACACTTCTCCATGAATTGTCGGTATTCTTCAGAAATGGCAACATTGGCTGACTTAAGAGTTACCGTATTAAAAAAGTAGTGTTGTAAATTTTCACGGGTTTGCAATAGGTTGGCGATCCTGGCCAGTAATACATCTTTCTCAAATGGCTTCTGTATATAATCATCGGCGCCACTTTCTAGGCCCTTGATCTTACTTTCAGGCGAAGAACTTGCCGTTAACAGAATCATAGGAATATAGCTCAGGCGCTGATCGTTCTTGATCATGGAACATAATTCAATACCGTTTAGGCCTGGCATCATTACATCGCAGATGATCAGGTCCGGTAGCTTTTCATTAGCTTTTGTCAGGCCGGCCTGACCGTTGTCGGCCTCAAAAACGGTATAAGAAGATTCCAGAATGCTGCGAATATATTTTCGAATCTCATCGTCATCGTCAACAACAAGGACGGTCTTTTTATCTGAAAGAATAGGTTCCTTTTTGAAACCGGTATGATCTGCGGCCACAGGGGAGGATTGGGCCTGACCATCATCCTTTAATTCGTCTAATAAAGGAGAGATCTGTGTAACTTCTTTATTGATCGGCACACCTTTAAAATGCGCAGTACCTTTTTGCAATTGGAGAAAGAAGGTCGTTCCTTCACCAATACTGGTTTGAAACGAAAGATCGCCATGGTGTCTGCGGCTAAATTGTTGTGCTAGGTAAAGGCCAATGCCGAATCCTCCACGTTTGCCCTGATTGGAGGCTCGGTAAAATTTGTCAAAGATCCGGCTGGAAATATCTTCAGGTATCCCTGGACCATTATCAGCTACTTTTAAAACAACACCAGCCTCCTGTTCATCGAGCATTATCATTACCCTGCCCCCGTTTGCTGTGTATTTGATCGCATTGGAGATGAGGTTGAACAGAATGATCTCGATTTTTTCACGGTCACCATAAATTACAATAGGCTCAGTTGGCAGGTCTACTTCCAATGTAATGTGTGCAAGTTTGGCTTGTTGGACAAAACAAAGACAGACCTCCCTGCAAACGATGACAATGTCCATCGGCGCGATATCCAGCGCATCCGAAACGGCATCAGCTTTTCGGAACAGAAGCAACTGATCAACTAAACTGAGCAGGCGTTTGGAGTTCCGATAGACGATATTAAGTTCCTGATTTTCAGCAGAACCGCTTTTGGCAAGCAAATCTTTTATAGGGTTAATGATAAGTGATAATGGAGTCCGGAACTCATGTGATACCCCGGTGAAGAATTCTATTCGGCGTTCGTTAAGTTCTTTCTCTTTTTCTTGCAAACTGCGTTGGTAAGCGGTATTTGCGTTGGCGAGTTCAATTTCATACTTGAGTTTTGTCTCCAGAAATTTATTCCTTAAATACCAGTACACTAATCCTGCTACGATCAGTACGTAGACCATATAGGCCCAAACCGTTCCATACCACGGTGGGAGTATAGTTACTTGTAAAATGAGCTCTCTGTCTGTCCATTGACCTTCGGGGTTGGTACAATTGATATGTAAGGTATAGTCTCCGGGGCTCAGCCTCGTATATACAATGCTTCTTTGATGTCCCGCGTCCAGCCATTTGCGGTCCCAGCCTTCCAGTTGGTATCTGTACTTTATCCGCTCCTCTGCAGTAAATTCGATAGCGGCGTACCGAAAAGACAAAGATGCGTGGTCAAAGGGGACTGTTAATAAAACTAATTTATTTTCTTTATCCGTTTTAAAGTAATCCGGTGTGTCTCCCAGATTGTTGCCATCGATCTTGATTTCGGTGAACGCCAACCTGGGTATGCCATGTATCGGCAGCAGTTGATCCGGTGAGAATAAGGTCAAACCGTTTACTCCTCCAAATCCTAATTGTCCGTTTTTTAATTTTACAGCCGCATTAAAATTGAACTCTTTACTTGCTAAGCCATCGCTTGGAAAAAAATTGGTAAAGGTTTCTTTTTGAGGATCAAAGCGGCAAAGGCCATTATAGGTACTTAGCCAAAGTCGTTTCGACTGGTCTTCCTGAATAGCCAGTACATTGTTATTACTCAGGCCGTCATTGGTTGTGAATCGTTTGGTGACCTTACCGTTAGACGTATCAAAATACATTAGGCCAGCTTCCGTACCCAGCCAAAGATCTCCGTTGAGCGAAATATGTAAAGAACGAATAGGCTTGCCGATCGGGTAATAGCGGAAATTGCCGCGACTAGGGGGGATCCGATAGATGCCCTCAAAGTTTCCCGCCCAAATATTCCCTTTGGCGTCTTCGCAAAGCGAAAGAATGTTCGTCAGTTTGGGGTTATATAAATTAAAGCGATCATTTTTGGCGTCGTAAATAAAGAGGCCATCTTGTAACCCACTTGCCCAAAGGTTCCCAAGGCGATCTAACAAGAAGCACCAGAATATGTTACCACTGTCCTTACCGGGGAGCTTCAACCCAAAATAAGTTTTAAACTTTTGCTCACCGGGCAGGAATAAATTGATCCCTCCGCCATAGGTTGCGATCCAGATCTTACCGGCAGCATCCTGAATGATACCGGTCACATAATTGGAGGCCAGCGCTCCGGGGACTTTTTGTTCATGGCGAAAATTTGAAAACGTATTTGATCGACGATTCCAGACGCTTAATCCTCCGCCATCAGTCCCGATCCATAGTTTACCCTCTCTGTCCTCATACACTGATTTGACAAAGTTGCTCACCAGGCTATTGGGATTTAATGGGTCATGATGGATGTTTTGGAACCGGTTCTTGATATCATCGATGACATTTATCCCACCTCGTAGCGTACCGATCCATTTTCTGTGTGCTTTATCCAAATAT
>Ga0153918_1000566_pt1 | contig 17020 bp, 14 predicted proteins | sample TSFL002MetaG_FD_104687 | JGI IMG/M metagenome (GOLD analysis project Ga0153918, IMG submission 104687) | Attine ant fungus gardens microbial communities from Florida, USA - TSFL002 MetaG | ecosystem: Host-associated > Fungi > Mycelium > Unclassified | place: USA: Florida, Paynes Creek Historic... | reverse complement strand
GCTGGCGCTCACGGCTTGCCAGCTGGCGCCCACATCGAAGCGTTCGAACTGGCGGTCCAGGTCCAGGCTCAGAGTGCGGCGGGCGCGGCGGGCGAGGGTGTGGCCGCTATCCCGGTCGCGTGGGTCGATCAGCGCCAGGCCAAGTTGGCTGCGCCATTGGCCCCATTGCTGGTCCAGCGCGATCTCCAGGCCGTTGATACGCGCCGAAGCGACATTTTGCGGAATCGAGTCCTGGCCGAAGATGATCGCATCACGCAGGTCGGTACGGTACAGCGACGTTTCCAGGCGACTGTCGCGGCTGAGCTGACTGCGCCACTGCACTTCATAGCTTTTCGAGCGCTCGGGCTTGAGGTCCGGGTTGCTGAACTGAGGGTAGTACAGGTCGTTGAAGGTCGGGGCGCGGAAGCCTTCGCTGTAGGACAGCAGCACGTCATTGCGAGCATTGAGCGGCACGGTCAGGCTGCCGCTCCAGGTGGTCTGGCCGCCGAACTGCTGGTTGTCGTCGTGGCGTACCCCAAGCTCGGTGGAGAAGTCTTCGCCGCTGTAGCGGTGCTGGATGAACGCCGCACGGTTCCAGCGACTGTCCTCGGTGAAGTCGGTGCTACCGTGCACGCGGTCTTCGTACCAGTCCCCGCCCAGCAGCAGGTTGTGCCGCTCGGCCAGCGCCAGGTCGTTCTGCCAGGTGACTTGGTCGCGGTAGGTGTTGAACACGAAGCGCTCGTCGCTGAGCGTGTCCCGCTTGTCGTCACGGTTTTCACTGTGGGCGATTTCCAGGCGCGAATGCCAGCGGTCGTTGAGCTGGGCATCAAGATAGCTGCCCAGGCTGCTGACGCTGAAGTCGGTGTAGGGCTTTTGCCCGAAGCTCTGGAAAGTGGCCGGGTCGAAGCGGCCGAACGGGTTGTCGTATTCGCTGCGACCGCGGCTGTCGAGCAGGTTCAGGCCGGCTTCGAAGCGCTCGCCAAAGGTATGGCTCAGGCTCAGGTTGAACGACTTGTTGCGGTAGACGTCGTGGTCGCCGTCACTGGCGAACGACGGGCCCGTCGAGTCGATACCCGCTGTCTCATCCAGGCTGGCGCCGAGATTGAAGCGGGTGGCAGCGTCACCGCCAGACAGCCCCAGGCTGCGCTGGAACGTCTGGTTGCTGCCCGCCGCGAGGCGCAAGCGAGGTTGCAGGCCGGGGCCGCTGCTGCGGCGCGTGAAGATCTGGATCACCCCGCCAATGGCATCGCTGCCATACACGGCCGAGCGCGAGCCACGCAGCACTTCGACGCGTTCGATCTGGTCGACATCGAGAAACTGCAGGCCGCTGTCGCCGGAGGTGGCATTGGCGATACGCACGCCATCGACCAGCACCAGGCTCTGGGCGGCCTTGGTGCCGCGGATGAAGATGCCAGGCAGGCTGCCGCGGCCTCCGGTGGGCGCGACTTGCACGCCCGGCACGCGGGTGAGCAGGTCGGTGACGCTGCTGGGTTGCAGGCGGTCGATGTCGGCGCGGGTGAAGACGGTGTTGGCAGCGCTGGTGGCGCTGCGCGATTCGACCTGGCGGTTGGCGCTGATCAGGATGTCGGGGAGCTTGAGAGCGTCGTCGCGTTCAGCGGCCAGCAGGGGTAGAGGGAGGCAGAGCAGCGGAGCAAAGGTCAGGATTTTCATGGGCAACACAATAGCATTCGCGGGTAAACCCGCTCCTGCAGGATCGCTACAGCACTTGAATGCCATGCAATCCCTGTGGGAGCGGGTTTATCGCGGCGCCGAACCGCCGCGAACAGGCCCTAGAGGCCGAGCTTGGCCATGCGGGCTTTGACAGAAGCCTCGATGCCAGCGGCATCCAGCCCACACTCGGCCAGCATCTGCGCCGGTTTGGCATGCTCGACATAGATATCCGGCAACCCCAGGTGCAGCAGCGGCTTGACCACGCCTGCATGGGCCAGGAACTCGCCCACGGCCGCTCCGGCGCCGCCCATGATGCTGTTTTCTTCAACGGTCACCAGCAGCTCATGGCTGGCAGCCACTTCCAGCACCAGGGCCTCGTCCAGCGGTTTGACGAAGCGCATGTCGACCACGGTGGCATTGATTTGCTCGGCCACTTGCAGCGCCTCGGCCAACTGCACGCCGAACACCAGCAGGGCGATTTTCTCGCCACGGCGGCGCACCACGCCTTTGCCGATTTCCAACGGTTCGAGGTCGCCACTGATCGGTGCATTCGGGCCGGTGCCGCGCGGGTAGCGCACAGCGGCCGGGCCGTTGTAGAGGTGGCCGGTGCTGAGCATCTTGCGCAGTTCGTTCTCGTCGCTCGGGGCCATCACCAGCATGCCGGGGATGCAGCGCAGGTACGACAGGTCATAGGCGCCAGCGTGAGTCGGGCCGTCTTCGCCGACCAGGCCGGCACGGTCGATGGCGAACAGCACATCGAGGTTCTGCACCGCCACGTCGTGGATCAGCTGGTCGTAGCCGCGCTGCAGGAAGGTGGAGTAGATCGCCACCACTGGCTTGCTGCCTTCGCAGGCCATGCCCGCGGCCAGGGTCACCGCGTGCTGTTCGGCGATCGCCACGTCGAAGTAGCGCTCGGCGTAGCGTTCGCTGAAATCGACCAGGTCGGAGCCTTCCTTCATCGCCGGGGTGATGCCCACCAGGCGGTTGTCGGCGGCGGCCATGTCGCATAGCCACTGGCCGAACACTGCAGAGTACTTCGGCCCGCTGACCTTTTTCGGCGCAGCCGGCTTGTCGGCGGGTTCGAGCTTGGTGATGGCGTGGTAGCCGATCGGATCGACCTCGGCCGGGGCGAAGCCTTTGCCTTTCTTGGTCACCACGTGCAGGAACTGCGGGCCTTTGAGGTCACGCATGTTGCGCAGGGTGGCGATCATGGTCGGCAGGTCATGGCCGTCGATCGGGCCGATGTAGTTCCAGCCCAGCTCTTCGAACAGCGTGCCCGGTACCAGCATGCCTTTGGCGTATTCCTCGGTGCGTCGGGCGATTTCCCAGGCGCCGGGCAGGCGCGACAGCACCTTCTTGCTGCCCTCGCGCATGCTCGCGTAGGTGCGGCTGGAGAGGATCTTGGCCAGGTAGTTGGACAGGCCACCGACATTGCGCGAAATCGACATGTCGTTGTCGTTGAGGATCACCAGCATGTCGGCGTTGACTTCCTGGGCGTGGTTCAACGCTTCGAAGGCCATGCCGGCAGTAAGGGCACCATCGCCGATCACGGCGATCGACTTGCGGGCGCTGTTTTGCAGACGGGCGGCTATGGCCATGCCCAGCGCAGCGCTGATCGAGGTGCTCGAGTGGCCGACGCCAAAGGTGTCGTATTCGCTTTCGCTGCGACGCGGGAAGGCGGCGATGCCGTCTTTCTGGCGCAGGCTGAGCATGCGGTTGCGGCGGCCAGTGAGGATCTTGTGCGGGTAGGCCTGATGGCCGACGTCCCACACCAGCCGGTCATCCGGGGTGTCGAAGACGTAGTGCAGCGCGATCGTCAGCTCGATGACGCCCAGGCCGGCGCCAAAATGCCCACCGGTCTGACCAACGGTATAGAGCAACTCCTGGCGCAACTCGTCGGCCAGGGTCTCCAGGTCGGCTTCGGCCAGCCGGCGCAGGCCGGCAGGCGTGTCAGCGCGGTCGAGCAACGGCGTGACCGGGCGTTCGCGGGGGATCTCTTGAAACGTCGTGGGCATCAGGCGAGTCGTTATAGGTGTGTGAAGACGCGGCAGTTTACCCCATTGTGGGAAAAGTGCCCATTCGACCACGGGTTGCGCGGACCCTGTGGGAGCGGGTTTACCCGCGAATGCTCGCGGGAAAACCCGCTCCCACAGGGGATTGGTATCAAGCCTTAATGGCGGCGTTCGACGATATAGCGCGCCAACGCCCGCAGCGGCTCGGCGGCCTCGCCAAAGCCTTGCAGGGCGGCCAGTGCCTGGTCGCGCAGCTCGATTGCGTAGGCCTTGGCCGCTTCCAGCCCGAGCAATGCCGGGTAGGTCGGTTTGTCGCGGGCGATGTCGGCGCCCTGGCGTTTGCCCAGGGTGGCGGTATCGCTTTCCACATCAAGGATATCGTCCTGGACCTGAAATGCCAGGCCAATGGCCTGTGCATAAGTCTGCAGCGCATCCAGTTGTGCCTGCTCGGCGCGGGCACTGGCCAGGGCGCCGAGGCGCACGCTGGCTTCGATCAGGGCGCCGGTCTTGTGCCGGTGCATGAATTCCAGGGCCTGCTGGTCCAGCTTCAGGCCGACCGAGCCGAGGTCGATGGCCTGGCCGCCGACCATGCCCGCAGGGCCTGCTGCCTTGGCCAGGGCCTGGACCATGGCCAGGCGGGTGCTGTCGGCTTGCGGGCTCAGGCGTGGGTCGAGCAGGGCGTTGAACGCCAAGCTCTGCAAACCGTCACCGGCAAGAATCGCGCAGGCTTCGTCGAAGGCCTTGTGGGTAGTCGGCTGGCCACGGCGCAAATCGTCGTCGTCCATGGCCGGCAGGTCGTCATGCACCAGCGAATAGGCGTGGATCAGTTCCACCGCACAGGCCGCACCGTTGGCGTGCTCGGCTGGCGCGCCAAGGGCTTCGCAGGCGGCATAGGCGAGCAGCGGGCGCACGCGCTTGCCGCCGTTCATCACGCTGTAGCGCATGGCGGCGTAAAGCCGCTCCAGCTCTTTGCTCGGGGCGACGAACAGCGGTTCGAGGGCGGCGTCGACACGGGCCTGGCAGCTGGCCTGGTAAGCAGTGATCATGCCTCTGGCTCCGCATCGAACGGCTGCGCGGCCAGTTCGCCGTCACGTTCCAGCAGGATCTGCACTTTCTGTTCGGCCTGGGCCAGGGCGCCCTGGCAGTCGCGGGTCAGGGCGATGCCTTGCTCGAACGCGGCCAGCGAGTCTTCCAGCGACAGTTCGCCGTTCTCCAGGCGCTCGACCAGGGCTTGCAGGTCGGCGAGGGATTGTTCGAAATCGATGGAGGCTTTTTTGCGGGCCATGGCGACAGTCTCGTTGGCGGGTCAGAACCGCGCGACGTTAGCAGAGCGGGGCGGGGGGAGCAAACTTCCGCTGGCATCACTGGCCCATTCGCGGGTAAACCCGCTCCCTCAAGATTTCACCGGGTTCAGCGTGTGGCAGCGGGTTTACCCGCGAATGGGCCGCAAAGCGGCCCCGTGCGATGGATCAGGCAGGCTCGGCTTCGAACTCGACCATGGCCTCACGGCACCGCGCCAGCTCTTCGATCGTCAGCACCGGTAAATTGTATTGCCGCGCATACACCGCCACCTGCTCACCCCGCGCCATGCTGCCATCGGGGTTCATCAGCTCGCACAGCACCGCCGCCGGCCGCAGGCCGGCCAGGCGCGCCAGGTCCACCGAGCCTTCGGTGTGGCCACGACGGGTCAGCACGCCACCCTCACGCGCGCGCAGCGGGAACACATGGCCCGGGCTGACGATATGGCGCTGCTCGGCGGTCGAGCGTAGCGCCGCTTCGATGGTGGTGATGCGGTCCTGGGCGGAAACACCGGTGCTCACGCCTTCGGCTGCCTCGATGGTGACGGTGAAGCCGGTGCCGTGACGGGCCTGGTTGTTCTGCACCATCGGCGCCAGTTGCAGGGCATCGACAGTGGCTTCGTCCAGGCACAGGCAGACGATGCCGCTGCAATCGCGGATCATCATGGCCATGGTCTGCAGCGACAGGTTCTCGGCAGCGGCGACGATATCGGCTTCGTCCTCGCGGTCGTCATCGTCGAGCAGCAGCACAGGGCGCCCGGCCTGGAAGGCGGCGATGGCGGCGGACACATTGGGAAATTGTTTTTGCAGCAAAGGGGACATGAAACGCTCCTCGTGATTGATCGATGAACGTCTCGGGGCGAACAAAATGCGCGCACAGGGGCGCCCGAATGGCCCCTGCCTGACGCCTTCTTTCATCCGGACTATGACCGTCGGCTCTGGAGTCGCACCAGATCTGCTGACCCCCGGCATGGCCGGGGCGCTCGCGGGCTCATCTTTCGATTTACCGCCGGTGGGGACTTTCACCCCGCCCTGAAGACCGGCCAAGCATACAGCACTGTGCCACCTTGCTGGCAAGCTGCTGTTCTACGACCTTTGGCGATGGGTAGTGTGCATGTCTTGGGATGTTTGGCGCCTGTGAGACCGAGCGCCGCCCGCGCGGCGCTCGGTCTCACAGGCGCTGAAAATGCTGCGACGAACACCTGTCCGCCCAGACTCGATCTAAATAAATCCTACCGCGACATTTCTTCAATCACCTTACCCAGCGAAGCCGGCAACATCGGCCCATGCCCCAGCCCTTCGAATCGCTCGTAACGCACCTGCAACCCCTGCACCTTGGCTAGATCAGCCGCCAACGCCCGCGCCGGCCGCTCCACATCGCCTCTCACCGCCATACGCGGATTCGCCGGCTCCTCACTCCCACGCATCAGCAACAACCGCGGCCGGCTGTCACCCAGGCGCTGCTGCAATCCCTGCGCCTCACGCACGATCGCCCCATCGTTCCACCACAGCGATGGGCTGGCCGCCGCATAGTCACTGAACGCTGCAGGCCTGGTGAACAGAGCATGCAGCACCGCCAGGCCACCGTAGGAATGCCCCCACAGCGTCTGCCGTTGCGGGTCGATCGGCGCTACGCCGGCCACCCGTGGCCGCATCGTCTGGGTCAGCAGATCAAGGAACGCATCTACCCCACCACTGGGCTCGCCGGTCAGTGGATCGCGCTGTGCAGCCTGCCCTGGCACTGCCGGGGTGTAGTCGAAGGTGCGCGCGGTCCGCTCGATACGCTGGTCAGTCTGGTAGCCCACGGCTACCAGCAGCGGCGCCTGGCCGGCGGCCAGCTGGTGCAGTTGCTGGTCATTCAGTGCGCCCAGCGCGGCATTGCCGTCGAGCATCCATAGCACCGGATAACCGGCGGCAGGCGCGGGGCGGTCCGGCTTGCCGACCCACAGGCGGTAGTGGCGTTGGCCGTCGGCCGAGTCCAGGTCAAGGCGGCTGAAGCGGTAGGCCAAACCCTGCCGTTGCAGCAGCGAGCTGTCCATCTTCTGCTCGCGCACTGGTTGAGCCAGGACAACCGGGGCAGTCAGCGCCAGTGCCAGTATCAGGGGCAGGGCCCGGGTCATCTTGCTCATCAGGCGTCTCGTCAGGGCTTTGCAAGGCGCGCAAAGCGGAAAGGCTCGATGATAATCAGTGCTGTTTGCGCGTAAAGCGCATTAACTTTCTAAACATTCCGCGCCGCTCGGCAACACCACATGCAGGCACAAGCCAGGGTGAGCATTGCTGGCCCACAGGCGGCCACCTTGCAGTTCGATGGCGCGGCGGGCGATGGCCAGCCCCAGGCCGAAGCCTGCGCCGCTGTCGGGCAAGCGTTGGTAGGGTTTGAAAATGCGTTCGAGGTCAGCTTGCGGCACGCCGGGGCCCTGGTCGCTCAGGCGCAGGTGCCAGCAGTCGCCTTCACGCCAACCATCGAGGCTGACCCGGCCGCCGTCTGGCGAATGGCGGATGGCATTGCGCATCAGGTTTTCCAGGGCCTGGGCCAGGCTGTCCAGGTGGACCTGCACCCGGCAATCGGTGCCCAGCGAGCAGGGCAGGCGCGAGCGGTCCCAGCCGCTTTCGAAGCAAATGTCCTGGCACAGCGCTTCCCACACGGAAAGCATCAGCACCGGCTCGGTGGGCAGTTGCGGCTGCTCGGTGTCCATCCAGGCAAGGTCCAGGGTGTCCTCGAGCAGCTTCTGCATGTCGTTGACCTCCCGCTCGAGGCGCTCACGCAGTTGCGCCGGCGGCAAGTCGCTGTCGTGGGCGATGCGCAGCCGCGCCAGGGGCGTGCGCAGTTCGTGGGACAACGTGCGCAACAGCAGGCGCTGTTGTTCAAGGCTTTGCCGCAAGCGCCCGGCCATGTGTTCGAAGGCCTGGGCCAGTTCGCCCAGCTCGTCGCGCCGCTCCTGCAGTGGCAGGCCAGGGCTGTCCAGGTCGTCCGCACGCAGGGCGTCGGCACGGTCGCGCAGGCGGTTGAGCGGCACCACCAGTTGCCGATAGATCGCCAGGCCCAGCAGCAGGGCCAGCAGTGTGGGCGCGACGCCGTGGGTGATGACATGGGTCCAGGGCGTCAGGCCGGTGGGCAGCAGGCGTTCGGGCAGCTGCATCACCAGGCGGCCGTTCTCGGGGTGCTGCGGGAACTCGATGCTGACGTAGGGCAGTTCATCCTGCAGGCGTCGGCTCATCGGCCAGTCGAGCTTGCGCATGAAGGTCAGGTGGCTGGCCTCTTCGGCGTCCAGCGTTGTGGTGCCGAGGCTTTGCAGGTGCGGCCCGAGCAGTACCGCCCAAGTGTTCTCGGCGTGTTCGAGCTGGCGCCGGAAGGCCTCGGCGCCCGTAGCCCCCGCTTGCTGCCAGGCCTGTTCAGCCTGCTGCGCGTAGCGGGCGAGGTAGTCCTGGTCGGTTTGGGAGAGAAAATAGGTGCTGCGCTCCACCGACAGGCCCCAGGTCCAGATCAGCCAGGTCAGCAGCAGACAGAAGCTGACCTGCAAGGCGGCCAGTTTCCACAGCAAGGGGTGTCGGCGCATCAGGCGTGTTCCGTGTCGACCAGCAGGTAACCTTGGCCGCGCACGGCCTGGATCTGCAGGTGCTGGGCGCCGATATCGGCCAGTTTGCGGCGCAGGTTGCACACGTGCACATCGAGGCCGCGGTCCAAGCGGGTGTAGGCCCTGTGCAACACGGTCTGATAGAGGAACGGCTTGCTCAGGGCCTCGCCGGGGTGGGCGTTGAGCGTGGCCAGCAAGCGGAACTCGGAAGCGGTCAGGCCGGCCGCTTTGCCGTGCAGCAGTACGTCCTGCCGGTACTGGTCGTAGACCAGCGGGCCGGCTTCGCTGTGCGGCAGCGAATTGCGGCCGAACGCCACGCGCCGCAGCAGGGCATCCACCCGTGCGTCCAGCTCGGCCAGGCTGAAGGGCTTGGGCAGGTAATCGTCTGCGCCGCGGGTAAAGCCGCTGATACGGTCCTGCTCGGCGCCCAGCGCCGACATCAGCATCACTGGCACGGCGTGCTGGCGGCGCAGTTCGTCGAGCAGGCTGAGGCCGTCGATGCCCGGCAGCATGATGTCCAGCAGCACCAGGTCGAAACGGCCGAGCTGCACGGCATTCAATGCCTGGGTGCCAGTGGCGCAGGCGTTGACCCGGAAGCCGCGGTTGAGAAAGTGGCGCTGCAGGTCCTCACGCAGGCGAGCGTCATCTTCGGCGAGGAGAAGTGAGGTGGGCATCGTTTGTCTTTAATGAGAATTCATATCAGTTAGCAATCATCCCACTGCCAGCAGGCAAAGGGCAATCATCCCGTGCTGCCGACATGTGTTAAGAAGGTTAATCCTGCTGCACCCTGGTTTTTCGTCCGGTATCGTTCGCAAAAAGCAACTTGTTTCATTTGCGATTAAATATCACTTGGGCGAAGGGTGTGTCATGAGCGGTTTCAAAGGTGTGGGGAGCCCGCGACAGGTGCGGGGATGGCTGGTGCTGGGGCTGCTGGCACCGTTTTCGTTGTCGGCGCTGGCTGAAACAGTGGCGGGTGAGGTGACAGCGGACGGCACGTCGCTCGACCTGCCGGCCCTGACCATCGAAGGCAACCGCCTGTACGACATGCTGCCTTCGGAACAGACCGGTGGTTACAGCGTCGATGCCGCCACCGTGGGTACCAAGACCCCGGCGGCACTCAAGGACATCCCGCAGTCGATCACCGTGTACACCCAGGATTACGTCAAGGACCGCCAGTTCGTGCACCTGGATGACCTGGCCAAGTACACCGCAGGCCTGCGCACCCTGACCAACGACAGTGGCCGTTCGTCGATCTACGCCCGTGGCTACGAATACAGCGAATTCAACATCGACGGCCTGCCAGCGCCCATGGCCAGCATTTTCGGCACCGTGCCGTCGCTGGCCGCCTTCGACCGGGTCGAGATCATGCGCGGCCCGGCCGGGCTGTTCAGCAGCACCAGCGAACTGGGTGGCATCGTCAACATGGTGCGCAAGCGCCCGACCGCCGAATTCCAGGGCCATGTCGAAGGCAGCTATGGCACCTGGGACACCAACCACGAAGAAATCGACCTGAGCGGGCCGCTGGACGATGCCGGCCGGGTGCGCGGCCGCTTCATCGCCTCGCGTGACGACACCAACGGCGAAGTCGATTACAACGCCAACACCAGCAACAGCTACTACGGCGCGCTGGACATCGACCTGGACGACGACACCCAGCTGTCGTTTGGCCTGATCCATGAGGTGAAGAACATCACCCCGCACAACGGCTACCCGGCGACGCTGTCCGGTGAGGTGCCCGACTTCAGCCACTCGCGTTTCCTGGGCGCCGACTGGAACTACTTCGATGGCAAGACCACCGACCTGGTCGCTGAACTGACCCACCGCTTCGACAACGGTGGCTATGGCCGCGTCGCTGCCCGTGGCTCGCACCGCGACACCAACTACCTGTACGCCTTCACCGCGACCAACGCGACGACAGGGGCCAATTCCGAGCGTGCCAGCGCCCGCGATTTCACCCAAGACACCTATTCGCTGGACGCCAGCTACAGCCAGCCGTTCGAAACCTTCGGCCAGGTCAGTGAATTCGTGGTCGGCAGCGACTACAAGAACTACGACACCGAGTACCTCAACGGCACCACCAACCTGGGCAGCATCAACGTCAACACCTACACGCCAACGCGCTTCGCCAAGCCGTCGCCGAACTACAGCACCGAGACCGGCATGCAGGAAGAGGAATACGGCCTGTACTCCAAGGTCACCTTCCGCCCGGTCGAACGCCTGGCGCTGATTGCCGGTGGCCGCTTCAGCTGGTATCGCGGTGACTTCTACACCACCACGCTGAGCAGCGGCTCGACGGTCGACGACAACAAGCGCGTCGATGGCCGCTTTACGCCATATGGTGGCCTGGTCTACGACCTGACCGAAAACCACGCGCTGTACGCCAGTTATTCGCAGGTGTTCAAGCCGCAGTCCGACACCGACGGCAATGGCCGGGTACTCAAGCCACGCCAGGGCGAGCAGTATGAATTCGGCCTCAAGAGCAGCTATTTCGGCGGCGACCTGAACACCCGCTTCTCGGTGTTCCGCCTGACCGACAAGAACCGCGCCAGCACCCAATACGATACCGATGGCGTGGATACAGGTTTCTCGGTCGCCTCCGGCAAGACCCGGGTCAAGGGCGCGGAAGTGGAAGTCAGCGGCAAGCTCACGCCAAACTGGGAACTGCTGGCGGGTTATACCTGGATGGAAACCGAAACGGTCAAGGGCGATGCTGAGACCACCTTCTTCATCATGCCGCGCAACCAGGCGTCGCTGTGGAGCAAGTACACCATCAGCCAGGGCCCGCTGAACGGGCTGGCCATTGGTGGCGGTATATCGGCGATGAGCAACTTCTACTCCGAGAACGGCGGCGTGCGCATCGATGCACCGGGTTACGCCACCGTGGATGCGATGCTGTCGTACCCGCTGACATCGAAGCTGACGGCGACCTTCAACGTCAACAACCTGTTCGACCGGGATTACCTGTCGCGGGTGGGCTCGACCTCGACGTTCAACTTTTATGGGCCATCGCGGAGCATGATGGTCGGGGCGCGGTATGACTTTTGAGTAGGGCTTTGAGTTTGCGTCGTTTGTGAGATCGCGCGCCGCCCGCGCGGCGCATCGCGGATAAATCCGCTCCTACATTTGTTGCAACGTGGCCATGCCTGTGAGGCCATGGTTGTCAGCCGGTTCGCAAGACTCAAGACATGCACCAAGGCAGGCGACCATGGCGTAACAGGTTCGGCACGTTGCAACAAATGTAGGAGCGGATTTATCCGCGATGCGCCGCGCGGGCGGCGCTCGATCTGATAGGCGATGCAAAAGGGATGGCGAACAAACTGGCGGGCATTAAAAAGCCGGCTTGTGGCCGGCTTCTCGGGGACGCTTCCGACTAATTTATGGTAAGTCGCAACCGCCTTAACTGTGTGGCCAGCAAGGGCCTGAAAGAGATGGCTGACGCTCGTGTGGAACGTCGCCGAGCCCTCTGCAACACGGCTTGCGCCGGGCGGGGCTGAATGTGCGGCGTAGCATACAAGGGCTGGCGCAGTATGCCCAGCAAAAAATGGCACAGCGTGTGTCAGTCGGGGCGTCGCTGACGGTAATGCGACCAGTGGAACACCCAGCCGAGTACCTCAAGCTTCTGCGCCTTGCATTGTAGCGGTGTGTAGCGCTCCACCACCTCACGCCGGTTGTGGCTATGGAGGCACAGCGTGCCTTGATGGCCGAGGCTCAGGCTGTTCACCCTGAGCCTGCCGTTGTGCAGCAGGGCATAGATCTCGCCATCCACCACCCGGGTGTAGCTGAGGTCGATCGCCAGGATGGCATCGCGCGGGATCCACGGCGCCATGTTGGCGGCAGGCATGGTCATGCAGATCGCTTGGTCCACAGGCACGGCCAGTGCCTCCAGCGCAGGTGCCGGCATTGCCATGTGGTGACCGTCGAGCGCTATGAGCTGGCCGTTGCGCAGCTCGTGAAAGGGCACGTGCACCAAGGCCGCAGGCGACTCCGATGGCAAATCGGCATTGTGCGTCGGGATGGTCTGAGGCGCGTACATGCGCAGCAACGAATGTGGATGCTTGGGACCTTCGCCGGTCAGCAGCCAGCGGCGCTGCACGCAGAACAACTCGGCCATTTCATCGAGGCGGGCAATGGGGATGCCTCGGGTGAACCAGTTGTTGATGTGCTGCGACGACACGCGACGTTGGGCAGCGAATTCTGAGGGGGTAAGGCCACATTCCCGAAGGAGTGCCTTGAGGCGGTCACCGGATCTGTTCATATCACCGAGTGTAGCGGCCGGTTGCTAGTAGCGAAATGAACGTGATGTTGATGTGAACGGTGTGAAAAACAGCTGGATGTAGGAAAAAAGAGTAGGAACGCGTAGGTCTTTTTACCAGATGTCTGCATCACCCATAAAAAACCCCGCCGAGGCGGGGTTTTTTCAGCAAAGCGGTATCAGCCTTTGTAGGCAGCGACCGATTTGGTGATCGCGGCGCGGGCGGCGTCGGCGCCTTCCCAGCCTTCGATCTTGACCCACTTGCCCTTCTCCAGATCCTTGTAGTTCGCGAAGAAGTGCTCGATCTGCTGGATCAGCAGGGCTGGCAGGTCGGTGTATTCCTTCACGTCGACGTACAGCTGGCTCAGCTTGTCGTGAGGCACGGCGATAACCTTGGCGTCGCCGCCGCCGTCGTCGGTCATGTTCAGCACGCCGACCGGACGGGCACGGATAACCGAGCCAGGAGCAACCGGATATGGGGTCACGACCAGCACGTCCAGCGGATCACCGTCGTCGGCCAGGGTGTTCGGGATGAAACCGTAGTTGGCCGGGTAGAACATCGGGGTGGCCATGAAGCGATCGACGAACAGGGTGTCGCTGTCCTTGTCGATTTCGTACTTGATCGGCGCGTGGTTGGCCGGGATCTCGATGGCGACGTAGATGTCGTTCGGCAGGTCTTTGCCAGCCGGAATCTTGCTGTAGCTCATTGGGCAGTGCCCCCGTGTTTGATCAAAAAAAGTGGCGGCGATTATAGGCACATTCCGCCAGGCCATGCCACGTGTGGGCGGATGTGCGGCCGCATCAGGCGTGGCTTTCGCGGTAATCCGGGTGCCCGGCCTGCAGCTTCAGCAGGCGCTCGAGCGGGTTCTGCCGATAGAACAGCGACAGCTGCTGGTAGACCTGTGGATAAGCCTGCTGCAGCAGGTCGGGAGCGCTGAAGAAATACTCACTGGTGACGGCGAAGAATTCCGCCGGGTTTTCCGCCGCGTAGGGGTCGATGGCGGTTTCAGCGTCGGGGTCGGCGTCGAGCTGGCGGTTGAGGTCGTCGTAGGCCTGCTGCATGGCCGCTGCCCAGTCTTCCACGCGCATGCCTGGGTGCAGCGGCGGCAGGCCGTTGGCATCGCCATTGAGCATGTCGAGTTTGTGCGCCAGCTCGTGAATCACCAGGTTGTAGGCCTCCCAGCCGCCACTGGCCAGCACTCCGGCCCAGGCCAGGATGATCGGCCCCTGCTGCCAGGCTTCACCGCTGTGTTCGGCATCCCACGCGTGCTCCACGCCAGTGGCATCGCGGTGGCGCTGCGGGCTCTTGAAGTCATCGGGGTAGAGAATGATCTCGTGGAAGCCCTGGTACCAGTTCAACTCGCCCAGGTGCAGCAGTGGTAGCTGCGCCTGGGCGGCGAGAAACAGGCGCTGCTCGTCGTCCAGCTCGACCCCGGGGAGGGTGGTCAGGTGCTTGTCGAGCAGGAACAGGATGCAGGCTTCGCGCAGCCACTGGTCCTCGGCATCGGTGATGCCATCGAGCATCGGCAGGCGATCACGGATCACCTGCCATTGCTGTGGGTCGATCGGGTAGCGTGCGAGTGTGCGCTTGCGCCGCCAGGCGCTGAAGGACCACATGCCTGTTGTCAGTGGGCCTTGGCGGTGCGGCCCAGGCGGCTGCGCAGCAGGCCGAGGATCATCGGTACCAGCGACAGCAGGATGATGGCGACCACCATCAGCGACAGGTGCTGCTTGATGAACGGCACATTGCCGAAGAAGTAGCCCAGGGTCACCAGGCCGCCGACCCACAGCAACGAACCGGCCACGCTGAAGCCCAGGAAACGCGGGTAGTGCATGTGCGCGATACCGGCCACGAACGGCGCGAAGGTGCGCAGGATCGGCAGGAAGCGCGCCATGGTTACGGTCTTGCCGCCATGGCGTTCATAGAAGTCGTGGGTCCGCTGCAGGTAGTCGCGGCGGAAGATCTTCGAACTGGGGTTGCTGAACAGTTTTTCGCCTGTGGTGCGGCCGATGATGTAGTTGGTGCTGTCGCCGAGGATGGCGGCGGCCATCAGCAGGCCTGCCAGCAGGACCGGGTCCATGCCGCCACCGGCGGCCACGGCGCCGGCGATGAATAGCAGCGAGTCGCCCGGCAGGAACGGCATCACCACCAGGCCGGTTTCGCAGAAGATCACAGCAAACAGGATCGCGTAGATCCAGGGGCCGTAGTTGGTGACCAGCAGATCGAGGTAGGTATCGAGATGCAGGATTAAGTCCAGCGGGTTGAATTCCATGTACAGCACCTGTGTTCTTGACCCGCCTATACGGGCACGCGATGACGGACAATGCCCTGGGCGTCGGCATGACTACCTGTGAGTGGGTAAATTTTCACACATGACAGGTCGAAGCATTATACGGCCAAGTAGGAAACCTGCCCGTAGAGTTTGTAGCGGGGGGTTACCGTGCAAGCCTGTCCGGGCCTCTTCGCGGATAAACCCGCCCACAGCTACTGCACACGGCTCAACGTCTGTGCAGTAACCCGCGGGCGGGTTTACCCGCGAAGAGGCAAGTAGGGTCAGTCCTGGCTGATCGGCAAGATGTAGTTCTCGAACTCGGTGTCCTTGCGAAAGCCGATCGATTCATAGGTCTTGCGCGCCACCTCGTTGTTGGCGCTGGTCGATACCCGCATGCGCACGGCCTGGGTCTGCTTGGCCATTTTCTTGGCCTCGCGCATCAGATGGTCGGCCACCAGCATGCGCCGCGAGTCTTCGGCGACAAAGATGTCGTTGAGGATCCATACGCGTTTCAGCGAAAGCGATGAAAAGCTCGGGTACAGCTGACAAAAACCGAGCAATTTACCGTCATCGTCATCCGCCAGGGCCAGGTAGATCACCGACTCGTCACGTTTGAGGCGTTTCTCGAGAAAGGCACGCGAGCTGTCGGGGAAAGGGAGCTGCCCGTAGAACTCGCGGTATCTGACGAACAGCGGGGTGAGCAGGTCGAGGTGTTGCAGGGTTGCCTTGATGATGCGCATGTGCGGCCCTCAGAGTCCATTTGGGGAAACGGCGGAATGCCTGCAGCTTTCATGGGCATGCTGCCCCAATGCTGGCCGTCAGTGCAATCCGCCTTCCGTTACAGGTTCTTTAACCTTCACCGAGCAGGAAGTTGCCGCGCTGGTTGGGGGTATTTTCACTGTCGATGCTATGGACCTCGGCTTCGTCCTTCAGATTCACACCGGAAAGCTGCCGCCGGCAGGCTTCGCGCATCAGGTAGAGCAGGCGGTGGGCCGCCATGCCGTAACTCAGGCCCTCCAGGCGGATGTTGGAGATGCAGTTGCGATAGGCATCGGTCAGGCCGACCTTTGGGGCGTAGGTGAAATACAGGCCCAGGCTGTCTGGCGAGCTCAGCCCTGGGCGCTCGCCGATCAGCATCACGGTCATGCGTGCACCGAGCAATTGGCCAACTTCGTCCGCCACGGCAACCCGGCCTTGCTCGACCAGCACCACCGGGGCGCTGGTCCAGCCATCGGCTGCGGCCTGCTCCTCGAAGCGGGCCAGGAACGGCAGGGTATGGCGGTGCACGGCCAAGGCCGAGAGGCCGTCGGCGACCACGATGGCCAGGTCGACGCCTTCGGGGTTGGCCTGGGCATGCTGGCGCAAGCGCTCGGCCGAGTCTTCGTTCAGCCGCCGGCCCAGGTCGGGGCGTTGCAGGTATTGGTGGCGGTCAGTGGCGGCGCTGTGCAGTACCAGGCTATCGCGGCCACGGTCCTTGAGCTGTTCACTCAGGGTGGCGTGGTCGAAGGCCAGGTGCACGGCGTCGCGGGCCTGGGCGTGGGCGAACTGGAAGTCCAGTTGCGCACCGGTGGGCAGGCTGGTGCCGCAACGGCCCAGGGCGATGCGTGCCGGGGTCAGGTTGCGCAGGGCCAGCCAAGGGTTGTCCGGGGTGGGGGATCGGTCTGCCATGGTCACCTCTAAGCCAGCTGTGCCAAGGCCTGGCGGAATGCCGGCGGCAGGTTGTCGCCAAAGCGCACGCGGCCATCGGCCTGGGTGAAGATGCCGGTGCGTTGCAGCCAGGCTTCGAATTCCGGCCCGGGTTTCAGGCCCAGGGTCTGGCGCGCATAAAGCGCATCGTGGAACGACGTGGTCTGGTAGTTGAGCATGATGTCGTCAGAGCCTGGGATGCCCATGATGAAGTTGATCCCGGCCACGCCCAGCAGGGTCAGCAGGGTGTCCATGTCGTCCTGGTCGGCTTCGG
>Ga0153918_1000561_pt1 | contig 17194 bp, 19 predicted proteins | sample TSFL002MetaG_FD_104687 | JGI IMG/M metagenome (GOLD analysis project Ga0153918, IMG submission 104687) | Attine ant fungus gardens microbial communities from Florida, USA - TSFL002 MetaG | ecosystem: Host-associated > Fungi > Mycelium > Unclassified | place: USA: Florida, Paynes Creek Historic... | reverse complement strand
TTCAACACCCTGCCCCAATTGCTGGTCGGTACGGCGCGGATTGCCACCATGCACCGCCGCCTGGCCGAGCTGTACGCCGGTTACCTGCCCCTGCGCATCCTGCCGCCACCGGTGAAGATCCCGGTCATGCGCGAATTCATGCTCTGGCACCGCAGCATGGACGGCGACCCCATGCACCGCTGGCTGCGCGAGCGCATCAGCGCCTTCATCCGGCGCGCCGAGCAGCAGCCGGCGCCGCTTCGCGCCAGCGCCTGAACCCTGGCCATCGCCCCGGCCTGCACCACCGCGCCGGGGCATCGCGTTTGGCGATACCTTGCATCCCCGATCACGATTGGCCTCGCCCTGCCCTGCCTGCGTACCTTGCCTTCGAACCGTGCCCTGCGTGCCTGCCACAGTCGCGGGCGCCAGACTCAACGACCGCAGAAGGACAACAACAATGTTCCGTTACTTCCCCACCAATTACGTCTGGAACCTCTCGGTGGACCTGGCCATCGAGATGGGCGCCCGCCTGGGCGAGATCGAGGCAATGTGCGCCCCGTTGCAGGACGCCGCCAGGCAGCCCGACGCCGCGGGTACCCAGGCCTTCCGGGAAACCTGGTCAACCATGGCCGACAAGCTCTGTGCGCTGGCCGAGGAAGACCAGGCCGCTGGCCGGCGCCTTTCTGCGGGCGAGAAATACAACCGCGCCGCCACCTACTACCTGACCTGCGAACGCCTGCAGGCCCACGGCGCGCCGGGGCGTGCGGCACTGTACCAGCGCTTTCTGGAGACCTTCGCCCGCGGTATCGACCTGGCCAGGGAAAACTGCGAGCGGGTCGAGATCCCTTATGAGGGCAAGCACCTCTCGGGCCTGCTGGTACGGGCGGAAGGCGTGAGTGGCCCGGCGCCGCTGCTGGTGCAGGTCAACGGGCTGGATTCGACCAAGGAGATGAAATACCGCGTCGGCCTGCCCGCCTGGCTGGCCAAACGCGGGGTATCGTCGCTGATCATCGACCAGCCTGGCACCGGCGAAGCGCTGCGCCTGCAGGGGCTGACTGCACGCTACGACAGCGAGCACTGGGCCAGCCGCGTGGTCGACTGGCTGGAGCGCCGCGCTGACGTCGACGCCAAGCGCATCGGTATGGAAGGCGTGTCCCTGGGTGGTTATTACTGCCCGCGCGCGGTGGCTTTCGAACCGCGCTTTGCCTGCGGCGTGGTGTGGGGCGCCAACCACGACTGGCGCGATGTGCAGAAACGTCGCCTGGAGAAGGAAGGCGACTTCCCGGTGCCGCACTACTGGGCGCACGTGCAGTGGGTCTGGGGGGCGAAGGACATGGACGAATTCATGGCCATCGCCGAGAACGTGCACCTCGACGGCGTGCTCGATCGCATCCGCGTGCCGTTCCTGGTCACCCATGGCGAGAAGGACTCGCAGATCCCGCTCAAATGGGCGCACCGCACTTACGAGCAGCTGGTCAACAGCCCCAAGCGCGAGCTGAAGATCTTCACCGACCGCGAAGGCGGTGTGCAGCATTCCAGCTTCGACAACAGCATCAATGCCGGCCATTACATCGCCGACTGGGTGGCCGAGACCCTTGGCGGCCATACCGACTGACCCGCTGCCCTGAACGAAACGGCGCCTTTGGGCGCCGTTTTCCATTCCTGCACGCGCCGGGGGCAGCTATCGATGGCGTCGATGGCAGGGCATCGACAGCAACTGTTGGTGCCGGGCAATGGCCACGGCCTAGCCTGTTGCAACACAACAAGACGAGGAGACTTCGTCCATGCCTGCCCTGCACCTGCATTGCTCCACCCTGTTCGACGGCACCGGCCTGCAGGCCCGCCCGTTGCACACGCTGATCATCGAAGGCGGCGTGATCCGCCATGTCGGGCCGACCCGCGAGGCGCCGCCGCCACGGCCTGGCGACCGTGAAGTCAAAGGGCATTTCGTCATGCCCGGGCTGGTGGATGTGCACACCCACCTGGCGTTCGGCAATGCCCAGAGCGAGGAAGACATCGATATCTGGACCAGCGACGAATTCCGCGCCTTGCGCGGGCTGTTCTTCGCCCAGCACGTGCTGGCTGCCGGCGTGACCTCGATGGTCTGCCCCGGCGACAGCGGCCAGCTCAGCATCGCCGTGCGCAATACCGTCAACGCCGGGCTGTTCGAGGGCCCGCGCATCGCCGCCAGCAGCCGCGTGATCACCAACCGGCAGAGCCTCAACGACTGGTTCCCCAGCCGTGTTGGCGCACCCGAATACTTCACCGCCGCGCTGGTCACCAGCCGCAGTGATGCCATCGCGCAGATCCGCAAGCAAGCCAAGGACGGCGTGGACCTGATCAAGATCGCCATGGACGGCACCCACCGGCGCCCCAACGGTGAGATCATCGCCGCCTTCACCGCCGATGAAACCCGCGAAATGGTCGATGAGGCCCACCGCCTCGGCTGTCGCGTCGCGACCCACGCCTACGGCCGCGAAGCCGTGATGTACGCGGCCAAGGCCGGTGTCGACCTGGTGTTCCACGCTTTCTACATGGACGACGCCTGCATCGAGGCGCTGCTCGAAGCCGGCAGCGTGCTGGCACCGACCATGACTTTTCCGCAGAACACGGTGGACTTCTGCCAGCCCCACGACCCCGCCATCAGCACCGGTTACGCCGGCTACTGTGCTCGCACCCTGGAGCTGGGCACGCCAGTGCTCAAGCGCGCAAAGGCAGCCGGCGTACCCTTCGCCTGCGGCAGCGACAGCGGTTTTGCCGTCACACCCTACGGTGAATGGCATGCCCGCGAACTGGAGTTGCTGGTGCGGCGCCTGGGCTTCACGCCGGCCGAAGCGTTGTTCGCCGCAACCCATGTCGGTGCACGCCTGATGCCGCGCGGCGAGACCCTGGGTACCCTGGAGGCCGGCAAGCAGGCCGACCTGCTGGTGCTTGACGGCTCGCCCCTGGACGACATCCGCATCCTTCAGGACCGTGATCGCCTGCAGGCCGTGTACAAGGCCGGCGAGCCGGTGCGGCTGCAACGCACCGCCTACAACCCCAAACAAGTGTCGGACTTCAACTCGCTGAAATGGACCGACCTGTATACCCGTGACCGCGTTGCCGAACTCGGCAAATGGAGCCTGTGAACATGCCCGCCCTCGATTGCGAACTGGCCGTGCAACTGGCCCTCGCCACCCTTCACCAGGCCCAGGCGTTGGGCATGCAGCCTGTGGCGGCTGCGGTGCTCGACCACGCCGGCCATCCGCTGGCGGTGCTGCGCGACCAGCAGGCCAGTTTCCTGCGCCCGCAGATTGCCACCGGCAAGGCTCGCGGTTGCCTTGGCATGGGTTTCGGCGGCCGCGAACTGGCCCGCCGTGCCCAGGCGATGCCGGTATTCTTCGCTGCCATCAACAGCCTCACCGCGGGCGAGGTGATCCCGGTACCGGGGGGGATTCTCCTGCGTGATGCCGAAGGCCGTGTACAGGGCGCGATCGGGGTCAGTGGCGACACATCGGACAACGACGAGCGCTGCGCCTTGCTGGCCATCGAAACGCTCGGGCTGATCGGCGATACTGGCGACCTTCAGCCCTGATCCAGCGCTTGGGCCTGCTCCGCCAGCAGCTGGCGAAGCCAGGCCAGCGCCGGGTCGGCGGCCTGCTGCGGGTGCCATTGCAGCACCTGCGAAGCCAAGGGAAAGGCAACGGGCGAAGTCAACACCTGCAGCGGGTAACGTCGCGCCAGCGCTTCGGCCTGGCGGCGGAACAGGGTGGCGATGCGCGGCGTGCCAACGACGAACTCCGCCATCAGGGCGAAGCTCTGCACGGCCACCTCGACCCGCCGTTCGATACCGGCTTCGCGCAGGTGCTGGGTGTCCAGCGAGAGGTTCTGGCCATCGGTGAACTCGCGCACCACATGCCCCGCCGAGCAATAGTCGGTCAGGCTCAGGCCTTGCGGGTAGGCGGTTTGGTGGGCACAGGCGATGCAGCAAAGTTCATCCTTGAGCAGCAATGCGTGGGGGTAGCGCGGGTTGATTCGCGCCTGCGGCACGATCACCAGGTCACTGCGGCGGTAATCGAGGGCCTCGGCGACCACATCGCCATCGCGTGGCAACGGCAAGTCGCGCACCACCAGCGACGCCCCAGGCGCCAGACACGCCAGGTTACGGCTGACCGCAGGAATCAGGGTCGCGGCCACGTAATCCGACGCCACCAGCACGAAGCGGCGGTCGCAACGCGCCGGGTCGAAGCCCGTCGTGGTTTCGACCAGCTCGCCAGCCAGGCCCAGCACTTCACGCACCTTGGGCGCCAGTTGCCGCGCCAGGGCGCTGGGCTCCAGCCCCCGCCCCTGCGGAACCAGCAACGGGTCCTGAAAGTGCTCGCGCAGGCGCCCCAATGCAGCACTGGTCGCCGACTGGCCAAGGTTGAGGCGTTGCGCGGCCCGGCTGACGCTGCACTCTTCGAGCAACGCATCCAGGGCGACCAGCAGATTGAGATCCAGACGTCGATAACGCATCCAACGCTTATACGGCAACGCAGTCGGCAAAGGGTACGTATTTGCAGATGGCTGGTATCAGCAGTGGCGATACCGGGGTTACCCCAGGCTGTACGAGCAGGCGGGCTCGCCTGCTTGCGTCAATCGCTACCGACCGGCCAGCGCAAGCAAACCCGACAGCCCCGCCGCTGCTGCTCACAGGCATAACCCGCGCTCACCTCGCCCCCGGTGCGCTGAACGATAGCCCGCACGATCGACAGCCCCAGGCCAGCACCCTCCCCGCGTTTCTCGCTACCCCGGTAGAACGGGTCGAAGATGCGCTCCCATTCCTCGGGAGGGATACCAGGTCCGTCATCACGCACACTCAGCACGATCCACCCGGCGCTCTGCTCCGCTTGCAGGTCCACGTGCCCACCCTCCGGTGCGTGGCGGATGGCGTTCTCGACCAGGTTCTTGATCACGGTCCGCAACTCGACTTCCAGCATCGGCAGCTGTGCATCGTCACCTTCCAGGCCGATGTCGAGCTGCTTTTGCTCCGCCAGGGGCATCAAGTCTTCCAGCACCAGGCGGCAGGCTTCGTGCAGCGACACCGCGCCTGGCGACACATCGGCCAGTTGCGCACTGGCCAATGCCAACAGCTGCTCGACCAGCTTGCGGCTCCTGCCGATACCGCGTCGCAGCTTGGCCACTTGCAGCAGGGCACGCGCTGACATGGCCTCCTGTTCGAGGCCCTCCGCCTGCAGCGACAACGCGGTCAGCGGTGTGCGCAGTTCATGGGCCGCATCGGCGACAAAGCGCTTCTGGCCCTCAAGGGTGCGCGAAACGCGCGCGAGCAGCCGGTTTATCGCCTGTACGAAGGGGCGTATTTCAGTGGCCAGCAAGTGCTCGTCGATCGGCCGCAGGTCCTGATCGTCGCGGGTGTCTAGCATTGCCGCCAAAGTCGAAATCGGCCTGAACAGCTCACGAACCAGGTTGGCCACCACCAGCAGCAGGATGGGGAAAAGGATGGCAAAGGGCAGCAACGCGCGCCAGGCGCTGTTGCGCGCATCGCGGTTGCGGCTATGGATCTCCTGCGCCACGGCAAAGCGTCTGCCGGACGCGTCAGTCTTGACCAGCACACGAAAAGGCTCGTTGCCCACCACCACCGTCGACAGGCCATCCGCCACCGAGCCCGGTATCGGCAGTGGCAGCCGGCTGTCATCGGCATGGCTGACCGCTTGGCCGTCGGCCAGGTACTGGATGACGATACGGGTTTCTTCGTCGTCCGCAGGCGCTGCGTGCGCGGTGTCCGGGTAGCGAAACGCCAGGCCCTGGCGCATGTACAACGCGGCAACCTGGTGCAGGCTGTTGTCCTGCAGTTCGAGCGCTTCGTGGTAAGCGGTGAAGTAGCTGAACGTTCCGCTCACGGTCGCCACCAGCAGGATCGCCACCGACAGCGCTACCGACAGGCGCAGCTGCAGCGACTGCTTCAGGCGTCTTTTGAGACCATCCATCCCAGCCCCCTGATATTGCGGATCACGTCCTTGCCCAGCTTGCGGCGCAGCGCATGGATGATGAATTCCACGGCGTTGCTTTCAACCTCGTTGCCCCAGCCGTAGATGCGGTCTTCCAGTTCGCTGCGCGAGAGGATGGCGCCGGGGCGCAGCAGCAACGCCTGAAGCAAGGCGAACTCGCGGTTGGAGAGCTGCACGGGCGGCTGGTCGAGCATGCGCGCGCATTTGCTGACCGGGTCCAGGCTCAGGGTCCCGTTGCCCAGCTCAGGCGCTGCGCGCCCGCCCTTGCGGCGCATGACCGCGCGCATCCGGGCGAGCAGCTCGGCCATCTCGAAAGGCTTTTGCAGAAAGTCGTCCGCCCCGCCATCCAGCCCGCACACCCGGTCATCGAGCCCCGAGCGTGCGGTGATGATCAGCAGCGGCACAGGGTTGTCGGCGGCACGCAGTGCCTGCAGCAACTGCAGGCCGTCCTGCCCGGGCAAGCCCAGGTCGAGCAGTACCTGGTCATAGTGTTGCGTGCGCAAGGCGGCCTCGGCCACCAGGCCATTATCGACCCAGTCCACGGCGTACCCCGCCGCGCCCAGGGCGTCCTGCAACGCCTGGGCGATCATGCCGTCATCCTCGACCAGTAACACCCGCATGGGCTACCCCGCTGTGAACCTGTGGCGCCAACAATAGCGCGACCGGCCGACGGCCGACAGGTTATCTTCAGCCCTGCCCCTGCAACGTGTCGAACGCTTTAAGCAGGTCGGTCATCGCCGCCTTGCACTGGTCTTGTTGGGGCTGGCTTGCCCGCAGTGCATCCAGTGCGTGGTCGATCGCCTTGTCCAGTACATGCCAGTCGCTGGCGGCGCGCGGCTTGATCCCGGCCTCGGCATCGTCCCAGGTCTTTTCCAGGTCCCTGATACGCGCCTTGGCGCCCGGCAGGTCCTGGGCATCCACCTTGGCGGCGACATCCACGGCGATCGCGCGGAATGCGCTGAGGTCACCCAGCTTGGTCGGGGCGTGGATGCCTGCGGCCTGGGCAGGCTCATCCGGTTTGGAACAGCCTTGGGTCACCAGCAGTGCGCCAGCGATACAGGTAACGGCCAGCGCTTTCAGCAGAGTGTTGTAGATCATCGGTGCTACCTCGCTATCAAGGGGTAATTCGTTTGGATTGGCTGGCGGCGAACTGGGCCGCGCAGACCAGGATGAAAATGACGCAGAGGAAGATCGCACTGGTCCAGGTGGCACCCATGCCGAGGCCACCGTACTCATGGGATTGGGTCAGCAGATCACCCAGCGAGGCACCGAGCGGGCGCGTCAGGATGTAGGCCACCCAGAACACCAGCACCGTGCTGGCACCCAGGCGCCAGGCGAGCAGGCAGACCCCGATCAGCGCGGCGAAGATGACGCAACCGACACTGAAGCCAAGCCCCAGCGCCTCGGTGGCCAGGTCCCCGCCCGCAGTGCCCAGGGCGAAGGTGCACAGCACCGTGGCCCAGTAGAAGCCTTCGCGCCGGGTGCTGACGATTTCGCGAATGGACAGGTTGCGCTCGACCGCGTACCAGACCGCAAAATTGATCAGCAACAGCACCGAGAAGAACGCCGTGCTGGCGTACAGGCTGATGTCCAGTTCGTCGGTGAGGATGTCGGTGATCTGCGTACCCAGGATGCTCACCAGCACCACACACAGCCAGTAGATCCAGGGTTCGCAATTGCGCTTGCGCATCTGCAGGGTCAACGCGCCAGCCAGCAACACGGCCATCACCGCACTGGTGATGGCAAGGCCCCAACCGACGTCGACAGCGAGGAAGTCGGCGAAGGTCTCGCCGACCGTGGTGGACATGATCTTGATGATCCAGAAGGACAGCGTCACTTCCGGAACCTTGTTGAGCCAACCGCTGCTGGCAGCCTTCATCGGGTGTACCTCCTTCAGTCCCGTCAGGGTGTCTGCGGCGGAGGTTACCGATGAAAACTTAGGTGAGCCTGAGGGCTGATGCTGGTCAGTCAAGCCAATTGGGGCCGTCAGGCAAAGCGCTCTACCTGGGCCGGGGTACGGCGCATCAGTACCTTGCCGTTGCGCACCGACACCAGCGCGTGGCCCTGGCTGCGGACCATCTCGTAGTCATCCGGCGCCGACAGCAGCAGCAGGTTGGCCGGCCGCCCGACCTCGATGCCATAGCGTTCGCCGAGGTGGAGGGTGCGGGCGCTGTTGTCGGTGATCAGGTCCAGGCTGCGTTGCAGGTCTTCGTAGCCGAGCATATGGCAGATGTGCAGCCCGGCTTCGAGAATGCGCAAGATGTTGCCATTGCCCAGCGGGTACCACGGGTCGACGATGGAGTCCTGGCCGAAGCACACGTTCATCCCGGCCCGGTCGATTTCGGCCACGCGGGTCAGCCCGCGGCGCTTGGGATAGTTGTCGAAGCGCCCTTGCAGGTGGATGCTTTCGGTGGGGCACGAGACGAAGTTGATCCCCGACATCTTCAGCAGGCGGAACAGCTTGTAGCAGTAGGCGTTGTCGTAGGAACCCATGGCCACGGTATGGCTGGCCGTGACCCGCGCGCCCATGCCGCGCACCCGTGCTTCTTCGGCCAGCACTTCGAGGAAGCGCGACTGCGGGTCGTCGGTCTCATCGCAATGCACGTCCACCAGGCAGCCGGTGCGCTCGGCCAGGTCCATGAGGAACTTGATCGACGCCACGCCCTGGTCGCGGGTGTTCTCGAAATGCGGGATGCCGCCGACCACATCGGCGCCCATGGCCACCGCTTCGGTCATCAGCGCCCGGCCATTGGCGTACGACTCGATGCCCTCCTGGGGGAACGCGACGATCTGCAGGTCGACCAGGTGGCGCACCTCGTCGCGCACCTCGACCATGGCCTTGAGTGCGGTCAGCTTGGGGTCGGTGACGTCGACATGGGTGCGCACGTGCTGGATGCCATGGTCCACCAGCATGCCGATGGTCTTCCTGGCGCGGGTCTTGATGTCGTCGTGGGTGGTGATTTCCTTGCGCTCGGCCCAGCGTTCGATGCCTTCGAACAAGGTGCCACTCATGTTCCACTTCGGCTCGCCCGCCGTGAGGGTGGCGTCGAGGTGGATGTGTGGCTCGACGAAGGGCGCCACCACCAGGTTCTGCCGGGCGTCCAGGTCGTCGGCGCTGGCCAGCACGGCCACGTCAGCCTGCGGGGCAATGGCGGCGATGCGCTCGCCGTCCAGTTCGATGCGGAACAGGCCGGGCTTGCCACGCAGGCGGGCATTGATGATGTTCATGGCGTTACTCCTTACCTTGGGCTTCGTTCAGGCGCCATACCAGCATGGCAACAGAAGCGTTCATCCGAAACAGCGGGTCGTCAAGGGACTGCCCGCTCAGTTGTTCGATGCGTTGAATACGTTGGTTGATGGTATTGCGATGCAGGCCCAGACGCTGGGCGGCCTTGAGCCCGTTGCCGTTTTCCTTGAGCAGGGCGTCGAGGGTGTGCACCAGCACATGCGGCTGCTTGCGCCCAGGGGCGATCAGCGGGCCCAGGGTCTGGGCAACGAAGTCATCGATCAGCGACCGGTCGGCGATACCTTGCAGCAGGCGCAGCACACCCAACTCGCTGAAGTCGCAAAAGCCGTTGGCCGGGTGCAGCTGCTGCGCCACCTCCAGAGCCTGACGCGCCTCGCTGAGCGCCTGCCGGTAGTGGGCGCAGTCGGCAGCCAGGCGCGACAGGCCCATATACAGTGCCAGTTCCCCCACCACCGCGGCCAGCTGCCGGTGCAGCGCGGCCAACGTCAACGGCAGGTCGGCGGCATCTGCCAGCAACAGCACCTGCAGGTCGCCCGGCAATTGTGCGGTAACGGTTCCCGGTCGCTCGCGGCACCAGGCTTCGAGCTGGTCTGCCAGAGCCTGACGGGTGGCCTGCCAGAGGCGCTCGCCCTGGGCCAGGCCATGGCGCTCGAACAGCTGCTCGACGTGTAGCAAGCGCAGCGCCACCACGCGACGCGGCTCATCCAGTGCCAGCCCGAGGTGCGCCGCACGCTGGCGGGCAATGGCCAGGCTCGGGTAGTCACCACTGAGCAACTGGCCGAGAATATCGTTGCGCGAGCGGCGCACCTGGTTCATCTGCACAAGGGCCGTGCCGATCAGGTGGGTAACGATCACCATCTTCAGGGCATAGGGTTGCTCGATCAACGGCAGGCCCAGTTGCTCGGCACGGGTGATCACTGCCGGCGGAATGGTCTGGATGAAGGTGCCGCCCGTGAGGATCACCATCCCGGCAATGCCCACCGCCTCCCCATCCTCGACCAGGCTCAGCAGATTGGCCTCGCCACGCGGGTGGTTGATGCCGGTGACGAACACCAGTTCGCCGCCCATCACCCACTCGGCGATGCCTTCGTTCTCGGCCACGTAGGGCCAGCGCACCCGCCGCTGCAGGTTGCGCGCACCGGCACGCACGGTCATCTGCTGCAGGCCCGGCAGGTGCAGGATTTCGTCCAGCGCCAGGCTCACGGCTCGACGCCCGCCTGGCCCAGCGCCCGGCGCCGGCCGCTGACTTCAAGCAGGACGATGTAGCACAGGGCCGAGGCGCCAATGCCTACCAGCGGCGCGACCCAGGGCGAGGCGTAGGCCAGCAGCGCACCCAGCGCATAGGCGCCCAGGCCCAAGAGGTTGTAGCGCGGCAGCTGCACCGAGGCCAGCGCCGGGTACTTGCCACGGTGGCGGTACCAGAAATCAGCCATGATCACCCCGCCCACGGGCGGAATGATCGAACCCAGCAACACCAGGAACGGGATCAGCATTTCATACATGCCACCGATCGCCAGCACGATGCCCACCGCCGCTGCCGCCAGGGTGGCAGTGCGTCGACGCTCGCTGCGCAGCAGGTGGCAGGCCGCTGCCGAAACGTTGTAGATGGTCGGCCCCTGGATGGTCCAGAGGTTCAGGCAGAGCATCACCACGGCTGCGAACGACAGGCCTTGCAGCATCATCACTTCGACGATGTCGGCCTGCTGGTAGACCATCGCGCACCAGGCCCCGGCCACCACCATCAGGCCGTTGCCGAGCAGGAAGGCGACGATGCTGGCCACCACCGCGACCCGCCCGCTGCGCGACAGCCGGGTCCAGTTGGTGGCCTGGGTGGCCCCGCTGGCGAAGGTGCCGAAGACCATGGTCACCGCTGCCGAAAAGGTCATGGTTTCATGGGGCACCACCGCGGCCAGGCCGGCAAAGCCCCCGGCATCGGCGGTGGCGATGTACATCGACACCAGCAGCAGCGCGAACATCAGCGGCACCGATACCCGCGACAGCAGGTCCAGGCCCTTGAAGCCAATGATCGCGGTAATGCTGAAGCCCAGGCCGAACAGCACCATCAACGGTACGGTGAAGCCACCCGCCAGGCCCAGCAGCTTGACCAGCACGATCGCCACGGTCGCAGTGCCCCAGGCATACCAGCCCAGTTCCGCAAAGCCCAGGAGAAAGTCGGAAAGCCGGCTGCCCGCCTCACCGAAACAGAAGCGCCCCATCAGTACGGTGTTCAAGCCGCTGCGTGAGGCGATGAAGGCCAGGGCTGCGGCATACAGCGCCAGCAGCGTGTTGCCGATGGCGGCGACCCACAGCATGTCGACGAAATTGAAGGCCATGCCCAGCTTGCCACCGGCGAACATGGTGCCGGTGAAGAAGGTAAAGCTGAACAACACCATGGCAATGGGCAGCAGCCCCTTGCGCGAGGATGGCGGGGCTTCGCATAGCGGGAATTCGGTAGGTGAGCTCATGGCACGGTGCTCCGGGTTGTCGTTGCGACCAGGGGAGCAATATGCGGGCCGCTTTTGCCTGGGGCGAAAAACCGAAAATTTCCGGGCAATGGGCACAACCTTCCCTGTTCACCCTGCACACTTTTTGCCTGACTGCTTGATCCAACCTGTGCGATCAGACCTGTATTGAGGCAAGCGCGCACCAAAGCGGAACAGCACCGGGTAGTTTTCACCCAGCCTGCCGCTGGCGGTGTGCACACTGCCGTTCATTCGCTGGCGCTGACGTCTACCTCTTTCCAGCTGTCATCCGGGTCGAAGCGCTTCATGGCCTTGGCAATCTTGTCGCCCTGCGGCCCCAGGTCCTTTTCGAACACCTGGCCGTCGTGGCTGATCATGAAGCTCATGACACCGCTGTCGTTGTATTTCGCCGGCCAGGCGACCAGGGCGAAGCCGCGGCTCATCTGGTTGCCGATCAGGTAGCTGTAGGCGCCGCCCGGTGCCGACGGGCCTTGGCCATCGAGGATGCGGAAGTGGTAGCCGTACCAGGCATCCCCCAGCACATCCTTGCCGAACAGCGGCCCCAGCGGGCTGATCTCGCCGCCCGCTTCGTCCTCCCAGAACAGGCCGTCATGCTTGCCTGGCGTGCTGAAGATCTGCTGGGCATATTCCAGCGCGCCGTTGCCGTTGCGGTCCTTCGAGGCGTAGTCCATCTGCGCGTCGTGATAGGCCAGCACCGACTGCAATGCCGCCAGCTCGTTGCGGCCGATGCGCCGGGCACGGATTTCGGCGCTGCCGGCCTTGAGGTCGAAGCGCCAGCCGTTGCCAGCCTTGGTCAGGGGAATGGGCAAGGTCCAGTGATCGGGGCCCACGGCCAGGATGGCCTTGTCATCGCCCTGTTTGTCGATCTGATGCCCGGCCTTGTACTGCTCCAGGAAGGCATCGACGTCACTGCGCTGCACGCCCTCCCGCGGGATGTAGGTGCGCCAGTCTTCACCCAGCAACTGGGTCAGGCGCGCTTCGTCGGCGTGCTCGACGCCCAGCGCCTGGACGAACGACTCGACAGCCTTCTCCGGCGTCGGGAAGGCTTCCTGCGCTGCGGCCAGGTGGGTGCAGACCATGCCCAGGCCGATCAGCAACGTTGCAATAGTTGTCTTGGTGTTCATCGACGGCCACCTCCACCACCGCGACGCGCCGGGGCGCTAGGCCTGGATATCTGATGCCCCGCTGCGCGCGAAGCGTTGGGCCGCTGGGCGAACGACTGGCTGGTACGACCGCGGTTGGCTTGTGCCGTGGTACGCGACGGCGAGCGCACGCCGTCGAAGGCATTGTTGCGGGCGCGGCCTGCCGTGTTGCTCGGGCGGTTCTGCGCGGCCTGACGGGCCTGGCCTTCACCCTGCCGGCGTTGGTTGACCTGGTTTCGCGCTTGCTGGTTGTCGCGGGTGTTTTCACGCGGGTTGCGCGGTTCTGCGCGGCGATCGGCGGGGCGTGCGTTGTTGTTGGCGCCTTGCATGCGGTTACCTACGCCGCCCTCGGCGCGGGCCTGGCGTGCACTGTCGAGGGCCTCACGGTTGCTCGTAGCCGGGCGCTCGAAACCCGCACGGTCCATCGAGCTGCGGGCACGGTCACGGGCCTGGGCACGCTGGGCATCGTCGCCACGGAACGCAGCACGCTGGTTGGCCCCGTCGAGCTGACGGCCGTATTGCTGGCGGCTGCGGTTGTCGCGGTACGGCACGCCATCGCGGTGCGCGGGGTTGTGCTGCCACTTGTTCTGGTTGTTGGTGATGCGGTTGTTGCCGTTGATGTTGTTGTAGCGGTTGACGTCGATATCGACATCGCCGTGGTTCCAGTCGCAATCGCCCCACACCGAATCGATGATCGCCACCCCGGCGCCGAACGCCAGCCCGGCCATCAGCGCGGTGCCCGCGTAGTACATCGGCGACGGTGGGTAATACACCGGCGGCGAGGCCGGATAGGCCCAGGTGCCGTAGGTGGTGGTCGGGTTATAGGTGGGCACGTAGACCACCTGTGGGTCGGCCGGCTGGATGATGATGGTGCTGGTCGACGCGCTGCTGGCAGGCGCGCTCTGCGAACTGCCCGGGCTGGCCGGGGCCGCTGCGGGCGCGGCCTGCACGGTGACGTTCTGGTACTGGTTGCTGGTCAGGTTGCCCGCCGCCTGGGCTTGGTGGCGCAGGCGCTGGACGCCGGCCATGACATCATCGGGCTGGGCCAGGAAGGCGTCGCCCAGGCGCTGCACCCACACCGGGTCCTGGCCGAGCACCACCAGCACCTGCGGGAACGCCACCAGCGACTGCACGCTCGGGTCCCAGGTCTGGTTGGCCACCTGCTTGACCGCGTCATCACCCTGGGCCTTGGGGTTGGCCTTGGACCAGGCCACCGCCTCGGTCACCTCGCCCGGGTAGGTGGACGCCATCAGCACCTGGGCCAGCAGCGGATCAGGGTACAGGGCAATCGGCGCGAGCATCTGGTCGAGTTGCTCCTGATTGAACACCGCCTGCTTGGCTTCGGCAGGCGCCGGGTCGGGCGCCGGCACATCCTCGGCCAGCGCCAGGCTGGCAACACCGTTAAGGCACAACACAACCGACAAGACGCATAACAATGGCATGCGCATCGCAGTTCCCCATCTGGCCATACCGCGTGAAAAGAATGGATTGCAAACCGGGCAGTCGCTGCCGTGCGGTAAGGGTAGCAAAGGCGGCATGTTCGACCACTTTGTGCATTGGATTTCAACGCACTAATGGCAACTACGCTTACTGCTTTTAAATCTAGTTCGCCTATTGAAACGGAACTGTACTGAACAGGCGGCGAGCGATTAGCGGCAATAAACCCATCCATCAGGAGCCCCGATCATGGCAACTTCAAGAGCCGGTCGTTTTTGCGTCGCGGTGCTGTTGTGCGCCACCACCCTACAGGGTTGGGCGGCCGTTACCGAGCGTGCCGAACGGCGCCAGCAAGCCCGCGAAGTGCGCCAGGAAACCCGCCAGGATGCGCGCCAGACCAAGCAGGACTGCCGCCACGCCGACCAGAAGAGCAACGCCGGTTGCCGCCAGGACAAACGCCACACCAAACAGCAAGGCCGCGAACGCGCCAGGGACATCAAGTACTGACGCCTGGCTCAGCCACCGAGGGCGATGATGGCCAGGATCAGCGCCACCCCGACCAGCGACATGATCACCCCCGTGAGCACTCGGCGCCCGCCGGAATAGCGGGCCAGCAGCCAGCCGGCGAGGAACAGCATGATCAGGGCGACCAGGTTCGACACGCGAATGGCGGTGCCGGTATGGGCGATCACCAGGAACGGTATGACCAGCGGGAAAGTCGCCAGCACCACCAGCAGAAAGGTCGCCAGGGCCGCCTTGAAGTCCTGCAGGCCAAGGCGCGCCGGCAGCGGTTGCTGGCCGTTGCGCAGCAGATGGACCCTGAGCAGCTCCAGCCCATTCTCGTCCACCACCTCACCGATGCGCGCCGGCAGTGCATCGGCAATCAGCTGACGCCCCTCCTGCCCTTTCTCATCGGCGAGCAGCCGGGCAAGCAAGGTGCGGCTGCGGGTCCGCTCGGTCCAGGTGCGCAGCAGATAAATCACCGCATCGGCAAGCCCCCAGGCCAGGTTGCAGCCGAAGGCCGCAATCAGCATCAGCCTGGCCTCTTCGCGGCCGGCCGTGGCCACGCTCAGCGAGCCGGTGAAGGTGGTGGCCATCAACAGCCCGAACATCACTTCGGTAATGCGATCGATGGGTTCCAGTGCACGTCCACTCATACGTTGCCCTCCCGGGTTGCCCTGAACTAACGGATGCCATGTTTCAAACGAGCATGTTGCGCATTCCAGTACTTCAGTGTTTCTTGCGGCAATTGATGAGGCGCGTCGACCCGCTCTGCCAGCTTGCTGGCAAAACTGTACGCCGAATCCTGAGTGGGAAAGGTAAAGGTCATGCCACAGGCATGCACCCGCCAGCTTGGCCGTCCCTGTTCGCTGGCCTGTTCGATAAGGAAGTTCATGTTGCGCTCCTGCTGGCAGGTAAAGCGCCACGGCAATGTTTATCCAGCGTAGCGCAACGGCACCTGCACACAAGACTTGCAGCAACCTCAATAGTCACTATCGACAACGCCAATTTCTATCCATCGCCACCACTCAATAACCTAGCCCCATCGATTCCCACCGCCCGAATCCTGGAGCTTCCCCCGATGAACACTACGGCCCGCCTGCTGCTCGCTACCCTCACCGCCACCGCGATCGCCGTGCTCACTGGTTGTGCCAGCCACCCGGAACTGCGCCCTTACACCGTCGGGGAAACCCGCCAGTTGCAACTGGAGGCCATCCAACGCCAGGGCCTGTCACTGGACGAATACGAACTGCGCAAGCGGGTCATCGAGCGCTCCGCGAGCCAGCAAGTGGTCACCGATGTCGCCGAAGCCCAGCCTGCAATCAAGGGTTGAGTTGAAAGAGCGGCTAACCGCACTATCATGGCCCTGCCCGGACTGACCGCTTTCAGTCCCTGTCACCGAGGCTGGCCAATGATCGATCACCTGGACCACCTGGTCCTCACCACCACCAATGTCGAAGCCTGCACCGATTTCTACACACGCGTTTTGGGCATGCAGCTAGAAACCTTCGGCAATAACCGGCTGGCGCTGCGCTACGGCAAGCAGAAAATCAATATCCATGTGCGCGGTCATGAGTTCGAGCCCAAGGCGCATCTGCCGGTACCTGGCGCCCTTGACCTGTGCTTCATCAGCAAGGTCGCCCTGGACCAGGTGATCGCTCACCTGCAGCAGGTGCAATGGCCCATCATCGAAGGCCCCGTTGCACGCACTGGCGCAACCGGCCCGATCCGCTCGGTGTACGTCCGTGACCCTGACCTGAACCTGATCGAGATCGCCGAACCGCTCGGGGTTTGAGCGGCCCTTGACCAATGGTCGCGAAATGGCCACCGCCGGTAGCCTCCTGGCGACCAACGCAGGTATCCTCGACCGCTCAAGAGCAAGCCTTCCAGGATGGTGACCATGACCAGGCCCCTTCTCTTGCTGACTGTTGCCCTTCTCTCGAGCCCGGCACTGCACGCGCAACAGATCCAGCGTCAATTGGGCGACTTCGACTTCAAGCTCGGCACCACGCCCTCGCGCAGCATGGCCCAGGGGCTGATCTCGCCGAGTGCGGTGGGTGCTTTCCACGGCGGCCTCGACCTCAGCCACCCCAGCGGCTGGTACCTCGGCCAGTACGCACCGAGCATGGGCGTGACGCCCAACTCCACCCTGCGCCTGGACAGCTACACCGGCTACAAGCATCACTTCGACAGCACCCTGGGCTACGAAGTGGGCCTGATCCACTACAGCCAGCCGAACATCGCCGGCCCCGACAGCTACGCCCTGTACGGCGGCATCTCGGTGCTTGGCAGCCGCTTTGGCGGCGCCTGGCGCGACAACCCGGGCAACCGCACCGGCACCCTGTTCGCCGACTTCGGCCACTTGCCGTTGTTCGATGTCGACCTGACCGTCAAGCTCGCCCACCACCGCCTGGGCAC
>Ga0153918_1000559_pt1 | contig 17205 bp, 14 predicted proteins | sample TSFL002MetaG_FD_104687 | JGI IMG/M metagenome (GOLD analysis project Ga0153918, IMG submission 104687) | Attine ant fungus gardens microbial communities from Florida, USA - TSFL002 MetaG | ecosystem: Host-associated > Fungi > Mycelium > Unclassified | place: USA: Florida, Paynes Creek Historic... | reverse complement strand
GGTGATTTCAGCCCAGCAGGCTATGCCCGGCTATTTCACCAAACAGTTCCACGGGCTCCTGCAGGTTGCCCAGGTAACGCGGATGGAACAGCCACAAGTCCACCTGTGGCTTGAAATCGCTGACATTGAGCACGTCCAGCGCATCGCGATGACGGCTGGCTTGCAGCAAGGGTTCGGGGACCAGCCCCAGGCCCTGGCCGTTGGCGACCAGGCCCAGTTGCAACTCGGTGCCGAAGGTCTCCAGGTTGATTGACAGGCTTAGCCCCTGTTCGCTCAGTGCACGCTGCAAGCCAGCGCGGAAACCGCAGCCGTCCGGGTTGAGCACCCAGCCGCGGGTGTAGCAGTCCTTGAGCTTGTAGCTGCGTTTGCCCGCGCTGCCCTTGGCCGCCACCACCTTCAGCGGCATGCGTGCGATGGACTGGCTGGCGATGCCCTCGGGGAAGATCTTGCCTGGCGGGAACAAGGCGGCAGCCGCGTCCAGTTCGCCGTTTTCCATACGCGCGATCAGGCTGGTGCCCCAGCCGCTGCTGACCTGCGTGCGCAGCTGCGGGTAGGCTTCGCGGATCTGCGCCAGGGCATCAAGCAGCACGACATCACCCAGGGTTTGCGGTACGCCCAGGCGCAGCGTGCCCGACGGCGCGCCATCGTTGGCCACCAGTTCGCGCAGCGAGTCGATCTCGCGCAGGATCGCCTTGCACTGTTCGTACACCCGCAGCCCCATGGGCGTGGGTTTGAGGGGCTTGGTGTTGCGGTCGAGGAGGGTGGCGCCGAGGTCTTCCTCGAAGTTCTGCACCCGGCGGGTAATGGCCGGTTGCGTCAGTTGCAACGCCTCGGCGGCAAGGTTGGTCGACTGGCAACGGATGACCGCGACGAAGGCGTCCATATCATCGATTTTCATAATCGGCGCTCACAGGATCGAACGGGAAAAATAAGGCATTAGCATAATCGCAATGGCAGGTAATGCCATATGCAGGATCTGATCTGATTAAAACGCATATTAGGTTATTCCTAAAATCAATTTAGGTTATTTGATGGTTGTCGCTAGAGTCGCCTGACCGGGCAGCATGACGCCGCCCGCCCAGGCATCGAGGAGCGCCATGTCCATTCGAACCAAACTGTTGACCCTTGCCACGGCCTTGCTGCTGATGGGCCAGGCGAGCGCCACGGAGCGCCTGACCCTGCGCATCGGTGACCAGAAGGGCAACATGCGTGCCCAGCTGGAGGCGGCCGACGCCTTGCGCGATTTGCCCTATGACATCCACTGGGCCGAATTCCCGGCTGCCGCGCCGCTGGCCGAGGCGCTCAATGCCGGGGCGATCGATGCCGGCATCATTGGTGATGCGCCGCTGTTGTTCGTGCTGGCGTCAGGGGCGCCGGTCAAAGCCATCGCCGTGGACAAGTCAGACCCCTACGGTACGGCGCTGCTGGTCCGGCCTGATGCGCCGCTGCACAGTGCAGCCGAACTCAAGGGCAAGCGCATTGCCACCGGCCGAGGTTCGATTGGTCATCACCTGGCGCTGAAGGCGCTGGACCAGGCCGGGCTTGCCGAGAAGGACGTGGAGTTCCGTTTTCTCGGGCCAGTGGATGCCAAGATTGCCCTGGCCAATGGCTCGGTGGACGCCTGGGCGACCTGGGAGCCTTACACCGCGTTGGCCGAGCTGAGCGGGCAGGGCCGGGTGCTGGTCAATGGCCGCGGTCTGTCCAGCGGCAACAGCTTCCTTGCAGCCACTGACAAGGCGCTGGGCGAGCCTGCGCGGCGGGCGGCGCTGCAAGACTACCTCAACCGCCTTGCCGAGGCGCAGGTGTGGGCCAACCAGCATCTGGACAGTTACTCTAAGACCTTGGCCGCCATCATCGGCTTCCCCGAGGACGCCGCCCGTCTGCAGTTCGAACGACGCCAGCTGCACTGGCAAGTGATCGACCCACAGACGGTGGCCACACAGCAGGACACCGCCGATTTCTACCATGCCCACGGCCTGATGAACGAACGCCTCGACGTGGCACCGACCTTCGCCAGCGGTTTCACCGTTCCCGCTACCGCCAGGCTGGCCGCACAACCCTGACGCTGGAGATCCCCTGATGCAATTGAACACGTTACGCCAGCTTGCTCTCGCGCTGCTCGCCAGCGCCCTGCTGCCAAACCTGGCCAGCGCCGACCAGACCCTGCGCATCGGTTACCAGAAGTCTTCGACCCTGCTGACCCTGCTCAAGGCCCGCGGCAGTCTTGAACAACGCCTGCAGGCCGAGGGTATCCGCGTCAGCTGGCATGAGTTCCCCAGCGGGCTGCCGCTGTTGGAGGCACTGAACCTGGGCAACGTCGACCTGTCGGCGGATGTCGCCGACACCGTGCCGGTGTTTACCCAGGCGGCAGGTGCCAGGTTGACCTACTTCGCCCGCGAGACCCCATCGCCAACCGCCCAGGCGATCCTGGTGCCGGCGGACTCGCCGCTCAAGACCCTGGCCGACCTCAAAGGCAAACGCGTGGCGGTGACCAAGGCGGCCGGCAGCCACTACCTGCTGATCCAGGCCTTGGCCAAGGCCGGGCTTACGTTCAAGGACATCACCCCGGCGTACCTGATTCCCGCCGACGGCAGAGCCGCATTCGAGAACCGCAAGGTCGATGCCTGGGTAACCTGGGACCCTTACGTGGCCAGCGCCCAGCGCCAGCAGAACGCGCGCATCCTGGCCGATGGCAGCGAGCTGGCCAGCTACCAGCGCTACTACCTGGCCGGCAGCGACTACGCCAAGGCCCACCCCGAGGTGCTGCAGCAGGTCTACCTGGCCTTGCGCGAGGCCGGGGCCTGGACCAAGGCCCACCCGGCGGAGGCTGCGCGTATCCTGGGCCCGTTGTGGGGCAACCTGGACAGCGCCACGGTACAACAGGCCAACGCCCGGCGCAGTTACGATGTGCAGCCGGTGAAGCCGGAGAACCTGGCCGAGCAGCAACGCATCGCCGATGCGTTCTATCGCGAGGGGCTGCTGCCCAAAGCGGTGGATGCCAGCGCGGTAAGCCTTTATCAACCGGCGCAGAACTAGCCATCGAAGGCATGGGCGGCCTGCTGACCGCAACAGCGATCAACAGGCCGCCCGGCACCCGCGCTGCTCAGGCGAAACGACCGTAGCGGCCTGAAGCGTACAGCAGCGGCAGTTCATCGCTGTGCCAGCATTCCAGCACCTCAGCGATGGCCACCAGATGGGTCCCTATGTGGTGGAGTTCACTGACACGGCAATCGAACCCGGCCACGCTGGCCAGCAATGCCGGGTTGCCGCTGGCCAGACGGCGCCAGGCATGCCGGGCAAAGCGTTGTTGTACAGGCAAGCCACCCGCGAAGTCGTTGGCCACGGACTCGGCATTTTCCTTCATTACATTGACGCACAAGCGCTTGTGCCCGACCAGGTGCGGGTAAATGCTGGCAGCCGAATTCACCGCGACGAGTACGGTGGGTGGGTCGAGTGTCACCGAGCTGAAGGCCGTGGCAGTCAGACCATAGTCGCCGTCGCTGCCTGCACAGGTAATGATGTTTACCGATGCCGCGGTATTGCGCATGGCCTGCTTGAAGGCCTCGGCTGGGGCGATATCCACGGGAGGTTTTTCCAGAACAAGCACAGTCATAGGGGCCTCATTGCTTTCATCGGGGTTGGGGGGGGGCAGGCATCACCACGTGCGCGATAGCGCCGCAGGCAACCTGCGCCCAGGGTTAGAAGTCGTAGGCGATCTTGCCGTACCAGAATCCGCCACCCGGGTGAAAAGGCGGGGATCCATAGTTGTACTTGTAGGCAGCCTGGGTGATGCCGTTGTTGTCGGGACGCACGTTGAAGATGTTGGTGCCGCCGATGCTGAGGGTCAGGCTGTCGAACAGCAGGTAGGACAGGTCGAGGTCGGTGATCCACTTGGCACCGAAGCTGCGGTCTTGTGCAGGGTTCTGCTGCCAGGTCTCGACCTTGCCGTAGCGGGTGGTCTGCACGTTGGCGGCGAAGTTGCCGAGCGTCCAGTTGGCGCCCAGGATCCACTTGCTGCGCGGGGTGGCCGCTACCAACAAACCTTCTGCGGCATGGCCCACGACGCTGACGCCGGCATTCTGCAGCGCGGCTGGCGTGCCGCGGCTACCTTCCACGGTGGTCTTGTTGTAGTTGAAGGCGGCACTCCAGCGGACATCGCCCCAGGCGCCGAACTGGCTGCTGTGGTCGGCTACCAGGTCGATGCCGCGCGTGCGGGTATCGAAGGCGTTGGTGTAGTAGCTGACCCAGGTATTGCGTGCCACTCCGACGGATTCGAGGATGTCGCCAATGGCGCCGTTGCCATTGCTGCGGTCATACAGGTTTTCGCTGAGCAGGATGCGGTCGTCGATATCGATCACGTAGGCATCGGCGGTGAAGCTGGTCCGCGGCGCTGGCTGCCAGGTGATGCCAAGGCCCGCGTTACGTGACTTCTCCGGTTTCAGGTCGGCTGCCCCCAGCGCCTGGGCCACGGCGCTGTCCGGCGTAGCGGTATAGCGCAGTGCGGGCACGGCGTTGCCATTGGCATCAGCTGCCGTGCGGTTGTCGGTGACGGTATAGCCGAGCTGGGTCAGGGAAGGCGCCCGGAAGCCCGAGCCCAAGGTGCCTCGAACGGCAATCTGGTCTGTGAACGCGTAGCGGGAGTTGAGCTTGAAGCTGTAGGTGTTTTCCTTGATGTCGTCATAGTGTTCGGCGCGCCCGGCGATGCCGACGTACCATTTCGGCGAGAAGTCAAAACCAAGGTCCAGATAGGCCGCATAATTGTTGCGTTTCAGGTCCGCTTCGTCTTGCGGGCGGATCGCCAGTACCCCCTGGGCGCCTGTTGACGGTTGTGCGCCGTTGGCGACATACAGCGGGCTGCCCACCGGGAAGGTGTAAGGCCCGACGCTGTAGGCACGTGGGTCATTGCCGGCAAACGTCCGGAAGCGCTCCCAGCGGTGTTCAAGGCCGACGGACACCTGGGTTGGAACGGATGCACCGAAAAGCCCATCGAAGTGGCGGGTGATGTCGAGGTTGTTGACCCACTGCTCGAACTGCAATGTGGCCAGGTCATCCCACTTGGTCGGGGACTGCGGGCCATAGGTCGGGTTGGCAGTCAGGTCGCTGGCGTGCTCGATCTTGTCACGGCCATAGGTGGTGGACAGGTCCCAATCCCAACTGGCCGCGCTGCCTTTACCCCCGAACAGGAACTGATAGTCGGTGTCCTTGAGATTGTTCAAGGGGAAGTAGCCATCCGGAAACAGCGCCGGGATCGATGCCGCGCCATTGGCCGCACGCAGCTGATTGTTCGCTTCGGTCTTGCGCTCGCCATACGTGGCATAGGAATAAAGCTTGAGGTCGTCGGATAACGGCAGCTCGGCATTGTAGGCCAGGTTGAACGCCTTCAGATCAGGGTCGCCATTCTTGGTGCTGACGTGATCCCAGGCGGCCTGGCGATCATCCTCGAAAAACGCGCGGACGCTGTCCGGTGACTTGCCGACCCACGTGGCGGTACCGCGTTTGCGGGCATCTGCAGACAGGTGCAGGAAGCCCCCGTCACCGAGCTCCAGGCCATGATCGGCAGCGGTCTTGATGGTTTCACCCTGGCCCGAGAACAACTGACCGTAGCTGGCTTCGGCATGACCGCCTGATGCGTTGCGCTTGAGGATGATGTTGATCACTCCCGCTACTGCGTCCGAGCCGTATTGGGCTGCCGCGCTGTCCTTGAGCACTTCGATATGGTCGACGGCACTGATCGGGATCATGTCGATGTCCACAGCGTTGGCGCCACTGGTGTCGGTGCTGCCATTGGCGGGGGCAGCGCCGTTGTGACGGCGTTTGCCATTGACCAGTACCAGCGTATAGGCCGGCCCGAGGCCGCGATTGCTGAGCGGGCGGACTTGCGAGTTGACCCCGGCGATATTGGTGCCGAAGTTGAACGATGGCAGCAGCTTGGAGATGGCCTCCGACAGTTCCGCCCGGCCGGTCCTGAGCAGTTGTTCGCTGTTGATGATGTCGATGGGGGTGGGGCTGTCGGCCACGGTACGTTGCTGTCCACGCAGGCCGGTGGAAATCACCGAGATGGTGTCGAGCCGGGTCTCTTGCTGCTCGGCTGCCTGCACGGGGAGTGTCGGCAGCACCAGGCAGGCGACGAGTGTTGTTAGCCCTGATCGCAGATGAAAGGGCGGATGTAGGTCCATGTTCGAACTTCCTTGTGTTGGCGAGCGGCAATCAGCAGCCGCGTAGTGTTCAGCCAGCACTGGCCCTTGTTTCGGGTACAGGACGCTTGTCCCGATCTCTGGGAGGGGGGACGGCCGTGTAAGACCGTATTCTTATATTTTTTCTCTGTAAAAGGCTTTTTAATTCTAAGCTAATTATGATGATTGCTGATATCGAGCGCGCTGAAATATGCGCGTAGATAATTTTAAGGTGCATGAGATTTCATGGCGGCTCAATGCCCGACCAGCTCCGCCAGCAGCCGTTGCTTGTAACCGTGCAGCAGTGCGCTGTCGCGTTGGCGCGGGTGCGGCAGGTCGATGCGCAGGTCTTCGCGGATCCTGCCGGGGTGGGCATCCATCACGATGACCCGGTCGCCCAGGTAGAGCGCCTCTTCGATAGGGGTTCGGGCGCCAGCGCAGCAGGCGGCGGGTGAGGCGGCTGCAGAGCCAGGACATCAGGTAACCGCACAAGCCGATGCACAGCACGCAAACCACGATGATCTCCATGCGTGCGGCGGCCTCGGCATTCATCATCAAGCTGCCAAGGCCGGCGCCGGAGGACAGGAACAACTCGCTGCCCACCGAGGTCACCCAGGCGAATGCCAGGGCCTGCAGCACCCCGGTGGCGATGCCGGGCAGGGTTGCGGGCAGCAGAATCAGGCGCAGTTGCTGCCCAGGGCTGAGCATCAGCACGCGCGCGGCTTCGCGGTGCTGCCATGGCAACCAGCTGCAAACCGGGCGACTGCTGAACATCAGCCGCAACATCGTGCGTGCACGGCTGGAGAAGATCGGCGAGTTGAGCAAGGCCTGACGCCAGCGCCTAAGGCTATTGGCTGGAGCGACTGTTTGTTTTCTCTGGTGTCGATGCCGCGGGCCGGTGCAGGTGAGCACCGGTTGGATCGGTGATTTGAATCACGTTGCCATGCTGCCAAGCATCCGCGCCGGGATCACGTGCTGGTATTCGGATATCGGCCCGCTGCGCCTTGTTCCTGGACGTATCCACGCCCAAGCGCCGATTGCGCTGCTCGACCATCGCCGCGTCAGCCTGGCCATCGGCGGTGAAGCCCATCATCAATTGCGGCACACCGACAGGCAGCGCTTTGTCCTGGTCGGTATGCCAGGTGTGCCATGTCTTGCCATAGGTATGTGCCAGGCGCTCCATCAGGGCATGCTCGGCAGGTGCGGGTATGCCTGGAGCGATCAACTGGCCAGAGGAGACCTCATAGCCATGGCTGTGCCACAGTGCCTTTTCCTTGGCCGGCAGCGACGCGAAGAGTTTCTCATCGATGATGTACTCGACACCCATGATCTTGGCGCCCTTGGTGTTGCCGTCAAAGATGACGCACTGAATGACATCCTCATTGAGAATTGAGCAATAGTGGTGTGCCTCCATCTGCACATCCGGGTGGCCGTTGTAGAAGTGAAAGCCATCCAGGTAGGCGTTGATTGCTTCAATGGGCGGCTTGGATTGCAGCGTCGCAGCGCCGGCCTCGAGCAGCTGCGTTTTAGCCGACTCGGGCCTGCCTGGCGTCTCCACGGGCGACTTCGTCTCGGCAGCGGAACAAGCCCACAACAGAGTGCAGGCGAAGGGAAGGGACAGCGATTTGAGTATCGGGCGCATGAGCGTGCCTCTGGCGGTTGTCTCTAGAGGACAACCCAAGGCGGGCATGCGGACAGATCAATGGACGAATGGCTGGATTTGATACAAGCCCTGTGAGCTCATTATATGATTTAACATAATATGCATTATGCGCACATTCGTATACAGCGAGCGGGACGTGGGTCAGGCAGATTTCAAAACCAGACCAGGCTGAATTTCCAGTACGCGGAAGCAATGCAGACCCCAATTTCGGAAGTAAACTGACCTAAGGAGCTTTTTCCTCATCCAGGAGCTCAGATTCGCGATCCAGCTGCTCGTTCGTCCGGTAGACGCGTTTCTACATTCTGTCCACTGATGCTATAGGTGCGGTGTTACTTCCGTGAGGTTTGCTTGAGCTCCATGGAGTCGTTCAAGCTTTCCTTGGGCTGTCAGTGATGACGTCAATCGCCCGCAGCAACCCATTGAGTTCACTGTGATTGATCGATTCCTCGATCTATTGGGAGCAGATCTGCAGACGCACTTTAGAATCAAAACATGAACCATGAGTTGCGAACAGATTTCTGACCGGAGGTAGCAATCGAGTTCTGGAAGTAACGGTTGCCTCATTGCATCAGGAAGTGATTCTGGGTCTATGGAGTCAGCCAGCCGATCTGGAATTTAGAGCGAGTCATTCGGATCACGTCGGCACAGTGAACGCCGAGTTACTACAGGCGAACCACAACCCGGCTAACCTATAGATCAGTCACATCCCTATAGATCAGTCACATCCTATGCGCGTCAGACTGGTCAAACCCAAACCTGCCAGCCGCTTGGTGGTATCCGCCAAGTAACCCGTTAAACGAGCTAGCCACAGCTCTCGCCCAGCCAATCCGCAAGCCATAGCATTACTCTCATGAGCAGAATAAATGTGTGTAGAATCAGCGTAAATCGCGCCTTAGCTCCGGAGTATCAACTTGTGCGCCTTGCAGTCTTTGACCACAAAGGCCAAACTACCCCCTCTTTCTAATGACTCGCCGGCGTCCAACTCGACTAAATGATTATTTTGTTGAGTTATTATCATGCGTTCGTTTAAGTACGGCAGCCGCCCTACGCGGAGTGGCCTCTTCGCTGAAAATAATCTGGATCAAGGAGCTTTATAATATCTCGAGACGAGACGTCATGATCATTGGCCAAGCTGTCGAGGTCAGCCAGGAAGCGCACCATGCTAGCAACCCTGGGCTCTGACAGCTCCGCACACGCGTCTGCATATTGCTGAGCAATCAGGCTGTTGATATCGAACAAACGCCCTACACTTTCAATATCGAAGAATCCATCTTTGACGAGCCCATTCATGGCTTTGTTGCGCTTACTCGACATTGACGTTCACCCAGCCCCTCACCCGAAATCGCTTTTCCGAGCTGTGGGAAGCCTCCACGTCCTTTAGCCCCAGGATGAAACGAAGCTTGAGCACGGTTTCCAGGCTGAAGGCTCTTTGGTCGATATCGCCCCTAACCAGCAGAAGCGCGATAACTTCTTCAGCGTCAAGCTTGTATTTCTTCATCAGCTTGGCGAGCTTTTCCGAAAAATCAGAGTCAGGCGTGGTGCTTTCACCTTTCTGAAGGACGCTTATCTCCTCCTCTAGCTCGCTTATACGCTGCTTAGCGAGGCGGATCGCTTCAAGGCGGTTCGGGGCGTTCATAACACGGCTAAGCTCCAGGTGCTCCTTCTCGAATTGTAGCGCACAGAGTCGGCCAGCCCTGCCGTCTGTCAGATTCGAACGACTATACGATTGCGCGCTGCGGGAGACCAATAGGCGCGGTTAATCACGGGATTGCGCGTCTACCGTGATCATTTCAGAAGCAGTAACAATAAGCACTTATGCCGTTTATTGCCTCATGAATAGCTCTGGTAAAAATCACCACTAACTAGAACCAATACATGTGAAAGTGAACCAAATGAGTACATTTGTACTCCATCCAGACCCTCGCTGTGCAAGCTGCTCCCCAACAGTCCAATCAATTTATGCATAACACGCGGTTTCTTCAGTGAAGCCGCCTCGCTACTATGTGGCCAACTGCCAATGGTGTCTGCGCATCGGTTTTGGATTGAAGGGATTCAGAATGATTAGAAGGTTCAGGCTTGAGCAAAAAGGCCGTTACGAAAAACTGGTAATTGCTCAACGTCTGTCGGACATGCTTGATAAATTCCTGGATGGGCGCCCTGCCCCTTTAGGCATTGGCGCCGAGCAAGGGGGTATTGCTGAGTGGGACGATGTGGTCGTTTACCACAGTGATGACCACTGGGAGCACCTGCAAATCAAGCGGCAAACCAGCGGTTTCAGTGAAAAGCATCTCGACAAAGCTGATTACCTAGCGTCCTACAAACCCCGTAGAACCGTGAAAGCTTCCAAGACGGCGCAAACCGCTGAGACCGAGACCGCCGAAGAGGAACCGAAGCCTCCATCCGACGCGGAATTCGACTCCGAACTGGAAAAGGTCTTGAAGAGCCTGGCGACCTGGGAACCGCCCGAAGCTGGCGTCAAGCCGTCCAAGCGCACCTTTTCGCTGACCCTGCCTGGGCCAGAGGTTGTGATCAAAGGTAAGGGCAAGGAGATTATCAAGATCACCCACCTGCGTGAGGTTTGGGATCTCTGTCGCAAGGACGGCGTAGACATTACTGTGCTTTCCAAACGCGATGATAAGCCCACCCAGAACGTCTACACGTGGCTCACAACGTGGTGCGGGTTCAAAGACTGGGCCCATATCGTCGAAAAGATGCGGATGCTGGAAATTCACTGCATCGGCGATGAAGGCGCATTGGAGGCTAGAGCGCTTGACTCACTTGACAGGCATTTCAGTGACTCAGCCATGACATTGAGTGTACTGCTGGACTATATCGGGGACAGCACGACTGACACTAACGCAGTGACTTGTCATACCACGGCCAAGCACCTTCAGAAGCTGCTTCGACCAGGCGTTCAAACCTGGACGCAGTACCTGGTAAACCCTATACCTGGGCAAGGTTGGACAGTCGCCGGCACGCACGACCTCGGTAGTACACCGACCATTCCTCCTCGCAATCCTGCCACGCAGATCGTCAGCCATCACTGGGCGGGGAGCATTCCAAACAGAAGGCTTCGACTACATGCAGAGTACGTCCGCCCAACCAGGGCGCTCACCCTGCCCTCTGCCATCCTTCGGCTGGCGTTACATCTGAAAAAGGGCAGCGAATCCATGCTCCTTGGGGAGCCTGCCTGGCGCCAAGGTGCACACAATGAATTGCGGAGCACGCTTGGGGATACTGAGCGGGATCTTGACGATCTCCACTGGTTTGATAATTCCGAGGCCCTTGTGTGTGCAATGGGGCGCGAGCTCTCCTCGCCTTCCGAAACCAAAGTTGAGTCAGATGATCTTCACAGCGCAATGAATGACGTTGTGTGGCAACAGCTTCAGGTTTGCGTCGGAAATAAGCTTAACGGCATCAACGACCATGAGCTGTCGGTTGCCATGGCAGACATGTGGCAGACCTGGCGAGCCGAGCTAGACAAAGACCCAGACGCCCGCCTGCTTCTCTTCGAGCAAATGATGTACCCCCAGACCGAGGGCATCAATGGCAAGCACGCTCTGCGCATTGGGCCTCGCACTGTGGAGTTGCTGGAAGACGCAGTCATTATGCTGTTACTGGCGTGTGTGGGCCTTGGTGGCGCCAATTGGCGTTCAATCGAGCCGATTGGTGATGTACTGAGCATCGCCCTGCGTCACTGGTCTGGCGAACTTGCAGATAATGACGGGCCCCGGCGCCTGGGGGATGACAATCTACGCAAGCTGCTGGGCCAGTCCCCACCACCCGTAGTCATCCTTTCGGGCGTAGAGGAGTCTGCGACTGAGTTGCTTCAGGCAGGTATGGCTGAGGATTTGGAAGCCGGCCACAGCATGGCAGCTGAGCGACAGCCACGCCTGCTTGTCACCCGATCGCAGGTCTATAAGCAGCTACGAACAGGCACGCTGGTCAAGCTGCAAGCACATTTTCAAAAGCACTGGAAAGCCTGGCTTCAGGTACGCGAAGCGGCAATCGAAGCTTGTGGGAAAGGACATTGATCATGATGACACTGCAACAATTGGCCGCGGTAATACACCAACGTGCCGAAGGTCGGTATGAGGTACAGCTGGCGGATGAGATGGAGCTTCCGGAGGTTGATCACGACTCACTAATCCTGCGACTCAAACGCGCCCGTATAGAGAAGGCCGGCTGGCGAACTGTTTTGCTGATCGAGCTTCCATCACATTCGGCACAAGCGGCTCACCAGTGGGCCGCCAGTGTTCGTGACGTCTTACCGGAACCGGAAACGTCCGACCTGTTCATGTTCATGATTCTGCGAGAAGCCAGTCATGATGAGGCCATTCGCATTGAAACGGATGATCGATTCTGTCGGAAAGTCGTAGCCAGGCAGCAGGAAACGCCAATGGAGTTTCTTGACCGTACATTCCTGGCGGCGCTTGAACCACCAGGAGATGTTGAAACGCTCAGCGACCCGCTGGTTGCAGCATTGCAAGCGCTCTCCTCCGCTCAGTCGTGGACAGCAGACCATATTGACTTCTGGAAGTCGGAACTGCTGTCGACTGCGAGTGGCGCTGATGTTGCGCGATCGTTGCGCGCGTCGATGACTGGCGGCGAGGATGAGCAATGAGCAAGTTGAATTCCATCACGCTGTCGAATCTGCGCAAATTCGGGCCTGGTGTCGAGATCGAGCTGAGTCCAGGTGCAACTATTGTGCTCGCGCCGAATGGCACCGGCAAAACCACCTTGTTCGAGGCAATCGAATTTGGCCTCACCGGCAGAATTGCGCGCCTTAAAAACGACATTAGCCATGTCATTCGGGATGACGAAGCATTCGCCCAGGTCAGCTTGAACTTTGCTGATTTTACCGCGACGTCCAAAGTTACCGCAGCAGGCAAGGTTAGTCAGGAAGGAGATCTGACTGCCCTTTTCCCTGGCATCCCTAAGAGCGACCTACCATTCCTGCTACGGCTCACACATCTGCTAGATCAAAGGGAGAATGAATGGATCGTTAAGGCTGAAGAGAAAGACGCTGGTTCCCAACTGGCGAAACTTCCGATCGGGCGTGAGGGTTCCCGGGCCGGCGCAACACTTCCCTCGGTGAGACGGGCTTTGACCGAGCAGAAAAGTCGTGAACAGCAGAGGTTGATTGATCTTAAGAAAGAATTGCAAGAGTGGAATCGACTCATCCAGGAACGCGATATCTCTGCAGCCGGCGCGATTGGTGCCTTGCGTCCGCAGGAACACCTTGCCAAGGCCATCTCGGAGGCAGCTGTCCAGACGCAGAGTCTTGATCAGATCCCAACCGGACTACTTTCGGAGCCTGTGAATCAGGACACCCTAGCGCTCGCCCATTCCGCGCTGGTGGATATCTTACGTATCAAAGTAGAGCGTGTGCAGGCGCTCATCGTTGGCTTGGCCGAGGCGGACGGCCTCGTTGAAAGCTTCGATGCCTTGCGGTCTCGGCGCGATGCTCTCAGCACTCAACTAGCCTCTGCGAACAAGGCGCTCGACAGTCACTCGAAGATCCGAACGGAAAACGCAACGCTCCTTCAGGAGCACCAGGCTAACATCCTGCTTGCCCAACAGGAGCGAGTGAGCGTTGGGCAAGCGCTGGAGCGACTGGTCAATGAGGCTGGTTCAAGGCAGCAGGTTGACCATCGTAAACAGGCATTGGCCGAGGCTGCGTTTACCGTCCGGAACGCCGAAGAACAATGTGCAGCGTTGCGGGAAAAGCATGAGCGCAACCTGCAGATCCGAAATCAGCACGCACAGCTCGACAATCAGCTTCAATCGCTCGATCAGACCGAGAAACAGCTGCGTGAAGGCCAGCGTTTGGTCATCGAGTGGGAAGCTGCCGAAGAGCGGTTGAAGGAGAACCGTAAAGAGTCAGATCTTCTCGAAGAGGTTCTCGACCATTTGGGCGCTGAATTGGCTGAAAAACGTGCTGCTCAGGAAGCGTGCAAAGCCTCCGAAGAGGCGGCCAGAGCCCATTATCAGGCATTGAGCTCTTCCGCAGATGCGATTCGCCAGGCGGTGGCCTCAATTGCCCAACACCTTCCGTCAGAGCAAGAAAGCTGCCCACTGTGTTTGTATCCACATGGCGCGGCGGAGTTGCACAAACGTGTAGCTAGTGCTTTGCAGGCGATAAGCCCGACTCTGACCTCTGCCGATCAGCAATTCAAAGCCGCTGTAGAGGCCTTAGCTGCAAGCGACGCCGAGGTGGTTTCCGCGCTCGAAACTGTGGGGGATTGCCAGGCGAAGCTTGCGGCGTTGGACGATATTCGTCGAGCCTTGGAACGGGAGATTGTTCAGTTTCGCATTGACCCGATCTTGGCCAGCGATTCAGTGCCATTGGCTAAAGAGTCGCTCAGGGTAAGGCTGGATGGGGTCTTAGCGAGTCGCAAAAACCTGACAGATCGGCGTTCCGGTCTGGAACCATTGGTCACTCAGGAGGCCTTCGAACAGGCCCAGCACACCTTCGATATCGCTGTTACCGCGTTGGATCAGGCCCGCGTACAGCACAGCGAGGCGCTCATTCGACTGGATCAGGCGGTCGCCACGTTATCTGCTCTTACGACGGACTCACCCGTTGTGCGAACGCTCGAAGAGCTGACTGCACAACAAAACCAGCTCGACGATCGAATTAGTGAACTTAACGGGCAAGTGGATACTGTCCAGTCGGCGCTGGATGCACAACAACGCCAACTGCAGGAACTGAGCAGTGCTGTGAGAACCACCGAAGAGGCAATCAGGCACGCTCAAACCCAGCTCGCGTCGCTCCGCGCCAGCTGGCAGGGGCTCGGGCTGGAGGGCGATCCTCTCGCAGAAGCCGCTCAGGCCCGCGCCAGCGCACTGCGTTCGACGTTGGTTGATCTGGAGAGCAACCAGGGGCTGCTTGAAAATCTAGGGGTTGAGATATCGGCATGGGCCAAGCTGAATGAATCGCAGTTGGCGCAACGACTCATCGATGCCCAGCGCCTAGATCGCTCAGAAGAGAGTTTCTTTGCTTACCTCAACGACCGGATCGCGATTGCCGCCGGGCAACTGGCCGATGTAACCAAGCTGTCCGATGCCATGGATACCCTAGATGCCTTCTTGAAAAAGGAAATCGGAAACGTTCAGAAGCACGTCAGCAAGGTTGTTCCCCGCTGGCAGGCTCTGCTCAAGCGGGTCGTGCGCGAAACCCGGTTCCACGAAGCAAGCCTCAACTTCTTCACCCACTACAACAGAGAACGGGCCGAAGTCCTTGTACCACTGGGCAAGAAATCGGCCCCGGTACCTGACGTTGCAAGCGAGGCCCAACTGACTGACCTTCAGCTGACCTTCCTGCTTTCAATGGCCATGAGTCACCAATGGTCGCCCTGGAAAGCGCTTCTGCTCGACGACCCGACCCAACACCACGACCTGGTGCACGCGTCTGCGGTCTTCGATTTGCTGCGCGACTACATCGTCGACCACGGCTTTCAGGTTGTCATCGCTACCCATGACGCCCTGCAAGCGCGTTACTTCCTGCGCAAGCTTCAGAACGACGGCATCGAAGCAAAGATCTGGTCGCTCATTCCGACGGACAACGGTGTCACTGCAGAGGAAGGACAACGAAAGCAGAGAAGCAGCTTGGCACCTCCTCCCTTGAACTGATTTTTAGCGCCAGCTGGGCGAAACCAGGCTGACAGGTTTGGCTTGGTTTCGCGTAGCCAGGTCGCTAGCGGCAGACACCGCTAACAGGCGCTCTCCTGCCAATTAGGCTTAATGAGGAGAAAAAGGGATAGGCCCGACGACGAGGCCGCCGCGAATGAAGCCGGCAGTAACAGCTAGCACCACCAATCGTCGTTGCCTCTCGTCGACGGGTGCCCAGATGGGCTCACCTCCGTATCTTCAAGCGAGGTGGTACCGGCTTTACCGATGGGATCGAGTGAATTGACCTGCACCCTCGCCCACTCCAGCCAGGCATCAACTTGGTGGCGATCTTCATCGTTACAGCCGTCGGCGCCAGCCGCGATGGCATCAATAAAGTTTCGAATTCGCACCGCCTTTTCCCACCTCTCCATATTCTCCAGCAGCAGCTGCAGCGCCCGCTGGTGCTCCGCAGCCATGATTGCCTGGCGTCGAATCCGTTCCTCCTCCTCGCGCTGGCGGTGCCACTCCTCCATGCGCGCCCGGTCAGCCCTCATCCGTCTTATCACTTTGGTGAGGCCGGTGCAGAACATATGGAGTTTGTCCTCAAGCAGGCCAGTTTTGCTGTCCGCCCAGGATGTCTGTGAGCCAACATCCGGCTTTTCCTGGGCAATCAGGGTCAACTCGCCAGTCGGGCTATACACGTAAAACTCGCGCGGCCCCAGCCAGAGCACCGGCTCCCGAGTTGGTCGACGCCTGGGCTTGGGTTCAGGAGGTGGCGGTGGTTTCACAGCTTTTGTCACACGCTCTCGCAACGTCACATACACAATCTCCCCATCGAACGTGACCGTGGTTCGGTTGTGGTCATCCACCGCCCAGCTACATCCCTTCTTTTCGGTGTCCTTGATCAGGGTGTCCAGGAGCAATGCGGCGCGATCGACCATGTCACGTGAAATACGGGTGTACAGCACGCGCACGCGACGTAGCTCCATCCGCCCTCCAACATCCTTGGCATCTCTCACAGCCTGAAGCCATTTACGCACGAGCGGGTGCGGATCAATCAACTTGGCCGGCATAGTGAGTTTTGATGGCTTTGAGATGTCTGGCGCTTTGGGCGGCGCCGGCGGAAGCATCGACCTGTCCAGTACTCGAAACGTAATTGATTCGGCAGAGTCCGGCGGGGCGGGCTTCTTAGGGCGCTTCTCGTCGGACTTTGCCCAGTGCCCGCGCGCGGTAGCGAGATGCCCGCCTTCCTACATGCCTTGCTCAGTGCTACATCCGAAACGCCATTCTCCCGCGCCAGCTGCAAGATCGGTGTCGACCAAGCTCGGTCGAACAGTTCATGGACTGAATAGGTGACGTTCTTGTACATGCAGTCTCCTTGAGCGACCCATGCGAGATCGGCGAATCACAAGCTAAATCGGGCATGGAGTACATTTGTACTCCTGTAGGGCTCATTAGCAAATCTCGCCCCTTCCCTATGTCCCTAGCTTCCCTGTTCTTCTGCAAATCGCCGAGTTGGAGCGATGTGCGACCCAGGGCCTAGCGGTATTCCGATAGCCAGCAAAGCCGATCAATGTGTGCTCTCTCCGAGGCTGCCAGCCTTATGCAATTGGTAGTTGATCTCTGTTTCATAACGCTGGTCTGCGTCAAGTCGAAGGCGCCTGAGATCCTCTACTGCCTCGAAATCTGGACGCGAAGGGCTTAGCTTTCGGCTTGGGCTTGTTCCAGTGCTGTTGAAGACTGATTCTCACAGGT